>OCTA010001407.1_pt1 | contig 22065 bp, 20 predicted proteins | sample 1538991 | NCBI WGS metagenome assembly OCTA01 (sample SAMEA3539302, study PRJEB22396) | soil metagenome | biome: tundra; feature: field; material: soil | place: USA | collected 2010-05 | depth 0.15 m | reverse complement strand
GGGCGGACCGGTGGCGCAGCTGATGTGGCGACGCCACCCGGACCGGGTGGCCGGGATGGTGCTGTGCGCCACCAGCCGCAACTTTGGGGGAACGCCGCACGAACGCGCCTTCTACTCCACGCTGATTGCCGGCATCTACGGGATTCGGGCCGTCCGCTACCTGCCCGGCCCATTCCACCACCCGGCCGCCGTGCCCACGTCCCGACAAGTCGAGGACGAGGTCGAACGTGGCCGCATCGCTCCCTGGGCCGTCGCCGAGCTGCGTCAGGTGAGCCCCCACGTGTTGCTCCAGGCCATGCACGCTATGGGTCATTTCACGTCGCACACCTGGATCGGTGAAATCGATGTCCCGACCGCGGTCGTGGTGACCACCAAGGATCGTTTCGTCGCCCCCGACCGCCAGCTCAACCTGGCCCGGGCCATCCCCTGGGCCACCATCCATCCCACCCGCGCAAGTCACGCCGCCTGCGTGCTCGGCGCCGAACGGTTCGTGCCGAGCCTGGTCGAGGCGTGCCGGTCGGTCGCCTCGCGAATGGATTCTGCTGCCTCCGAAATCGCTTGATCTCCGATCAGCGTTGCGAATTGGTGGGAATCACTCCGAGCGATGACAGAGAATGGAGCTTGGGGGTGCCGAATATCTCATCCGGGCCCTCTCAGCTGGACTTTCGTCGGCATGGGGGTCACGCCGAGACTGGACCATGGCACTGTCCTTTCTCTATCTGGCGTTCGTCCGAATCCTCCAGTTGCTCCGACTCCACCGCTCTGACTGTGCGCGGTCTCTGTAACCCGCGTTCTGTAATCACTGTGAACCGGCCGGGTATCTCCGGAGGCTCTGGCAATCGCAGGATTCGACATAGCTCCGAGTCGGACATAGGAAAATTCACCGCGGATGAAGGCCAACCTTGCTGAGTGATGGGCCCGCACCCAATTGTGATTGCATTGCTCTGGTGTCCGAATAGGTCTCCACCCGGACCCGCGTGAATCAGTTGGAGCGCCACTGTCCCGGTTCGACGCATCGCGAACGCGGAACTGGCGAGCATCAAGCTAACGCCCGTGACAATTGATCTGGTCTATTCGATCTTGTCGACGTTGCCGGTTCGGGGTCGCGTGGTCGAGGGCGAAGATGGCCCCAAGCAGAAGTGACGGACGACCCCGAACGAGAGCGCAGAACGCCGATTCGGGGTGCGCTGACATCCCTCGCCACCCCCAGTCCCTGCGGTCTCCGGCGAACGTTATGTGCGCCGGGGAAGCCCATCCGGCAACCTTGCTGCTCGCGAGAGTTTCATGCGCCCGGAACGGCACATCGGGGACAGCATCCAGCGGATTCCGAGGCATGCACGACCGGTGAGTTCTCCGGTCAGGTCGTCGAGCCGGTCGGGTTGCTACTACCGTAGACGGCGTGCTGCTCATGGTCTTCGTCATCCTGGCCGTGGCTTCGCACGCCCTTCGTTTCTGGCCCATCAGCGAGGCCCGGCCATGATCCCGGACTGGGCTCGGTACTTGGGTAAGGCCCTCTGGACGAACGGCCTGCGGCGGCACGGCAGCAAGATCTCTCCCGATGCCCACGCCTATGACCTGAGCAACTGGTGGTTCAACTACCCCCAACGGGCCGCACTGCACTGGTCCCACGGCATTCGCGAACACGGTGTGCGGCGCTTTCTCGAGTTTCGTCTCGAATCTTGGAAGTTCAATCGGGAATGGCGACGGCGGTCATGAGCGAATCACGGTGGAGGTGCACTGGGAGCGGTACGCCACCACTGGCATGACGTTCGGCCCTGGTGCCAAGCACCCCGCCGTGTCTCTGGGACCATGAGAGACCCCTACATAGCAGAGCCGGTGGCACCCCACTTAGGAGCGTGCTGCGGACCGATTCTTCGTTCGTCTGGTCATCCCGGCGATGTCCCCGAACAGTCGCCGGCTGTGGACGCGTTATCGGCTCGGGCGTGCTTGCCAGCCGCGAACTGCCACACTCCGGCACGACGGGGATACGTGCAGAGACTCAGCTCGGATCCCAGATGAGGTGGGGTTGGCTCACATTGGGATGCCTTCTCGTGTGGTCTGTGATCTGACCTGGGATGACTCGCAAACCCTCAGAACTGAGCGGTATGGGCGGGACCTCTAGGTACTCGCTTGGGCGAGGACGGCCCCGAATGTTGTGGGCGGCAGCCATGCACGGGCCTTCAGGGTTGCGGAACAAGATTGACACTTCGTACTGATTCCTCGTGGCACTGATTGCGGTAAATCACACCTAGGACACTCGCAAAAATCGTACGTATTCCTGCACGAGGAACAGGTAACGGATTGAGATTGTCCAGATAGTGTCATCACAGCGCCGCAGTTCGGACAGCAAAAGGGAGCCGATGCGGTGGAAACCTCCGATTCAGGCGTCGGGACGGGTTCCACGTCCCTCCCGCAATACCGACAGATCACAGCCGCCGCCTTGATTGTTTCCGCACACCACGGGCAGATTCGATTGTCGCCCGGTTTGCTCTGTGCCTGTCCATCATTGCCCTTTCGCAGGGCCGTCTCGACCATCGCCTGTCGGTTTGCTTCGACCTCAACGGTTGGTTCCATTACTGCGATGATTATGAGTCCTAACCCACCCAAAAAGAATCCCAAGAAGAATCCAGCGGCGCCACGCCCTTTTGCCTTACCGATCGCGAAACCGACGATTGCCCCAATAACTACCCAAGCGATTAGTGATGCAACAAGAATGCCCATGGGCCAACCCTTCTCATGCCCCTCAGCCCGCGCTGATGAGAGACGCGTACAGCGGGGGAAGGCCTCAGAATTTTCAGATGTCTAAGGCTTGCCGACACGGGAGAGGTCATCGGCACATTCACCTAACTCCTTGACGGATTTGCGGCCAGATCTAGATATCCCGAACGCCGGGCTGGCGTCACTCAACGGCCTGACGCTCATTGAACCGTGGGTCGGACAAATCAAAAGAAAACGCCCGTCCCTCAATAGCAAGGGATTCGGGCATTCTACTTCAATTGTAGTTTCGACGACACCTCAAAGGAGTGAACTTCAGCTGAGACATAAGGTCCCTCTAGGCTCTCCATCTAACCGGAGTGACCACAAGATGTTGTGGCCGGCGTTCGGCGCTGGGTGGTGCCCGGTGAGCGGGCTAGGCCTCCAGACGCCCGGCGGCGGCGGGTCGGACCGACCAGACGGAAGCGTTGATCGGCGTGGTCTGGTTCCCGACGGACTTCAGGAGCTTCCGGATAACGTCCTCAATCGTGACCGCCAGGTCCCAGAAGTTTCGCGACGGCCCGCCAACACTCTTGCCCGCAAGAAACGAAATGTTCGCGCCGATGGCTCCTTTCACCTTCACCTGCTGGTGCGGGGTCCCGCAGAGGACTTTGACGGGTATTGCGCCGTCGTGGAGGACTCGACGGTCCACTCCGATATACGAGTCAGCGGCGACTTCTTTCAGGAGTCGCAACTCTCCATAGTCGAACCGCAACCCCCACAGATGGACAAGTCGGTGCTTGTCCTGGTTCCAGAGATCGTTGAGCGTCCTGATTTCCCAGCAGGAGAAGTGACGCCTCTGTGGATAGGGCTGCAACCTCTCGATGAATGCCAATGGCTCAGGACCAATGCCCCTGACCTTGAATATTCCGCTGGTCCTAGTCCACTCCCCTTTATGCGGCCCCTTGCTGTGCCGTTCGTAGAAGTGTGCCTTGCTCTTGCAGACAGGAAAGGCCGTTCCTCCGGGGTCGTGACCGCTCCAGTCGACGGTCAACCAGTAGACGCATTGGTCCAAAGCAGAACGGAGGTCGTGGAGGGCTTCTCCGAGGACGACCGCCCAGTCCACCGGAAACGGCTCAGTGAACCGAAGCCGGAAGAAGTGTTTGCGTCCCTCGTCGTGTACCTCTGGCATCAATCCCCATGTCCCGTTTCCCGTCCGCGATCGTTCGTCCCAGGTGGTCATTTCGCGGTGGAGGATTCCCAGGTGGTCTTTGGCTCTTCGGATCTTGACTTCAATAGCGTCAAGGCCACGCTGATCGACTTTCACGATCTACTCATGGAGGGAAATGCCAATGAAGAACGGCCACAAGCCGACACAGGAGGCATCAGTTGACCAGGCTACGCGACTGGGCCAGGGAGCGCCCGGTGACGCCCCTCGGGTAGCGACCACAAGATGTGGGGGCTACTCCGGTTAAATGGAGAGCCCTCAGGTCCCTTTACCTTTCCAACACTTCTCAAACTCAGAAGTGGGTTGCCTAAAACTTCCTGAGTCCGCCCGAAACTTCCAGGCAAATCCTCTTCGGCTGCCTCCGAAACTGGAGGCCATCAAAAGGTTTCGCCACGATTCACATCCTCAAGCTATCCCTGGTGGACCAGATCTGTCGGCCCTCCACGGGCCGTCGGAGTTCATCTTTGGGGGTGCCCCAGTACACCGGCTTGGGGATCGATATCTGGCACGGTGCTGGGGCGCCCGCTTGCTCCAGCAAGCGGTCCAGATCGCTCCATCTGAGCGGTCGGGCCGCATATTGCGATTGGTCCCCGAGCACGCCAGATCGACGGTTCCCGCACGTCCCCCTCGGATCCTGGTTCTTGAGTCAGACCGCCCCGGCAGGACCGAACGCGCGCAGAAGTCCGGCACCGGCCTCCCAACACGCAGCCACGCATAATCACGCCCCACGTGTCCGCGTCACCGGCTCCCAGCGCACGCCGAACCGGCAGCGTTCGGTGCGCCGGCCACAATGACATCTGCTTTGCCCAGCTTGACCAGTTCGGACGGCTCCGATCTCGAACTCTCTCGTGGCAAGCCGCACTTTACGGGAGCGGGGATCTCGGTGGCTTTCGCAGGCATCCAGGCCGCTGACCTGCATTTTGCCTGCGTACAGCAATTGGGAGACCTCCGCCAGGAACCCTGGTGCAACTGATTGCTGAGCAACCTGAGGAATGCCCGTACCGATGGCTCGAGTTCCGTGCAGCCGCCCGCCGCATGCGCTGCGGGAACTAGTCGAACTTGGGCTGAGGGATTGTCAGGTCGCCGAACTCACTGACGAACACGCCGTCCGCGTGCGCGGCGGACTTCGTCGATGAGCGAGAGCATGAACCATGGCAGGGCCTCAGATCGGCGAGACTGGGTTAGTGAGAGGACCGACCAACTGGCTCGTCCGGCGGCGATTCGTATGTGCGATTCGCCGCCACCCGACGGAAGTCAGGTTGACCCGCTACGGGGACAGTTCGACCAGACCGATGGGTACGGTTTCGCGTTGTTTGTGCGGTCGTAGTTCAACGCTGACACCGCCGTAGGACGACGAGGTTGATTTGGACCAGTCGGAGACGGGCGCCCAATTGGGGGACCTCAGTCCCGCCGATCCTGAGGGCAACCAGCCAGATCCTGTCCTATAAAATGTCCTGCAAACGGCACCGTTAGCTGTCGTCGGCCACCGTCCCAATCGCCCATCGCCGCAGGTCAGAACGTTGCACGCCGTCCGATGTCTGCCAGATCGTATGCTTGGGACGAACTGATAACGCTGAGGTCTGCTGCCGCCCTGACGTGAACGGAGCCATGGACTGAAACCTCAGGAACGCAAACGTCACTCCGCAGCGAGCAGGCGTCACAGGGGCTGACAGGGTGACGTCACCTTCATCTCACGCGTCGAAATTCCGGTGGCCGCTGAACCTCCGCGATGTCCTGAGGTTTAACAAGCAACCTCTCCGTCGAAGCGGAGGAAGCTCACGTCCGGCTCGTTGGTGTCCGGCATGGACTGGCTCTGCGCCAGTCAGAAGTCCGCTCCCGGTGAGAGGAACGTTCACGCCGCTCACCCGGCGAAGGATGAAGAGCGACAACTCGCGGATTTCAGTCCTCGGGCCGCAGTGTCGATAGTGACGCCATGGTTGGAGCCGTCGGCATTGATTACACCGGGGCACCTGTCGGTGGCTGATCGCCTGCTCAAGCTGCGGTATCCGGCGACCTGTGTGGATTGCGGTGCCGATCTCCCGGCAGGGGCTCGAGGTTGGTGGGACTCTGAAACTCGGTCGGCGATGTGCACTGCCTGCCACCCGCCCCAGACCTCCGATCCCTCAATTCGACCCCCCGTTGCCGCCATCCCTGACGCCGTGCCGAGTCCTCCGACGAGTGCAGCCGGCGCCTCGGCCCAACTCATGTACGAACAGAGGCATCGACGGCGAGAAGCTGAGATCGACCAGAAGTGGGGCCGGTTGTCTGGGGTAGTCAAGTTCCTCTCAGATGACCCCCAGTCGACCAAGGCGTGGGCCAAAGGTTCGGAGGGGGAACGAAAGCTGGCGGCCCACCTTTTGCGCACCGTTGGAGACCGAGCCGTCATGCTCCACGACCGAAGGATTCCCGGTAGCCGGGCGAACATCGACCACTTGGTCGTTGCCGCATCGGGCATCTGGATCATCGATGCCAAGAGCTACAAAGGCAAGGTTGAACAGCGAGACGTCGGCAAGTGGCTTAAGACGGACAAGAGGCTCTACGTAAACCGCCACGACCAGACCAAACTCGTTGGCGGCCTTGCCCGACAGATCAATGCCGTGCTCGAAGCCATCGAGGACGCCGACATCAGAGTCAGTGCTGCTCTGTGCTTCGTCGATTCGGAGTGGGGTATGTTCTCCAAGCCGTTTCACCAGGGTGGCGTATTGGTGACCTGGCCCAAAAAATTGTCTGAGGCGATCGCCGAGCCAGGGCCGCTCAGCCCGACAATGGTGATGAACGTTGCTGACCGCCTCGCCGCAGCTCTGCCGCCGTCTGTCCGAATCGGATAGGCGGCGAGGGGAGTCACAACTCCCTGAGAGACTCGACCTCGTGCGTTGGGACAGGAATTGCCGAACACCGATCATGACGGTCATTGAGACAGGAGAGTGCATGATCAGCGAGGAGTGCGTGCCGGATTGGGGTGTCTACCGAGACGACAAGGGCAGGCCAGTGACAATCACTGCCGACCAGGTCCGGGCCGTTTGGCACGCCTTGCGCGTGGTCGAGCAGGTGCGCAGTCACGAAAGATATCCGTCGCTCTGGGAAAACCCTCGGGCGGACATCTACAAGAGCCGCCTTCTCGGCCGGATCCTCGTCCAGGGCCGTCCTCCCACCTGGACCCGACCTCCCACCGTGCTCGCAGGCCCGGACTGGTCGGCCTTGCCAGGAGGCGACCCGTTCGCCGGGACTGCGGAAGACGCCCGGTGACAGGCGCCCCCGTGTACCCTCCCCACGTGCGATTACGACTCACGGCGGACGTTGGCTGGTCCTCACCCCGGTGGTCTGACCCCCGGGGTGGGCGACAGCGCGGTAGGTGGGCGGACGGATCGGTGATGGACCTGACGGTCAGCGGGCACCGGTGAAGCTGGACTGGTCGTGCCCGGCGTGCGGAGCGGCGAACCGCCCCCAAGCGGTGTTCTGTGCCGCGTGTGGGTCCCGACGCGACGAGTCCGCGACCGGACCCAGCACCAGTGCGGCCGCCCTGCCGACGGGACCGAGGAGCGAGGGCGCAAAGCCCGGGCTCCCACCACCGCTGGAACGTGCGCCGAGTCCGGCACCGATCGGCGCCCCGTACCCGACTCCTCGCCGCACGGGTCTCCCCGGAGCGGCGTGGGCCGCTATCGGCGCCGGTGGGGTGCTGGTCGTGGCCGGCATCGTGGCCCTCGTGCTCATCCTCGGCGACCCGTCGACGACGGCGACGGCATCCGACCAGTCGGGGTCCGGCACCCAGGGCACCACCTCCGCCGGCAGTGGCAGCGGGAACTCGGGCGGCAGAAGCTCGAGCTCTGACGACTCGGGCTCGGGCTCGGGTAGCTCTACCTCGACCACGACCTCAGACTCGGGCAACGCAGGCAGTAGTGGGGCAGGCCAAGCGCCGGTGGACTCGGCCTCGCCGAGCGGCATGTGGACCCAGTACTACGACGCATCCACCGGCTTCGCCATCTGGTACCCGACCGGCTGGACAATCGATCCGACCACCGACGGCGTCTTCTTCCGGGACCCGGGTGTCAACGCCTACCTGCTCGCCGCCTACATCACTCCGGCCGGCCCCTCGGCCCTTCAGGCCTGGCAGCAGCAGGAGCCGACCTTCGCGTCGCAGCACTCCGACTACCAGCGAGTGTCCATGTCCGGCGATGCCCAACAGGCCACCTGGGAGTACACGTATACGGACAACGGCACCGGGATGCACGGGATCGACTGGGGTGCCGTGGTCGACAACGGTCAGTACGGGTTCGCCCTCAACTGGGTCACGGACGACGCCGACTGGTCCGGCCTGCAGACCACCTTCCAGGGTATGGAGCAGTCATTCGTACCCCCCGGCGGGTAGTGCCGACTCCCACACCCCTTCATCCGGCCGGCCGCTCTCGCGGCCCCTCGGCGGCTACGAGCGCGGGCAGGGTCGTCGGGGTGCGCACGGTCGTCGGGGCGGCCACGGTGTGCCTGGCGGCCCTCTGCCTCGTGGTCGCAGCGATTGCTGCGGCGAGACCTGCCACTGCATCTGTACCGGCCACGGCGGCATCTGCGCCCACCACTACGGCGTCTGTACCGACCACCACGGTCAGCCGTTACGAGTCGACGACGGATCCGTCTGTGCTTAGCGCCCAAGGTGCGGCCGATGGCAGCGCCGGGCTCTCCGGAGTGGCCGTCCTCGATTTCGGGCGGCCGGCCGAGAGCGGCGGGGTGCCCGCCACGCTGGACTTCGCTAGCCACCTCGACCCACTGTCTTCCCTCGTCACCGCAGTCGAGGCCTACGCCGACAGCTATCGGCGCACTGCACCCCGCGGGGCGTCAATGACGGTGCTGCTCGGGACGAACGACAGCTGCGGCACCGGGCAGCCGTGCGGGACCGGGACATGTGGCTGTGTCAACGAACCTGCCGACTTCGTGTCCTGGGGGCAGGCGTGGGGACGGGCCGTCGCCCAGATCGGCACGAACCTGTCGGCCACCGCCCCCACCTTCCCGGCGACAGCCACTGCCGGTGGCGGCGATGACGCCGAGCCCGCCTACGACCCGGCCTTCACCAACACCTACGACGTGGTGGCCGGGTACGACGAAGTCACATCCCTGCCCATGATCGACTACGGATCGATCGACGGCGGTCCCACCGCCGACGGCTTCTGGACACCGGAGCAAATGTACCTGGTGGCCAACGGCCTGCGCCCGGACGCGGCGCTTCCCGAGATCTACCACCCGGGGATGGCCGATCAGTGGGCCGCCTTGTCGCATTGGGCCGCGGGCAACGCCGGTGGGCGGATGGCGTTCGCCGGGGTGCTCACCCAGGGACCCGACGGCTACACCCCCGATGAGGGCGCGGCCGCGCTCCACGGCGCGCTGAGCACTGACTTCCCGGACACCGCCCAGCCTTCGTGGGCGTGGTCGTCGAATATGGAACCGGGCAGCTGAGATGCTCTGCCCGTCGCATCGCTCGCTCGCTGGTGTGCTCGCCGTCCTAGGTGCAGCCGGCGCACTCACCGGTTGCGCCACAGCCCAGAAGGCCGCGACCAGGCCAGCTCGGACCACGGTGCCTGCCCGAACCAGCGTGCCGGCCACGACCACCTCCACGAATGTCACCTCTACCACCGCCACCGACCCGCAGACCACGGTCCCGGGTGCCCCGCCCATCAAGGCCCACAGCCCCCAGCTGGCTCCCGCCACTCCCGCGCAGCTGTCGCTCAGCACCGCCAGCGCGGCGGCCGGGACGACCGTCACCCTCACCGCCACCGGTTGTCCGGAACCGACCGGCGGGTACCGGGGGTTCTTCGCCGACAGTCAGGCCCTCGGAGACCCCCAGACGCCGAGCTACCGCCACGATTTCGCCCTGACGGGATCGGGGGGAGATACGGCCACGGGCAGCTACCTGGTCAGTGCGATCGACACTCCGGGCTTCGGGCTCATGGAGGTGCCGTGCGGCGCGGCCACCAACGCCGTCGCCGTCTTGACCGTCACGGGGTAGCCCACTGGTATGGACGCCGGCAGGCGTGAGGCCTAATCTCCACGTCGAGCCACCGCGGCGGACGGTGGGTAGGCGAGGGATGAACGGTGGACGAAGAAGTGCCATGCCCCCAGGGGCATCTCAACAGCACCGGGGCGAGGTTCTGCCGCACGTGCGGGTCGCCGCTGGCGGCGGACACGGAGAACACCACAACGGCACCCGGGACAGCAGTGGCGGCCGAAGGAGCAGTGGCGGCCGTGATGCCCACATCCGAAGCGGCCCCACCGAAGCTCTCGACCACACCGCCGGCACCGCACTTCGTGTACCCCGAGGGCAAGGGGCCCGGCCTCCAGAAGGTGGCCACGCCATCGGCGGTCCGGGCTGCGGGCGGCGGGGCTGCGGGTGTCGGGGCTGCTGCTGTCCAGGGATCGGTGATGCAGCCGCCGGTGGTGATGCAGAAGTCCCGCAACACCGGCTTGGTGGTGGCCGTCACCGTGGCCGTCGTCCTGCTGCTCGGCGCCGTCACGGCGGTGACCGCCGTCGTCCTGAACAAGCGCCACGACCAGGCGTCGTCCAACACGTCGTATCCGAGCGGTACATCGGGCTCCGGCAACTCAGGCAGCGGCGGTTCAAGCAGTGGAGATGCAGGCAACTCCGGGACGGGGAACTCCGGTGTGGTGACCACGACGACACTGGCGGCGAACCTCACCGCAGTCAACATCGAAGCTGTCACCACGAGCCCGGACATCGACCAGATCCAGAGCACGTTCGAGTCGTACTTCGGTGGCATCAACACCCGCAACTGGGGCCAGGCCTACGCCGACTACAGCCCGTCCTACCAAGCCAACACCAGCGAGCAAGCCTTCGAGTCCTCCGATACGACGTCCACCGACACCAACGTCGCCATTATCTCGGTGACCGTCAACCCTGACCAATCGGTCACGGCCGACGTGTCCTTCACTAGCAACCAGGCCGCCGCCTACGGCCAAGACGGGGAGACGTGCACGGACTGGACCCTGGCCTACCAACTGGTGTCGTCCAACGGCGCGGCCGGAACCTCCGGCTACGTCATCGAAGCGGCGCTGGGTATCGGGCCGGGCGCTGTAGCGTGTCCCGCTTCGTGATCCCGCGAGGGGTTGGGCATCCGGCGGCCATGAGGCGCCGTCGGTGGCTGGCGCTCGCCGTCACCGGGTGCGTGCTCAGCGGCGCGCTGGTAGCAGCCTGTTCCTCGACACCGGCGGCCACTGCCACCACCCGGTCGACCACGACCGGGACCCTCCGCCCCGGTGCCGGGGGCACGCATGTCGCGCATCAGGCGTCGGGCCACGGCCCGGGAACCACCGACCCCTCCTGTTTGCCCGCCCAGGTGGTGGCCGGTTGGAGCGTGGCCCGTCGGGCGGCCCAACTCGTCGTCGTCCCCGTAGAGGAAACCGATGTGGAGGCGGCGGCCGTGTCGATGAGCTGGGGACCCGGCGGGCTCATCCTCTTCGGTGACAGCGCGCCCGATGATCTCGGATCAGAGCTGCACGGGGTGACGTCGTCGGCGCTCGACGGGGTTCCACCGCTGGTGATGACCGACGAGGAGGGCGGGGAAGTCCAGCGAATGGCCAACCTGGTCGGGGAGCTGCCCTGGGCCCGGACCATGGCGGAGACCATGTCGACCGGTAAGGTCCGGGCCCTGGCCACCCACGTGGCGACAAAGATGCTGGCCGCCGGGGTAACTGTCGATCTGGCGCCCGACCTCGACCTGGCCTCCGGGCCGGGCCCGGACGCCATCCACACCGACGGACCGCGCTCGTTCAGTCCCACCCCGGCGACGGCCACCGCCTACGGCGAGGCCTTCCTCACCGGCCTCGAAGCCGGCGGGGTGCTGCCCGTCATCAAGCACTTCCCGGGGGAGGGGAGCGCCACGGCCAACACCGACGACGCGCCGGCGTCGACCCCACCGCTCTCGACCTTGCAAGGCGCCGATCTCCTTCCCTTCGCGGCGGCGATCAAGGCCGGTGCTCCCGCCGTCATGGTCGGGAACGCCACTATGCCCGGGCTCACCGCCACCCCGGCCAGCCTGTCGGAAGCGGTCATCGGCGGCCTACTCCGAGGCCAGCTCGGCTTCCACGGGCTCGTGCTCACCGACTCGCTGTCGGCCGGAGCCATCGCCGACATCGGGATCAGCGTGCCTACGGCCGCCGTCCAGGCTGTCGCCGCCGGGGTCGACATGGTGCTGTACCAGTCCGACACCCCTGACACCACCGGCCGCCAGATCGTTGCCGCGTTGGTGGCCGCGGTCGCCGATGGCACCATCTTTACGACCCAGCTCGATGCCGCCGTGCTCCAGGTCCTCCAGGCCAAGAAGGTGTCGCTCTGTCCCGGGTAGCGGCATCGCTGTCGGGAGGGTACCGGTCGCGTTCTCCCGGACCACGACCCCTCTTAGGTGGACGGGGCACGACGGGAGACGTATCGTGAGGATGCTCGCCGGGGTGGACAGCGGGCCGAACGGCGAGGACTAGACGGTGGAGAGCGAAGTTCTGTGCCCCCAAGGGCACCTCAACATCCAGCAGGCCCGGTTCTGTCGGACCTGTGGAGAGGCGCTCGGTGGTGCGGAGAGTGCCGCGCCGACCCAGGTGGTCCCGCCGTCGATTACCACAGCGCCGGCGCCGACCGAGGCACTGCACATCCCCACGGGCAAGATCGCAGTCCCGCCTGCTACGCCGCTGCCTCCACCCCCTGTCGCAGGTGCTGCTGCGGCCGCAGGTGCCGCCGCCGGGATGACCGAAGGCCGTACCTATGGCGCGCCGACCGGGGAGACGCCGGCCGTGGTTGGGGGACCGGCGGCGATCCCGTATCCCGTGATGGCCCGACCGGCGAAGAGCCGGACCGGGCTCGTTGTCGCCCTGATCATCGCCGGTGTTCTCGTGCTCGCCCTGGGCGGCACGGTGGCCGCTCTTGCCCTCACCAAGCACACCAGCAGCGCTGCCGCCACCTTTTCCCATACGCCGTCCTCACCGGTGACCGCCCCGCCTCCGACGACGCCGGCCATGACCACCCCGACGACCAGCCCGCTGGCCGCCAGCGAGGCCCAGGCCCTCGCCGCCATGCTCTCCACCAGCTCGGCCGACCGCTCCTCCATCGTCAGTGCCACCGCCCAGATCACAAGCTGCGGCGATCTCTACGATGCCGAGCAGACCCTCGACCAGGCGGCCTCGTCCCGACAGCAGCTCATCAGCCAGTTGGGCACCACCACGCTCTCGGCCCTGCCCAACTCGGTCCAGTTGGTCCAGGCACTCAACGCGGCCTGGCAGGCGTCGCTGTCGTCGGACAACTCGTACGCGGCCTACGCCGGCGACGAGCTGGAAAACAGCGGCGGGTGCGTTCCCAACGACCCCAACGACCCGAACGCCCAGGCTGCCGGCCAGAGCGACGCCGCGGCAACGACAGCCAAGACCCAGTTCGTCCAACTATGGAGCCCGATCGCGCAGACCTTCGGGCTCCAGCAGTACTCGGCGAGCGACGTCTGATCGCTGCTCCATGCGTCACCGCGACGACTGGGCCCTCGATCGAGCCATGACCGGAAACCGACATACGAGACGTAGTCGCCGTCGGCCGGTCGTGGGGGTGGTGGTCGCCGCCCTGCTGCTCGGCGTCGCCGCAGTCGGGAGTGTTGTGGCGTTCAGCCCCTCGGACACCTCGGCGGTCTCCCATCAGAGAGCCGCATCCCACGACGTCGACCCGGTCCACCCGACCGCGCCACCGTCGACTTCGGCGCCGTCCGCCTCGAAGCCGTCGACGACTGTGGCGCCTCGCACCACTCAGCCGTCGGCGACCGGCTCGCCGCTCGGAGCGTCGGTCACCTCGTACGTGGAGGGGCGCGAGGGCACGGTCACTGCCGCTGTCGAGAACGTCTCGACCGGACAGACGTGGACCCTCCATCCCGGGTTGGCCGAAGCCACGGCCTCCATCGTGAAGGTCGACATCATGGAGAGCCTCCTGGCTCAGTCCACCGCCAGCGGGCAGCCCCTGCCCGCCACCGAACAGGACGAGCTCGCCCCCATGATCGAAGAGAGCGACAACGACAGCGCCACCGCGCTCTGGGACGCGGCCGGCGGGCCGACGGGGATCAGCGCCTTCAACGCCACCATTGGGCTCACCGATACCACTCCTTCCCCGTGCCTCACCTGTGCGGGCTTTGCCTGGCCGGGGTGGGGGCTCACCACGACCACTGCCACCGATCAGGTCACCCTGCTCGACCATCTGGTGGCGTCCAACGCCGAGCTCGGCCCCAGTGAGCGCCAGGAGGCCCTCGGGCTCATGGAGGACGTCGAGAGCTCGGAGAGCTGGGGCGTGACCGCCGGGGTGGCCACCGGGACCACCGTGGCCCTGAAGAACGGGTGGGTGCCTCTCCAGAACGGCCTCTGGCAGGTCAACAGCATTGGCTGGGTCCACGGTGACGGGCGCGACTACCTGATCGCCGTCCTGGGCGATGGGAACCCCGACGAGCAGTACGGCATCGACACCATCGGGCAGGTCTCGACGATGGTCTGGAACGCGCTCGGCTCCTCATGAGGCCGGGCCGCCAGTGAGGACTGTGGGTCGTGAGAACGAGCAACCCAGCAAGGAGGCCGACACCATGACGGAACCGATGCACTGCCCATCGTGCAGTCGGCAAGACAGTCAGCAAGACTGTCGGCAAGACAGTCGATGGGGGAGAACGGAGCTAGCACGATGACCTGGATGTCTGTTGCCACGAGCGACTGGGACGGCTACACCGTCTTCTCGGTGATCGCCGGCATCTCTCTGGTGATCCTCGCCTTCCTCCCCGACCAGAAGCCCGGTAACCGGGTCATCAACGGTGTCGTCGGCGTGGGCTACGTCGTCTACGGCGTCTGGGCGGCACAACAGACGTCGGGCACCTACTTCTTCCCCGTGGCCATCTTCATCATCCCTTTTGCCGTCGGGATCAAGGCCATCTCCGGCCTGGTCATGGCGTCCAACCAGCGCACCCGCGCGGCCCAAGGTTTCCAACCGCCGGGTACCCCGGGCCCGGCCGGCCCGTACCCGGCCCGTGTCCGGCCCCCGGTCGTCGCGCCCACCCCACGCGTCTACCCGTCACCATCCGCCGTGCAGCTGCATACACCCGTCGCGCCGCCTCAGCTCACCGCGCCGGTCATGGCTACCCAGCACGCGGTGCCTCCGGCTGACCCTCCTCCGGTACAGCTCGCACGCCCGCCGGTGAGCCCGCCACTGGTTGTCACGCCGCCGATCGTTGCGCCGCCGGCGGCGAGCGGACCCCAGCGCATCGTCATCAGCTACGACGACCTCGACTAAGCCGTCGCCCTAGCGTCGTGCAGTCGACTCAGGCCTCGACTGCGACTTCGACGGCGCCTCAATTGTAGTTCCCGTACTGGTTGTCCTGGTGGGCAGCCACGATGAGCAGGACGACCACGGCGATGGCTGCGACCACACCGATCCATCCGAGGATGATCCCGGCGATCGCCATGCCCCGGCCGTCGCCGCCGCGACGGCGGATCTGGCTGAGGGCCACGTACCCGAAGATGAGGGCCAGGATCGAGCCCAACCAGTAGAGCCACAAGATTCCGAGGATCATCGAGGCGATGGCCAACCCGTTGGTCGGAACGGCCTGCATGTAGACGGGGCCGGCGCCCGGATAGACGTCGGCGGGACCGGGCGGCATCCCGCCGCGAACCGGGCCGGTGGTCGGCTGGTAGACGGCGACTGGTTGGTACGGTGTGCTCGGACGAGGGAAGGGATTGGTCGGGGTGGTCGGTCGGGCCACCGGGGGAGGCCCGCTGCGCGCGCCCGGCTGGTTCGTGCCTCGGGAAGGCGTCTCGTCCACGGCCAGGTCATCGGCCGAGATCACCAGGCGCTCGGGGTCTTCGGGGGTGGTCACCGGTCCCCCCTCAGCCCTGTGGGAACTGCCGGTAGTAGGCGTCCGGCTTCTGACACACGTCGACGATGGCCCAGATCCAGATACCGAACGGGATGACGAGCGGGAAGAGCAGGAAGGTGCCGAACACCACCGAACCGATGCCTACCCCGAGGCCGGTCCAGAACTTCTGCTTGTCCCGTTGGTAGGTGTAGAGCCACGACCAGAACGACAAGAACACGGCAAGCAGGACGGCCACCGACTTGTCTTTCGGGGTACTGACCATCAGCCCCACCTGACCTGCCACCGGGGACCCGCACCGGTGGCACTGCACCTGGCCGGGCCCGAGTGCCTGTCCACATCTCGCGCACGCGGCGCCAGCGTTCACCGGGGGCGGCACGAACCCGGCATGGGCGGGCCCACCGGACGCCGTCGATGGCCCGCCCGCCCAGGTGCCGCACCGTGTGCAGAACTGATCGGTGACCTTCAGGGCACCGCCACACCCCGTGCAGATCGCGCCCGACGGTACGAGCGGGGTCGGGGCGACCACCGGTGGTGGAATCACGACGCGCGGCGCGGCGACGACCTGTGGCGGAGTGACGACCGGGGCGGGGGCGGCGACCTGCGGCGCAACGACCGGGCTAGCCAACTCGGGCGCCGGCCCCAGGGGCGCATCGGAAGAGGTTGGCGCCGGCTGTGGCTCGGATGCGTCGAGGTCGGTGGCCTCGTCGCTGAAATCCACGACCAGTCGTTGTGGTTCCGGTGGGGCCGGGACGCCGGGATCGTCTGGGGGAGTCATGGTGGCTTCCTTTCAGTCAGGATGCGTGTGGTCAGCCGGAGTCCCACCCAATCCTGACAGGTGCGACTCCGGCTGTAGTCGGTTCGTGTGTGCTCCGTTCACGCGCGTTCTGCCCGTGTGCGTTCGATCCGGGCGCGTCGGATTCATATCTGCTCGGTCCCGATGAATGCGGTCAGCCTTCGGGGACGGCAGACAGGGGGAGGGGAACCCACCTGGCCGGCGTCTCCGGCTGCCACGACGGTCCGCCCTCCGTGTCACCCGGGCTCGGGTCGGCGAGCACGTCGACGAGGGAGATGCCCGGGCTCAGTACTCCCATGAACGAGCACTTCGCCCCCACGGTCAGCGTGGTGATCGGGGCGGGCACGGATGTCACAGGCGTGGTCGGGGTGATGGGCGGCGGGTAGCGGTTGGCGGAGGGCTCGGTCGTCGCTGATTTCGGCTCGTACGTGGAGGGCTCGGTTGTCGTCGGTGGATCGGTGACAGCGTTGATTGGATCTGTGGGCGCGACGGTGGAGGGCAGCGTGGTCGGGAGGGTCGTAGTGACCGGCGGGTCGGTAGTGGCTGTCGTTGTGAGCGTGCTGTCTGAGCCCATCAGCCGGGCGACGTCCGTCGACCCGGGGGACTGCCCGGTTCGGATGATGGCTGAGAGCTTGGCGGCCTTCGGCCCGATCACCGTCACCGTCGGGTTCGAGACGTAGGGGGTGGGGGCACAGCTGGTCACCTGGGCGTCCACCAGCCGTGTCCCCGTCTCATAGGCCCCCGGCCGGAGCGCCACCGAGACGACGGCCAGCGTGACGCTCGGAGTGGTCACCCAGGAGCGGTTGACCATGAGCTCGCCGGGGATGCCGATCACGTCCACCGGCGTCGACGCCACCGGAGCGGCGGTGGCCGCCGGCGTGGAGTGTGCGTCGCCGATGAGGTACCCGGCGACGGCGCCCACGAGGAGGCCGATGGCCGCGAGGAGCACACCCAGAGAAGGAGGAAACCGCCGGCGGGTCGTTGCAGGCCCCGCCAGCGGACTCGGAGGCAAATCGGCCGCCGGCCGACGCACGGGGGTGCCGACGGCGGTGTCGTCGGCACCGAGCACGGTCCACCGATGGAGGCGGGCGACCTGGCCGGTCTCCCAGCCGAAGAACCCACTGTTGTGGCCGATGGGGTCGACCACGTAGGCGATCTGCCAGGGCTGCGAGAAGAAGTTCTCGTGGATGAAGAGGTCGTGGGACGAGAGGAAGATCCCGAAGCGCGGGTGGGAGTGGTACCAGCCGATGATCTCGAGGTCGCCGAAGTGGGCAGCCATCTCCCGGTCGACCTCGTCCCAGGTCTCATGGGTGAAGGTGAGGGAGGCCACCTGGCCGACGGCCGTGGTGGCCGGTACCGCTCCGGACACGGTGACCCGGCCGGTAGGCCGGTCGACCGTGCCGACGAGCACCCCGCCCCGCTCGACGGAGGTGTCGCCGGACACGTGGGCGTCGATCTGGTCTCGGATCGCCTCCGTGATGACCACTTCGGGCGGGCGGGCGTCGGCGGGCGGGCGACCGAAACGCTGGCCCGCCGAGCCGCCTGGCGCTCCCAGGGTGATCTCTTGATCCGGTTCGCGGTCATCAGCCATTCCGACCTCCGCCCACGGATTCGGCGGCAACGGAGATCGTGGCGGCCGACGTGGTCGCAGTAGCCGACGTGGTCGCAGTAGCCGGCGTGTTCGCCGCAGTCGGCGCGGAGGAGGCGGCCTGCGTGATCGCTTCCGCCGGCGGAGTCGTGGCGCGGTGCCAGGTGCTCGGGAGACGGTCGTCGAGGGCGGCCAGCCACCAGAACCGCTCCTCGACGCCCCGGCGAACACTCAGGATCTCGTCGGTGCGGATGCCGAGCTCGACCAGGGTGCGGTCGGCGTGGGGGCCGGGCAAATCGATCGAGGTCACGAACTCGGGCAGGCGGGGTTCCCCGCAGGTGGCACAGGCGGCCTCCCCCCACGCGATGAGGGCCGCCGGCCGGTGCTCGGGTGCCGTGGTCTCACAGGTCGTGCACCGCCAGGCGATCACCTGATCGTCGGCCAACTCGACCACCAGCGGGTCGGCGCTGCCAGCCTCGGGCCAGGCCATCCGGGCCAGGCCGGCGGCGGTCAGGGCCTCAAGCTCGCCCGGGGGGAGGTCGACGACAGAGATCGGGTCGAATCGGTTGTGGGCCAGACAGTCCTCACGCGGCGCGTACGTCAGCGGGTAGGCGTCGTTGTTGGCGCCATCGAAAACGATGGCTCCCGTGAGGGGCTGGACGCCGGGGCCCAGACCGTGGAGGAGCTTCACCCCCTCTTGTGCCTCGATGCCGGCCACGATGGAGGAGGTGGTCGCCGTGGTCGGGACCTTGCCACCCTCCATCTGGTCACGGGACAGCAACCGGCACGACTGGCGGTGGGCTAGCACCTCCCAGTCGGTCTCCGACAGGGTGCACTCGTAACAGGACTTGGGCGGGGTGAAGACCCGGGCCACCCCGGACAGCGCCTCGATGGCGCCGTCGACCCAGGAGCGGCCGGCTCGGGCCGCCAGCCGGTTGCAGTAGAGCCGCGCTTCGCGGTTGTCGAGCGCCCCCACGACGACATCGGCGCGGAGGAACAAGCCGGTCCCAAACGTGCGCACGTCGGCCACGATGCCCTCGATGGTCACGTCCGGGTTGAGCTCTCTGGCCCGTTCCGCCAGGGTCGGGGCCTTGGCCCGACCCTCGTCGCCGTGCCGGAAGAAGACGCACCGGGCCAGGTTGGAGGCCTCGATGGTGTCAATGTCGAGGACGCAGATGGTCCCCACCCCGATCAGGGCGAGGTTCTTCACCACCTCGTTGCCCAGGGCACCGGCCCCGACCACGAGCACGGTGGCGGCGGTCAGGCGTTCTTGGTCCCACCACGAGACCCGCTCTTGGCGGTCGTAGCGCGACTCGTCGAGTGTGACGGCGAGCGGTGCGCCGTCGTCGGTCGCCACGTGCTCGCTATCCCGCCACGATCTCTGGAGTGAGGCGAAGGACGTCGCCGTGCTTCACACCTGCCCCGGCCAGCGTATCCGAGTCGGCCAGCTGACGACCGGAGGCCTTGTGGTGGAACCGGTAGGAGACGGGCGCGCCGTCGGGGCCGACCGAGGGCAGTCCCATCAGTTCGACCAGCTTGACGATGATCCGTCGCACGGGGGCGTCGTCGGGCAAAGTGGCCAACTGTTCTCGGCTCCCGGTGACATCCATCACCGTGACATCGATGCTCGCCATGTTCAGGTCGCTCCCTTGTCTGTCGATTCGGTGCGGGGGCGTCCCGCAACAGAATTCCGTCGGTTCCTCATGTGCAGCTACCAGGCCGCCGGGGTGGGTTGTGGGGCAGAGGCACGCTGTTCAACGAGGATGGTGGTTGCCCCGATGGAGATCCGGTCGCCCGAGCTCAGGGGGGCGTTGGTCGGGCCGACGTCGTTGACAAGGACAGGGGCCGACGGCGCGGGTCGCAGCCACAGATCGCCGCGGGGATCGAGGATGAAGGTTGCGTGCAGTGGGGCCACCGCCGGGTCCTTGGTCAACACGATGTCGCACCGGTAGTCGCGCCCGACCGACGTCTCCGGGTTGTAGAGGATGAACTGCTTTCCGGCCATCGGTCCGGCGACGAGATGCAGCCAGTTGTCCCGCCGGATGTGCTCGACGAGCCCCACACACACGCCGATGCCGATGCCGGTCAGCACCATGCACAAGATGCGGACGACCGTCTCCGCCGAGGTGCTTGCGGAGAGGATGACCTGGAACAAGAACCCGCCCAGCGCCCCGCCAGCCAACCCGCCGAGAAGCCCGTTGATAATCCGCTTCCCGCCTCCGTCGAGACAGATGCCGAGGCCGACGAGGAGGCCGAAGATTCCCCAGCCAACGACCCGGGCGAGGATCTCCAGGGCTTCGCCACTGGTGTACGGGTTGGGGGCCATGAGGTGGTAGACGAACTGGGCTACAAGACCTCCGACCAGCCCTGCGCCTGCGCCGAGCCCGAGGCCGACGGCACCGTCCCGGAACCCTTTGGCCGCCGAGCCGCTGGTGAAGCCGGGCCACGACTTCAGGGCGAAGCCGAGGACGGCGGAGAAGATAGCGAGCCACAGGCCAACCTGCACTTCTTCCTCCGTGAGCGATTGTGGGATCCACCAAATCACCGGCTCGGCGATGATGGCCCCGACCAGCCCGCCGAGGCCGCCGGCGATGAGCCCGGAGATGACCTGATTCGCACCAATCGTGGAGGCGAACGACTTGCCGGTGCCCCCAGGGGGCGGCCCACCGGGGGCGTAGGCGCCCACGGCGATCGGGAGCGGTGTGGGTTGCTGCCCGAGCTGGGGCGGCCGAGCGATAGGTTGGGCAACCGGCGAGTAGGCGCCCGCCGCCGGGGTCGGGGCCGGCATCGTCGGTGGAGCGGCGGTGCTTTCCGATCCGAGATCATTCCAGTCGATGACGATCCGATTGGGATCTTGGGCGTCGGTCACGACACGGCCTCGGCTTCGGTGGCCTCTTCATCTGGGGCCTCTTCTTCACCGTTGGTGGACGCGTCGACGGGATCGGCATCAGTGGCCTCTTCGTGAGTGGCCTCTGCGTCGGCAGCCGGGTCCGGGAGGCTCGGGACCGTAGCGGCCGTAGCGGCCGTAGCGGCCGTAGCGGCCGTAGCGGCCGTAGCGGCCGGGGTGATCGGGGTGATCGGGGTGATCGGGGTGATCGGGTGCTCGGTTGCCTCGGACGAGTCGTCGAGTACGGCGACCGCGTGCCCTGGCCCGGCCGCGGCCGCTGCCTGCTCGGTCTGAGGAAGCGGACCGGGGGTCGAGGCGGTGGGAGCGGCCAGGACGATCTCGGGTTCGGCTTGGTAGAGGTTGACCGTGCCGACGGGGAAGGCCGACTCGTTGGCCGCCACCCAGCGGGCAGCCACTGAGTTGAGGGGCGAGCGGACGTTGTACCGCTGGAACTGGATCATCTCGCCGACGGCCACGATGATGTCGGCCAATCCCCGGGCCGGCGACCAGTAGTCCCCGATGCAGACCTCTTCGCCCGGATTGGCCCCGAAGTTGGGGTGGAAGACGGCGGTGTCCGCGGTCACGAGAGGTTTGTCCCGGGGGTAGCCGGCCGGCAGCTGAACAGTTACCGTGTGTTGGTCGGCGTATGCGGTCTCCCCGTCAGCCGATAGCACCACCCCCCGGAGCGTGTAGGTCACCCGGTAGGCGTCTGACGGTTCGGGCCGCAGCGGGATCACCGCGATGTTCGGGTGACCGGCGAACTCGGTCCGGAGTATCTCGGAGTCGGCCGCCAGACGGCGCAGGCGGGGGTTCATGCTGTGACTTCGAGGTCGATGCCGCACTGGTCACAGAAGGCGTCGCCCCGGTTCGCGTGGTGGCCGCAGTGAATACAGAACCACGTGCCGTCGTTCTCGTCGTCGGCCGCCTCTGTCCCGAGGCCGCCGACGACGAGGGGCGCAGCAGCGGCGGTTACGGTCAGGGGCGGCAGGGGCTCGCCCC
>OCTA010001405.1_pt1 | contig 22107 bp, 24 predicted proteins | sample 1538991 | NCBI WGS metagenome assembly OCTA01 (sample SAMEA3539302, study PRJEB22396) | soil metagenome | biome: tundra; feature: field; material: soil | place: USA | collected 2010-05 | depth 0.15 m | reverse complement strand
CGTATTCGAGGGCCTTGCGCGGAATCTCGTCGTAGTCGGTTTCGTCGGGCTGGCCCAGGTTGGCCGTGTAGGCGTAGGGGATGGCGCCCTTCAGCTTCATCCAGTGCAGGGCGGCGGAGGTGTCGAGCCCGCCGGAGAAGGCAATGCCAACTTTCTGGCCGACGGGCAGGGATTCGAGAATTACGGACATGCTTATGAAATCCTCAAAAGAGTATCGAGCTCAAATGTTTGTGCGAATTGTGAAAAATCCAAATACGAGCGCCGAGATTTATCCTGGTTGGGAGCGAACCCATCGATTTTCCAGTTCAACAAATCGGAGGTGGCGACCGGTCTGTGCACGCTCATAGGTTCCTTGACCCTAATAACGGCCTATCCAGGGTTGGGTCAGCTGGTGGATGATGTATTCCCGCGCGTCATAGATTGCCTGGACCTTCCTCAATTTTGAAACGTGGATCGTTAATTCGGGGGACTTGACCCAAACAACGAAATACTCATCATTCCTGATGGAGCGAGCTCCATACCAATCAATCCAAAACCTTCCGCCTTCCTCACGGAAATTGTCGCGATAGATCTTCGCCACTTCGAGTAATATTCTTGGTGCATCTTCGAAATACTCTCGGTAGGCCTCCTTCGTCCAACCCCTGCTATCTGGGATCCAGAGCTTTTCGTCCGAGTTAGTGCTAATCCTCTGCCGCAAGAACTCAAGAATCTTCTTCCTTTCGACAAAAAACTTTGCTAGATCTTGAAAGTCCTGCAGCTCGTAATCAACCCTTACCGCGGTCTTTGAGACTTTAAGATCCATCCCAATCGAGGTCTCCACCCTAAAGTTGCATAATAGATTCGAGCGAATTGAGTGGGATTTGGCCCATCTCCCCCCTCTTTACCGCACGTCTTCGCTGAACGCCCCTACATTTGCCAAGCCTCCGAGCAGCAGCAGAAGAAGCGCTTTCTGCACATGCAGGCGGTTTTCCGCCTGATCGAACACGATCGACTGAGGTCCGTCAATTACCGCATCAGTGACTTCATCGTTGCGACGGGCAGGCAGGCAATGCATGAAGACCGCATGCGAAGCAGCCTTCTGCATGAGCGCTTCGTTGACTTGAAATGGACGGAAGATGGGCGCGCGCTTGGTGGACTCGTGCTCAAAGCCCATGCTGACGCACACATCGGTATACACCGCGTCTGCGCCTTCGACAGCAACCTGGGGGTCCTGGAGCAGGCGCAATTCGCAATTATTCACCTGACCGATTTCGCGTGCGATTGTCACGATCTCAATGTCGGGCGAGTAGCCGCGCGGAGTGGCGACGGTGACGTTCACGCCGAGTTGCGCGCCGGTCAGCATCAACGAATGGCACACATTGTTGCCATCGCCTACATAGGTAAAGTTCAACCCGGCGGAACGGCCGAAATGCTCTTCGAGTGTCATGAAGTCGGCCAGTGCCTGACAGGGGTGTTCGAAGTCCGAGAGCGCGTTGATGACCGGCACGCGCGAATTGGCGGCCATCTCGGTGATGGTGTCATGTGCATACGTGCGCAGCACGATCACGTCGACCCAGCGCTCCACGTTGCGCGCAATGTCGGAAATGGACTCGCGCTCCCCGAGTGGCGAATTGGTCTGATCGACGAAGATCGCATTGCCGCCCATGGTGTTGATGCCGGTCTCAAACGCGAGGCGCGTGCGCAGGCTGGCCTTCTCAAACATAAGCACCATCTGCTTGGCATCGAGCGCGTGGCGGTACTCGCGCGGATTGCGCTTCACATCGTGGCCCAGCTTGAGGATGGCGCGCACTTCGGAACTGGATAGATCGGCGATGGAACACATGTCCTCGCCCGCAAGGCGCGCAGCGGCGGCAAGAATATCGGGGTCCTTGTGTACGGGGATTGCGGGCTCCCGGTGTTCAATAGTTGCTCTGCTAGCCACGGGTGCTTCCTCCTAGGGATTGGGCTGCTGCGTGTGCGGCATTTTCGGTGAAGATTTGATCTAAAGCAGCGATGGCCGTGTCCACATGAGCGCGCTCAAGTATGAAAGGCGGCAGGAAACGCAGCACTGTCTCGCTGGTGCAGTTGATGAGGATGCGCCGCTTGAGCATCTCAGCGACGATCAGCTTGGCAAGCTCCGGCGAGTCGAGTTCCGCTGCAACCATCAGGCCTTTACCGCGAACGTCGGTGATCGCTTCATGGCGGGTGGCGAGCGAGCGAAGTTGCTGCTGGAAGTAATCGCCAACTGCGGTGGCATTTGCAAGCAGGCCTTCCTTCTCAATCGCGTCAATCACCGCGATGCCTACGGCGCAGGCCAGGGGTCCGCCGCCGAATGTGGTGCCGTGCATGCCCGCGTGAATGGCGCGCGCGGCCTCTTCGGTGCAGAGGACAGCGCCGAGAGGAATGCCGCCCGCAAGAGGCTTGGCAAGCGTGGTCACATCCGGTTGGATGCCGTAGTGCTGATAAGCGCACCACTTTCCTGTGCGGCCCATTCCGGACTGAATTTCATCCACGATAAGCAATGCGCCGGTAGAACTGGCGAGCGCACGCGCTTCGGCGAAGAACTCCTGCGTCAACGGCCGCACGCCGCCTTCGCCCTGGATGGTCTCGACGAGAATGGCGCAGACTTCGCCGGAGAACTTGGCACGCAGATCGGCAACATCGTTGAAATGGACAAACTCAACTCCGGGAACCACGGGGCCGAAGGGCTCGCGGTATTTGGCTTTGTAGGTTGTTGACAACGAACCGTAGGTCCGGCCGTGGAAGCTCTGCTCCAGCGCGAGAAACTTCGTTCCGATTGACTTGCCTTCGTTGCGAAGAAGGCCGGCGTGCGCACGGGCCAGCTTGAGCGCGCCTTCCCATGCTTCGGTGCCGGTGTTGGCGAAGAAGACGCGGTCGAGGCAGGTCCGCTCGGTCAGGCGCAGCGCCAGTTCCGCCTGGCCCTCGTGGTAATAAAGGTTGGAGGTGTGGATGAGTGCGCGGCTTTGACGAACGATGGCTTCTTCGATGGCAGGGTGGCCATAACCGAGCGCATTGACGCCGATGCCGCTGAGCAGATCGAGATAGCGCTCGCCCCTTTCATCGATGATGTGGACGCCTTCACCGCCAACGAAGAGAATGGGGTTCCGTTCGTAGGTTGAAAGCAGCAGCCGGGACTCGGCGGCGCGGATTTGATCGAGTTTCGTCACTTCATTTCTCCTCAGGCCACCATCACTTCGGTGCCATGGGCAACGCGGGAGCTGCACAGGTCGGGCAGGGAAGCGGCAGCTTCGGCGGGCAGAATTCGTACGCGTTTTACGCCATTCAAAAGAGCTTCGCGGCAGGCGCTGAGCTTGGGCAACATGCCGCCGGAGATGATGGCGCTCTTGGCCATCTCGGCGATTTGGTCGATGCTGAGCCATCGAAGCACTTCGCCGTTTGCGCCCTTCACGCCGGGCACGTCGGTGAGAAAGACGAGAGCATCGGCATGGCATGCGGTGGCGCAGGCAGCGGCCATTTCATCGGCGTTGATGTTGTAATACTCGCCGTCGAAGCCGAGGGCCATTGACGAGATTACGGGCACGCCATTCAATTTCCAGATGGCTTCGATCCAGCGCGGGTCGCTCGATGCAATTTCGCCGACATAACCGAGGTCCGGCGCAGTGCGCTTCTTGCGTGCGCGAAACAGGAGCCCGTCGCCCCCTGAAAGCCCGACGGCAGGTTGGCCCAATGCGCCAAAAGCAGCGACAAGCCCTTTGTTGACCTTGCCGGCAAGCACCATCAGAGCTACGTCGCGCGTCTCCGCGTCGGTGATACGCAGGCCGGCGATGAACTCACTTTGCTTCCCAAGAGCTTTGAGCATGCGTGTCAATTGCGCGCCGCCACCATGCACTACGACAACCTGATGGCCGTCGCGCACTAGGTCCGCAATGGCGCGCGTGCAGCCCTCTAAAAGCGACGGAACTTCAAGGCCCGCTCCACCCAGCTTGACGACGTATTTCATTCGAGCCCCTCCGCTTCGCCCCAACCGAGCATGACGTTCAGGTTCTGCACGGCCTGACCGGACGCGCCCTTCAACAAGTTATCCAGACAACTGACGATCACTGCGCGGCGGCCATCGGCGGCTAGCTGGAAACCGATGTCAGCGTAGTTGGTGCGCACCGAATACTGAATCTGGGGCAACGTATTGCCGTAGAGCCGAACCATCGGGCTGCCGGCAAAAAACTCGCCATAGATGCGGGCGACGCTTTCATTTTTCTGCGGTTCGCGAAAGCGCACATAGACGGTGGAAAGAATGCCGCGAGGAATCGGCAGCAGATGCGGCGTAAAAACGATCTGGCTCGTGCAGAGACCGATCTGCTCAAGCAATTCGCCCGTGTGGCGATGCGTGAAGACGCTGTAGGCAGAGAGATTGTCGGCCGCGTACATGTAGTGGGTCTTCGCGGTGGCCGCTTTGCCCGCGCCGCTGACTCCGCTTTTCGCGTCGGCGACAATGCCGTACCCGAGATCGAGAACCCCTGCAGCAACCAGCGGACGAAGCGCGAGAATGACCGACGTTGCATAGCAGCCGGGATTGGCGACGAGGCGTGCGCCGGCAATCTGAGCGCGATGCAACTCCGGCATGCCGTAGACTGCTTGCGCCTGCGTGGCGTTTGCCTGTTGAGAGCCGTCATCCTTGAATGCATAGACGGCGCGATGTTCCGCTTCGTTCAGCCGCCATGCTCCGCTCAGGTCAATCACGCGCAAACCACGCGCCAGTGCCTGAGGAACCCATTCCCGCGATTGTTCATGCGGGGTAGCGAGAAACAGAACCTCGACGCCGCGATCGGCAAGCAGTTCCCAGGAAAACATTTCAAGCCTGAGGCCGCCGCTGCCATTATTGTCGGCCAATTGTGGATGAATCTCGGCGATGGGAATCCCTCCGCGCGCCGCGTCTTTCTCGTCGACGCGCCCGGCAAAAACGGGGGCCTTGCCTTTGAGCCGCGGATGACGCAGCAACAGCCTGGCAAGCTCAGCGCCCGCGTAACCCGTGACGCCCACTACTGCGGTTTGTACCGTATCCGTCATGACTCCAACATCGTCCTCAGCCGGGATTCCACCTCGCCTGCGCGGCGCGGGTCGGCGCAGATTACCAGTACCGTATCGTCGCCGGCGAGCGTACCCACCACTTCCGGCCATCCTTCGTGATCCAGGGCTGCGGCCACGGGCTGGGCTCCGCCCATTACCGTACCTACGACTACCTGGTTCATCGCCTGGCGCACGCGCAGGCCAAAACTTTCAATCATCTCCTCCACGGATGGCGGGCTGTCGTCTTCCACGGCAGTGGCTGCGCCATTCCCATTTCCATTAGGAAGCACATAGCCGCCAGGGCCTTTCGACAGGCGCATTTCGTGGATGTCGCGTGAAAGCGTCGCTTGCGTAACCTCAAAGCCGCGTCGCCGCAGCTTGCGCCGCAACTCATCCTGGTTGGCCACCAGCGAGTGAGCGACCAGCTCCCGTATTGCATTGTGTCTTTGGAACTTCATACGTAATCCGTGCAAATTGAAAGCGCGGCTCACAGTGGGCAGCCGCGCTTGTATAAATATACAACAGGCTGCATAAGTATGCAAGATGGCAGCAGAACGCAGGAACTGTTGACGGCTCAGAGCTGGGGTTCGGAACTCAGGAGATGGAGGGAGCGCAGTTACGCGGTTTGATGTTTCTTGCGGCGCTTTTGCTGGTACATGGCTTTGTCGGCCTTGCTCACCAAGTCCTTGAGGGACTCTCGCGAGTTCCCTGCACTTGTGACGTAACCCATACTGAAGCTAAGAGGAAATGAATGGCCAAGCTTGCGGCTGCGCAGCCTGGAGGCTTCTTCGAGGCCCTCGGCGATTTTTGAAATCTCCGATTGACTGAATTGGCCGGCGACGGCGAATTCGTCTCCGCCGACTCGTCCGATGACATCCGTTTCGCGAAATATTGAGTTCAGAATTGAACCTGTTTCGGCGAGGAACGCAGAACCGGCATCGTACCCTAATTCATCGTTGATCTTTTTCAGGTTATCCAGGTCAATAAACAGGACAGAGAACTCCGTTTGGGCGCGCTGTGCCAAGCGCAAGGATTGCCCGGCCAGCAACTGGAATCCTCTGAGATTGTAGAGGCCCGTCAATTCGTCTCGCAGGGTGAGGTCATGGATTTCCATTTCCATCCTTTTAATGCGAAAGGCCAGAAAAAGAAGCAGGGCGAACGAAATCACGGTGGCCACCGAGGAAAGGAGTGCGGTGGCATAGCGGTCCGGAATTAACTGTGAGTTGATCAGTCGGGCTCTTCCAACTTCGCGAAGGAATGGCAGTACGAGAAGGAATGGTGAGAGAAATCGGGCAATTCGGCTCCCGATGCCGTGGCCAAGGAAGATGGAGAACATTCCGTATTCGGATCGGCGAAGGATGGCCACGACGGTCAGCAATACAAGGCATGCGAGAGTTGGGGGCGTAGTGAGACCTGTGATGGGGGGGCCAACAATGTCCAGGGCGCCAAAGAGGTATTCGGAAACGAGGATGAGCACCGTCAGGCAGAGGAAAGAAGCAATTACATCTGCGATGAGGCTGGCCGCAGGTTTAGTTGCCCGGGCGAGAATCGCGACCACGGCCAGGAGGACGAACACAGTGGCCGGCCGCAAAACTGTGCCGCCAAGGCTCGAAGCCGGCAGGCTGGCGAATATGGGAAAACGGAATGACGGGGGCAGGGCCGGCCCGAGTAAGATTGACGCGGCGATAAAGGCCGTGAGGATGGCAAAAATTTGGCTGAGGTGGAGCACCATGGGAGATCGTCCAGGCTCAGAAAGAAACAAGCTGAGAGCACAGAACAGCGCAGCGATCCCGAGTGGCGCGTTCATATCCATAAAGGCAGTGGGGAGAATTCGAGCCAGTGGAGGGAAAAAGCGTATGGACAAAGCTATAGCTGCAACCTGGACCACGAGGGCCAAGCAGACCTGCTGAACGAAGAACAGCCTGTACAAAAGAGAGGGGTCAGGCTGGCCGGAGAGAATAGCTGCAGTTCGGTCACGCATGATTCAGAAGCGACGGAGCGAGCGGGGAATGGGGCTCCCATTGCATGGCGCCGTCAATTTCTTATATCAGGGGATTGGAATCGCACGGTATGCCACTTTCGTCCGAAGTACCTTTGGAACAACGGTGGCGCGGGATCAACTCGTGTCCAGTTTTCGCTTTGTTCTCAGACGCAGCCGCATCAATCATCGAAAGGTCGGAAAACGCCACATCGCCGTCGGCGCTGATACACTCTCCACTGGCCGGATTTTAGACCCGAACGTGTCAGGTTCCGCTGAAGAACATGAAATCGACTTCACCGCTTTCACCGCTTTCTACCGTCAATGACCTTTTCCGCCGCGTCGCCGATGCGGCTAACTCCCGCGCAATAATGTGGCAAGACGAGTTCGGCCAGTGGCAGCCGATCTCATCCGACCAGATTTATCACCGGGTTCGGGTGCTGGCTGGGGCTTTTCTAGCCTGGAATGCGCAAAAGGGTGACCGCATTGCCCTCATCAGCGAGAATCGCTGGGAGTGGGCCGTTTCCGATTTCGCCACGTTGGCAATCGGCGCCGTCAACGTACCCATCTATCCCACCCTAACCGGCGAACAGATCGCCGTTCTGGTCCAGGATGCGGGCTGCCGCATCGCCGTGGTTTCCACCCGGCAGCAGTTTGACAAGCTGAACGCAGTGCGTGATCAGACCTCGCTGGAGCGGATTCTCATCATGGATTCCGCCACACCGCCCGAGGGAGCGATTGCGTTCGGTGAGTTGCTGACCAACGCCGACGCAGGCGGCGCCGAACGCGACCCGGTGTTTGATGCACTGGTGCGGGCAGTAGAGCCAAAGGACCTGGCCACGCTGATCTATACCTCGGGAACGACCGGCGAACCCAAGGGCGTGATGCTGACACACGGCAGCATTGCGTCAAACCAGAACTTCGCAGCGGTCGATTTTTCTTTCAATTCGACGGATGCGTGCATCTCGTTCCTGCCTCTGTCGCATATCACCGCCCGCGCGCTGGATTACGTAATGTACACATCCGGAGCGCAAGTCTGCTATTGCTCGCAATTCGACAAGCTTCCGCAGGCCATGCGCGAAATCAGACCGACGGTTTTCGTGGGCGTTCCCCGCGTCTATGAAAAGATTCGCCAGGCGGTGGAGCAGAAGTCTTCAGTATCACCTGTAAAGAAGCGGATTCTAGCCTGGGCCTTGAAAGTGGGCGCCCGCCATCGCGACATGGTGTACAGCGGAGGACAGCCCACGGCGCTTGGTTGGAAGCTGGCGCGGAAACTGGTGTACGGCAAAGTGCAAGAGGCTTTTGGAGGCAGGGTCAGGATTTTCGTCTCCGGCGGAGCGCCGCTGGGAATTGACACGGCGAAATGGTTCGCCTCGGCTGGAATTGCGGTGTGGGAGGGATACGGACTCACGGAGACCTCTCCGGTGATTGCGCTCAATACGCCCGTGAGCCAGCGCATGGGCTCAGTGGGCAGGCCGATATCCAATGTCGAGTTGAAATTTGCGGCGGACGGGGAACTGCTGGTGCGCGGGCCCGCGGTTTTTTCGGGCTATTGGCACAAGCCTGCCGCCAACGCCGAATGTCTCGACGAGGAAGGCTGGTTCCGCACCGGCGACATCGCGCACCTGGACGAAGCAGGATTCCTTTTCATCACAGATCGCAAAAAGGAACTGCTGAAGACCTCGGGCGGCAAACTCGTGGCGCCGCAGCCAATTGAGAACAAGCTGAAGAATAGCCGCCTGGTGTCGCAGGCGGCGCTTGTGGGCGATAAGCACAAGTTCATTTGCGCGCTTATTTCTCCCAACTTCGCTGCATTGGAAGAGTGGGCACGGGGCGACGGAATCACGACCGAATCACGCGCGGACCTGGTGGCCCACAGCCGGGTAATTGCGCTTTATGCGGAGATTGTCCGCGAAGCCAACAGCGGCGTGGCCAATTTTGAGACCGTCAAACGCTTTCGGGTGGTCGCGGAAGAGTGGTCCCAGGACACGGGAGAGCTTACGCCATCAATGAAGCTCAAACGGCGCGTGATTACGGGGCGATACTCGGCGGAGGTCGACGCACTTTACGCGGACGAAGCAACCGCACGCGGCGAATAGGGAAAGCAAGGCCCCTTCCAATCTCTTTGCGAAACAGAACGTGTTTGTCCCACATCAGATGAAGGCCGCGAAAGAACGGCGCGCCCCATGTGCCGATAGCCAGGATGCTGCCGAACAGAATAATGGCATCAATGTTGAGCCGTCCGGCGCGCGACCAGTAGGCGTCTGGCTCAAGGTTCAGCCAGAGGGCAAACTCGTCCAGGGTCAATGCTGCGCCCACTCCATAGCTCACGGCCATCAGGCGGCTGAAGAAAATGGAGAGAGGCGAATGCGACCGGCCCAGGTCGAGAAGCCATCCATAACCCACCAGCAGCAGGATGAGAATGCCCCAGACAAGGTGGTGAATATGGAGACCGCGCACCATGACCCACTGAAACGGGCCCTCGTTGCGAATGACGAGGCTGACGAGGAGCCGTACGCCCAGGAACGTAATAAAGAACGATACCGAGGCAATGAACATACGCCGCCGTGGCCGGTCGGGGATGGTGGTTCGCACCACGAAGCCAAGGCGGGTTAACTGCAAGAGCACCAGCAAGACGACAACTACCAAGCTGGCGAAGATCAACAATAAAATCGCACCGGTTCCGGGCATATCCTTATTGAAACATCGCAGCACGCAGTTCGGACGAACGAATTGCGATCTGAGGGCAGAAGTTGATTGGCGTGAGCGCGGTCACGATTTTCCTTTACAGAGTCGGAGTAGACTGATTAAGGCGTCGAGGACGGCGACTTTGGACGTCTTCATCCCCAGTGCAGAGTGTGATTGCGGCCGGCTTTGAGCCGAGCCAATTCCATCAGGAGATTTTTGCGATGCGAGTTGCTTTGTTGACCGGTGGCGGCGATTGCCCCGGGTTGAATGCGGTGATCTATGCGGCCGTGAAAAAGGGAATTCAAACCTATGGAGATGAGTTCATCGGCTTTCTCAACGGCTGGCGCGGCGTGCTCGACAATAACTGGATCCCGCTGACCCTGGAGAACACAGACGGCATCCAGTTGAAGGGCGGAACCATCCTTCACTCCTCGCGTACGAACGTGAAGAAGATCCCGGGCGGTATCGAGAAGGTGCAAGAGGTTCTGAAGATCAACAAGATTGACGCGCTCATCGCCCTGGGCGGTGACGATACGCAGTCGGTTACGCTCTTTCTGAGCGAGCACGGCGTACCGAGCGTAGGTGTGCCCAAGACGATCGACAACGACATTAGCGGCACCGACACCACATTCGGATATGACACGGCAGTATCGATCGCCACCGAGGCGGTAGATCGCATTCACACAACCGCCGACTCCCACAATCGCGTGATCGTTGTCGAGGTAATGGGCCGTGACGCCGGGTGGATTGCCTATGCTTCCGGCATCGCGGGCGGAGCGCATGTGGTTCTGGTTCCCGAGCAGGAGATCGACATCGACCATGTCTGCGCGCTGCTGAAGTACAACTACGATCACGGCAAGCACTATGGCGTCGTGGTGGTGGCCGAGGGTTGCCATCTGCCCGAGGTTGGGCAGGTAACCGGTTCGGCCCAGGTGGATTCCTTCGGACATGCGCGTCTATCTGGGATTGGCGAGGCATTGGCTGAACTGATCGAGAAGAAGACCGGCTTTGAGACCCGCTCTGTCAACCTGGGCCACACCCAGCGCGGCGGTGTTCCGACGGCTTACGACCGCCTGCTCGGCCAGCGCTATGGCCTGCACGCAATCGACATGGTGCATGAAAAGAAGTGGGGCCGCATCGCCGTGTTAAGGGGCCTCGATATTACCGACATCACGATCAAGGAAGCCATTGCCAACAATCGCCGCCTCGATGAGCGCTTCTTCAGCGTGATCCGGGATTTGGAAGCGAAGGTCTAGAGCGGTTCCACAATTCACGTGCCCTTTCTGGCATGGTGCAAGGTGGCATTTTCTTAAGGAAAACGCCACTTGAACGCGGCGGCTTCGGGATATAGCAATTGTGGAACCGCTGTAACTTCGGCTGCACAACGTGTCTTCAATCAAAGAGCCATTCTCGAGGAGAGATTGGCTCTTTGCTTTGCGCGTGCGTAGAGTGGGGATATGATTTATCGCCTCTACACTCAAGAGAACTTTGAGGCGCTGTACGCGATCGAAGAGACCTGCTTTCACCCGCCTTTCCGATTTGGGCGCGGCTATGTGCGGTATCTCGTCGATGCTCCGAACGCGGCAACCTGGATAGCCGAAGAGGATGGACGAATGGCCGGCTTTGCCATTGTCGATTGGAACAAGGAGAAGCCCGGGCTGATTGCCTACCTTCAAACCATCGAAGTGACTCCGGAGCAGCGAGGTCGCGGCGTGGGCAGGGAGCTGCTGGATCGTGCCGAAGCGTCCGCGCGCGATGCAGGCGCTGTGAGCATCTGGCTGCATGTTGACGAGAAGAACAGCCTCGCTGTGCGGATCTATGAAACGCACGGCTATTCCTGCAAAGGCCGGCAAGAGGATTACTATGCTGAAGGTCGAGCAGCCCTCATCTACCTGAAGCTATTGGTTCCCGAGCCGGCGAGCTAACACCTTATCGGGCTCATCGAAGCCAATTATTCCTATATTGCGTACAATGAAAGAAACTCATGTCTATTAGCAATCCGAACCTGCCCAAGTCGATCTTGGCGTTGCGTTCCTACTCAGCGCAGACTTTTCTGCATGATTTGCTTGCCGGTATTACGGTCGGCCTGGTTGCATTGCCACTGGCGATGGCGTTCGGTATTGCGTCGGGTGTGACACCACAGGCAGGACTGTACACGGCGGTCGTGGCCGGATTCCTGATCTCCGCTCTGGGAGGGTCGCGCACCCAGATCGGTGGACCTACCGGGGCTTTCGTCGTAATTGTCGCCGGAATTGTAGCCCGGTTCGGCATGAGCGGCCTCGCTATGGTGACACTCATGGCGGGCGTTTTGCTGGTTGCCATGGGCCTCACCGGATTTGGCGCGGCGGTGCGCTTCATTCCGCGCATGGTGGTCATCGGATTCACCAACGGTATTGCGATCTTGATCGCGTCCACGCAGATCGAGGACTTTTTTGGCATCCGCACCGGAGCTGTGCCCAGCGAGTTTCTGCCACGAATGAAACTGCTGGCAGCGCATTTCGCAACGGTAAACTTGGATGCCTTGGGGCTTGGCCTCGGTGCGCTAGCGATCATGCTGGTGCTGCCACGATTTACCAAGCGAGTGCCCGCGTCCATTATTGCCGTGCTGGTTTGTACGGGAGTCAGTCTTCTGTTTCACCTGCCGGTGGAGACGATCGGTTCGCGCTTCGGCGGGATTCCGCAGGGTCTGCCTCCATTTGCCATACCTGACTTTCACGCGGAACACATTCTTCCACTGATCCCATCGGCGTTCACCGTGGCGCTGCTGGCGGCGCTTGAAAGCATGTTATCGGCGGTGGTGGCTGACGGCATGACCGGTGACCGGCACAATCCGAATGTCGAATTGGTCGCGCAAGGAATCGCCAATATCACCTCGCCCCTATTCGGCGGCATTCCCGCTACAGGCGCTATTGCCCGCACTGCGACGAATATCCGGTCGGGCGCACGTTCGCCAGTATCGGGCATGGTGCACGCGCTTACGTTGCTGGGCATCCTGGTTGTGGCGGCGCCAATGGCCAGTTACATTCCGCTGACCACGCTGGCCGCGGTGCTGTTCGTGGTGGCGTACAACATGGGCGAGTGGAACGAAATCGGCGCTATCCTGCAACTGGACGCGACGGCCATCTCGGTTTGGCTGGTGACGTTTGGGCTCACCGTGTTTGCCGATCTTACGGTTGCTGTGGGCGTGGGATTGACGCTCGCCGCTCTGCTCTATATCTACCGCGTGGCCGATACCACCACCGTTGTCCCGGTGACAGACGACTACATCCGCGATGGTCTGCCTCACGTTCTGCAAGGGCGCATTCTGCCACCGTATGTGACGCTGCTGCGCATCCACGGGCCATTTCTCTGGGGCACTACGGAGAAGCTGATCGAAGCGACGGTCAACCTTGAGGCCTTTGCCCCGATTGTCATTTTGCGACTGCGCAACATGACGGCCATCGATGCCACAGGTATTCACGCCATTGAGACTTTTGCCAAGCGCCTGCGCGTCTCAGGCCGGGCATTGATTTTGTGCGGAGCCATGGAACAGCCTTCAAAGCTGCTTCAAGGCACACGCTTCGTTGAGAATCTCGGAAGCGAAAACATCATGGCCAACATCCAGGCGGCTCTGGATCGGGCCAAAGAGATCAATACTGAATCTGCGACTGCGCTGGCGTCATAAGATTCCGAGTATGGCCGGCGAAATTATTTGCCAGCAACGGCGGTGCTCCTGATAAACGCGGCTACCCTGTCATGGAGCTGCTTCCGGCATTCGTCGCGCACATACACCATGTGGCCGGATTCGTACCAGTCGTACTCGATGTTTTTGGCCAGGGACTTCGGAATGGGCAGATGCTTCTCTTCATATTCTGCCCCGAAAAACGGCGTGGCAAGATCGTAATACCCACCATTCAACATGACTTTCAAGCGCGGATTGGTCTTCATCGCGTCGGCCAGATCGCTCGCAACATTCATGCCGAAAGGAATGTCGTTGTGCTTGAAGTTCCACTTTCCGCCCTGCCACACGCCGATCTCGGGCAGGTAGGTCTGTCCTTCTCCGTACTTCAGATCGCGACGTATGTAGTCGTTCAAAAGGGAGACATAGGCTGATGAAATGGCCGCGCTTTGCGGGTCGTAACCAGCGAATTGGCTCAGCGGGTCCAGCGTCGGGCCGGAAAAGCGCGAATCGTATCGACCGGTCGTCAGGTCCGCGTCGTCGGCAAAGGTCTTCTCGAATTCGCCGCCTGTTACGCGCAGATTGGCCTTGGCGAGGTAGGCAACGGGCAAGCCGGTGTAGTCGTGGAGTTTCTCCGCAACCGACTGCTTCTCCGCATCCGTGAGGTCCGTGCCCAGAGCGAGAGCGTGCGAATAGGGACCGGTGGCGAACTCTTCCACTTCTTTCAGGAAAGGCTCAAGCGCCGGCGGCTGTTGCGGCAGTTTCTTGTGATACCAGGCCGTGGCGGCATACGTGGGCAGAGCGAGAATGTAGGGCAAGTCTACGCCGGGGTTGGTGCTCGCGGCGTCGATAAAAACGCTGAAGTTCAAGATCTGCGAAAGCAGAATCACGCCGTTCAGGTCGATTGATTTCCGATCTCCCAGCATCTTGGCGAGCACAGCCGAACGGGTGGTTCCATAGCTTTCCCCGAAGACATATTTGGGTGAGTTCCAGCGGTCGTATTTAGTGATGAAGCGGGCGATGAAGCGTGTAAACGCGCCGCCGTCCTCATCCACGCCCCAGAATGCTTTCTCCGCATCCTTGCCAACAAGCCGGCCAAAGCCCGTGCCCGGCGCGTCAACGAATACCAGATCGCTCGCATCGAGCAATGAGTTGGGATTGTCGAGCAGTTTGTACGGAGCAGCGGGCTGGTGCTGATCGCCGTCGGTCTCCACATATTTCGGCCCTAACGAGCCCATGTGCAGCCAGACAGTCGAGCTGCCCGGACCACCGTTGTAAAAGAAGGTAATGGGCCTGTCCTCGGACTTGGAGTCCTTTTTGAAGTAGGCCACGTAGAACATGCGTGCCACGGGGGGCGCGTCAGCGGAATCTTTGGGCTCGGAGAGGGCAAGCTGAGTGCCGGGCAGGGGTTTTCCGTCGTTGCCGAGTTGCGCATCCTGTACGTCGGTGGCGCCCACGGTCACGATGCCGGCGATGGCGTTATACGCGATGTGCTGGCCGCCGGCGTCTACCTCGCCTTGCGTTGTGACGTCGGACGCAGCCGGCTCGGAGGATTTTTCGGAAGCCGCGGTTTGTTCGGCCGGCATATCTTTCTGTGCGTTGATGGGCCCAACGAAAAGAACCAGGGCAACCGCAAACACTGAGGCCGTAAGGCGAGAGGCTGAATTCATATGGGAATCTCCGGAAAGGGGCGTGCGTCAAGAATCAGTATAGAAATTGTCCGCGGGTGCACCCGATGAAATGTGACGGCCTGAAGAAATGATGCCTCGCAGTTGACGCGCCGTTGCCTGTCTCATCGCTAGGAGAGTGACGAGAGTTGAGTTATTTCTGAGGCTTGTTGAAGGGCTGCTTTACGGTGATGCGGGGCCTGTTCTCGGCCTGAAGCTGCTTGCTCACCACTTCGACTTCGCGAAAGACGCGGAGCAGGTTGCCGCCGAGAATCTTGCGGCAGTCCGCGGCAGAGTAGCCGCGTTCCATTAGCGCCGCTGTGATTTTAGGAAGGTCGGCCGGGGAGTCGATGCCCTGCGGCAATTGCCCGTCGACGCCGTCGAAGTCCGAGCCAAGGCCGACGTGATCCACACCAGCCACCTTGGCGATGTGGTCGATCTGGTTGATGAGATCCGATTGCGGCGGACGGGGAATGCGGTCGGCAAATTGGCGCTCCAATTTATCGATCTCGGGCTGGGGCGCTTCTTTTCCTTCCGCCTTGTACTTGTCCTTCAAATCCTGGACGGCCTTATCGACTTCGGGCTTCTGCGCCTTCTCTGCGTCGCGGTAGGCCTGAGAGACAAATCCCGAGAAGAAGTTTGCCTGCACGACTCCACCCTTGGAATCGGGTCCGCCGGAGTTGGCAACGGCGCGCAGCATGTCGTCGGTCATGTTGCGGGGCGCGTCGCACAGAGCTCGTGCGCCGGAGTGGGACGCGATGACGGGCGCCCGCGTGATGACGAGAGTGCGGAAAAAGGTGTGGTCGGAGACGTGCGAGATATCCACCATCATGCCGAGGCGGTTCATCTCGTAGACCACGTCTTTGCCGAATTCGGTGAGGCCCTCTTTGGTGTGTGGAACCGTGTTGTCGTCGATGTCGCCGGAACTGTCGGCCCAGCCGTTGGAATTGGACCAGGTGAGGGTCATATAGCGTACGCCGAGCTCGTAATAAATCCGGAGCAGTCCCAAGGAGTCTTCAATAGAGTGGCCGCCTTCGATGCCCATCAGTGCTGCAAGCTTGTGCTCGCGGTGAGCCAGCTCGATGCCTTGAGGCGAGGTGACCAGCATGATCTGGCTCGAGTGTTTGGCGACCTGTTCCTTGACGGAATCGATGAGGATGAGGGTGCGGCGGGCGAAGTGGCCCTGGTTGACGACGGGATCGACCCAGATGGAGAAGAACTCCGCGCCAAGGTTGCCCTTGCGGGCCGATTCAAGATTGAAATTGCCGTCTCCGGGCGGATCGCTGAGGTCAAAGCCTTCGTCGACAAAGCGTTGCGGCGTGTCAGCGTGCGTGTCAATGACAATGGCGGAGTTATGTACCTGTTGCGGGGCCAGTTTTTTTGTCGATTTTGGGGAAGTCCTGGCCGGGGAGTGGTCGCCGGTCTGTGCGCACAGCAGCGCGGGAATGCACAGGAGTAGCGAAGCAGTCAGAATGGTCGGGGCAGGAGTCCGCATAGGCTTGAAAAAAGTGTATACCGGGAGAGGCGGCGGACAGGCAACGGCTTAACCACAGCGACAAGAGCAAGTCGGAGACCGCCGCGATGGCTTATCAATGCGCTTAGCGGGCGCCAAAACGCTCCATGGGAGTCGATTCTTCCGTCTCGGCGGGGTCGCGGGGGTCCATGACAAAGACGTCGGATGCCTTATGCCACTGACCCATCTGTTCCATGCCACCGCCGTCGATGGCGATCTTGTAGGCTTTGAGGCCGTCATCACCAGTTGCGCGCGCGAGGACGTAGCCATCGTAGGCGATTCCTTTATCCGAGATGACCATAACTTCCTGACCCACTTTAAACACGGAAAGCCCTCCATTTCGCGGTTGTTTTTGACAGGCTAACTCAGTTTTTCATGATTCTTAACTTTAATTTATGGGCATTTGGGTCCAGAGTAACGGAGGGTCTCTTCGATGCGTGGGCAGGATTTGATGATTGCTGCGAGGCGGGAATCGCTGGGTTGAGGGTAGGAGTGCGAGAGGAGGATCCTTTCACAGGCCCGCCGGTCTCGGCAATTCGACAGGCCGGAAGACGCCCGGCGCCTAGCGTCGCCCGAAGCTTCTCATATAGATGGGCGCGGCTGCCTTGGGCTGCATCTGGGGATCGATTACGAATACGTCGCCTGCCTTGTGCCATTGACCCATTTGCGTCAGACCGCCGCCTTCGAGTGCGATTCTATAGGCCTTCTGCCCGTCATCGCCAGTGGCACGAACCATGACGACTCCGTTAAAAGCGACCCCCTTATCGGTGATGACTGTAACTTCCTGACCAACCTCATACATAGCGACAATCCTCCCTGGTGATTTGAGCTGCCTCATTGGTTGGTTGCGCAAACGCTGCCGAAAGGTTGGTCGTGTCCTCACCGTGTTTTTGGGATGACCTAAGAAAATGTTGACGCGCAGAAGGTTGACCGGGGTACAATCGCGGACATTTCCGGGTCCGTGTGGAGGCTCCTCCAAGGAGTCCAGAAAGGGTGTGTGACATGGCTGATTTGAAATGGCTGGCCGGGGCGACTTTGCTTGTAATGCTCTCTGCCGTTGAGTCGAGCGGGGCTACGGAAGCCCCTGCTGACCCCTGCTCCCTGCTTCCATCCGCTGCGGTGAGTAAGGCCTTGGGACAGAACTACGGCGCGGCACAAAAGAGCGTCGCTCCGCGGCCTTACCAGAACACTGTTACAGGGACGGACTGCACCTATTCGCCGAACGGCGCCGGAAAAGACCTCCTGTTCAGGGTGTATTTCGATCCTTCGGCGGCTGATGCGACGGGTTTGTTTGCGAAGCTGAAGATTTTCTACAGCCCGCCGACTGCAGTGCCGGGCATCGGAGACGAGGCATATTCCGATCCCATACACGGCCTGCATGTGCGGAAGGGGAATGTCCGTTTCTTTCTCAGCCTGGGTAACGAAGACGATTTCACGCCGGCAAATCAGGCTCAGCTCACGAACCTTGCCGGCCAGGTCGCCGGGCAACTTTGAGTTTGGCGCATCGAATAGGATTGGGTGCGGCGAAAGTCCACCACGCCCAGAGGAGAGACGATGGCTAATCGAGCGCCATTGACGTACACGTTTTATATTGCCGCCACGCCGGAGAAGGTGTGGGAGGGGTTTACTTCACAGGAGTCGAACCGCGTGATTTTTATGGGCGCTGAGCTTCAAGCGGATTTCAAGCCCGGCGGAACGATTGCCTGGATGGGGCCGGGGAAAGATGGAAAGATCATTCCTTATGTTCACGGAGAGATTCTGCGGAGCGAGTCGCCCAAGGTTCTTCAATACACCTTTGCGACGGCGCAGAGCGAGCGCAACTCGCGGGCGACGATCGAGCTGACGCCGGAGACGGAAGCGACCAAGGTAGTGGTGACGCATGACGAATGGGCCGATGATGACGCCAACTACGACTTTTGCGCGGACGGATGGCCGCGCATTCTTTCGCGGCTGAAGACGCTGATTGAGACGGGGAAAACTTTCAAGCCACACTAAAAAAGCATTGCCTGGCTAGAGATTGACGGGAATGCCGCCCCAGTCTTTCGGATCGATGTCGGCGATGGTTTGGGTGAAGTCCCAGCGGTGGCCGGCGAAGTCTTCTGCGTTGTACTGGCGCTCTCCGTACATATGGTCGACGGGTTCGGTGAGGATGCGGGCGCCGTGTTGGCGGGCACGCTCGCAATGGGCGCTGGCATCTTCGATGCGGACCTGGGTGATGTGCGAGCCGTTGGGTTTGACGTTGCCCTCGGCGATGGTGATGCATCCGTCTCCGGCTTTCATCTGAATGCGGTGGTTGGCGATGCGCAGGCGGACAGTGAATTCGAAGGCGGCGGAGAGCCAGTCGGCCGCGAGGCCGGGATCGGGGTAGATGAGCACGGGGATGACAGTGCAGGGCGGGACGGAACGGTTGAAGCGCATGACGACTCCTGTGGACGAACTTTCGTCGACAGGGTAACAGGCGGGTTTGGGTTTCGATGCCTTCTTTTTATCGCTTATCGAGGACGGCCACGATCTTGTATTTTTCGGATTCGGTTTTCTTGCCGTCCGGGCCTATGGGCCACTCGAGCTTGGCGGTGGAGCCTTTGAATTCCGCTTCGACACGCTCTACGAGAGGCATGCCGCAGTTGCGCCGGACGATGTAGGTCCCTCGAGACGAATACTTGTTGAGGCAGTTCACTACTGCGACTCGTCCGCTGGGCAAACGCAGCGACAACGTCGTGCCGACTACGTTGTAGAAGACTTGACTTGAGGTCGAGCCGATTGCTTTGGCGCCGGTTGGGTTGTAGCAATCGGCATTGCCCAGTTCGGCTGCACAGTCCGGGCTGGCTGGGTTGGAATAACCGGGGATCAGAGGGGTGTAATCGGTGTTGCTGTTTTGGCGGTAGAGGACGGTCGCTTCAAGCTTTTGCGCGGAGACCGGGCAAATGCAGGACATTAGGCAAGAGATTGCTATAGAAATAGCCACCCAGTTGGGTTTGCTCATGCACGCTTCCTTTATTTATCTGTTTTTCTGAGTCTACGGGTGTTTTTGAAAATCTGGCGCCTGAGAATGGCGGACTGGCTCTCCGAGGTAACGTGGGGCAGGGCGACGGCTGCCCGCGGAGTGTACCCCTCCCCTCCCCCCCCGTATTTTTGCGTAAATTAATATATTTAAAGGAGTTATGGGGGTAATAAAACGCTTGACGCACATGTTGCGTCGGCGTACCGTTGTCTCAGCCGTGACAGGGCAGTTTGGTTTTTGTTCTTACTTCTAGGCTTGGGCTTTATCGGAAATGTTGGTCCAAAAGCCATCTTCATTCCAACTCGATTCAACGATTTTCCAATAGTAATGAAATGGGGTGATGTGCTCCTCCCCGAAAATATCGACATAGGCAATCTCTCCAAAAAGATGCAGGCGGAGTTTTCCCCGTTGAAGTTGATTCCACTGCTGGCTAGCGATGTCGTGCCCGTAAGGGTGAATGTTGAGGGAGACGGGAGAGAGGGGATCGGTGACTCGGAAGGGGTTTGGAATCTCCACCGTTCCCAACTTTTTCTCGCTTGGCATTCCGTCCAAAGCCGTGACCTCTATTCCCGCTTCACATCGAACATGCTCGGCCATTGTGGGTCCATCGTTAGTGATTTTCATAGTTTGCGGTTGAAGAATGACGTAAGTCTCCCCGTTTTTGGGGGCAGGTCTAAATTGAGTGTCTATGTATGGAGCAGAGTCGGGCATATAAATCGTCAACCTAGCTCGCTGCAGTTCCCGAACAGTTGTGTTTTGCCTCTCCATTTGATCGGCCTGTCTGCTGACTGCTTCCAACGCGTTCTGAGCATTTTCATTAGAAACGGCAGCAGTTTTTCGGGCGTCTCTGGCTTGGGCACCCATAATTTTGGCCTGTCGGAGGATGATCCCAGTGCTCTTTTTCATAATTACCGTTTGCCGGCAGTACACAATTATTTGCCCAACTATCGCGCAAAACTGAAGAAAAGCGCATATAGCAATAGCGAAAGCGAGTCCGATGTTCCATCGATTGGTGCGGTGTTGTTCCGCGTCCTTGCGTGCTTCTTCGGCGGTTTCTTCATTGCTGTGTATGGTGCGTGTGTTCACCATCAACGGAGAGTCTTGGGTACCTCTCTTATCGTCTGTGGCGCTTTGTGCGGGGCTATTGCCATTGGCTATTTTTTGTTGAACATTGGCGGCTCTAACGGCGTGACCGGTATAGAACACGAACGCCAACAGCAATATCAAGTTTTTGAACATGATGGCGGAATTATATATTTGCCGCGTAAACGGGGAGGGAGAGACAATGGACCTCACCCATGCAAAACCCTTTTGAACAGTTCGGGCTTTTTCTACTTGCCTGTACAAATCACCTATTCACACTTCTCGCCGGTTGTGTGGTCACTGTCGTGATCGCCATCCTTGAGAAGCGTATCCTGAAACGTGCCATCTCCCTCAAGTTGGAGGTGGGAATTCTGTCATGCTTCGTATTCTTTGCATGTTTTCAAGCATGGCACGATCAATATGAGATAGCCGTTACTGCTGGGAAGACATCAACGCCCTCACCAAAAATTGAGGTTAATGTTCCTCCTCCAGGCGCGCCCCAGGTAATAATGGTCAACCAAGGTGGTAGTCCGACAGTGACCGGATATATACAAATTTCAAATATTCAGCCAGTCGCAAATATGCAGCGGGTTGCAGAAGGAAAAGATGTTGGCATGAACGTTTTCTTTCAAGATCCGGGTCCTATGCCGATACAAGATTTTCAAAACATCGTTAAGCTCGCCATCGGGTCCGAGAAGGATGAATCAAAATTAGGACCAGATTTTGAAAGTTACGTAAAAGAGAAAATGAAGGAATCTCGCGGTATGCCCGGTACAACGGTAGGTAGTACTGCTTCTCCCATGCTCACTTATAATTCTGCGTATCTTCGCAATCTCAGTCATGATGATGCCGCTGGACTTCTTGATGGAAGTAAAAGATTGTATGTGCAAGTGCGGTCATCATGGAGAGATGAAAATGGGCATACGGGCCATTTAGATTTCTGTGGTTGGATTCAAGAACTAAGAGAAGAAATTCCTACGGGTGGAATGATATTTCATTCCTGCCTGATTAAGGCGAAAAAGTGAAACACGAATATCACGAAGGACCGAAGGCGGGCGAGAACTTTGAGAAGTTGGCGCGGGCTGTTTTCCAGAAACCGAAGGTAGTGATTCCGAAGAAACAGCCCAAAGCGAAGCTTAAGTGCCACAAAACGACCGGCAGCGACAAGGGCTAGAAGGGTTCCTCTTGCCCCGTCCCTGCCTCCGGTTGGTGTATTGAGTCTGTACCCTTCCCGGTCAGCCGCTCATAGGTTAGCCGCTTGCCAGCAACCTGTGTCATGAGTAACGCAAAGCGGTCTGTATCCGTAAGTTTGTTGTCCGTCGTGGCGCGATTGTTGAAGCGAAACACTTGCTCGTCAATGTAGTGATCAAGGTGAAATGGTTCAACCGCAACATAGGTACCGCGAAGCGTTCTCTTTAGCAGGCTCCAAAAGTTCTCGATTCCCTGAGTGTGAACCTGCCCACGGACGTATTCCCGAGAGTGATTGACGACTTT
>OCTA010001404.1_pt1 | contig 22130 bp, 20 predicted proteins | sample 1538991 | NCBI WGS metagenome assembly OCTA01 (sample SAMEA3539302, study PRJEB22396) | soil metagenome | biome: tundra; feature: field; material: soil | place: USA | collected 2010-05 | depth 0.15 m | reverse complement strand
AATTCAGAAGGGGACATAAAAAAACTAGCCGTAAAGTTACTAAACCCCGGCTACCTCAAATATATTGAAACCTGATTTTCCTAAATTTCTATCTTTCCGCTGGCAATTTTTTGCTTGTAAACAGCTTTTAAAACCTCGCCACGTCTCTTTACAGACGGCTTTGTATAAGCCTGGCGCTCACGGAGCTGCAATAGGGTACGGCTTTTCTCAAATTTTTTCTTGTACTTTTTGAGCGCTTTATCTATATTTTCGCAATCCTTTGAATCAATAATGAGCATAATTTTTCCTTTTATTTTTTTAGGAGTGCGAAGATAAAGCAAAATTTTAATTTTAAAATATGAATTTGTAAAAAAATCATAATAAAACACAGCCATGTTTACAGGTATTATTGAATCCCTGGGTATTATAGAGGAAGTTTCACAAAATGGAACAAACAAGACATTCTGGATTAACAGCGCTCTTTCTTCCGGTCTTACAATTGATGAAAGCCTCTGTCACAGTGGAGTCTGCCTGACAATAGAAGAAATACGGAATGAGACACATCGAGTGACGGCCATCAGGGAAACCCTGGAGAAAACAAACCTGGAATACTGGAAAAAAGGCGATTTGGTCAACCTGGAAAGATCTATGATAATGAACGGACGCATTGACGGGCATATCGTGCAGGGACACGTAGACGGAATGGGCAAATGTATTTCCAAAAAAGACCTGAATGGAAGTTTCGAATACACTTTTAAGTACGATGAAAAAAATGCAGCTTTACTAATTGAAAAAGGTTCGGTATGTGTAAATGGAGTTAGCCTGACTGCTTTTAATGTTTCACATGATACTTTTACGGTAGCGATAATTCCTTATACACTTGAACATACCAACTTCAAAAGCTTAAAAGAGGCTGACCACGTAAACCTGGAATTTGATATTTTGGGGAAATATGTTTCCCGCATCCTGCATTTTAATAAAGCGAAATAATCAAACAGATGCATTCACCTTATTGCTTCGAGAATAAATAAGTGCTCCTGCCAGAATACTTCAAAATAACTTAGGCCGATTAAGCGTTAATAAAATTAATTCAGGAATGTCCGTCAGATAAAGGAAAGAAAAATATATTAGATTTGATAGCGGGCTTTCCAATCCAAACCTTCAAAAAGATTTTAAGAAACTAACTACTTTCCCATGGCCAGGAAAACATTGCTCATCATCTGCCTGTATCTTTTCTTTCCATTTATTAAATCAAAATCACAATCATTTCCTTTATCAGAGCAAAATCGACCAACAAAGTCTGAAATTGAATACAAAGAATGCCCTTTCGATAAAGAAGCAAATGCTGTGGTATTTGTAAATGAAGCTGTTTCTGACTATGATGAAGATTACAAACTCATAACCTATCACCATGTGAAACTAAAAATACTAAAAGATAAAGGGATAGAGTACGGGAATATAGCCATTCCCTTTTATAGTGATGATGATTTTGAAATGATAAGTTCAGTTCAGGGAGCTGTTTATAATTATGAAGGCAATATATCTTCTTCCAAATTGCTTGACAAAAAATCCGTATTTACACAAAAGGAAAATAAATACTGGAGTGAGGTAAAATTTGATTTTCCGGAGGTAAAGGCAGGTAGTATATTAGAATATTCCTATACAAGTTCTCAAAAAAATTATGGCGGCCTCAAGGAATGGATTTTCCAGGAGGATATACCGGTTCTAAAAAGCAGTTATTTATTAACAATCCTTCCCAATGCTGAATTTACCTATGCGGTCCAAAAAAGTGAAAATCTGCAAGTTGATATAACGCCAAACAGCGCTGAAGGAAAAATAGGTTTTGAAATGGATAATATTCCCGGCCTGAGGGATGAAAGATATATTGATTCCAAAAATGATTACCTGCAAAAAGTATCATTCCAGCTATCCAAATACAAGACGGTGAATTTTATGACTACCTGGGACCAGGTAAATAATGAAATGCTCACCGATGGAAGCTTTTACGGACAATTGAAAAAAAATTTGCCGGGCACCGATGATTTAATGAAAGTCATCAAAGAGGATAGTTCGGATGTTGACAAAATGGAGAAAGTGTACAATTATGTAAGAAAAAACATGACGTGGAACCAGATCAATTCCAAATATTCGACAGGTGGTGTTAAAGAGGCATGGGAGAAAAAGACAGGAACGAGTGGCGATTTGAATCTTATACTGACAAACCTCCTTCGTGAGGCAGGGTTAGACGCAGATCCTATGCTTGTGAGTGAGCGCTACAATGGAAAAGTTAACAAGGCATCAACAATAGTTGACCAGTTCAACACAGTTTATGCCTGTGTTACGATCGGCGATAAACAGTATTACCTGGATGCTACTGAAAAATATAATTCCTGTCTGTTGGCTCCTTTTTTGATACTTAATTCAACGGCTTTTATTGTAAATCACAAAAGAGGCAGTCTTCTCGATATAAAGGACAGCACTGCATTATACATGGAAAATATAAATATCGATGCATCGGTTAATGGAGAAGGCATTTTGAATGGCGGCTTCTCTATGGAAAGTTATGATTATGCGAAAGATTACCGCCTGAGAAGGTTTAGCACCCAAAGTATTGCTGAAAATCAAAAATTGATTTCGGGTAATATCAACGGGATAAATTATGCTGATTTTAGGACTTTCAGTGATGATAGTGATTCAAATCCTTTTCTTACAAAGAGTAATTTTTCACTTTCCCTCAACAACAGTAATGAGTATTATTTTTTACCATCAAATCTTTTTACCGGCCTAAGTGAAAATCCTTTTTTAAGTGAGAACCGGTTTAGTAACATTAACTTCGGCTATAAGCAATTTATTCAACTTACATTTCACATAAAAGTAGATAGCAGTTTCACGATAGATGCGTTACCAAAAAGCATAAAACTTACCAACGGCGACCGGGATATTATTTATACCAGAAGTGTGATGAGCGATAAGGAGCAAAATGAATTGCGCCTCTTTTCAACTTTTGAAATAAATCAAAATTTATATCCCGTAAGCCAATACGATATTGTAAGGGAATTCTATAAAAAGTTATTTGATCTCCTGAATGAGCAGATTGTCCTGAAGAAAAAATAACACTAAATGAAAACCACTCTTTACCTTATAATACTTACCTCATTTATTCAAAAAACATATTCCCGGAATTTCCCTGGTTCCCGAGACCCATTATTTGATTCCGCTCTTTTTAAAAACGCATCTGTAATAAAAAATGAAGAAACCACAGTTCTTGAAATTACTGATATTGATCGTTGCACCTACACAGTTCACCAGGTAATGACAATTTTGAATGAGAAAGGAAAAGATGAATTGGATTTTGAACAATACACGAATAAATATATCAGCCTTGAAGAAGCAGAAATAAAAGTGTATGATATAACAGGAAAGCAAACCAATACGTTCAGAAAAAAAGATATGACCAGGGTTGCTTATGGTGAAGGACTAATAGAAGATGGCAACCTTACTTATTTCAGGGTACCGGCACCAAACTACCCAATTGTAGTAGAATATAATTACCAGTTAAAATTTAAAGGAACGGTTAACTACCCCTCTTTCAATATTATGTCTTCAGGAGAAGCGGTTTTGAAATCTACTTTTATTGCCCGGGTACCCCTGGAACTTGATCTCCGTTATAAAGAAAAAAACATACAATTAAAACCTGTTGTAACCAAATATGCTAAATACAAACAGTATCAATGGACAGTTTCTGATATGAAAGCCCTGGCATATGAAGAAGGCACTGCTACATATGCAAGCCGCTATCCTTCTATACAATTGGCGCCCAACAGGTTTAGCTATTATGATAATGAAGGTGATCTTACTTCCTGGAAAAAATTCGGCGAATGGATTGGCAATTTGTATCGCGGTCAGGATGAATTACCACCGGATCGAAAAAGTTTCTTCAATGACCTGGTAAAAGGAGCTTCAACTAATAGAGAGAAGGCAGAAATTATTTACGACTATCTTCAAAAAAATTTCCGGTATGTCAGTATTCAACTGGGTATTGGCGGACTAAAGCCTTTCCCCGCAGATTTTACGGATGAAAAAAAATATGGAGATTGTAAAGGACTTAGCATTTACATGAAAGCGGCGCTTAAGGCTGTTGGCATCAAGAGCTATGTTGCCATCATCAATGCAGAATATAACAGCGAGCCGGTTGATCCCGGTTTTCCTGAAAATGATTTTAATCATGCAATCCTTTGCATCCCGGAGCCGAAAGATTCTATATGGCTGGAATGCACCAGCAGCAATGCAGATTTTGGGGTACTCGGTTCATTTACTGAAAATAAAAATGCGCTTTTAATAACAGATGATGGAGGTGTTCTTGTTCCAACACCTGTCAGCAAATCAAAAGAAAATATTTTCTCTGCCAACACGTTAACTGAATTATCAGGAGATGGCTCCGGAATTGCAGTCACTACCCTCACTTCATTAGGCTGCTATAAAGAAGAACTGGAAGACAACCTATTGCAGCAAAAGAAAGATGATCAAAAGGAATTTTTAGTTCGCAATTGCGGTTTTAAACAGCCTGATGAATTTGAAATAAATAAAAACGTTGATTCCGGAATGCTTTCAATTACTATTAAGCTGACCATGGAAAAAATTCCTGAGTTTACCGCAGGAAATAAAATGTTTATCGCACCACGATTATATAAGCAATGGCAGGAAAAACTTCCTAAGGCAGAGAACAGGCGATTGGATTTTTATTTTGAAAATCCTTTCATAAAAACAGACACTACCCTAATTAAGCTTCCGGAAGGTTATGTGGCAGATGCATTGCCATCTGTGAAAGATTTTACCTGTGAATACGCTAACTATAAAACCAGCTTTTTCTTTGAAGCTGATAAAAATTCAATTTTAAGTACATCGAGGCTGGAATTAACACAACTGAAAATACCAGCATCGAAATATGCATCTGTAAAAAATTTCTTTGATAAGGTGATGCGTGAAGATTCGGAAATGATTGTTATCAGGAAGAATAATTAACCTGGATAAACGAAGCAACTATTTTTTCCTTTCAATCCTAAGTTTATCTTCAACAGGGAGTGGCTCTTTACTTAGTATGTTGCGATAGACTTACAAAGTAAAAAGCTACTTTTACTATTAATTTTTTTGGCAGTTAAATCATCTTCACAGATTCATCCATCATGAAATTACCGGCCGGGCAAAATTCTTTTTCATTTGGGTTTTATCAAGCTAAATATCAAAAGATATCTTTACTGATAATCTGGGTTTTCCTTCAATGTTTTTTTCTTTGGAAAAATGGCATAGTTACTTCACTGGAGGCCGTAAAATATATTGACCAGGCAAGCGTTTTTTTAGCCACCGGAAAATACAGCTCGGGTAATTTTTTATTTTATTCAGTGCAAATTCTCCTGATTGCACTATGCCTCAAATTAAAAATCAGTTATCTGTTCCTCGTAATTTTCCAAATGCTGGCTAATGGCATTTCAATTGTCTGCTTTTACAAATTAGTGATGAAGTTGTCACAAAATAATTTATTTACGTTCGTTGCTACTTTGTATTTTCTGCTGTTTGCTTACTACCATTTATTCAATACTTATCTTTTTACTGAATCTTTATTCTTCAGCTTTTCGGTTATCTACACGTACGTTCTTTTTACAAGGAAAAAATTTAATGCAAAAATTATTTTAGTCATCGTGCTATTTTTATCGCTGCTATATTTTACCAGGCCAACAGGAATCTTTTTTATTCCTGCCACTTTTGTTTTTATTGCTATAAAGTTTTATTCAAAAAAAGCTTTGCGCATAATCGCAGTGTCTTTTGTTGCGGCAATTGCCGGCTCCTATTTTCTATTTAACTATTCGATTGGCTCTGGCGGAGAATTGGATTTTCTGTTACCTTATCTCGATGAGAGAATTATATGCGGTGTGCCTACAATCAGTGAACCACATAAGTTTACCGTGCCGGTTAATAAAAACTCTATTGAAGGATTATTGTATATCATCTCACATAATTTTCAATTATTTTTCAGGTTGGGAATGCAAAGGCTTGGTGCTTTTTTTGGAATTTACAGGCCGTTTTATTCTACAATTCATAATATAATCGGATCCTCCTATTTTTATTTAATGTACATAGTTATAATAGCTGGAGTTAGAAATTTATTTAAGCAGCATAAGGCTGAAGTCTGGTTTTTACTGTGTAATATTGGCCTTATGGCGGCAACTGTGATGCTGTCGTGCGATGAATGGAGTAACAGATTTATTTTGGCTGTTATGCCTTTCATTTTATTGTTAGGCGTTATTTCTTTAACCAATTATAAAAAGAAATTTCATGCAGCAGGAAATAACGGTTAGAAAAGAAAGCCTGGAAGAGCTGCATGCTAATTTTATGAATGCCAACCCATTTCCGCACGTTTATATAGATGACTTTTTAGAGACTGGATTGGCTAATTCACTATCTGAAAATTTTCCACCCCTGTCGGAAATGGACATCCTCTATCATGGGCTTAACGAGAACAAGGGCGAGCATTCGAACTTTCAGAATCTTCACGAAGATTTTCGAAGGCTGCAGCACCTGCTCTCATCGGAAACTTTTATAGGTGAGGTAGAATCTATTTCAGGGATAAGTGATTTCAGCGTTATAAACGACCGCTACGGCTGTGGGCTGCACCAGGGAGGCAACGGCAGTTTTTTAGACATACATATTGATTATAATTTACACCCCTTTGAAAAAAAACAACGCCGGCTAAATCTTATTATTTTTCTGAATGAGAACTGGCAAAAAGATTGGGGTGGATACCTTGAATTTTGGAACGCAGCGGGTACTGAATGTGTCACAAGTATAGAACCAAAATTTAACAGGTGCGTCCTATTTATATGTAACAATATTTCTTATCACGGGTATAACCGGATAAAATGCCCGGCCTCAGTGACACGCAAATCCTTTTATTTATACTTCTTCTCTCACCCTGAAAAAAAATTATTTTTTCACGATACGGTTTTTACTACGCCGCCGAACGACAATATTTATCACAAATACAGGGTGAAGGTTAAGGAACTTCTTAAGAATAACGTGAAGCGTTTTTTATATTATAGTGGTTTAAATAAATTCTTAAAATGATCAATCTTATCCCAACCCTATTTCCCAATGCCTTGGCGGGATCTCAACATCAAGGAAGCCTTTACTGATGAGGCGGTTCCTGAAATCCTGTTGCACATCGTAATCACCATGTACTAAAAATAATTTCTTAACCTGTTTAGGATCCTGGCAGGCAAGCCACTGACACAAATCGTTATAATCTCCATGTGCGCTCATACTTTTAATTTCTCCAATTTCCGCATGCACCTCATGCACCTGTCCGAAAATACTTACTTCTTTCGGATGTTCTTTTAATCTTCCTCCCAGAGAATGCGGCTCGCAATAACCGGAAAACAAAATAGTGTTCCGGCTATTTTCAATATTGTTACTGATGTGATGCTTAACCCTTCCTGCATCGGCCATTCCGCTGGCTGAAATAATTACACAAGGCTCATTTAAATAGTTCAGCATTTTACTTTCTTCAACACTTTTTATGAATTTCAAACCTTTGAAATCAAAAGGATCTTTGTCGCTCAATAAGATTTTCTGAATCCGGCTGTTGAAATACTGGGGGTAGCTTTTGATCACCTGTGTTGCTTCAAGGCTTAGGGGGCTGTCGACAAAATATTTGATGGCAGGCAGCCTGTTTTCATTTTCCAATTGGTTTAGTGAAAAAAGTATTTCCTGTGTACGTCCAACGCTAAAAGCGGGGATGATTAATTTTCCTTTCTTTTTAATACAGGTCTCTTCAATCCATTGCAGCAGCAAATCCGATGTTCCGGTAACCTGATCATGAAGCTTATTTCCATAAGTTGATTCCATTATTATATAATCGGCCTGCGGGAAAACATCCGGCGACCTCAGAATTTCATCGCTGTATCTGCCCACATCACCGGAAAAGGTGAGCCGGGTTTCCTGGCCATTTTCATTAATCTTTAAGTGAACTGTTGCACTTCCGATTATATGGCCGGCATCGAGATACAGGAATTGAACATTTTCATCAATTACATGCCATTGACCATAGTCTACCAAATTGAAAAATTCAACTGCTTTTACTGCATCTTCCATACCGTAAAGCGGTAAGAGATATGGCCTGCCTTGTGCTGCACGTACTTTGTTTTCAAACTGAAGATCATTTTCCTGAATGCCCGCACTGTCGGCCATTAAGATAGCCGAAAGGTCTTTGGTAGCTGGTGTAGAAAAAATCTTGCCTTTAAAGCCCTCCTTAACCAATTTCGGGATAAGGCCACAGTGATCAATATGAGCATGCGAGAGAATCAGGTAATCAATTTCCGAAGAAACGAAACCAAAGTCCCGGTTCAGTTCATCAGTTTCATTTCCGAGGCCCTGGTACATACCACAATCCAATAAATATTTTTTACCATTGTTCAGAGTGAGCAAATGCTTGGAGCCGGTTACAGTTCGGGCAGCCCCATGAAACGCTATTTTCATAAATAATTTAAAAGTTTAAGCAATGTAAATTGAAGTTAAGGAAACAAAAAATAAAATAGTTCTTATACTTTATTAAAGCCGGATTTAGTCTTGAATGACCATGTAAAAAAAAACTCCGCTACTACCTCGCCATTACTATTTTTTCCGGTTGATTTTGAGATAACACTTTTTCCTTCCCCTGTCGCAACAGCCTCTTCAATCGCAGCACTAATTTCTTTAGCCTGCAGGCAGGTAAAAAAAATCGTCCCCCTAGCTTTTTTAAGATAATTCGCTTCCATTTTGGTAACAAGCAGCGACACAGGAGGGTTTCTTCCAAAAACATTACTCAATGCAGGTAACCCGGTACTCATTTCTGCAGCCATAGCAAGGGAGGCAAAATAAGTAGACCGAAAAGGATTTTGGGTGAGCCATTTATACGGTACAGATGTGATACATTTTTCTTCAGTGATCTCCCGGATTCTTACACCTGAAAAATATGCCGCCGGAAGTTTATACAACAGGTATAAGCGGAATTTTAATGGATGATTTACCATTTTTAAGAAATCATTATTATCGGCCATTTTAGAAGTTTAGAGTTGCAAGTTTGTAAATAACTCTGAATTAAAGGACAAAAATTCCATCTTTTCTTCGCCGGAAAATAGGCAGTCAAAAAACAATTTCATGATTTTATGATGCAATAATAAGTAAATGTTTTGCCTGATGGCAACTTTAAGATTTCTATTGGACTTTTTCGGACATAAAACAAAATCTTTCTCCATAACCTAAACGGATTTTCATGAAAAAGTTTCACACAATATATTTAATAAAAAATATTTCTAACAAGAATGGAAATAAATCGAACTTCGCAAGTTTTAATACCCAGCCTCCAAATGATATGCAATAATGGGTGGACCTGTCAATCAAATCAAATTTTTTCAAAACCCAACCTTCTCCCTGCCCGGGCTATCTTTACAGGACATAGTTTTTGTGAAGAAAAGGTTCATCGAACAAAAGAACTTTCTTCGGCGTTTATCCTTGTCAAATAAAAAAATAGCGAAATTCGTTAAATGGATTTAGTATTATAATTTTACTTTTTTAATGTTTAATACCTACGCGGTTATAAAAATCCATTTACTATATTTCCTCATTTGCTTTCCCCTTTTGGGAATATTCCATATCACATTTGCACAGGAGCGGATCATCACAGGAAAAGTGACCGACAAGAAAACAGGGCTTCCCCTTATTTCATGCAGTGTGTATGCCCTCAATTCCGGGAATGGGGTTATTACCGATGAAAAGGGAAAATATACATTCACTATCAGTGATAAAACAGATTCAATCGCCATTTCGATGATTGGCTATAAATCTGTTTCCAAAGCGGTTTCAGATTCGTCAGATCAACATATCAATTTTGAAGCGGAACCTTTTGCAAATACTATGGAAGACATAGTAATTGCTTTTAAATCCAGGTATACAAAGGCCCAAAGGCTCATTTTAAAGGTGATTAAAAATAAGCCTGAAAATGATGCCTTTAATAACAAATCCCTGCAATGCCAGTTATATGATAAAATGGAAGTAGACCTCAAAAATTTGCCTGAAAAAATACAAAATAACCGCCTCCTGAGGCCATTGGCTTTTGCCTTTAATAACCAGGATACTACAGAAAACCATGATATTCTGTTACCTGTATTCATATCTGAAACCAATTCAAACTATTATTACCGAAAATCGCCCGAAAAAGACCGCAATGATTATACCGCCATTAAGAGTTCAGGTTTTGACAATAAAACCATCATAACTTTTGTGGACGGACTTTATAAAAAGATCAATGTTTATGATAATAACATAAAACTGGTCGATGTAAATTTTGTTAGCCCAATTTCTGACAATGCCCTTAATTATTATGATTACCATATTTTAGATACAGTTTATTTTGGAAGTAACCGGTGCATACAGGTTCAGTTTTCACCGGCACATTTTGGCAGCAATACTTTTAACGGGTATTTGTGGATAGCAGATACCTCATATGCAGTGAAATCGTTGATGATGAATATGGACAAAAATGCCAATGTGAACTTTGTAAAGAAGTTTCAGATTTCTCAATTTTTTGAGGCAGAAAATCAGAAAAGATTTTTACCGGAAAAAACCATTTTATACATGGACCTGGTAGTTCCGTTAAAAAAGCAAACAGGTGTAATTGCGAAGAAAACAACTATTTATAAAAATATCATCCTGAATAATAATGCTATTGATACAGCTTTTGCTAAAAAATTAGAGCCGATTTCTGCTTTTGCTCCTGACTCTGCTAAAGAAAGGCCCATTCAAAGGTTTGAACCTCTGAGCAAGTCTGAGAAGTCTGTTTACCTTTTGATGGATACTCTTACAAAAATCCCAATTGTTATCACCTACACCAAAATCATTTCTGCCTTAGCCACAGGTTATTATTCTGCCGGCCATATTGATCTTGGCGATGTCTATTATATCTATACCAACAACCTTGTGGAAGGTAACAGATTTACTATTGGACTAAAAACAAATTATAAATTTAATCAACGTATTCAGCTGAAAGGTTATGCAGGATATGCTATGAAAGATAAGACTTTCCGTTACCTTTTAGGTTCTACCTTTGTTTTAAATCCTCGCCTTTGGTCAACTTTAAAACTTGAGTTCAGCAGTGATATAACCGGCACCTATGATCATACAGATGAACTGGACCAAAACTCAATATTTGCATCACTTTTACGAAGGGTAAAATATTCACAGGCCAGGCTGGTAAACAGCCAATATACTGATGTGCAGTTTTTAAAATATTTAACCAGTGACTGGGCTATTGGGGCAGATATCAATCACAATGTGCTCACCCCTTTCTTTAATGTGTATTATACCAACAAGGATTTTAGTCCGTTTCTAGATAGCATTTATGGAACGGATCATTATGCTGTCAACGAGGCAGGTGTTTCATTAAGATGGTCTCATAAAGAAAGATATGTTACCCAGCATTTTCGCAGGGGAAGCCTTGGAGGTTATTTCCCAATTATAACCCTGAGTTATACCAAGGGTTTGCAGCTCAATAATGGCCTGCTCAAAAGTGATTTTAATTTCAGTAAGTGGAATTTATATTTAGAGCATAATTTTCCGGATGGCAGGATTGGGCAGCTCTCTTATATCATCGACGCGGGTATTACTAATGGAGTATTGCCTATAGTTTTATTGAATGTATTAAAAGGGAATGACACGTATTATTATAACAAGTATGCCTTTAATAACATGAACCGGTTTGAATTTGCAACAGATAAATATGTCAGCCTTTTATTAGAACAAAATTTCGGAAGTTTCCCTTTTAAATATTTTCCTTTATTGAAAAGGTTAAAATGGCGCTCGCTGGTTACTTTCAGGGGAGTGATAGGTGGTATGTCACAGGCTAATAAGATAGCTAACGGTTATTATGATTCTACCATTAGTTACCATTTTACAGTACCGGATAAAGAGCCCTATCTCGAATCGGGAGTCGGTATTGATAATATTTTTCATTTTTTCAGAATTGATGCAGTATGGAGAATGGATTATTTAAACAATCCCGGCATTTCGAAATTTGGAATAAAAGCGAGTTTACAAATCAAGTTTTAGTCTTCAACAGAAGAAAAATTCAACTAAATCTTAAAAAGTGCGGAAAACAGGAGAGACTATCTGCATATATAGTTTATATCCCATTGAAAATAATCCAGGTAAATCAGCCTTGGGTTGGTAGTGAGCCGAATAATTTTCATATTCGGCTCAGTAATTTGGTTATATTTGAGCCGAATATCTGTCATATTCAGCTCATGGCAACATACAATTGGCAACAACAAGACTGGCCCCGTTTCAAATTCTCGCTCGATGGCGTGGAGGACGACTTGCTTATCTTTTCTGAAAAGTTAGGGCGAGTATCGGGTATTTTGGAGGGTCTGCCTGAGGAAACGAAGCAAGATGTCACCATTGATATCATTCTTGCTGAAGCAATCAAGACTTCTGAAATAGAAGGCGAATATCCGAGCCGCAAGGAGGTTCTTTCCTCCATTCGCAAGAATCTTGGTTTGCATCATAGCCCTGAACACATAAAAGATCAATCAGCTGCCGGATTGGGCGAACTGATGATTGATGTTCGTAAGACTTTCAAAGAAACATTGACCGAAGCAAAGCTTTTTGCATGGCACAGAATGATATTACGCGAAAATAAAAAAATGGAGTTGGGCCAATGGCGTACTCACGAGGAACCAATGCAAGTAATATCCGGTGCACTGGGCAAACAAAAAGTACATTACGAAGCACCACCCTCTTCAAAAGTTCCAAAGGAAATGAAGCGTTATATTCAATGGTTCAATAGCACTGGACCTGGCGGTAAGAACGAAATAAAAAAAGCCCCGGTACGCGCGGCGATCGCTCATTTGTATTTTGAAACAGTCCATCCCTTTGAAGATGGAAACGGAAGAATCGGACGTGCGATAGCCGAAAAGGCCTTATCACAAACGATAGGCCGCCCGGTAATGCTGAGCCTATCCAGAACAATAGAAGCAAAAAAGAATGTCTATTACCAGGCACTTGAAAAGGCGCAACATTCAAATGAAATAACGCCGTGGATGAAGTATTTCATTAGAACGACTTTGGATGCGCAAATAGAAACTGAGACACAGATCGAATTCACTTTGAGGAAAACGAGATTCTTTGATCAGTTCAAAGATCAGTTAAATGATCGTCAGCTTGCCGTAATCAAGAGAATGCTTGACGAAGGCCCGAAAGGTTTTGAGGGAGGCATGAATGCCAGAAAATATATAGGCATCACCAAGACTTCTAAAGCGACCGCCACAAGGGATATGCAGCAGTTATTGGAAATAGGCGCTTTTGTTCCCGCTGGTAAAGCAGGGGGACGAAGTACAAGCTACCAGTTAAATATTTGAAATGGTGTGGAATTGACAAAAGATTCTTGAATTTCATAGAAGGAATTTGTCAGGCAGGGTAAATGCCGCATTGAATTAATGCAACTTCATCAATAAATCAATTGACACTATCAGTCCAATGTCGATCAGGGCACTTTGAAAATGTAAGTTATACAAATGTATATAGCTCCAATCGGATAAGATCTTCAAAGCTTACTGACATCCTTCAATAAGGAGATATTTATTTATGATCTACCCATGTCATATGATAACCTTAAACCATCAGTTACGCGATAAATCTGGTGATCTAAACCTGTCCAAGAACCGTGGTGAAATACATGGGATAAAAAGTTATTGTTTAAGTCCGTTCAGAATGAAGATTTTCACGTAGAGATTTCGAACTTAGTTGAAGATAATATTATAGAAAACCACCCACTGCGTTTTATAATCTTGGCAGGTTATATGACTATTCTTTTAAGCTTGCTGACAAGATACAGCATACGCATTACAGCCAGATGTTTAAATAATGGAAGCGATTACCTATCAATACTGATCTGCCGGCTACTGCCTCCCTTCATATTATTATTTCCAACTGGGATGTTCGAACCTCTACAATTTCCTTGCAGAAAACAATTAAATCCCAGTGGAGATTGTAATCTCTTTTTTAAAAAACATTCCTACCCACCGGTTCCTTTATTCTTTTGTTCTTCCTCATTCATTTTCATAAATGGTTTTAAAATATCAATCGGAACAGGGAAAATGGTAGTTGAATTATTTTCAGTCGCTATTTCGCGTAATGTTTGAAGGTAACGCAAAGTTAATGCGCTTGGCTGCTCGCTTAAAATTTTTGCTGCATCGCTAAGTCTCTGTGAAGCCTGGAATTCACCTTCCGCAGAAATAACCTTAGCCCTTCTTTCTCTTTCTGCTTCGGCTTGTTTGGCCATTGCACGCTGCATTTCCTGGGGAAGATCAATTTGTTTTACTTCCACGTGGGTAACTTTTACGCCCCATGGTTCAGTTTGCAGGTCGATTATTTGTTGCAACCTGATGTTGATTTTTTCTCTTTGAGATAATAGTTCGTCCAGTTCTGACTGCCCCAGAACACTACGCAATGTAGTTTGTGAAAGCTGGGATGTACCTACGAGATAATTTTCTATTTCTATGATCGCTTTTTGGGGATCAATAACGCGGAAATAAATTACAGCATTCACCTTTATAGAAACATTATCCTGCGTAATTACATCCTGCGGAGGTACATCCATTACAACAGTCCTTAAACTTACTTTTACCATTTTATCAATAACAGGAATCAAAAGAATCAGCCCCGGACCTTTCACGCCGCCACCTAATACCCTTCCCAACCTGAACACCACCCCGCGTTCATATTCACGCAGAATGCGGATGGCGCTTGCCAGTATATACAATATGAATACTACTATTATTATTAAAACGATTGGAAGTTGCTGTGGCATAATTTTAATTTAAATGTTAAAGAGAAAATATTTTATAAATATAGGAATTTGATCATGCTTTTGCCTGTTCAACATATAATGTAAGGTTTTTAATTTCCTTAACGACAATATTATCCCCCGGATTTATTTTTCCTGATAAAGAGATGGCATTCCACATTTCACCGTTTACTTTCACCATGCCTTCGGGATCAATTTCGTTTACGGCTTCTCCCTCGCTGCCTAATAACAGGTTATTTCCGGAAGCAGGCTTTAACCGCTGTGCTTTCAGTCCCATGCCAACTATGAAAATAAAGAACAGGGCAGTTGCTGTAGTTGTTCCTATGATAATTCCCCTGGAAATGGAAGCTATATTTTCGGTTGGGCTATCTCTTATCAAAAACATAGAACCAAGGAATATGGATACTATTCCACCTATGGTCAGCAGCCCGTGACTGACAATTTTTATTTCCAATAAGAAAAGTGCAATTCCAAAAATTATAAGAGATAAGCCCGCATAATTCACAGGCATCGAACTTAGTGAATAAAAAGCAAGGACCAGGAAAATAACGCCAGCTATTCCCGGAAATATTGCACCAGGATTAAACAATTCAAATAACAGACCAAAGAATCCAAGCATCATCAGCATATAAGCAATATTCGGATCGCTTATTATATTCAAAACCTTCTGAAAAAATCCCATTTCTTCAGAATCTATTTTTCTATTTTTGGTATGCAGCACTTTTATTCCTCCATATACCTCAATGGATTTTCCATCAATCTGGTCAAGAAGTTCGTGGTCATCGTTGGCTATATAATCAATAACACTGTCCTGGATGGCTTCCTCTTCTGTAATAGAAACACTATATCTAACCGCTTCTTCAGCCCACTTTACGTTGCGGTGCCTTTTTTCTGCAATGGTTCTGATAAATGCAGCAGCATCGTTGGTGCCCTTCAGGTTCATGATACTATCAGGAGAACCCTGTAAAGAAACGGGATGCGCCGCTCCAATATTTGTTCCCGGAGCCATCGCAGAAATATTTGCAGCAAGAGTTATAAAAACGCCTGCTGAACCGGCATGAGCACCTGAAGGATATACATAAACTATTATAGGAACGGTAGAATTAAAAAAATCACTAATAATTTCCCTCGTGGAGGTCAATAATCCGCCTGGCGTATTAAGATGCATAAGCAGGCATTCAGCCTTTTGCTGCTCCGCCTTTTGAATGGAAGAATGAATATATTCTGCCGAAGCAGGATTGATACCTCCATTTATATTTATTGAAATTATATTTTGGGAAAAAAGAGTAATGGGTAAAAAAATTAAAGAGAATATAGCTAATAAACATTTCATGTTATTTGTATATAAGGAGGGCGTCTTTATCTAAAAATTGCAATGTAAGTTACCGAATTTTCAAAGCATCCCCAAAAAGGCCTAAACAGTTCGTTTAAGGTTTCTGGTAATTACAACACCAAATTTTCTATATAGTTTCCCTCCGAAAGAAATACGAAAAGAATCAAGAGTGTCCATTTTAATTAAACATTGGTCCCAAATAATTGTTAAGAGAAAATAATTGCAATTCTATTTATACTATTTTGTATAAATGACGATTTTTTCTATCTTTGCAAATTAATAATCTGGATAATTCTATTATAAATTAGTCATAATGAAAGAACAAATAGACGTATTGGAGCAAACAGTCTCAAGTGATTATAAATATGGCTTTGTTACTGACATAGATACGGATATTGTACCAAAAGGGCTTAATGAAGATGTAATAAGGTTAATTTCTTCCAAAAAAAATGAACCCAAATGGTTACTGGACTGGCGCCTGAAAGCATATGCCTACTGGTTGAAAATGGAAGAACCTACATGGCCAAACGTTCATTATCCTCCAATCAATTACCAGGATATCATATATTATGCAGCCCCAAAGAAAAAGAAGAAATTAGGCAGCCTTGATGAAGTGGACCCCGAGCTATTGAAGACTTTTGACAAATTAGGCATTTCCCTCAATGAACAAAAGAGACTTACAGGAGTAGCTGTAGACGTGGTAATGGATAGTGTGTCTGTTGCAACTTCATTTAAGCAGCAACTTGCAGAAATAGGAGTTATTTTCTGTTCCATGAGTGAAGCAATTCAAAATCATCCTGAGTTGGTCAGAAAATATATTGGCTCTGTAGTTCCTATGACGGATAATTATTTTGCCGCTCTTAATTCTGCGGTATTTACCGATGGCTCATTTTGTTTTATTCCGAAAGGAGTGCGCTGTCCTATGGAACTTTCAACTTATTTCAGAATTAATACAGAAAACTCAGGACAGTTTGAAAGAACACTGATCGTTGCAGAGGATGATTCTTACGTGAGTTACCTGGAAGGCTGTACGGCGCCTATGCGTGACGAAAACCAGCTGCACGCCGCCGTTGTGGAACTGATTTCCATGAATAATTCAGAAATAAAATATTCTACTGTTCAGAACTGGTATCCCGGAGACGAAAATGGGAAAGGAGGTATATACAATTTCGTAACGAAGCGCGGAATATGCCAGGGTAACAACTCCAAAATATCCTGGACACAGGTAGAAACCGGATCAGCTATTACCTGGAAGTATCCAAGTGTTATTTTAAAAGGCGATAATTCAATTGGCGAATTTTATTCAGTTGCGCTTACCAATCATATGCAGCAGGCCGATACCGGAACGAAAATGATTCACCTCGGAAAAAATACCAGAAGCAGGATCGTTTCTAAAGGAATTTCCGCCGGCAAAAGCCAGAACAGCTATCGCGGTTTGGTGCGCGCTTCCAAAAATGCGTTGAATGCCAGGAATTATTCCCAATGCGATTCCCTCTTGCTGGGCGATAAATGCGGCGCACACACCTTCCCGTATATTGAATCAAAAAATAAAACGGCCATAATTGAACATGAAGCAACCACATCAAAAATTGGTGAGGATCAGTTATTCTATTGCCTGCAGCGAGGCATCGATGCGGAAACTGCTGTAGCATTAATTGTAACCGGTTTTGCCAAAGAAGTGATGAATCAGCTACCGATGGAATTTGCTGTTGAAGCACAAAAATTATTAGCCATCAGCCTTGAAGGGAGTGTTGGTTAATTAATATAAACAATAAAAATTATTAAAAAAGATATGTTATCAATCAAAAACATTCATGCATCTGTTGAGGGTAAACAAATTTTAAAGGGTATTAACCTCGAAGTGAAAGCAGGAGAAGTTCATGCTATCATGGGGCCCAACGGCTCGGGAAAAAGCACATTGGCATCTGTGCTTGCAGGAAGGGAAGAATATGAAGTCACGGAGGGTTCCATTACTTTTCTTGGAAAAAACATGCTTGAATTATCTCCGGAAGACAGGGCCCGTGAAGGTTTGTTTCTTGCTTTTCAATACCCGGTTGAAATACCCGGGGTAAGTACTATCAATTTTATGAAAACGGCTTTGAATGAAAAGCGCAAGTTTAACGGGGAAGAGCCTTTGGATGCAGTTTCATTTCTTAAGTTGATGAAGCAAAAAATGGAATTGGTTGACATTGATAAATCATTATTAAGCCGTTCTATTAATGAAGGATTTTCAGGTGGTGAAAAGAAGAGAAATGAGATTTTTCAAATGGCCATGCTGGAACCTAAATTGGCTATTTTGGATGAAACAGACTCGGGCCTTGATATAGATGCGTTGCGTATCGTAGCCAATGGCGTAAATAAATTGCGCAATAAAAGCAGGGCTATTATTGTGATAACGCATTACCAAAGGTTACTGGATTACCTGCAGCCTGATTTTGTGCATGTGTTGGTTAATGGACGAATTGTAAAATCCGGAACCAGGGAACTGGCACTTGAACTTGAAGAAAAAGGGTACGATTTTATTAAGGATGAGATTAGTTTAGCGGCTACTGTTTAAACTTTTTAAGAAAGAAAAATGGAAACAATTCATACAGATTATCTGGAGAAAAAATTCAATCAGTTACAGTCATCTGATTCCGATGGCTTTATAGGTGATTTAAGAAAAGAAGGGTTTAAAGCATTTAAGAAAAACGGTTTTCCGACTTCCCGTAGTGAAGAGTGGAAATACACAAGAATCGGTAATCTATTTAATAAAAAATATCATTTAGCAGAAGGAAGATCAAAAAATTCAATAACAAGTGCAAATATTGATTCTATCCGTTTGCCGGGATCAGATCAGGCAAATGAATTGGTTTTTGTAAATGGAATATTTAACCCCGGCCTTTCTACAGTGCGTTCTTCCGGCAATCAATTAGTGATACAGACCCTCGAAGAGGCAATGCAAGGAGCCTTCAATGAACTTATTTCAGAACATCTTGGAAAGAGTAGCCTTGCCATTAAGGATGGAATCCATGCGCTGAATACATCATTCATACATGGCGGTTTATTTATTCATGTAAATAAAAACCAGCGCCCGGAGCATCCGGTTTATGTTTATTACCTCTCTGATGCAAGAGAGAACAATCTTTTGGCCCAACCACGCAGTTTGATTTATGTTGATGAAAGTGCCAGTTTACAAATTGTAGAGTCATATTCAACCCTGGGATCATTGGAAAGTTTTACTAACGGAGTTATGGAAGTAGTGGTTAACTCCAATGCAATAGTTGAATATTATAAGATACAAAATGATGTAAATAATGCCAGCCAGGTGAGCACAACGCATATACGGCAGGTTGGAAAAAGCTATGTTCATGCAGTAACCATTTCCCTTGCCGGCGGAATGATCCGCAATAATACCAATCTGTTGATGGAAACCCAAGGCAACGAAGCTCATTTATATGGTTTGTATCTGCTCAAAGGCAGCACGCACGTTGATAATCATACATTGGTGGATAACATAAAACCTAATTGCTTCAGCAATGAATTTTATAAAGGAATTCTGGATGAAAATGCAACAGGTGTGTTCAGCGGGAAAATTTACGTGAGGCCTGATGCTCAAAAAACAAATGCTTACCAATCCAACAAGAATATTTTATTATCAGACGATGCTTCTATCAATACCAAGCCGCAGTTGGAAATTTTTGCAGATGATGTAAAATGTTCTCATGGTTGTACAGTTGGCCAGTTGGATGAGGAAGCTTTGTTCTATTTGAGAACCCGCGGTATTTCAAAAGAACATGCTCAATCCATGCTATTGACTGCTTTTGCAGAAGATATTGTGGAACAATTGAAGCTGGAACCTTTAAGAAATTATGTAGAGGAATTAATTACTAAACGGCTGTCCGTAAATTAAGATGGAAATTTTAACAACCATATCATCCGGTTTTGATGTAAAGACAATCAGGGAATTGTTCCCGATACTAAGCCGGGAGTTGAATAACAAACCGCTGGTATACCTGGATAATGCGGCAACCTCCCAGAAACCGCAGGTTGTTATAGATGCATTGAGTAATTATTATTCTCATTTTAACGCTAATATTCACAGGGGGATTCATACACTTGCCGAAGAAGCAACGGCAGCTTATGAGGCTACCCGCCATACCGTACAGAAATATATTAATGCTTCTTTACCTGAAGAAATTATATTTACAAGGGGAGCAACCGAAGGAATCAATTTAGTTTCTTATGCCTGGGGCAGGCAAAATATCAAAGCAGGTGATGAAATTATCATTTCCGGGATGGAGCATCACTCTAATATTGTTCCGTGGCAAATGCTATGCGAAGAAAAGAAGGCTGTATTAAAAATAATTCCGGTTACCGATGACGGTGAACTTGATATAATTGCATATAAAAAACTCCTTTCTCCCAAAACAAAAATGGTTTCAATAGTTCATGTTTCCAATTCACTGGGAACGGTGAACCCTGTAAAAGAAATCATCAAAGCAGCACACGAAGCAGGAGCGGTTACATTGGTTGATGGAGCTCAATCAACGGTTCACCTTGATATAGATGTTCAGGAGATGGATTGTGATTTTTTTGTTTTTTCCGGGCATAAGGTTTATGGGCCTACCGGCGTAGGTGTTTTTTATGGAAAGAAAGACATTTTGGAAAAAATGCCGCCATTTATGGGTGGTGGGGAAATGATCAGGGAAGTGACTTTTGAAAAAACAACCTACAATGAATTGCCATACAAATATGAAGCCGGCACTCCAAATATCGCAGATACGGTAGCATTAAAATCTGCGTTGGATTTTATTACAAAAACCGGGAAGGAAAGGGTAAGAAACTATGAAATGGAATTGCTGGAATATGCAACAAGGGAATTGGAAGCCATACCCGGCTTAAAAATTATTGGAAAAGCAAAAGAAAAGATCAGTGTGATATCTTTTATTATTAAAAATACCCATCCCCAGGATATTGGTGTTTTGTTGGATAACCAGGGTATTGCTGTAAGAACGGGCCATCACTGCACGCAGCCTTTGATGACAAGATTTGGAATTCCGGGAACGGTACGTGCCTCATTTGCGATGTACAATACCTATGAAGAAGTTGACCTGCTGGTGGAAGGATTACAAAAAGCTATTAAAATGCTTTCATAGAAATGAATGAGATTAAGACCATACATGAAACTGAAGAAGATATTATAGAAGCGTTTTCGTTCTTTGATACCTGGGAAGAAAAATATGAGTATATTATTGACCTTGGTAAGAAGCTGGTACCGCTGGATGATAAATATAAAATCGCTGAAAATATTATTAAGGGTTGCCAGTCTACCGTATGGCTCACCGCAGATTTTTTTGATGGTAAAGTATTTTTCAAAGCAGATAGCGATGCAGTAATTGTAAAAGGTTTGGTAAGCATGCTAATTTCAGTTTTATCGGGACACACCCCTGAAGAAATACTGAATGCCAGATTGGATTTCATAAGGGAAATTGGAATGATGAATCATTTGGCCCAAACCCGCTCTAACGGGTTGCTTGCCATGATAAAACAAATAAAGAATTACGCACTTGCTTTTAGATCTGTTAAAGAGACTGAAAAAACAATTTGATTATGGACGAGGAAGCATTAAAGCAAAAAGTAATTGAATGTTTGCAAACTATTTATGATCCTGAAATACCGGTGAGCATTTATGAGCTGGGGCTGATTTATGAAGTTTCCATTCTGCCGATAAACAATGTGCAGATCGTCATGACTCTAACAGCACCCAGTTGTCCGGCAGCACAGGAAATACCTATTGAAGTAGACCAGAAGGTGAGAATGATCGAGGGAGTGAAGGATGTTCACGTATCAGTAGTGTGGGATCCGCCATGGGATAAGAGCATGATGAGTGAAGCTGCATCCCTGGAATTGGGTTTTATGTAAAGAAAATATTCATAATAAATATAT
>OCTA010001403.1_pt1 | contig 22134 bp, 18 predicted proteins | sample 1538991 | NCBI WGS metagenome assembly OCTA01 (sample SAMEA3539302, study PRJEB22396) | soil metagenome | biome: tundra; feature: field; material: soil | place: USA | collected 2010-05 | depth 0.15 m | reverse complement strand
AAACTGCCGACGGACTCGCTTCATCTGCGGGTGGGGCAGTTCGAACTCGACCTGCCTTTTACCCAGGCGCGGAGCTACAACCTGAGTCCCTACGACATTTATCAAGAGGCGAATGTCGGCGCGATGAACTCGCTGGTTTCGCTGCAGCAGAACGTGGCGAATACCTTCACTTTCGCGGGTGCGGCCAGGGGGCTTGAGCTTAGCGGCGGCCATTTGTATGGGGGGTACCATTATTCGGTTGCGGTTTTCGACCAGAACACATCCGGCATTTCGCAGGACGCCAACGGCAATTCCTACGTGCCCTCGGCTACGGGCGGAGCGAACGGCGGGGTTGGATTTTCGTCGGATTCCAACTTTAAGAACGTATACAGCCGGCTTTCTTACCGCTTTAACCTGGAGCGCGATCCGGAGAGCCGCCACGCCGTCCAGGCGGCAGGGACGATGGGGCCGCGAGACCATACCTATCTGAATGTGGGGAGCTTCTACCTTTACGGAGACTCGCTGCAACGAGCGCTGGGCCCAGTGGCCGCCAGTGGATTGAACACGATACTGACCGCGCATGAGCCCTATTACCGGGCGGGCGGCGATTTCAATTTCAACTATCGGGCTTTGAACGTTTACGGTCTCTACATGTTCGGCCGCGACCAGAACCTGCTTCCCGTGGACGCGAATGGCGTCCTTATTCCGCTGCCGGTCGCCTCGGGAGTGTTTCCCTCGGGGTTTATCAGGAACGTGCCGGCGAAATTCAGCGGGGGCTTCGTGCAGGCCGACTACACAGTGCTGCCCTGGATCCTGGCGATCATGCGCTGGGACGGAGTAAATTCGTCGGCCGACCGGATCAACGGACTCGAGTTGAGCACGGGCAGCCCGTTCTTCGCACCGTTCCGTTCGACGCGAAACCGCTTCACGCCTGGCATTCAGTTCCTGATTCATCCAAACATAAAGGCCTCGGTCGAATATCAGATCCGCCCGCAGCAGAGCGTTATCATCGCGACGGACCCAACGACTGGAGCGATCAAGGCGGTCGATCCCTTCCGGGTCAACACGGCTTTGTTTGCTTTAGAGTTCGTGTATTAAGAGTAGTTTTCAAATTATTGGAGAGAGTAATGAAGAGTTTATTGATGAACGTCCTCGCGGTTGGCGCGATCCTGTCCGTTGCCGCGGTTTCTTATGGAGGCACGCTTAGCGGAAAAGTGTCGGCTGGAAAGGGTCCGTCGGTTGTCTATGTAGATGCGATCGCGGGCAAGACGTTTCCCGCGCCGGCCAAGCCTTTCGTGATGGATCAAAAAGCGCTTCTGTTCCAACCGCACATTCTGGTTGTGCCGGTGGGCACGACGGTCCAGTTCAGCAACAGCGACAAAGTGCAGCACAACATCTTCTGGCCATCGATCAGCGGCAACAAGAAGCTCGGACACAACTTAGGCACTTGGCCCAGCGGCGAATCGCGGAGTTTCAAGTTCGACAACCCCGGCGTCGTTTCGCTGCTCTGCAACGTGCATCCGGAAATGTCCGCGTACGTCATTGTTACGCCGACGCCCTACTCTGCGACTACCGACGATGCCGGTAACTTCTCAATTGCCGACGTTCCAGATGGCAGCTACACGGTCACGGGCTGGCACGAGGGCTTCAAGCCGCAATCGAAACCGGTGAGCGTCAGCGGCGCGGCCAAAGCGGATTTTACGCTGTCGAAGTAGCGGGAGTTTCGCAGGGGTAATCCATCATCGTCATGCCCTTCGAAATGCATCGGATCGTGGACAAGCGGGTTGACCCGCTCTGGCTGCAAACCAATTTCCCTTGCATGATGGCGTGCCCGGCCGGAACGAATGCGGGGCGCTACGTCTCGTTGATAGCGGAGGGGCGATTTGCGGAGGCGTACAGTTATGCGCGCGATCCCAATCCGCTCGCGAGCGTCTGCGGGCGGGTGTGCGCCCACCCGTGCGAAACGGCTTGCCGGCGCGGCGCGATCGACCGGCCTATTTCGATTCGCGCGCTGAAGCGGTTCCTGACCGAGCGCCATGGCCCGGAATCGAGACATCCGATCGAGGCCAAGAAACACACGGGGCGCAAACTGCCTTATCGCGTTGCGGTCGTCGGGGCCGGGCCGGTCGGTCTGTCTGCCGCGCACGATCTGGCGCTGCTTGGCTATTCCGTCGTTATCTACGATGCCGCGCCGGTGGCGGGTGGAATGATGATGTTGGGAATTCCGGAGTACCGGCTGCCCCGCAGCGTGGTGCAGGCGCAGATTCGCGAGATCCTTGAGATGGGCGACGTCACGTTGAAACTCGACAGCCCCATCGGCAAGGAGCTTACGGTGGCCGGCTTGCGCCAGCAGGGCTTCGACGCGGTCGTTCTCGCGGTGGGCGCTCATCGCAGCCGCGCGCTCTCGATTCCAGGCGTGGATCTGGATGGCGTGCACAAAGGCATCGATTTCCTTCTCAATGCCAACCTTGGTTACCGCTTCGATATGGGCAAGAAGGTGGTGGTAATCGGGGGCGGGAATGTAGCGATGGATGTGGCCCGTTCCGCGGCGCGCGAAGTGGTGAAGCAGCATGGCGGCGATTTGGAAGGCGTCGCTCCCAGTGACGAAAACATTACCGCGGTGGCCACGCACGAGATGGTGGATATTTCGCTGTCCGCGCTGCGGATGGGCGCGCGCGAAGTGAGCATCGTATGTCTGGAGCGCCGCGCCGAGATGCCCGCCGCCAACGAGGAAGTGGAAGAGGCGGAAGTCGAGGGAGTGATTATGCGCGCGGGCCGGGGGCCGAAGCGCGTTATCGGCGTGAACGGCCGCGTCACCGGGCTCGAGACAGTGAAGACCAAGTGGGTCTTCGATGCCGAGGGCCGTTTCAATCCGGCTTTCGAAGAGAATACCGAATCCACGATCGAATGCGACACCGTGATTCTGGCCATCGGACAAGCGCCGAATCTGGATTTTCTTCACCCGGAGGACGGCGTCGAGATTTCGCGGCGGGGATTGGTGAATGTGGACAAGGCCTCGCTCATGACGTCCGCGCCTGGTGTCTTCGCGGGCGGCGATTGCGTCTACGGTCCGCGGCTCATTATCGACAGCGTTGGCGATGGCAAGCGCATTGCCGTGGGGATTCACGAATATCTCACCGGCGAGAAACAGCCGGAGGTGGAGATCGACGTCGAGATCCTCGATCACCATCACATGTTCCACGATTACATGAACATCGGTCGGCAGACTATTCCCGTGCTGCCGCTCGACCGGCGCACCGGCGTGACCGAAGTGGAACTGCCGTACGACGAAGAGACCGCGATTAGCGAGGCGCGGCGCTGTCTTCGCTGCTGGGTTAACACGGTGTTCGAGGGCAACGAACCGGACGGTTCGCAATGCATCTTGTGCGGCGGGTGCGCGGATGTGTGCCCCGAATCGTGCATTTCATTAGTTCCGCTCGAAAGCGTCGAGTTCCCGCCGGACGTGCTCGAAGCGGTGCGCGGGAACAGCGCGTTGTACCGCGTGGAACTGGACGACGTCGCGGCGGAAGAACTGGGCGTGATCACTGGGACCGCGATGCTTAAAGACGAGACGCGCTGTATCCGTTGCGGCCTGTGCGCCGAGAGATGTCCGGTGAGCGTGATCACGATGGAGGCTTATTTCTTGCGCGAACCCTCGGTGGAGGTCCTTCAAAAGTGAACCCCGACGATAAAAGCCAGACGAAAGAAGAATGCGAAGCGTGCCAGGGGCGGCGCAGGTTTATTCAAGCGGGCGTGGGATCGCTGGTCCTGGCTGGTTGCGGCGCGGCCGTCATGGGGTACGAATTCCTATCCCCGAACGTGCTCTATGAACCGTCGCCGGTTGTCAACGCGGGGAAGGTGGACCGGTACCCGAAAGGCTCCGTGACGACCGATCCTCAGAACGGCTTGTACATCGTACACGGGCCCGAGGGGATCTACGCCATGTCGGCGGTGTGCACGCATCTGGGCTGCCTCACCACCTGGAAACCGGAGAGCGGAACGATCGCCTGCCCTTGTCACGGCAGTAAGTTCAGGACCGACGGGACAAAGATAGAAGGCCCCGCGCCGAAGCCGCTGCCGTGGCTCAAAACACAAATCAGCGACGAAGGCGACCTGTTGGTGGACCGTTCCGCGCCCCTCGCTCAGAAAGAGTATGTGAGGGTCTGATGCCGGGCTTACTCGAAGAGAAAATGAGCAGCCTGCGGGGCACGCGCTTGTGGCGTTCCGTGTTTCGCAGCGGGACGGGCGAGACTAACCTGCATCGCGCGCTGGCGATTCAGCAGAACGTATTTCTGCACCTGAGTTCGGTAAAGGTGCGCAAGCGGTCGCTGAAGTTCAGCGTCACGTGGTTTCTCGGCACGCTGTCGTTTGGAACGTTCCTGATTCTGCTGATCACCGGCATTCCGTTGATGCTGTACTATCATCCATCGGTTCCGCAAGCCTATGCCGATATGAAGGACCTGCGCTACGTAGTCTCGGCGGGCGTCTTCCTGCGCAACCTGCATCGCTGGTCGGCGCACGCGATGGTGTTCCTGGTTTTCGCCCACATGTTCAAAGTGTTCTATCGCGGAGCGTACCGGGCGCCGCGCGAGTTCAACTGGGTGGTGGGCGTGATCCTGCTGATGGTCACGCTGCTGTTGAGTTACACAGGCTACTTGCTGCCTTGGGATCAACTGGCGTTCTGGGCCATCACCGTCGGCTCGAACCTGCTTTCGGCGGTCCCCGTGATGGGCGACAAGGTCCGCTTCCTGATGCTTGGTGGGAACACCGTGAATGCCAACGCGCTGCTGCGCTTCTACGTGCTGCACTGCGTGATCCTGCCGCTGGCGGCCGCCGTGTTCATCGCGATTCACTTCTGGCGCATTCGCAAGGATGGAGGGGTTTACTCCGGCGAGGAGAAGAGCAAGGATGGCTGAAAACAAGGACTTCGTAGCCGCGCTCGATTCCGACGCCAAGCGCACTCCGGTGCGCGTCGCTTTTGTCACGCGCCGCGTGTCGCCGCAAGTGAAGGCGCAGGGCGATCAATACGTGATGACCTTCCCGGAGGCTATTTTCCGGGCGGCCGTGGCGATTGAAATTGTGGCGATCGTGCTGGTGCTGCTCTCCTTGTTTTTCGACGCGCCGCTCGAAGGACTGGCCGATCCGATGCAGACTCCGAACCCGGCGAAAGCGCCGTGGTACTTCCTGGGCTTGCAGGAACTGCTCCACTATTTTCCGCCGGTGATCGCGGGCGTGCTGATCCCGGGCATGCTGGTGATGGCGCTCATCGTCATTCCGTATTTCAACATCAACATCGAGGCCGAAGGGGTGTGGCGCAAGAACCGGCGCGTGCGCCTGCAGATAGCGGCGGTCCTGGTGGCCGCGCTGGCGGTTTTCCTGTTGGTCTTCGATGTGGTATCGGTGCTAATTCCGACGCTCTTAACGGCGGGAATCATGTTCTGGAGCGCGCTGGACGGGGGCAATCCCGGCCGGTTCCGGCGCTGGCTGCAAGCGAAGCCGATATCTTTCTGGATCATGACCTGGTTTCTTTTCGTTGCCGTGGTGCTGACGGCGATCGGAACTTTCTTCCGCGGCGCTGGATGGGCATGGGTGTGGCCGTGGGGGCCGCAATGAAACGTTTTTTTGGAGATAGTGGGCGTGCTTTTGGAACGCTGAGCGTTGTTCTCGTGCTGCTGCTGGCGATAGTTCCCTTCAAGGATCACTTTCGCGAGTGGCGCTACTATCAACACAAATATCTGGACATGGTGCGCCCGCGCGGCGATGGCCCCTCGTTGACGCGTCGGATGAAAAGTGGCATGCAGCAGGACTGGCAGCCGGCGCTTGGCATCACGGATCGCTGTACCACTTGCCACGTCGCTTTGAAGGAAGCGTCTCTCGGCGATGTGAAGGCTCAGCCTTTCCGTCCGCATCCGCCGATTCCGCACTCGCTGACGCAGTTCGGCTGCGTGGCGTGTCATGGCGGGCAGGGCGTTGCGACAACAGTCGAAGAGGCGCACTACAGCACGCTCAACTGGGAACAACCGATGATCCCCGCGCGGTATTCGACGGCGGGGTGCGGGCAGTGTCACTGGCAGCCCGTGATTGGGGCCGCGCAGCTGAACCTGGGACGGACTTTGCTTGCGAGCAATGGCTGCGCGCACTGTCACAACATACGCAGGCCCGATGGACAGGCGATGACGGGCACGGACGACGCTCCCTCGCTGAAGCATGTGGCGGGCAAGAGCACACGCGAATGGATCTACGCGTGGTTGAAGAATCCGCAGGGATATTCGGCCACATCCACCATGCCCAATTTCGAATTGAGCGATGCGGACGCGCGCGATCTGTCGGCTTACCTGGTGGCGCAGAGCACGCCCTATACGAAGGAGGCTGCCGCGAGCGTCGAACCGGCGGTGGACGCGCAGGCGGGCGCGAGCGTTTACGGGGAATCCTATTGCGCTTCCTGCCACGCGATACAGAACGCGGCGGGCCTGCTAGTTGGGGGAAATCTTGGGCCGGAACTGACGGGCATCGGCACGAAGGTGAAGACGGACTGGCTGGCCGGATGGCTGCGAGACCCGCAGGTGTACGACCCCGACACGGCGATGCCGCACTACCGCTTCGACGACAAACAGATTGCGTTGCTGATGGGCTTTTTGGGCGGCAAGACGCTGCCGGATTTCACCGCGAATGTGCACGTTGAGGCTGCGCCCGCAGCGCAGATTCAACATGGCAAAACGCTGGCAAGCGATCTGGGTTGCGCTTCCTGTCACGAGATCAACGGCGTTCCGCGTCCGGATAGTTTCGCGCCCGATCTGACGGAGGTGGGCAGCCGGAAGCTGGCCAGGCTGCAATTTGCGCCGGGCGTGGCGCATACGCTTCCCGATTACATCGCTTCGACAATTCGGCAGCCGCGCGCTTTGGGCGGCGCGTTGAAAATGCCGCAGTATACTTTTACGACAACTCAAATTGACGCGTTAACGACCGCGCTGCTGGCGCAAACCGAGCACGCGCGAGTCATTCCGGCAAGTCTGCGGATGGACGCCGCGGTGCCATCGACATACCGCGCCGGCGGGCGGGCAGGCACGTTGATGGAGGACATGCGCTGCTATAGCTGTCACCGCATCAACGGACGCGGCGGAGACATGGCACCCGATCTGACGTTAGAAGGCAGTGCGGTCCAGCGCCCCTGGCTGGTTAAGTTTCTCAAAGAACCGAACACGCTGCGCCCGGCGCTGATTCGCCGCATGCCGAAGTTCAACATGAGTGAAGCGGATGCCAACACGCTGGCCGATTACATGCTGACCGCTTACCAGACGCCCAACTTCGATTCCGACGCCGGGGACGCCGGGCGCTGGGCCGCGGGGGATGCGGGGCGGGGCAAGGATCTCTATTACGGAAAGTACGGATGCAATGGCTGCCATATTCTAGACGGCAAGACGGACAAAGGCTACATCGGTCCGACTCTGACGGCGGTCGGGGGGAGGTTGAGCGCCGCCTGGATCTATCACTGGTTGAAAGACGCGCAGTCTTTGCGTCCGGGCGTGCTGGAGCCGACGTGGAATATGAATGACGACGACGCCAAGGCCATCACTACTTTCCTGACGTCGCAGAAAGGCAAGCCGTGAGAGCGCTACTATTCGCGACCGCGCTGCTGATGTTGTCCGCGTGCCAGAAAACCGTCAAGCACGAGCCGCCGGTCGCGGCGAAGGCGTTCGGTTCGGCCATCGCGATGGTCAGCGGCGAGAAGCAACTGGCCGGCTTGGGACAGGTTTTGGAGCAGCCGGTTGTGGTGCAGGTGAACGACGACAAAGGGACCGCCGTGACGGGCGCGCTGGTTGAGTTTGACAGCCCGGATGGCGTGACGTTTACGCCGGCGCATGGGTTAACGGGCAGCGACGGTCAGCTTACAACGAGCGCCGCCCTTGGTGGCATGTCGGGGCACGCTGTCATTCGAGCGCTGACGCGCGTCAAATCCGGAAAGACCGCCGAGGTAAAAATCGACGAGACAGCGCTCGGCTATCAGCAGACGGTAGGCCGTGAGTTGAGCGACAAGTATTGTTCCCGGTGCCACGATTCGGAGTCCACGGCGGAGCGGGTTTCTAATCACGATAACCTTAGCAAGCCCCCGCCGGCCTTCAGCGAAGGCGCAATTTTCAACGCCGTCAGCGATGCGAACCTGACGGCAACGATCGCGCACGGCGGCCAGGCGCTGAGCAAATCGACGGAGATGCCTCCGTTTGGAGGAACGCTATCGAAGCCCGATATCGGCGCTTTGATCGCTTACATTCGCGTCGTGGCCGACCCCGTGTATCATCCGCAGGGAGTTTCGTATGGCGATAAATAGAGTGTGGCTTGCCGCCCTGCTGCTTGGGTGCCTGAGCGCCCAGTCGCAGGTGCTTGCGCCAGCGGAGATCGCGGACCCGTCCGCGCGAAACCTGCAGGAGAAATACTTTTCCGAGCTGAAGGATATCGGCCTGGCCATTCGTGGGCACAAGTTTCCGTATCACTTCTACCTGAGCCGCAAGCTGGACCTTTCGGAAGCCCAGCAATTGAGCAGCGACCAGCGCGCCATACAATTCGACAATTATCAGGGCCAGGTGGTGCTGAAGATTACCGGCAATTACTACGCGTCCCTGTCAGCCGATCTAATGACGGATTACGAGCGCGCGCGGACGACTTATCTGGACGTGATGCTGCCGGTTCTTTTGGAAGCCGTGCCGAAGTTTAACGGCGCTGCCATGCCGCAATCTTTCGCGCTCGAGATTTCGCATCATACGCGGAAGAGAGTGCTGGGAGTTACCACGGAGCAAGCCGAGAACGTCGTGCTAATTCTGCCGAAGGCCGCGGCGGAGCGTCTGGTGGCGGCGAAGGACGAAAGCGAACGCCGGTCGGCGGTTCTGGAAGGAACCGCTTTTGTGAACGCAAATCCCATTGGGCTGTGGCCCGAGGATGAGAAGCTGCTCGCTGTCCGGCGCGATCCGGAAGCTGGCGCTGCCCCGCTGCCCATCATAAAGGCGGCCGCTCGAGTGAACAGCCGCCTGCTTGCGCCGATGCCTGAAAGGGCTCCCGTTGAAGCTACGGCTCCGCCTGCCGGCGTGACCGAGAGCGCGCTGAGTGTTTCCCCCGATTTGCTGAAGAAACGCGACACGGCGTATCAACCCGAGATCGAAAAGATGTTGAAGGAACTGGACGCGCAGGCGCACTTCGTCAGCTACGCGCCGCCTTCGTTCATGACCTTTCGCAATGGCGTGTATCTGCAAGTTTCCCTGACCACCCCTTTGGGCGAGGAAGAAGGCGCCTCGCTCTATCGCATGGCCGCGCTGGCTTTCGACCGCCATATCGCGCATCTGATCCGCCCGATTATGACCCACTTCAAGGATTGCGACGACTTCTCGGGAATCGACTTTAGCACGAGTATCCGAGGCGCGGGGAAGGGGCAGGGAAGCGGCAGCGTGGAAGCGGTGGAGTACGTGTTCTCGCTCAGCGATCTGAGAAGGTACGAGAACTTTGACATCACCGGGCAGGACCTGATCCGCTCCGGATTCGTGCTGGTGAATGGGGAGCGGATTAGTCTGGAGTTGCAAGAGGCGGAAGGCAAGCGGTAATCCGCTACTGGACGCCGCTCTTCCGGCGCGCGGCAAGGAACTCATCGCCCGGCTTCCAGCTTGGTAACTTAGGCTCGTTTGCGATGTCGATCCCGATGGTCAGACCGAACGTGGCCATCTGTTCCATGCTCGAAAAATCCCAGTCGTCGTGGTACTCGTCGGAGGGCTGATGGTAGTGCTGGCTGTTGTACTCCTCGAACACCTTGGCTCCGAACTCCAGTGGTTTGCCGATGTAATCGGTCCCGGCATCGATCGAGAAAGATGGAACGCCAACGCGCGCCAGGGAGAAGTGGTCGGAGCGGTAGTAGTGGCCTTGGCCCGGCTCCGAATCCGGTTTTATGGCAAGATCCAGACGCTTGGCGTCGCGCTCGACTAAGGGCCAGAGAGTGGTTCGTTCCGCGCCCGTGACGTGGACGTCGCGAGTTTTGCCAAACGGGTAGAAGGCGTCGAAGTTCAAGTCGGCCGCCGTCTTGCCGGCCGGGATTTCGGGATGCTCGCCGTAATATTCGGAGCCAAGCAGACCCTGCTCTTCAGCCGTCACAAAGATGAACAGGCCGGTGCGCTTCGGCTTCTCCGGCAGCGCGGCCCAGGCGCGGGCAATTTCGAGGACCATGGCGCATCCGGTGGCATTGTCCACCGCTCCGTTATAAATCTTGTCTCCCTTAACCGGGACGCCAATGCCGAGATGGTCCCAGTGCGCCGTAAACAGAACGGCCTGCGATTTCAATTGGGGGTCGCTGCCTTCAACCCGGCCAATGACGTTACGGCTTTCAATCTGACGCAGTTTCACGGGTATGTGGCCAATGACGTGGACACCAAGAGGCATGGGATGGAACGATTTCCGGTTTGCCAGCGCGAGCAATTCGTCGATGCTCTTGCCGGTGGAGGCCACCAACTTCGAGCCGGCATCCTGGGTCAGCCAGCCGGCAAAATCCAGCCCTCTCTCGCCGGATTTCAGCTTTAGTTCGGAATGCTCCTGGCTCCAGGAGCCGCTGACGACACCCCATCCATAGCCAGCCGTAGGCATCGTGTGAATGATGAGCGCGGCCACTGCTCCGCGGCGGGCAGCTTCCTCGAATTTGTAGGTCCAGCGTCCGTAGTAAGTGAGCGCCGGGCCGCCAAAAAAAGCGGGATCGTCGGAGGGAGGCTCGTTCGTGAAGAAGATCAAAACTTTGCCTTTGACATCCACGCCCTTGTAATCGTCCCAACCGAATTCGGGTGCGCTGATGCCGTGTCCAACGAATACGGCTTCGGCGTCGAAATCGTTGTCGGGCTGCTGCGTAAACGCCGTGCCTACATAGTCCTTCACAAAGGACAGCGCGGTTTTGCCGGTTGGGCTCGCGATGGTCATCGTCGCGTCGGGACTGGTTTCGCAGCCAACCAGCGGAACGGGCTGGAAGTAAGTGCCGTGGTCGCCGCCCGGCTTTACTCCTTCCGCACGCAGCTGCTCCGCAATGTACTCGGTTGCTAGTTTCTCGCCGGGGGTGCCTACTCCGCGGCCTTCGAGTTTATCGTCGGCCAGATACTTAACGTGAGCGCGGATGCTTTCACCCGAGACGCTTTCACCCGAACCTTGCGCGTGGCGCGGGGCTAGCGAGAGTACTAGTGGCACGAGCGCGAAGAGAGAACCCTTACGAAGCATAAATTTCAGTTTATCGGGGCGCGTGCCTGTAAACTGAGATTTCGTATACAAACCTTTATGATGAAGTCGTATTCGCCCGCATGAGTGATCGCGGCAAGCTGAAGATTTATCTGGGTTACGCCGCTGGCGTGGGCAAGACCTACCAGATGCTTGAGGAAGCGCAGGCTTTAAGCCAGGCTGGCGTCGATATCGCTATCGGGTACTTTGAACCGCATGGGCGCAAAGATACGATTGCGAAAACCGAGGGGCTCGAACTGATTCCGCGGAAAAAGGTGTCCTATCGCGGCTCAGTCTTCGAGGAGATGGATACGGATGCGATTGTCGCGCGGCATCCGAAGATCGCCGTGGTGGATGAGTTTCCGCACACCAACGTGCCCGGTTCGGAACGCGAGAAGCGCTGGCAGGATGTTTCGTATATTCTCGACCAGGGCATCGACGTTCTTACCACGATGAACGTTCAGCATCTGGAGAGTCTGAACGACCAGATGGCGCAGATCACCGGCATCAAAGTGCGCGAGACGATACCGGATTGGGTGGTGAAGCAAGCCGATGAGGTTGTGATGGTGGACGTCACGCCGCGCGCTTTGCTGAATCGCCTGGAACGCGGCGTCGTGTATGCGCCCGACAAGGCGAAACGCGCGCTCGAGAATTTCTTCAAAGAGTCCAGCCTGGTGGCGCTGCGGGAGATGGCTTTGCGCCAGACTGCCCATGAAGTAGAAGAGCGCATGGACCACGATGGGGCGAGTGACGGGACGGAAAAGACGCCGGGCGAGCGGTCCGGTGTTACTCCGAGCCTGCAGGACGCGGTGGTGATCTACATCAGCGACGAGCCGTCTACCGCCATGCTGATCCGGCGGGGACGCCGTGTGGCGGACGTGATCCATGCCAAGTGTTTCGCGGTTTGCGTGGCCGGCGAGGGCGGATTGAAGAGTCTGCCGGTGCCAAGTTGCGACGCTATCGAAAGGCATTTAACATTCGCGCGGAACCTTCATATCGACACTTGCGTGCTGACCGGCAGCGACCATGCCAAAGCCATCGTGGATTTTGCGCGTTCACAAAGCGCGCGCCAGATCTTCCTGCCGCGAGTGGCGGGCAAAGGGGTTGACCGGCTGTTGGGGAAGACGCTGGTGAACCGCGTGGTGGGACTGGCGCACGACATGGAGGTGACGATTGTCGCCGAGCGGAGACCGCGCGAGAACAGCAAGTAGGCCCTGGTGCGGTAGACTTGAGACTTCGGGCCGTGGCGCAGCCTGGCTAGCGCGCTTGCTTGGGGTGCAAGAGGTCCCGGGTTCAAATCCCGGCGGCCCGACCAGTTTTCCAAATAGCCACAGGGTTCCTGCTCTCTAAAGCCGTTCAAGAACTTTCACTGGATTGACTAACTGGCGGTTGAGAATGCGCGGCATCACTCCCGGGTTGCTAGTTCTGATTTTTCTGCTTCCGCCTGCCGCATTCGCGCAAGGCAACTACGAGATTCAGGTTTACGGATCGGACACCGTCCCTCCGGGCGATACCATGGTTGAACTGCACAGCAACTTCACTTTTAAAGGGAGCGAGACGACCACTGACGGAACTCTGCCGACGTATCACGAGGAACACGAAACGGTCGAGATCACGCAGGGTTGGACGAAGTGGTTTGAGACGGGCTTTTACATTTTCACGAGCGTGGGGCCGGGGCAGGGCTACAAGTGGGTGGGAGATCATATTCGACCGCGCGTGCGCGCGCCGGCTAGCTGGAAATGGCCCGTTGGCGTGAGCATCTCGATGGAGATTGGCTACCAGAGCCCGCAGTTTTCGCGCGACACCTGGACATGGGAGATCCGACCGATTGTAGACAAGCAAATTGGCCGCTGGTATCTGGCTGTCAATCCAGCCCTGGAGCGTTCCTGGCATGGACCGAGCGTGCCCCATGGAGTGGAGTTCTCACCGGCCGTTAAAGTCTCGTATCAAACAACCAAGAGACTGCAAGCAGGGATCGAATACTACGGGTCGGTGGGGCCCATTACAGGCTTCGATCCGTTCCATGAGCAGCAGCAGCAGTTCGTGCCGGCGATCGACTACGACTTTGGGCCTAACTGGGAATTCAACTTCGGGGCGGGCCTTGGCGTGACGGGCGCCACCGACCATTTGCTGGTGAAGGTGATCTTGGGCAGGCGCTTCCGGTTTCTGCGCTAATCGCGGACGCAATGATCGCCCCGAATGATCGCCCCAAATGAACGGCACGCTACAATGACACTTTAAAATGCCAGACTTATTGTCCGGAAAGACCGCGCTTGTCTTGGGCGTTGCAAATAAGTGGAGCATTGCTTATGCCATCGCATCCGCCTTTGTGCGGGAAGGCGCGAAGCTAGTGCTTACCTACCAGGGGGATCGCCAGAAGGAAGTGGTGGAAGAACTGGGGACAGAACTGGGGGCCGCTAAGATATTGAACTGCGATGTTACTAAGCAGGAAGAGCTCGATTTGCTTGTCTCGGAATTGAAATGCCTCTCCCCCACAGTGGATGCTGTCGTACACAGTATTGCCTTTGCGAACAGGGAAGACTTGAGCCGGAGCTTTCTCGAAACGAGCCGGGACGGCTATTTGCTGGCCCAGGAAGTGAGCGCCTACTCGCTGGTGGCGGTGGCGCGGGCGATCTCGCCACTGATGACGAACGGCGGTTCCATTACGACTCTTACTTATCTGGGATCCACTCGCGTGGTGCAGAACTATAATGTAATGGGCGTTGCGAAGGCGGCACTGGAGGCTTCTGTCCGCTATCTTGCGAACGATTTGGGCAAGAACGGGATCAGGGTGAATGCGATTTCGGCGGGCCCGATCAAGACGGCTTCGGCGCGCGGGATTAAAGATTTTTCGAAGGTTCTGGATGGCGTGGCGGCCCTTTCGCCGCTCAGGAGAAATACCGATGTCGCGGAAGTCGCCGATGCGGCCGTGTTTCTGGCTAGCGACTTAGGCCGCGGAGTTACTGCGAATGTATTATTCGTTGACGCCGGATTTCAGAGTATTGCCATCGGATTGCAGTAAGTACGGCTTCCGGATGTATAAGACACCTAACCTTGAGCGTCCTCGCGCGTCTCAATTGACAGCGGATTTTCCGCTTATTTATTCTGGTAATTTCATGCGCACCAGCGCCAGACGCGCGCTCGCGAATATTCGAGTGAGCTAGTCAAATTAAGCAAAACCATATGATTCAGGTTGAAGGTCTTTCGAAGAGATACGCGCGTCACGTCGCGGTGAATAACATCTCGTTTGGAGTGGAGAAGGGCGACGTTGTGGGTTTCCTCGGACCGAACGGAGCGGGCAAAACCACGACGATGCGGATCTTGACGTGCTTCATGCCGCCTACCGAGGGCAAGGCAACTGTCGGCGGCTTTGACGTGTTCGAGCAGCCGTTCGAGGTAAAGAAACGGATCGGGTACTTGCCCGAAGCCCCGCCCGTATATCCGGAGATGAGCGTTCGCGATTACCTGTCGTTTGTCGCCGGCATCAAGAACGTTCCCAGCGCGGACGTGAAGCGCCGTACGGATGAAGCCATGGAGCGCTGCGCCGTCGCCGACGTGAAGGATAAGCTGATTGGAAAGCTTTCGAAAGGCTACCGGCAGCGGGTTGGCCTGGCGCAGGCTATTATCCACAATCCGGATGTGCTGATACTCGACGAGCCGACTTCAGGGTTGGATCCTAAGCAGATCATCGAAACGCGCGAGCTGATCAAGGGGCTGGCCGGCGACCACACGATCATTCTGAGCACCCACATTCTGCCCGAAGTAGAGGCCATTTGCCAGAAGGTGATCATCATCGACAAGGGCCGACTGGTGGCGACCGATTCGGTTGAGCGATTGAGGAACCGGACGGGCGGCGGCGGCGTTATCCGGGTGCAAGTGGATACAGCGGGGACGGCCGACGCGCTTGCAGTGCGGCAGCGCCTGGAGCAGGTTTCGGGAGTTAGTAAGGTTGTCGATAAAGTAACTACGCCAGACATGCTGGTGTTCGAAGTGGATAGCTTGCCGGGACAAAGCGCACGCGCCGATGTCGCCCGGGCGGTGGTTCACGCGGGATGGAATTTGATTGAGATGAGGTCGGTGACACAGAGCTTGGAAGACGTATTCCTTGAGTTGACCGGAGCCGGCGCCCAGACTGCCGGAGCCGTTTCGGAGATTGTGCAATGAGGAATGTCTGGATCATCTGCCGGCGCGAACTGTACGCGTATTTCGTTTCGCCGATTGCCTGGGTGCTGCTGGCTATTTTCGCGGTGCTAAGCGGAGCCTTCACTTATCTCATCAGCGCGAGCTTTGTGCGGGCCGGGTTTGAGAGCCAGTTGAGCGGTCAATCCATTCCCATGAACTTGAACGAGCAGGTAATCGCGCCATTGTTTTCGAACGCGGCTGTGATCAGCTTGTTTCTGATTCCGCTTATCAGCATGCGGCTGTTCGCGGAAGAGAAACGGCAGGGCACCATCGAACTGCTTATTACCTCTCCGATTCACGACCTGGAGATCGTCCTTGGCAAGTGGTTGTCGGCGGTATTGATGTTTGCCGCATTGCTGGGCATCCTGCTGATCGACTACATATTCTTCTTCATGTACGGGAATCCGGATTGGAAGCCGGTAGCGACGGGCTTTCTTGGGCTGCTGTTGCAAGGCGCTTGTCTGCTGGCGTTGGGAACATTCATCTCTACGCTGACAAAGAACCAGATTGTGGCAGGCGCGATTGGTTTCGCGCTGGCGCTGGTGCTGTGGATTCTCAATTGGACTACTCAATTCGGCAATTCGGATACGGTCCAGTTTCTGAACTATATGTCCATCGTCAGCCATCTGGAAAGTTTCACGCGCGGCGTGATCGACACGAAAGACATTATTTATTACTTCTCGATGATTTTCCTTGGTTTGTTTTTGACGGCGCGATCGCTTGAGTCGCTGAGGTGGAGGGCGTAATGGCTGCTGTCAGATCTAAAGGCACGGTAGCGGCTCGGCAGGCGCAATACGGCGCCACGGCTTCGCTCTACACGGTCATTGTTATCGCGGCTCTTATACTTGTTAACTGGTTAGGCAACCGTTATAACAAGCCTCTCGATACCACATCCAACAAACGGTTCACGTTATCGCAAGAAACGAAGAAGGTTGTAGACAGCCTGAAAACGGATGCGACCATCACGTACCTTGACCGGCCAAGCGGTTTCGATCAGGCGAAGGCTTTGCTGGACCGCTATGCCAATCTGTCGCGCAAGATCCATGTGCAGTACGTGGATCTGGTTCGAAACCCGACCATAGCCACGGCCTTCGGGGTGCGCTCCGCAGGCACGGCATTCGTGACGATTGGCGCCCGGCGCGAAGAAGCGAAGGCCATCACCGAAGAAGCGATTACCGGGGCCTTTGTGAAAGACCTTAAGGGTGTGCGCAAAGTCTGTGTTGTTTCGGGCAGCGGCGAACGCCAGCTTGAGGATACGCAAGGCGCCGGGCTCTCGCAATTCAAGACGCTGCTGGAACGCGATAATTATCAGGCGGAGAAGGTAACGCTGTTGGACAAGACGCACGTGCCGGACGACTGCACGGTGCTCGTCATTGCCGGTCCGAAAAACGACTACACGTCGAACGAGATTTCGGCAATCAAGAGCTATGTCGAGAATGGGGGACGCGCGCTCTTCCTGCTCGATCCGCCGCTCGATTTTCAGCGGGAACACATTGGCGAGAATGCCGGACTCACGAGCCTGCTGGCGAGTTGGGGCGTCACCTTGGACAAAGACTTAGTGCTGGAGCAGAATGCGATTGGCCAGATTGTGGGTGTCGGTCCCGAAGTGCCGCTGGTGGCGAACTACGAATCGCAGCCCATTGTCGCCGATCTGAAGGATCACTATACTGGCTTCCCCGTGACTCGTTCGCTGCAGGTTAAGAATGGCGATAAGACGAGTGTTGAGAAGCTGTTTTCGACGACGGACACAGCGATTGCAACAAGCAAGCTAAGTTCGAGCGAGGTGAATCCACAAGACCCCGACAATAGGAAAGGCCCCTTCGTGCTGGGGGCGGCTGGAAACTATACGACCGGCAAGCCAAGCAACCCCGGACGTTTCGTCGTGATCGGCACGTCCGGTTTTCTTAGCAACTCCATGCTGCACTTTCAGGCGAATCCGGACCTTGCGCTTAACGCGATCAACTGGCTGGCATCGGATGAAGAGCTGATCTCGATTCGTCCCAAGCCGCCGGAAGACCGCCGGCTGAACGTCACACAGCGGCAGATGAACGTGTTCGCGTACTTCGTGCTGATTGCGCTTCCGCTGATGATCATCGTTGGCGGCATTTCCATTTATCTGAAGCGGCGGTAGCTATGAAGCCTCGTAATCTGATCGTCGCTTCGATTGTTCTCGCCGCTCTTGCCGGGGGTGTGTTCTGGGCCAGGAAGCATCCGAATACCGGGACTGACACGGCCGCTACTCCGCCCGTTATTAAGCTGGCCGACATTCCGGAGGCGCAGGCGCAGCAAGTGGATCTGACAAAGAAGGGCAGCCCGACCGTTACGTTGCAGCGCCAGAATGGGAACTGGGCCATTACAGCTCCGGAACCGTATCGGGCGGATCAGAGCGCGGTCACCGCGGTGCTAGCCGCGCTCAGTCCACTGAACGCCGATAGCGTCGTGGAAGATACTCCCGCGGATGTTACTAAGTACGGGCTTGATACGCCCACCGTTACCGCGTTTATTCACGAGAAGGGCGGGAAGACGGACCGAATTTCTATAGGCAATGACGTTCCCGCCGGGTCGCTGGTGTATGCGCGGATTGGGTCCAGCCCTAAAGTTTACGCCCTCGCGGACACGGTGAAGACGGCGCTCGATAGGGGCGTAAACGACCTGCGGGACAAGCGTCTGCTCACTTTCGATACGAACAAACTGACCCGCGTGGAAATCGGGTCTTCGAAGGGAGACGTGGAGTTTGGGAAGAACGGTTCGGGCGACTGGCAGATGATCAAGCCGCGGCCTTATCGCGCGGATAACTTCCAGGTGGAAGAATTAATCCGCAAGTTGGGCGACGCGAAGATGGATCTTTCGGAACCGCCGGTGACAGGTTTTGCGGCCATGCAACCGGCGGGCGGCGTCAAGCTGACCGATGCCTCAGGAACGCAAACCCTGGAGGTTCGCAAGAGCAAGGACGACTGCTACGCCCGGAGCAGCGTCGTGAAAGGTGACTATAAGATCGCCTCCGATTTGGGGCAGGCGGTGAACAAAAGTGTCGATGATTTTCGGAATAAGAAGATCTTCGATTTCGGCTTTAGCGATCCGAATAAAATCGATGTCCAACTGCCGGGTTCAGGGAATAAGACCTACGCGCTCAGCGGCACCGACTGGAAGCTAAACGGGCAGAACATGGACGCCGGCTCGGTGCAATCGTTCATCGACAAGCTGCGCGATCTCACGGCTGCCAAATTTGTGACGAGCGGCTTTACCACTCCCGCCGCAACTATTACCGTTGTCTCTAAGCGGACGGAGAAGGTGGAGTTTGCGAAGACCGCGGACGGTTACATGGCGCGGCGTGAGAACGAACCTACTCTGTATCAACTCGACACGAAGAGTGTGGAAGATATGCTTAATGCAGGTAAGTCGATCAAGCCCGCCGCCGCCAGCACGAAAAAGTAGGTTGGGCCAGGGGAGCCCAGCATGTCCGCCCTTAATACAGATCTGTATCAGCTCACGATGGCCGCCGGCTATTTCGCAGCGGGTAAAACGCATGAGATCGCGACCTTCGAACTCATGGTCCGGCGCTTGCCCGAGCAACGCAATTTCCTGGTCGCCGCCGGGCTGCGGCAAGCGGTGGAATATCTGCTCGACTTTCACTTTGAAGCCGACGAACTCGATTATCTTCGCTCTTTGAAACAGTTCAAGAATGCCCCGCCAGGCTTCTTCGAGTTCCTGCGGGACCTGCGCTTCACCGGCGATTTGTTTGCCATGGCGGAAGGCACGCCTGTGTTTGCCAGCGAGCCGCTAGTGATCGTGCGGGCGCCGCTGGTGGAGGCTCAGATCGTTGAAACGTATTTGCTTTCAACGTTCGCCTTTCAGACGAGCGTGGCATCGAAGGCGGCCCGTTGCGTGAGCGCTGCCGAGGGCAGGTCGATCGTCGAGTTTGGAAGCAGGCGCGCGCATTCTCCCGCCGCCAGCGTGCTAGCAGCGCGCGCCGCGTACATCGGCGGGTGCGACGGAACCAGCAATACAGAAGCCGGAATGCGATTCGGGATTCCGGTCGCAGGGACGGCCGCGCATTCCTGGGTCATGGCGTTCGCCGAAGAAGAAGAAGCATTCCGCACTTTGCAGGACCTGCTCGGCGACTTCACGGTCTTTCTGATCGATACTTACGATACTCTCGAAGGCGCCCGGATCGCGGCGAAGTTGGGGCGGCCTTTACGGGGTGTGCGGCTGGATAGCGGCGACCTGGAATCGCTCTCCCGCCAGGTTCGCGAGATCCTCGATCAGGCGGGGCTGCCGGAGGCAAAGATTATGGCGACGAGCGATCTGGACGAGCATCGAATCGCGCAGTTGCTGAAGGCCGGTGCGCCCGTGGATGCTTTCGGCGTGGGAACCCAACTCGCTACGTCAGCGGACGCTCCGGCATTATCGGCCGTGTACAAACTGGTTGAGCTTAGGAACGGCGATTCCGTTCAATACACGGCGAAGTTCAGCGGCCAGAAGAGCACCATGCCGGCGGCGAAGCAGGTGTTCCGGTCGGCGCAGTGCGATACGCTCTCCATTTCGGAGGAATGTAACTCGGAGATTCCGGGCGCGCCGCTGGTGCGTCCGGTGATGTTCAACGGCGCGCTGGTAGAAGCGTTGCCATCGCTTAAGGCATCGCGAGACCACGCGGCAGCGGCGATTGCCGGTCTGCCGCCGCGTTTGCATTCCATTGACGAGACGGTTCCATACGAAGTTGTGATCAGCCCGCGTCTGTTGCAGATGGCCGAGGAAATCCGGCGGGAGCATACGATTTAGGTGCCTGTAAAGACCGCTTTTTTCGACGTCGATACGCAGATCGATTTTCTATTTCCGGCTGGGGCGCTGGCGGTTCCCGGAGCGGCCCACATTGTGCAGAAGCTTTCCGCGTTAACGCGCTTTGCCGGCGCGAACAAGATCCCGATTGTCTCTACGGCGGATGCTCATAGCGAGGACGATCCCGAGTTCAAGGTATGGAAGCCGCATTGTGTGGTTGGGACCGCGGGGCAGCAAAAAGCCGCGGCGACAATACTGAGCAAGCCGCTGGTTTTGACCACGGACACCGATGCCTTGAAGCCTATCGCCGACCGGATCGCCGTGGCCGGTCAGGTGATCGTCGAGAAGCAAATGCTCGATTGCTTCACGAATGCGAACCTGCGCCCCATGCTCGAGTTGCTTCAGGCCGACCGCTACGTCGTGTATGGCGTGGTCAGCGAATATTGCGTGCAATGCGCCGCCTTCGGGTTGCTGCAAACCGGTGCCCGAGTCGAGCTTCTGACGGATGCCGTGCAGAGTCTGAACGCGGACGCAGAGGCGGCAATGTTCAAGCGGTTCGAGTCTGAAGGCGGGTTTTTGACGACTGTTGCAGCCGTTACCGGTTGAAGGTAACCAGATGCTGGCCGGCGGGAAGCATGACGGCAGCGGCATCGTCCCCACTCGGTCTAGCGAAGGGCATGCCGTCTAGATCTATCGATGAAATCGGCGACCCGAGTATCGCCAGGGCGCGGCTGCGGCTCGCGTAAGCCAGATCCACCCGGCCCTCTGAAACGAGCGCGGACTGGATCTCACCGTTGAAGTCGGCAATCGTGATGGGCGGCCGGTTAAGCCCAGGACTGAGCCGGTGCTTTCCCGCTGGCGCAAGCACGAATTGATTATTCTGAACGGGCCAGAGCCGCCCGTCGATTTCAACCGGTCCTTGCCATATCACGCGCGTGGTTTCGGTGCTGCGAAGGTCGAGTTCATCCGGTCCGTGATCGGTTGAGGTGGCACTGGCAGCCGCTACCGGAAGCAAAGCGAGATCCTGCTTCTCGAGCGAGTTCTCAAAGTAAAGCGCCACGTGCGCGAAGGACGAAGCGGCCTGATGCACCAACGCCAGCAATTCGATGCCGGTTTGCTTCTTGGTCGGGTAGACTTCCTGGTAGCGATCCACGATGTTGATATCGATCCCGACGTTGCCGTTCGCGGGCGCCAAGGCGCGGTACTGCGCGGCGATTTTCGCATAGCGGTCGGGTCCAAGATTCCAGAGATTCGCGGGATCTTCAACCAGCAGCGTGCTGCGATGAGCTTGGATCGCCGGCAGGCTATGCGCGACATCGGCTCCTAGCTCATCCCTTATGGCGGGGTCGAAACGATCGTCGATGTGCGTCAGTACGACGTCCAGATGCGGCTTGGCGATCTTGACCGCGTCAATCTCCTTCAGCCAGTCCGACTGCATCCGGGAAGCGAGCACAGCGCGAAAATCGAGAAATTTGCGCAAAGCCGGCGCGTTCGCCGCGGCTGAATACGAAGAGCTGGGATCGAAGAGCAGCTTGGGATCGAAACCGGCGATCTGTTTGAACTCGGCGCGGACGTCGTCGTTCATGGGTGTGAAGCGAGCGGGATTGGAGGCGCCTTCAAGCGATTCAAAGTAGAGTTCGGCGAGATTAACGCCGTCCCAATCGAAGCGACTTAGCAAAGCCGAGATTTGCCGCGCGACTTCACGGTGGCATTCCGGATTCTGCATGTTCATCAGCTTGCGCCAGTCGAGTTGCGCGCCTTGGCCGAGCGCGGTCTTCTCGCGCCAGGCCGGATGATCCGCCCAGAACTTTTCGCTCACGTGCGGCAGTTCGAGCCAGGCGTAAACGAGGATGGCATGGCGATGGCAAGACGCTATCAGCCGCTTCAGATAGTCATCTTGGACAGGGTCCGGGTCGGCATTGTGCCATGCGGCGACATGCAGAGTTCCAATGCCCGCGTTGCGCCAGCGCC
>OCTA010001402.1_pt1 | contig 22140 bp, 20 predicted proteins | sample 1538991 | NCBI WGS metagenome assembly OCTA01 (sample SAMEA3539302, study PRJEB22396) | soil metagenome | biome: tundra; feature: field; material: soil | place: USA | collected 2010-05 | depth 0.15 m | reverse complement strand
GCGCACGATCGCCACGGGCGGGGAGGGCGGGTGGGACTACCTCACCGTCGACGCTTCGGCCCGGCGGCTCTACGTCTCGAGGGGCACGCGCGTTCTCGTCCTGAACGCCGACTCGGGTGCGCCGGAAGGCGAGATCCCGAACACGGAAGGCGTGCACGGCATCGCCCTGGCCCCGGATCTCGGCCGCGGCTTCACGAGCAACGGCCGCGCGAACACGGTCACGATCTTCGACCCGAAGACGCTGGCCACGCTCGGGACCGTCAAGGTGCCCGGGGAAAATCCGGACGCGATCCTCTATGACCCGCTCTCGCACCGCGTCTTCACCTTCAACGGCCGCACCGCGAACGTCACGGCCATCGAGGGCGCGACCGGCGCCGTCGCCGGCACGTTCGCGGTCGGGGGGAAGCCCGAGTTCGCGGTCACCGACCTCGCGGGCCGCGTCTACGTCAATATCGAGGACAAGAACGAGATCGTCGCTTTCGACTCGCGCACGCTGAAGGTCGAGGCGCACTGGACTCTCGCGGGTTGCGATTCGCCCACGGGTCTCGCGATCGACGTGAAGGCGAAACGCCTCTTCGCTGGCTGCGGAAACCAGGTCCTCCTCGTCCTCAGCACGGGAGACGGTCGCGCCGTCGCGAAGCTGCCGATCGGCAAAGGCACGGACGCCGTGGTCTTCGATCCCGACGCGAACCTCGTCTTCAGCTCGAACGGCGACGGCACCCTGACCGTCATCCACGGGGACTCGCCCGACGCGTTTCGCGTCGTCCAGAACCTCGCGACGAAGGAAGGCGCACGCACGATGGCCCTCGACCCGAAGACGCACGCGATCTTCCTGCCGACGGCGCGCTTCGGGCCTCCTCCGCCGGCGACGCCGGAGAATCCGCGCCCGCGCCGGCAGATCGTCGCCGGCAGCTTCGAGATCCTCGTGGCCACGCCCGCCGCAAAATGACGGAGATCTCTCCTCTTTCTTCCCTTGACTCCGCGCGATCCCGGCCCTATTGATTAGTCAGCCCCGCGCGCCGGAAAACACGGCGGGGTCGGCCGGAAAGGCACCAGGCACGGTCCGGAAAGCTGCTCTGTCGGTCCGGGTTGCCGGAACAGCCGCCGAGGACCAGCGCACAGCACGCGCAAAGCCATTTCCGCCGCCGGCAGGCCCCTCGCGGGGTGTACCGGAGCCCGGGGGAACCGGCGCCCCTCGGGCTCCTTTTTCTTTTCCGCGGTCAGCCTCCCAGGCGCCGGCCGATCTTCGTCGCTCCGTCGCGCGCCTTCGCCACGACACGGCCCTCCACGTCCAGGAGAACGGGGATTTCGTTTCCCCATCGCGCCGCGAGCGCCGGATCGGAGTCCACGTCCACGACCTCGAGCGTGCCGCCGAGCGTCCGAACGAGCGGCCCGACGACGCCCTTCATCTCCTCGCACAGATGACAGCCGGAACGCGACAGAAGCCGGAGCGCGGGAGGCGGACCCGCTCTTGACCGCCGGAACAGCCTCACGCGGGCGGGGCGGGCGGGCCTGCGGCCGCGGGGCGCGGGAGGCGCGTCACGATGCGCCACGAGTAATGAAGCCCCGACACAGTCGCAAAGACCGCCACGAGCTGCATGCACGTCGTCGCGACGACGGCGGGAAGCCGGTGGACGTTCACGAGGAGGATCGCAACCACCGTCGAGATCTCCAGGAATGTCGTGAGCTTTCCGAGAATCGAGGGCGGGAAGTCGCGAATGCCGAGCGCCAGAAACATGACGAGACAGATGGCGAGGGCGAAAGCGTCGCGGAAGACGGTGAGCACGAGAAGCCAGACCGGTATGTGGAGGGACGTCGGAGTGGAGGGCAGCGCGAAGACGACGAACGTGGAGACGAGGAAGAACTTGTCGACGATGGGGTCGAGCCAGGCGCCCAGCGGCGAGCCCATGCCGAACCGGCGGGCCACGTAGCCGTCCACCACGTCGGTGATCGCGGCCGCGAGGAAAATCACGAGCGCGACGCCGTGCCGGCCACCGAGGATCGCCATGATGAGGAAGGGAAGAGAGGCGAGCCGCGCGAACGTCAGGAAGTTCGGCAGCGTCCAGGGGCGCAATTCCATGAACCGGATGCCTCAACCGGTCCCGGATGAGGACGCCGGCCGGCCGCCTGGGGAGTCGGCCTCCGGGGAGTCGAGCTTGACGTAGATTGCCTTGCCCTTCGGGACGATGAGCTGCTCGGCGGCCATTTGCGACATCGTGCGAGAGACCGTCTCGCGGGAGGAGCCGATCGTATCGGCGATCTCGCGCTGCGAGGGGCGCACGACGACCGACCACCCTCCGCCCGCCTTCCGTCCCCGCGTCGCGGCGAGCTCCCGGAAGTAGCGCGCCAGCCGGCTCTTCACGTCGAGCGAGGCGAGCCCCTCGATCGTGGCATTGGCGCGGCGCAGCCGGGCCGAGAAGGCTCCGAGCAAAGCGCGCGTCAGGACGAAGTTCGACTTCAGGAGGTCGAGGAAGACCGCGCGCGAGAGGATCGCGAGATCCGACTTCTCCTGGGCGATGACGCTCGCCGACCGGGGTGCGTCGTCGAGGAGGGCCATCTCGCCGAAGTGATCGCCTTCTCCGAGGGTGTTGAGGACGACCTCGCGCCCGTCCGGCGCGACGATCTCGACGGCCACGCGGCCTCTCACGAGAACGTAGAACGCGTCTCCAGGCTGGCCCTGCTGGACGATGGTCTCGCCGCGGCGGTACGTGCGAAGCGTGGCTGCGCGCGCGAGCGCGGCACGGTCCTCCGGCGAGATTCCCTCGAAGAGAGGGACCTTCGAGAAGAGCTCCGTGACGATCATCAAAGACCCTCCACTAACGGGCAAGCCGAAGCGTCGCGCCGATGGCGGCGAATGCTTCCCGTCCGCTGACCTGCCGGGACGCCGTTTCGGGAAGTATGCCGCACGTGGCGAGCGCCGCGGGCGCGACGAGGCAGTCGTCTTCCGGATCCCCGTGGAGCGCAGCGACGCGCCGGAGGTGCCCGGGCATCTCGCTGCGCGAGACCGGCACGTCCACGCCCATGTGGTGCGTTTCGCGCGCGACGGAAAAGAAGCCGAGCCCGATGGCCTTGACGAGCGCATTTCGCTCCGGACGGTCGAGGATGTCCGTCGCGACGTCCGCCCCCGGCGGCAGGCGGGCAGACGCCACCTCGGGCACGAGCGTGACGAGGAGCGTCGCGAGCTGGGCGCGCGTGACGCGCGGAGCCGCCACCGCCTTCCGCGCGAGGGCCGGCAGGTTCTGGACCTGGAATTCCACGCGGGCCGCCGCCTGCTTCTCGACCATGACCGGATCGCTCTTCACGAGCTCCCCGTAAAGCGCCTCGGCCTCGGCGAAGCGCGCCGTCTTCATCGCAAGGGCCGCGAGCGCCTCCGTGAGCGTGACATCGGCCGGAGCCCGCTCGTGGGCCGTCCGGGCGGCCGCCCAGGCGTCCTCGAGCTTTCCTTCCGCCTCGGCGGCCGAGGCCAGGACGTGGTAGCCGGCCGGAGAGTCCGGATCGACCTCGACGAGCGCGAGGGCCGCGCGCCGGGCCGACGGAAGGTCCCCGCGCTGGAGCGCCGGCTCCGCCTCGTCGCGGAGCGAGGTCACGAACGCCGCGCGCAACTGGGCGACGCGATCCCGATAGCGGTCGTCCTCCGGCACGAGGCGCGCCGCCTCGCGGTATCCGTCGAGCGCGTCGCGGAGCCGCCCCTCCGCGGCCTCGCCTTCGGCCCGCGTCGCGAGGGTCGCGGCGCGCGCCTCGGGCGAGGAGGAGTCCACGGGGCGCGGTCGCGGCGAACAGGCCGTGATTCCCGCGCCCACCAGAACGAAGGCGAGGACAAGCCGTCGCGTCAAACCGTGGGCGTCCGCGCGGGGGCCGTGGCGGGCGCCGGGGGGGCCCCGCCCAGAGAGGTCACCGAAGAGATGGAGTGCTTGTAGATCATCTCTTCGCGCCCGTCGACCTCGAGGACGAGCGCGTACTTGTCGAAGCGGCGGATCCGTCCCACGCGCTTTTTCTCGGAGAGAAGCATGACCTCGACGAGCGTGTTGTCCTTGCGAAGCTGGTAGAAGAAACCGTCTTGGACGTTGATGGGCGGCTTGCTCGGTCCGATCATGGTCAGCCCCCTTCGTGGGTAACGGAAAAAAGACACCGCGCCTCGCGCGCGACGAAATCGACGAGATCGGGCCGGTCGGCGCGCACCGGGACGAGATCGCTTTCGCGCCGGAACCACGCTTCCTGCCGCTTCGCGTAGCGCCGCGTGTCGCGCAAAACACGCTCTTTCCACTCCGCCTCGGAGAGGGCGCCCAAGACGAGCGCCGCCGTGTCCCGGTAACCGATCGCCGCGAATGCCGGCGCCGCGAGCGGGACACCCGCCGCGAGCAGGCGACGCACTTCCGCGGGCAACTCGTTCACGAACTCGGACTGAAACCTCCTCGCGATTCTTCCATAGAGCATCTCGCGCGGCAACGTGAGAAGCACCTTGACGGACGGCTTCTTCCACATGGCTCCCGGCCGCTCGCGGAAGAGGCGCGACGGGCGCTCTCCGGAGAGGAAGAGGATCTCGAGCAGCCGGATGGCCCGCGCGGCGTCCGCCGCGCCGACCCGATTCGCGCTCTCGCGGTCGAGGAGGGCAATCATCCGGACGAGGAAGCCCGCCCCGCGGCGCGCTCTCACCGCCTCGAGAGCGCGCCTCAGCTCGTCGTCCCGGCGCGGCCCCTCGAAGAGCCCGCCGAAGAAGGCGCGCACGTAGAAGCCCGTGCCTCCCGCCAGGATGGGAAGCCGCCCGCGCCCGAGAATCTCCTCACAGAGGCTCCGCGCTTCGGCGGCGAACTCCCCGGCGCTCCAGGGCTCCCGCGGGTCGCGCGCGTCGACGAGGTGGTGCGGCACGCGCGCCCTGAGAGAGGCGACGGGCTTCGCCGTCCCGGCGTCGAAGCCGCGGTAGACCGCGAACGCGTCGGCCGAGACGATCTCGCCGCCGAGCCGCTCGGCGAGGGCGACGGCGAGCTCCGACTTGCCCGTCGCCGTCGCGCCCACGATCGCAAGCACGCCGTTCGGACACGGCGCGCTCACGGGACCCCCCGCGCGAGGTGCTCGGGGAAGACCGGCTGCACGCGGCCGCCCGCGAAGAGAAGCGCGATGTCGCCGTCGTGATCGGTCCGGAACGTCCGGACGCCCGCGGAGGCCAGCCGCTCGACGACGTCGGCCGCCGGATGGCCGAACCGGTTCCGGCGGCCGACGCCGATCAGCCCGAGCCGCGGCGAGACGCGCGCGAGGAACGCCGCCGAAGTGGACGTCCGGCTCCCGTGATGCGGGACCTTCAGCACGTCGGCCGCAAGGTTCCGGCCCGACGCGACGAGATCGCTCTCGGCGAGGGCCTCGATGTCACCGCAAAGAAGCGCCGTGCGCCCCGCGAGCGCCACGCGCAGCACGAGAGAGCCGTTGTTCTCCCGCGCGCGCGGGTACGGGCCGTCCCCTGGATGCAGCACGTCGAACGACAGACCCGCCGCCGTGAAGCGCTCGCCGGCGCCCAAGCGTTCCAGCGCCAGATGCCGGCGCGCGGCCGCGTCCTCGAACTCGTCGAGAAAGAGGTTCCTGGGCGCCGCCCGAGGCAGAACGACGCGCGCGACCGGGAGCGACGTGAGAACGGCGAGAAGCCCGCGCGCGTGATCGGGGTGCGGATGCGTGAGGACGACGGCGTCGAACGACACCGCCCCGAGGTCCGTCAGGCGTGGCACCAGCCGGAGGCGCCCGAAATCGTACGCGCGGTCGGGGCTGCCCCCGCCGTCCACGAGAACGCGACCCTCGGGCGTGACGAGGAGCCACGCGTCTCCCTGCCCCACGTCGAGCGCCTGCAGCAGCACCGTGCCCCGCTCGGCGACGAACGGCCGGGCGAGAACGAGCGCGAGCAGGACCATCGCGGCTCCGGCGAGAGCCCCGCGCCGGAGCGCGGGGCGCCGCGTGAGGCCCGCGACGACGAGGAGCGCGGCCGTCACCGCGACCAGGGCGAACGCGGGCGTCGGGACGACCTTCAGGGCGTGCAGCCGGTCGAGGGCCAAAAGCAGCGCGAGCAGGACGTCCGACAGGAAGCGCAGCGGCACGATCGCGAGCGCCGCCGACGCCGGTGACGCCAGCAGGAGAGGAAGGAGCAGCAGGCCCGCGAACAGGAAGGCGCTCGAGAGAGGCACCACGAAAGGGTTCGAGAGAAGCGCCACCACGGGCACGACGTTGAACACGAAGAGCTGGATCGGGAGGACCGCGAGCTCGGCGCCCGCGGTCGCGCCGAGCGCGTCCGCGACGAGCCCCGGGATCCCGGCCCGGCGCAGCGCTCTCGCCGCGGGGACGCCGAACGCGGCGAGGCCGAACACGGCCGCAAACGTGAGGAGGAACCCGACGTCGAAGAGGTTCGAAGGATCGGCGGCGAGCAGGACGGCGGCCGCGAAGCCGAGGACGTGGGTCGCCGAGGTGGGGCGGCCGAGAAGGCGCGCGAAGAGATAGAGGCCGATCATCAAAGCCGCGCGCATGACGGGCGGCCGGCCGCCCGCAAAGACCGCGAAGAAAGCCGTCGCGACGAGCACGAACCCGTCGCGCGCGGCGAGGGACGCGCCGAGCCGTCGCGCGAGCCAGCCGAGCAGGGCCGCGACGAGCCCGACCTGCAGTCCCGAGATCGCCACGATGTGCGCGACCCCGCCGTCGCGGAAGGCGCTCACCGTCGCCCCGGGCAGATCCTGCGTCTCGCCCATCACGAGGGCGAGGAGGAGCGCGAGCGCCCCGCGCGCTTCGGGCGCGGCATCAGCGAGGTTCGCGCGAAGACGCCGCTTCACGGCGGCGTGGGCGCGCGCCAAGGGCGAGAGCGGCCCCGCAGGCGGGCCGAGCCGTTCGACCTGGGCGGCACTCTTGAGCGCGAGGCGTGGCTCCGCGGGAAGGTCGAACGGCGAGCGGACCGGGCCGCCTGTCTCCGGCAACCGCAGCGTGCCGCGTACGTGCACGCGGTCACCGAGCTCGGCGACGCCGGAGGGGTCCTGCTGTCCCGCGACCGTAAGGGCCAGGCCTGCCTCGAGACGCAGCGAGCGCCCGTCCGCCGACGCCTCTTCGACGGCGAGCCGCGTCCGAAAAAGCGAGCCGCTCGCGGTCCACGGCGCGTCGAGGCGACCGGTGACTTCGACAAAAGCGCCGTCGGCAACCGGATCCGCCACCCGCGCACGGACGAGCGCCTCGCGCGCCTCGGACGCCGTGCGAAGGCCAGGAAGCAGGAAACGCTCCCGAGCGTTCCAGAATCCGGCGCTCACCGCGAGGATCAGAGCGGCGAAGGCACGGACACGGCTTTTTCGCCTCGCGAGGGCGACGCCGGCCGCCGACGCGATGACGAGCGCGGCCCCGAGGGCTCGCGATGGCGGCACGGGGAGAATGGCCGCCGCGAGAATCCCCGCCGCCAGGGCGCCTGCAAGAGGAAGCGAGGGCGCTCCGGCCTCCCTCGACCACGACGCGCGCATACAGCGCTTCTATCCGACTTCCCGCCGCGCGAGCAAGGCCACCGTCTCCACGTGGTGCGTCTGGGGGAAGAGATCGAGGAGCGTCAGCCGCTCCACGGTGTAGCGCGAGTTCAGGGCCGAAAGGTCGCGTGCGAATGTCGGCGGATCGCACGAGACCATCAGAAGATGTGGCGGCAGAAGGCGAAGGATCCCGGCGCGCACGCCCGGCGAAAGGCCCGCGCGGGGCGGGTCGGCGACGAGCACGTCAATCGGAGAATTCGGAGATTTCTGCGAATGAAGAAAAGACTCCGCGGAGGCTCGGACCGCGCGCGCAAGCGAAAAACCCTCCGAGGCCCAGGATTGAAGATTCTTAGAAAGGGATTGTGACGAGAATTCGTCGATTTCGACCGCTGTCACGTCGCCCCCGCCGGCGGCACGCACAAGCTCGAGGAGCGGGCGCGTCAGAAAGCCCACGCCCGCGCAGAGGTCGAGCGCTCGAATGGGTCTCGCTCTTCCCTCTTCCCTTCCAAGCACCGCGCGAAGCGCGGTCCGAATCTCTTCGAGAAAAGCATCGAGGAGATACAGATTTCCTTGAAAGAAAGAAGACACGGAGACGTCGAACGATGCACCGCCCGCGACGATCGGCAGGGAGGCGGGACCGTCGGCTGCGGTCACCCGGCCGCCCGCTTCGACGACTCGAAACCCGTCGAACGGCCCCCTCCCCCTCTCTTTTGCCTTTAGAGAAAGTTGCAGGCCCTGACCCTCGCCGAGCCGCATCTCGCCGAGCAGCGTTTTCCCCTCCCGGTCTTCCAGCGTCCAGAGCTCCCCTTCCATCGGCCCGAATCCGCGCAGGTGATCGCGGATCGCGGGCAGCCGCGCGAGCAGGGCCTTCGAGACGATCTCGCAGGTCTCGAGGTTCGCCACGGCTTTCGAGCGCGGCGCGAAGAAGCCCAGCCTCCCCTGCCGATCGAGATGCAGCCGGTTTCGCAGGCGGTAGTTCCGCGCGGACCCGAACCAGCGCGGCTCGGGGAGATTCTCCGCGCGAAGGCCCGCGAGCCGCCGGAGTGCATCGAGGACGAGCGCCGTCTTCAGCTCGCGGTGATGCTCGAGGCGCGCTGCCGGCCAGTCGCACCCGCCACACGAGCCGTCGCGCGCGCGGGGGCACATCTCTGCGTCGGGCCGACGTGCCTCGCCGGGGAAAAGTACGTCCTCCAGAACGCCGCGCACGAGACGATCCGAGACCTCCGTCACGCGCAGGCGCACGCGGTCTCCCGGCAGCCCTCCGGGCACGAGCGCCACGACGCCCGAGAGGCGCGCCAGCCCGTCGCCCCCCGGCACGACCCGCTCGATCAGCACCTCGGCGCGGCCGCCCGGGCGGACGTCAGCCATGGAGGAGCGTCAGCGGCGGAAACCCGGCGAGCGCCCGCACCTCGCGGCGCGTCAGCGCCTTGCGCATGCGCTCCACGACGTGGGGAGAAAGTCCGGACACGTCGCCCAGCGCCGAAAAAACTCGTTCTTCCACACGGCTCTGAAAAGAGGAATTCATCGCTTTAAGACCCGCTCGCACGAGCGATGCCTCGATCGTGGAAAGCTTGTGCTCGATTTCTTCGAAGGGAAGATCAGTCGAGACCTCTTCGATCTGCGCCGCCGCACGATCCAGCCCGCTTCTAAGAATTTGCAGATCGATTCCCGGCGCCTGGCCACTACCTGGCGCGCTCGGGTCTTTCTCTTTCCGAAGCAAAGTGTTCTTCTCCTTGTCTCCCGCCGCGCGAAGCGCGGCGGCGAGCTTCGCGAGCTCTTTGCCGATTGCGGCCGCGTCCACGGCCGCTGCGGGGGGTCCGTCCTCCTTGCCGACGAGGCCGCGGCGCTCCATCTCCCAGCGCTCGGCGACGGCGTCCGCGCAGTACGCGAGAGAGGAGATCTTTCCGATCTGGCCTCGCGCACGGCGCCTGTCGAACGCCTCGCGCACGGCTCGCACGACGGTGTCCGCGGGCACGCCCGCTTCCCGCCAGCCGCGAATCAGGCTCCAGTCCTTCGCCGACACGAGGAACGGCGTGCCGCGCTCGGCGATGAACGCGTCCTCGATCCGGGTCGCGTAGCCCGCCTCGTCGAGGCCGAGATCCGCCGGGGACGGCGTGCGCCCGACCTCTGGGGTTTCGCTCATGGAGAAACGGCCTCTAGAAGAGGACGACGTCGCCCGAAACGATCGTCTCCTCGCCGCGCCTGGTCGAAAGGCGCAGCGCGCCGTCGGAGGTCACCCCGCGAAACACGCCGGACACGGAGCGCCCCGCGTCCATCACGCTCATCGCGTCACCGGGCCCATGAGCCGAGACGGCTGCGAACGCCTCCGGCAGCGGGTCTTTTCCCGCCTCTCCGAGCGGGGCGTCGAGGATGTCGAGGAGCGCCGAGAGCGGCGCGACGCCGGCGAGCTTTGTCGAGGCGACCCCGGCGTCCTCGAGCGACGTCGCGTCCCTCAGCCCCCGGGAATCGAGGTCCTTCCGCGTGCCGCGGACGTTGAGGCCGACGCCGACGACGGCCCAGCCTTCCCCTTCGTCGTTCGCGCGCGCCTCGACGAGGATGCCGCCGAGCTTCCTACGGTTCACGAGGAGGTCGTTCGGCCACTTGAGCCGCACCTCGAGGGCGAATGCCCTGGAAAGACCCCGCGCGAGCGCGATCCCGGCCCGCACCGGCAGGCGAACACGTTCCGGCCCTTCCGGCCACGGAACGATGACGGAGACCGCGAGAGCTTCCGGCAGCGGGGTCCAGCTTCGGCCCATGCGGCCGTGCCCTGTCGTCTGCTCTCGGGCCACGATGATCGTGGGCCGGAGGTCCTCGGTCTCGGCGAGCATCTTCTCCACGATCGCCTTGGCGACGTCGTTCGTGGACGGCGTCGACGGCAGATAGATGACATTCTCGATGTGCGAGAAAGACCGGCCTTCGAGGGGATCGGTGACGCCGCTCATGCGTCGGGCGTCCCGACGAGGTTGCCGGAAAGGCGCCGAATCCGCTCCTCGATTTCTTCGAATTGGTGCCGCGTCTTCTCGACCACCGCGCCCGGCGCGCGCGACAGGAAGCCCTCGTCGGCCAGCCGCGCCCGGATTGTCTCCGCTTCACCGCGCAGGCGCTCCACGTCGCGCCTCGCCTTCTCTCTCTCTTCAGAAGAAATCTCTCTCTTCGGCAGGTCCACGAGCAGTCCGACTCCCGCGATGACGTCGCGAAAAGCGCCGGGCATGTTCACCTTCGAAGAGATCTTCACGGCCTTGAGCCGCGCGAGATGGCTGAGGAGCGGAACGTGGCGGCGCATTTCCTTCGAAAGGGGTCCTTCCGGCAGCTCGAGGCCGATGGCGAGCGCCTCGGTCTGCGCGAGGCCGTTCTCGGCGCGGAGATTCCGGATTCGCGTCGTGACCGCCCGTACGGCTTCGACCGTTTCGACCGCCAGCGGGTCGCTCCACTCGGCATTCGCCTCCGGGAACTTCGCCATCGTGAGGCGCAGGCCGTCGCCATTCAGGGCCTCGCGGATCTCGCACGAGACGAACGGCATGAACGGGTGGAGGAGCGCGAGGGAGTCGAGAAGCACGTGCGTGAGAACGCCCCGCGTTTTTTCTTTCTCGGCCGCGGGCACGTCGGCACCCCTCAGGACGGGCTTCACCATCTCGACGTAGCCATCGCAGAAATCGGACCAGAAGAACTGGTAGAGCGCGTTTGCGGCCTCGTCGAAGCGGAACGCCTCGAGGTTCGCGTTCACTTTCCCGGTCGCACCGGAGAGGCGCGCGAGGATCCAGCGGTCGACGGTGCCGAGAGACGCGAAATCGAGGCTGTCCGGCGGAACGGCCGCCCCGTCTTCGAGCATCTGCAGCGCGAAGCGCGCGGCGTTCCACACCTTCGTCGCGAAGGCGCGGTAGCCCGCCACGCGCGTCTTGCCGAACGGCAGGTCGCGCCCGGTGCCCGAGAGCACGGCGAGCGTGAACCGCACCGCGTCGGCCCCGAACTCGTCGCACATGTCGAGCGGGTCGACGACGTTACCCTTCGTCTTCGACATCTTCTGGCCCTTCTCGTCGCGCACGAGCCCATGCAGGACGACGTCGGCGAAAGGCGCGCGGCCGTCGAAGAAGGAGCCCGCCATGATCATCCTCGCGACCCAGAAGAACAGGATATCGAAGGCCGTGACGAGGACGCTCGTCGGGTAATAGCGCGCGAAGTCGGCGGTTTCCTCCGGCCAGCCGAGGACGGAGAGCGGCATGAGCCAGGACGAAAACCACGTATCGAGGACGTCTGGGTCGCGGAGGAGGGCGCCCGCGCCGCACGTCGTGCACGCCGTCGGATCCTTCTCCCCCGGTCTCGGCACCGTGACGTGTCCGTCCGGGCAGTACCACGCCGGAATCTCGTGCCCCCACCAGAGCTGGCGCGACACGCACCAGTCGCGGATGTTCCGCATCCACTCGTCGTACGTCTTCTTCCAAAGCTCGGGCACGAAGCGCGTCTCGCCCGCGTCGGTCGCGGCGACGGCCTTTTCGGCGAGGGGTGCCACCTTCACGAACCACTGCAGGGAGACGAGCGGCTCGACGATCGTGTCGCACCGCTGGCAGCGCGCGAGGGGGATGACGTGGCTCTTCTCGCCGCGGCGAAGGCCGGCGACGTCGAGATCCCTGAGGACCTTCTTCCTCGCCTCGGTGCGGTCGAGGCCCGCGTAGGCGGCGCCGGCTTTCGCCGTCATCTTTCCGTCGAAGCCGATCACGGCGACCGACTCGAGCGCGTTCCTCTTCCCCGCCTCGAAGTCGCTCGGGTCGTGAGCGGGCGTCACCTTCACGACGCCCGTCCCGAACTTCGGGTCCACGAAGGCGTCGGCGATTACGGGGATCTCGCGGCCCGAAAGCGGCAGCGCCGCGCGTTTTCCGGCGAATCCCGCATACCTCGGATCGTCCGGGTGCACGGCGAGCGCCGTGTCGCCGAGCATCGTCTCCGGCCGCGTCGTGGCGACCACGAGCTCGCCGCCCCCGACGAGGGGATACGCGATCGAATAGAGGTGGCCGGAGCTCTCGACGTGGTTCACCTCGAGATCCGAGAGCACCGTCGCACAGCTCGGGCACCAGTTCACCATCCGCTCGGCGCGGTAGGCGAGGCCATCGTGGTAAAGGGTCGAAAAGACGTGCCGCACGGCGCGGGAGCGCGGCTCGTCGAGCGTGTAGTAGACGCGCGAGAAGTCGCACGACGAGCCGAGGCGGCGGATCTGGTCGAGGATGTCGCCGCGCCGCGCGCCGGCCCACTCGCGGCAGAGCTCGACGAAGGCCTCGCGACCGATGTCGTGCCGGGTCTTTCCCGTACGCTCCTTGAGGTCGCGCTCGACGACCATCTGCGTCGCGATACCCGCGTGGTCCACGCCGGGCACCCAGAGCACGGCGCGGCCCTGCATCCTCCGCCAGCGGCAGAGTACGTCCTCGAGCGTGCGCCCGAGAGCGTGCCCTACGTGCAGGCGCCCCGTCACGTTCGGGGGCGGAATCACGAGCGAGTACGGAACGGCGTCAGGCCCGGCCGCCTCGGGGCGGAAAAACCCGGCCTCTTCCTGGGCGCGATACCAGCGCATCTCGAACGAGGCGGGATCGAAGGTCTTGTCGAGCTCGGGCCGCGTGTTCATCGGGGAACGCGCAGGATCGCACGAGGGCGCGGGTCAGGGGAAGAGACCCCCTACTCGGCCTTGTCCAGCTCGTCGAGGCGCTCTTTCACGAGGCGCTCGGCGAGCTCGGGCACGACGTCCCAGGCAATCTTGCGCACGATGCGCTCGCCGGAGAGCTCGAGGACCCGCCGCGCGATGCGGTCGATGTCGTCATCGGTGAGGGGCGCGGCCGCGGGCGTGGCGGCGGCCGATGCCGTGGCCTTCGGGATGAGGCTCTTGAGATCGCTGAGGCTCGCTTCGGCGGCCAGGGCCTCGAGCTCGCCCGGAGCGGGCTCGGCGGGCGAAGCGCCGACTGCGGCGTTCGCGGCGGGCGAGTCCCAGAGGTCCGGCCGGGTGACGCTGCGCCCGGAGGCTTCGAAGGCTGCGATGTCCGCCTCGAGGTCGCGATGCGGCGGCTCGTCATCGAGAGCGCCGAGATCCATCTCGTAGGCCGGCGTTATGGGTTCCGGCACCGGGATCGGCTCCGTGGGCGGATCAGAAAACCGCGGGGGCGCGGCCTCGGAATCGAGGGAGAGCTCGATCTCGCGATCCCGAAAAACCGGGATCGCCGTCGTGGCGTAGACGTCCTGCTCGAACAGGGGCGGGGGCGTCTGCATCGACGCCATCGGAACGGTTGAGAACGGCGCCTGCCCGACGTGTGTGGGGTCGGTGGACTCAGCGGGTTCCTCGACGGGAGTGGGCGGCAGGAACTCCGGAACAGGAGGCGGCGGAGGGGGAGGAGGGGGCTCGGGGGGCGCGGCGGCCCGCTCTTCGGCGGCCTTGTTCACGAGGTCGCGCACGAGCGAGGCGAGACCCTGCGAGTCGAACGGCTTCGTTACGACCGAGTCGGCGCCCGCCTGCTCGGCGCGCGGCTTGTCGAACGGCTCGAAGGTCCCCGTGAGGAGGATCACGGGCACGAACCGGCCGCCGGGACGCCGCTTGGCCTCCTCGCACAGCTCGTAGCCGGTCTTGCCCGGCATGACGCAATCCGCGATGACGATGTCGGGAGAGAACGAATCGAGGAGCGGCAGCGCGAGGTCGCCGTTGCCGACAGCCTTGAGCTCGAAATCCGTACCCGAGAACGTCAGCTCGATGACCTTCTGAATGGTCAGACTGTCGTCCGCCAAGAGAATCCGATGCGGCATTCGCTCTCCTCGCAGAGGTCGGTGTCGACCGAGTTTACACCGGCCGCTGCCCGGGGGCCGACTCGAGAGCTTGATAGACGCGCGACGCCGGACGCCGCGCGATCGCCCCCGACAGCACCCGGGTGGCCGCCGCGACCAGGGAAAGATCCACGCCCGTCTCGTAGCCCATGCCGTGCAGGAGATAAAGGAGGTCTTCCGTGGCGACGTTGCCCGCCGCCCCGGGTGCGTACGGGCACCCGCCGAGACCACCCGCCGAGGAGTCGAAGATCCTCACGCCCTGCCTCAGCCCTTCGGCCACGTTCGCGAGCGCCGTTCCGCGCGTGTCGTGGAAGTGGAGCGCGAGGCGCGCGAGCGGCACGCCCGCGTCCACGCAGCGTCCAACGACCTCGGGCACCTGTGTGGGAACGCCTACGCCAATCGTGTCGCCGACCGACACCTCGTCGCAACCCGCGTCGAGCAGCCTCCGCGTGACGCGAGCGGGCGCGGCCGGCGGGACCGCGCCCTCGTATGGGCAGCCGAAACCGCACGATACGTACCCGCGCACGCGCATCCCGGACTCCCTCGCGCGCCGGATCACCGGTAAAAAGCGCGCGAACGACTCGTCGATCGAGGCGTTGATGTTCTTCCGGTTGAACGTCTCCGACGCCGCCGTGAAGACCGCGATCTCGCGCACGCCCGCCGCCTCGGCCCGGTCGAACCCTTTCTCGTTAGGAACGAGAACCGGATAATGCACTCCCGGACGCTTCACAATCCGCCGGAAGACCTCCTCGCCGTCGGCGAGCTGCGGGATCGCCTTCGGCGAGACGAAGGACGTCACCTCCACGACGGGCAACCCCGCGGCCGAAAGGGCGTCCACGAACATCACCTTCACGTCCGTCGGAACCGCCGCCGCTTCGTTCTGGAGGCCATCGCGCGGGCCGACCTCGACGACCGTGACGCGTGTCGCGTTCACGCCATCTCCACGAGGACGTCGCCGAGACCGACCATCTGCCCCTCGGAAACGAGGACTCGTTCCACGGCGCCGTCCTTCGGGGCACGCACAGCGTGCTCCATCTTCATCGCTTCGAGGACGACGAGGACGTCCCCCTTCGAGACGGAGGCGCCGGAGGCGACACGCACGGCCGCGATCCGGCCGGGCATTGGCGCCTCGAGTGAGGGCGTCCCTTCCCCGCCGTGCGCCGCCCGGCGCGAACGCGCCGGCGAGAGACGATACGTCTCGCCCCGGAACCAGACCCAGGCCACGTCGCCGTCGCGCACGGCCGTCGCGCCGGGCGGAACGTCCCCCGCCGCCTCGCGCTCCTCTCCCGTTCGCAGGTCGCGCAGCCTCACACGCGCCCCATGCGGAACCGCCCCTCGAACGGGCTCGAAAAGACGCCGCGCTCGGAGCTTCCTCCCCGCTCGAGCGCGGCACGAGAGAGAACCGACGAGGCGGCCTCGAAGACCTCGTCCGGAGGAGGCGGAGGCGCGGAGGGCGAAAGCGTCTCGACGAGGCCCGTGTGCAGGTCGCCGCGGACGACCGGAGCGGCCTCGAGCAACCGCCTCAGCCACGAGAGATTCGTTGCCACGCCGAGGGCGACCATCTCGCCGAGCGCCGCGACGAGCCGCCTGCGCGCCTCCTCGCGATCCCGCCCCACCGCGACGACTTTCGCGAGCAGGGGGTCATAGTGAATGTCCACCGCCTGGCCGGCCGTCACGCCCGAGTCCACGCGCACGCCCGGGCCCGAGGGCTCGATCCAGGCCAGAAGACGCCCGGCCTGCGGAAGAAAACCCGCGTCGGGATCCTCCGCGTAGACGCGCGCCTCGATCGCATGCGCCGAAGGCGCCGAGGGCAGATCGGGCAGCGGCTCGCCCGCGGCGACCCGGAGTTGCAACGCGACGAGGTCCACGCCGAAGGCCTCTTCGGTCACAGGATGCTCGACCTGAAGGCGCGTGTTCATCTCGAGGAAGTAGAAAGAGCCCGAGGGCTCGAGCAGGAATTCGACCGTCCCCGCGTTCACGTAGCCCACCGCGCGCGCCGCGTCGCAGGCGGCGTTCTGGAGGCGGGCCCGAAGATCCGGAGTTACGGCGGACGACGGGCATTCCTCGATCACCTTCTGGTGGCGCCTCTGCAGCGAGCACTCGCGCTCGCCGAGCGCGATGACGTTTCCGTGCATGTCGCCGAAGATCTGCACCTCGATGTGTCGGGGCGTCGGGAGGAGTTTCTCGACGTACACGGTGTCGTCACCGAAGGAAGCCAAAGCTTCGCGCCGGCAGGAGGCGATTGCTTCGGAAAGATCGGAGGGGGACGTCACGATTCGCATCCCCTTCCCTCCGCCTCCGGCCGATGCCTTGACCACGACCGGGAGACCGAGAGAAAGAATTTCTTTGAAAGGGCCAAAGGCGCCGGGGCGCGGCAACGCCACGCGACGCGCTGCCGCGCTCGCCCCCGCCTCTCTTCCATTCGCAGAAAAATCCTCGTGCTCTTCGAACTTGCCGATGAGCGCGCCGGGCACCACGGGAACTCCCGCAGCCTTCATCCTTTCCCGCGCGGAAATCTTCGATCCCATCGCTCCCATCGCTTCGGGCGGCGGGCCGATCCAGATCATTCCCGCGTCCACGACCGCCCGTGCGAAAGCTGCGCTTTCCGAGAGAAACCCGTAGCCGGGATGCACCGAGCCGCAGCCGGTCTCGCGGGCGGCCGCGAGGAGGCGCGGAATCGAAAGGTACGATTCGCGCGCGGGTGCGGGGCCGACGTGCGCGGCCGCGTCCGCGAGCGCGACGTGGCGCGCACCGCGATCCACGTCGGAGTACACGGCCACCGCGGGGAGTCCGGCCATCCGGCAGGCGCGGATCACGCGCACGGCGATCTCGCCGCGATTCGCGACGAGCACGCGGCCGAGTTGCCGGAGCTTCGTCACGACTCCGTCACGGCTTCTTCGCGGACGGCTCCGCCGCCCAGGACGGCTTGCGCTTCTCCAGGAAGGCCGCGAGGCCCTCCCGCCCTTCGGCCGATGCGCGTCGCTCGCCCAGGCGCTGGATCGCCATGTTCGTGGCCTCCCGGAGCGGCATCGCAGCGACGGCGCGGGCCAGGTGCTTGGCCTCGGCCACTGCCTCGGGGCCCCCCAGCAGGATCGCGTCGAGGACTGTTCGCGCCGCGGTGCCGAGCTCCTTCTCCGGGACGATGCGGTGCACGAGGCCGGCCTGCCGGGCCTCCTCCGCCGAAATCCGCTCTCCCGTGACGAACCAGGCGCGCGCGCGCGATTCCCCTACCTTGTGCACGAGATAGGGCGAGATGACGGCGGGAATGACCCCGAGCCTCACTTCGGTCGTGCCGAAGATCGCGTTCTCGGCGGCCACGACGACGTCGCACACGGCGACGAGGCCCGTCCCCCCTCCCAGCGCCGCGCCCTGGACGCGCGCCACGATCGGTTTTGGCAGCTCGTCGAACGCGCGGAAGAGTGACGCCAGCTCGGCCGAATCGCGAAGGTTCTCCTGCATCGTGAAGCCCGAGACCTTCTTCATCCAGTCGAGGTCGGCGCCGGCGCAAAACGTCTTGCCCGCTCCCGAGAGCTCGATGACACGGGTCGTCGCGTCTCCCGCCAGCTCGCGCACCGCACGCTGCAAGAGGGCCACGAGCTCGCCGTCGAAGGCGTTCCGCCGGGCCGGACGGTTCAGGATGAGGCGTGCGATCCGCGGATCGGACGCGCGCTCGAGGAGAATTCCGGACTCGCTCATGGCATCACCTGTACCGACCCGGGAAGGTCGAGGGGCACGGTGAGAATCTGATCCTTGCCGACACGCAGGGAGACACTCGCGACGAGCCTGCCGGCGACACGGCCGCCGCTGGCCACCGCGCCGCCGAAGGCGGACAGAAGATCGGCGGCCTGGGCGCTGATCGGAAGCTCGACCGCGTTCTCGCGGCCGGCGTGGAGCCTGAGGCCGTGACGCTCGCCTTCGGCGAGCTTCCTGTCGCCCACCCACACGGCATAGACGAGGTCCTTCACGTCGAGGGGAAACGAGAGCGGGTTGAAAAGCGTCGCTGTGGCCTGCCCCTCGACTTCGGTGAGCGAGATTCCCGTGAAGCGCGCTCCGGAAAAGCCCGCGAGGGACGCGCCCATCGGCGCCGACGAATGCACCTCCGCCGTTCCGACCTTCAGGACTCCCACCGCGCAGACCGGCACGGGCGCCCCCGCGTCGCCCGCGAGCGAGCCATTGACCGTCACGTCGAGCGCGAGCGGGTGGAGCCGCGCGAGAAGCGCCTGGGGAATCTTCGCGAGATCGAGATCCACGAGGAGCACGACAGCGTTCCCCGCGGGCCCCCGCTGGACCATCGCAGTCAACGGTGGAGCGATCGGCAGCGGGGTGTTCGCCACGGCGATCTCACCCGCGAATTTCTGCTTGCCGCCCTCGGCCGTATTGGGAAGAGACGTGCGCAGAAACGCCGTGAGCTTCGTCCGGGTCAGGGAGGTGACTTCGAGGGTGTCCACCGTGCCGCAGGCGAGGCGCTGGTCCCCGCGCGAGGAGAACGGCAGAAGGGCGGCGAATAGCAACGGACAGAGGGCGCGCCTCATGTCTACATCCGGAACACGCCGAAGCGTGTTTCGCGACGCGGCCCGTTCGCGGCGGCCGCGAGGCCCAAAGCGAGGACGCGGCGCGTCTCGACAGGGTCGAGGATCCCGTCGTCCCACAGGCGCCCCGTGGCGAAATAGGGATTCCCTTCGACCTCGTACTTCTCCAGGGTGGGCTTCCTGAACGCGCTCCGCTCCGCATCGGTCATCTTCGCCTGTCCCTCCCGCACGCGCTGATCGTCCTTGACGGTGGCCAGAACGTCCGCCGCCTGCTCGCCCCCCATGACGCTGATCCGGGCATTCGGCCACGTCCAGAGAAACCGCGGCTGGTAGGCGCGCCCGCACATCCCGTAGTTTCCCGCGCCGAAGGAGCCTCCCACGAGAAGCGTGAACTTCGGGACGGCGGCGTTCGCAACCGCATGCACCATTTTTGCGCCGTCCTTCGCGATGCCGCCCTGCTCGTACGCCTTTCCCACCATGAAACCCGTGATGTTCTGGAAAAAGACGAGGGGCACTTCGCGCTGGCACGCCATTTCGATGAAGTGCACCGCCTTGAGCGCCGACTGGGAAAAAAGAACGCCATTGTTCGCGAGGATGGCCACGGGGAAGCCCGAGACATGGCCGAAGCCCGTGACGAGCGTGGTCCCGTACCGCGGCTTGAATTCGTGGAAGCGCGAGCCGTCGAGGATCCGCGCGAGCAGCTCGCGCACGTCGTACGGCCTGCGGAGGTCTCTCGGGACGACGCCGTAGAGCTCGTCCGCGGGATACCGGGGCTCCTCGGGCGCGATGCGGCCGGGCGCCGCACACGGCGCGACCCCGAGATGGGCGACGATGTCGCGCACCTTCTCGAGCGCGTCGGCGTCGTCCTCGGCGAGATGGTCCGCGACGCCCGACAGGCGCGTGTGCACGTCGCCTCCGCCGAGCTCCTCGGCGGTAACGTCCTCCCCCGTCGCGGCCTTCACGAGCGGCGGCCCCGCGAGAAAGATCGTGCCCTGGTTCTTCACGATGACGGTCTCGTCCGACATCGCGGGCACGTACGCGCCGCCCGCCGTACACGACCCGAGCACGGCCGCGATTTGTGGGAGACCCGCCGCGCTCATCCGCGCCTGGTTGTAGAAGATGCGGCCGAAGTGGTCGCGGTCGGGAAATACCTCGGCCTGCAGCGGCAGGAATGCGCCGCCCGAATCCACGAGATAGACCGCCGGAAGGGCGTTCTCCATGGCGATCTCCTGCGCCCGGAGATGCTTCTTCAGGGTGGCCGGGTAATAGGTGCCGCCCTTCACCGTCGCGTCGTTCGCGACGACGACGACCTCGCGGCCCGACACGCGGCCCACTCCCGTCACGAGGCCCGCGCCGGGCGGGACGTCGTCGTACAGACCCCAGCCCGCGAGCGGCGCGATTTCGAGAAAGGCGGTTCCCGAATCGAGAAGGCGCTCGAGGCGCTCGCGGACGGGAAGCTTGCCCCGCGCGACGTGCCGCGCGCGCTCCTTCTCTCCGCCGCCTTCCCGGGCCTTCGCGAGCTCGCCGCTCAGGCGCGCAGCGAGCGCGCGGTGATGGGCGGCATTCTCCCGAAACTCCGACGAGGACGGGGAGAGTTGCGAGACGAGGACTTCGCTCACGCCCGCTCGCCCGCGAGGCGGCGGATCGCGTCGACCGTGGCGCCGGTGGTCGTTCCCGGGAGAAAGATGTCGCGGACGCCCCGGGCTTTGAGCGGGGCGATGTCCTTCTCGGGAATGATTCCACCGACGACGACGGCGATGCTCTCGCCGCCGCTTTCCTTCAGGGCGTCGATCACCTCGGGCACGAGGACGTTGTGGGCGCCGGACAGGATCGAGAGGCCCACGACGTCGACGTCCTCCTGGACGGCTGCGGCGGCGATCTGCCGGGGCGTCTGCCTCAGGCCGGAGTAGATGACCTCCATGCCGGCGTCGCGCAGCGCGCGCGCAATGACCTTCGCGCCGCGATCGTGCCCGTCGAGGCCGGGCTTGGCGACGAGAACGCGAATGGGCCGCTCGCTCATGTGCGCGATTCTACCAAGGAGGCGCCGTGTAAAATGGAGTTTCGAAGAATCATGCCGCGCCTGGGCGATCTCCTCATCGAAAAGAAGCTCATCACCGACGAGCAGCGGAACCGCGCCGTCCTGCGACAGGTCCGCCAGCGCGGACGGATCGGGACGGCGCTACTCGAGGAAGAAGCTTCCGAGGAGATCATTCTCCACGGCCTCTCCGTCCAGCACCGGGTGCCGCCGGCCTCGCCGGAGGCGCTCGAGGAGATCCGCGCGGACGTCCTGCGCCTCGTGCCCGGCCGCGTCGCCCAGCGCCTGCACGCCGTGCCGTTTCGCAGGGACGGACGCAGCCTCGCGGTCGCGATGCGCGATCCCGGCGACCTCCCGGCTCTCGACGAGCTCACGGCGCTCACGGGTTTCCGCATCGTTCCGCACGCCGCCCTCGAAGTGCGCATCTACGCACTTCTCTACCGTTACTACGCGGCCGACGTCGAGCCGCGTTACCTCTCGGCGGCCGCATTCCTTCGCGAGACGCAATCCGCCTCCGAGGCGGACGCGGACGAGCCAACCCAGCCGGCGCGGCCGCGTCCGAAGAGCCGGCCGGACCTCCGCGTCGTCCCGCCGCCGCCGCCGCCCGACCTCAACTCGCCCTACCCGCAGCGCTCCCGGCGTCTCGATCAGGGCGACCCGTGGCAATCCACGACGGATCTCGCACCCACGGCTTCGCTCGCAGTCACCGCGCGGCGCATGGAGTCGGAGATCTTCGAGGATCCGCTCGCGTCCATCGACCCGCAGCCGGACTCGATGGAGTTCCCGAGCGCGCTCGAGGAGCCGGACGGCGAGGCCGGGGCCGAGCCGGAGGGGGAGGAGCGGCTCGTCGCGCGCCTCGGCGCGGCGCGGAGCCGTGACGACATCGCCGATGCCGTGCTCGAAGAGTCCATGCGCCACGTTCGCCGCGCGGCTCTCTTCGTCGCGTATCCCGACCACGTGCGGGGCTGGGCGGCTCGGCCCGCCTCGCCCGCGTTTTTGTCGCTCCATCTGCCTGACACGGAGCCGTCCGTCTTCGCGACGCTGCGCAACACCGAAGGGTTCTACGTTGGCCCGCAGCCGGACCTGCCCGGAACGGCCTCGACGCTCGAAGCCCTCGAATCGAACGGCCTCGGGCTCATGGCCGTCGTCCCCGTGAACCTCAAAGGCAAGACCGTCCTCTACCTCTACGGCGAGACCGAATCCGAGGAGCGTCCCCCGTCCGTGCCGGCGCTCAAGCGTCTCGCGGCCATGGCCGCGACAGCCCTCGAGATCGTTCTGCTGAAAAGGCGTCTCGGTCGCCTCTGAACGGCCGAGA
>OCTA010001400.1_pt1 | contig 22155 bp, 26 predicted proteins | sample 1538991 | NCBI WGS metagenome assembly OCTA01 (sample SAMEA3539302, study PRJEB22396) | soil metagenome | biome: tundra; feature: field; material: soil | place: USA | collected 2010-05 | depth 0.15 m | reverse complement strand
GCGAAGACGAGTCCGAGGTCGAGGGCGCTCGCGTGCGGGGTCTCTCGAACGAAGAGGGGAAGCAACACGCTGAGGGGGAGCCATGCCGAAGAAGTTGGCGAGCGCCGCGCCGACGATGGTGTAGAAGAGCCAGTGATGCTTCCACACGTAACGAAACCCCTCACGGGCGTCTTCGATCGGTGACTGTCGGGACGCTACTGGTCGGCTTCGCGATGCATCACCGTCAAACACAGTGCCGAGACAAAGAAGCTCGCGGCGTCGAAGCCAAAGGACCAGGCGACGCCAATCGCCGCGACGACGAAGCCGCCGATCGCCGGTCCTAGGAGTCCTTGGGTGAGCTGAAAACTCATCTGGCTGAGTGCGTTGCCCGGCACGAGTTGCTCGGATGAGAGAAGTTACGGCACGATCGTGGTGGCGGCGGGGCCGAAGAAACTGTCCGTAGCACCAAAGATCGCGGCCATCACGATGAGTTCCCAGAGACGGAGTTCGCCCCTGGCGATCAGAAGGCCGGTCACGCTCACGGCGACGCCTCGGATGGAGTCCGAAGTCAACATCACGAGACGGCGCGACACGCGGTCGACGACGAGGCCGCCCACGAGCGCGATCAACACCGAGGGGATGGCGCGCGCCGCAAAGACGAGCGCGATGCCGGTGGGATGGTGGTCGACGTCAAGGGTGACGATCGCTAGAGCGATAGTGAAGATGCCGTCACCGAGCGACGACACCGTCTGGCCCGACCACAACAGCGCGAAGTCGCGTTCCCTTAGCGCTTGAAAGGTCCCTCCCGCGTTGACGTCTCTCGCCACGGCTCACGTCCCTCATTCGACGACTGTGACCCGTACTCGTGACGTGGACGCTCAGTCGGGTTCCCCTCACACTACTTTTCTTCCCTGGAAACATCTGACTCGGGGTGGCAGTATTGGTGGCCAACAACAACGAGACCCCCTCGAAGGAGGGGGTCTCGTTGCGATCGCGGTGCGCGACGCGGAGTTACTTGACGGTGTAGTGGATACTGGTCCTCTTGCCACTCGCGAATGTAATCGTGAGGGTGTAGGTACCCTTCTTCAACGTCGCTGCTTCCTTCACTCGGACCGTCAGCCTCGTGCTGGTGGCCTTGAGTACGGTTGCGCTGGTACCCCTGGGCCCGGTGATCTTGGGTCCACCGGTGAAGTTCTTACCGGTAATCGTAAGAACGACGGTGCGGCCGGGAACCGCGACGCCAGAGACCTTGAGGGCCTTGGGCGCGGGTTTCACGGTGGGGGGTGGTGTGGTTCCCGTGACCGCCAACGCGTACGAGAACGTGCCGGCGTCGCCGCTCGCGTCAGTCGTCGTGCCCGTCGCGGTGTAGGTACCGGGCTTCAAGGTGCCCGACGTTGAGACGGCGCCCGAACTGGAGACCGCGATGCTCGGCGAACCGGTGGACTGCACGTACGACGTGGTGCCCTGGTTGCCACTCGTCACGAGTTGGTCCTTGAAGCTCGACGACGCACCCGTGGCGACGGTGTTCGCTATGGGAAGGTTCTGCGAAATCACCTTCGCCATAGCGGTGAAGCTGAACGACGCGTCAATGAACGAAGGCGCACCAGCGCCGCAGATGCTCGCGGAGTGGATGTCGTTACTCGGATACGGCGTGGTGTTGACCTCGCAGAGGTACACCGTGTACGACGTTCCCGAGACAACGGTCGCCGGCACGGTAATGGTACCGCCCAGAACAGGCGGACTCAACGTCTTGCCGTTGTAGCAGTCGTTCGAAATGGTGACGCCCGACGCGACACCCCCGCCCACGGCAGTGGACGTTCCGGTAACGAACCAGATGTCAGCCAGGTACGGCGCGGGTACGTTGCCGTATCCAACCCCAACGCAGGTAGTCGGTGGGACTGCGGGCGTTGTAGCGGCGGTCACTGCTTGGACATATTGGACGGCGCTGCCCCACCAGTAACCGGTGTTACCAGCGGCGTCGGCGACGTTAACGAGACTGCCTTCAGAACCCGTCGTCTGGAGCGCCGCGATCGTTGGGGGGCTCGGTGCCGTGGCCTGTGAAGAAGCGTACTGAATCAAGTACTCGGCGCCGGGGACGGGCGCTAGTTGCACGCTGGCTACTGCGATGGCGCAGCCAAAGAGTCCGGCGTTGATCTCGGCTTGCGTCGGAGGACAGACGCCGTTCGCGTCAGCGGTTGCAAAAGTGGCGGGCACGGTGAACGTGGCGATTGAACACGATCCGGCGGTTCCCGCAGGGCAGGCCGTGCTGGTCGCGCTTGGCGCGAAGGTAGCAAGGGCACTCGTGTCGGCTTCAGTCGATTGGAGGACGGCCGACGTGCCGATGGCCGCGAGAAGGGAGGCTTCGGCGACAACTCCGGCGCCGGAGGCCGTGTCGCAATTCATGGTGACGATCGTGGTGCCGGCAACGACGCCGACGATCAACGTCTGGCCGGGCACTGCAGTGCCGGCTCCCGTCACCGAAACATTGCAGGGCGCGGGCGGCGCGACGTGCGGCGCGATTGACGCGGCTGTCGCGACGCCGACCGAGACGAGCGTTAAGCCGACGATCATCGCCATGGCTGACGCGCCCGCGAGGACGGTGGTCATCGACGCTCGTCGTGTGGAACGAACCTGGGAACTTCTTAATGGGTTTCTCATGGAGTCTCCGTAGCTACTCAAAATTGTCGATCAATCATTAGGCGGTGTTTAAATTTTTACGCCGCCATAACGACTATAGGTGTGATGTATGTGCTCCACACGGTGTCGACGTGTTTCGTTACCTTCGAAAATACGGTGAATACGTGAATGATGATTCCATTTGAGGCGTGCGCGTAGAGAATGTCACGAAAACGTCACTTGGCTCGTCAAATATTCTCTTCAACGTCGATGAAGAATCTCGTCAAAGCGGCGCTACATGGAAATCTGAGAACTTTTCAAGAATGGGATTATGGTCGTGCGACCTGTGGCAATGACGATTTCCGATTGCTCACGATGACGTCCGTAGAAATGCCTCGTAACGCGCCGACTCGACCCGCGGACCCTTCAAACGAGTTCTCTCTTTGTAGGCCGAGAAGACCCATGGGGTCGAGTTACGCACAGCCGTCGGGCGAAGCGATTGGAAAACGTGAGCGCGTAACCACACCCCAGGAGAACAGGAAGATACGCCAGCAGTTGGCTTAGTCACTCCTTAGAAGGGCCGAATCCGCTGAAATACTCGCGTTTTCCCATGTTAAATTCGTTGTTAGGACGCCAAGACCATGCATCCTTCCGGCCCGGCAATTTGCCAGGGATCGAAGAAGAAGGTTGGTAATCGAATGAATTACCTTTCGGGCGGCGCGACACGCATTTGGACTGTTCGCACAATGTTCGCCAAAATATTGGCTCTCGGGGCCACGTCGGTGTTACTCGTGGTGGGTTTCACGTTTCTACCCTCGTCCGCCGCCTTCGCCGCGGGGTCAACGTCTAATACCATCAACGCCAGCACGGCGCCCGCTGCCGGCAGCGCGAGGGGTTCGTATACGCCGAGCGCGACGGCGACGTCCGGTGACAAGGTGGTGATCTCCCTCAACACGACGTCGACGGGCTGCTCCTTAGCTTCGGGCAAGGTTACTTTCACGGGAGCGGGCACCTGCGTGGTGGACTTCAACGACGCTGGAAACGGCGCCTTCGCCGCGGCCGCTCAGGTTCGCCACTACGTCAAGGTGTACGCGGCCAATACGATCATCGCCAGCACGCCGCCCGGGGCTGGCACCATTCATGGCTCGTACACCACGAGTGCCTCGGCGACCTCTGGCGACAAGGTGGTCATCACCCTCGACAGCGCCTCGACGGGCTGTTCGATTTATCAAAAAGTAGTCACCTTCACCGGCAACGGGGTGTGTCGAGTGAACTTCAACGACGCTGGTAACGGCGCCTTCGCTGCCGCCCGTGAAGTTCAACAGTCGATCACCGTGGGCACTGGGAACCCCGTCGCCCAGGCGGCCCTCACGCTCACCAGTACGAGAGATATCAACGGCAACTCCTTGACTCTTAGCACGAGCGGAGGTTCGGGATCGGGAGCGGTGAGTTACGCCGTGACGACCATTGGCACGGCCGGATGCTTCATCAATGGCGACGTGTTGAAGGCGGACCGCTCGGGCACGTGCACGGTAACGGCCACGAAGTCGGCCGACTCGACGTACGCCTCAGTACAGTCCTTGGCCACCACGGTCACCATCGTGCCTCGTCGCCCCCGGGCGATCAGAATGACGTCAGCGGTACGGACGGGTCGGACGGTTTCGACGCGGATCATTGGAAGGCAGTTCTACGGGGTGCCACGAATCTTTAGCAGCGCGAGCGGTACGAAGGTCAGCGTCATTCATGACAACGGTCACGTACTCACGATTCGAGTGAGGGTGAAGGCTGGTACCAAAAGAGGAGTGCACACCTTCACGCTCGTATTTGCGCACGGACAGCGCACGTCGTTGAGGTACGTCCAGCGCTAGCGAAAATCGTCAATCTGCTGTTAGGGCTGTACGCCTCTTGGGCACGAATAACCTCATGCCACGCACTCGGGTCATGACGATGTCTAGCTGCGCCGCGACCGTCGGGCGCTGGGTGAAAGGTTCAAAGTCCCGGGCTGTTGAACGTCCTCATCATTCTCTACTAACGTGTACGAGGCAACGCGGGGTGGAGCAGTCTGGTAGCTCGTCGGGCTCATAACCCGAAGGTCGCAGGTTCAAATCCTGCCCCCGCCACCAAGTAGTTCCAAGTACACGGACGCTTTTAGGCGGTCGAACTCAAGCGCGCGGACTGCGCAGCCTCTTCGGTGCGCGAAGGCGCGTGGTCGCGAAGTCGAAGGAGCGCACCGTCTAGGATCACTCGTAACTGGGTGGGGTCCTTGCGAACTTGCGAGAGGAGAAGTCCGCCCTGCAGCGACGCCAAGAGCTGAAGAGCACCTTCGTCGACGTTTACCTCTGGCCGCAATGCTCCGTTTTTTTTGAGTTGGCGAAGACTTTCGCGAATCGCCATCTCCCAACGCAGGAAGCCATCGGCGAGGACCGCGCGAGCGCCCTCGTCGTTGTCGGCTAGTTGAGGGACGAGCGAACCAATCGGGCAACCGCCCCGGGCGTCAAGCTCGACTTGGAGATTCACCAACGTCTCCACCCAGATTTCAAAGTCGCTGAACGTTTCTTTGGTCGCGAACAGACTCTCTTGATAGAAGAGAACCTTGTCTACGGTGTTTTGAGCGACGGCTTGAATGAGGGACTGTTTACTGACGAAGTAGTGATAGAGCTGTCCCTTCGATACCGAAGCCGTCCGACAAATCTCTTCAAGGGTTGCGCCCTCGACGCCTCGAGACTGGACCACGCTGGTGGCGGCGTCGACAATTTTCTGGCGGGTCGCGCGCCCCTTTTCGGTCGCCGGCTCTTCGTTCACGGCACCATTCTCCCATAAATGGACTGGTTAGTCCATTCACGCGCTACTTTTCGTTCCCGACCGATAGGTTCATTTATCAATCATCACGAAGAAAGGAACACGATGTCAACAATTTCCCAACAGGTCACTGAGTTGCACGCGGGATCAGATACGAAGTTGCCGAGCGAGGCCACGCCGATTTTTGCGTCAGAACGGGCAGAACTCGACCCGGTCCAGCCAGAGTTCAACGTCACTGTGGGAGAGCCTCTCCCAGAGCGTGAACTCCTTCGCATCGACGGCACGTCGACCTTCATCATTCCTTCAACCACGGTGGTTGAAGCCTCCGGCGTGGTCACCTTAATGCACGCACATCCGAACTACACCAAGCGCACGGAAGTTGATCAGATTCTCGCCGCTCTCTAGTCAAGACAACTGGCGTTGGTCCAAGAAGCTCGGTCGATGGTCCAAACGAAGCCCCTACCGGTGTGCGCTGGCGTCAAAGGTTCGTACTCAGTCTCTCGATCGAGGCGGTAAGCGAGCTTGCGCGGCACGGCGACGCTGGCCACGTTTGACCGGTCCATTGAAATCTCGACTCGATCGACCTCGGCGAGGTGGTGAAAGGCGGCGTTCGTTAAGCATCGCGTCGCGGCGCTGGCGTAACCGAGTCGAGTGCGGTCGGTCCGTACCCAGTAGCCGATCGAAACCACGTCGGACGATTCAGTCGGTCGAAGACTGGCCCAGCCAACAACCAGACCGCTCACTCTCTCCAGAATGACGTAGCGCCAACCGTCGTTCTTCTCAAAGCGGACGTTGTCCTCTTGGAGGTGAACCCAAAAGTCTTCGGGCGTCGGATCTTCTTGGGCCCAGACGAGCCAACGATGAACCTCGGCGTAGCTGGCTTCGTACGCCTCGAGCACGCCCTCATGAAACTTTGGTTCTGTTCGACACAGTTCGAGTACTCCCGCGTCCAGTAAGTCTGGGAGCAACGCCACGCTCGTACCTCTCAGATGGTCAAGTAAGTCAGTCGAGTCAAAGAGTACTGGAGAGTGAATCAGCGCCGTGGTCCAAGAATGGCGTGATCGAGTAGTCGTCGGACGAGATCACTCATTGACTATCTGGACAGTTCATCGTCGAGTAGCGCGATCTGTCGTTTCGTGGCCACGCTGCGGTACGCGTCTTCCACGAAGATCTCAATCTCGCCGAAGTCCGCCGGTTCGTCGAGACGAACACCAATCCAACCGCGCGCGCCGACGTAGGGCGGGCGAAAGACTCGCTCTGGGGCCATGGCGATGAGCTCTTGAAATCAACGCCTTACGTCGTCGTAGGCGCTCAAATTCTGGAGAAGGTCCCTGACTATAGTTTGCACTAATGAGCGGATCTCTCGACATGACCGATAGTCCACGTGCTCAAGAGACGGAGTCGGTCGCCAGAGGTCGAGAGACGGTGGCGTGTTTAGAGCACGTGACCAAGATTTTTGAGAAGACGCCGGCGGTTGACGACCTCAATCTCGAGATCTACGAAGGGGAGTTCTTTAGTCTTCTCGGGCCCTCCGGGTGCGGCAAGACGACGTCGCTACGAATTTTGGGCGGGTTCGAAGAGCCGACGAGTGGTCGCATCCTCCTCGGCGGACGCGACGTCACGTATCAGGCGCCGTACCACCGCGACGTCAACACCGTCTTTCAGTCCTACGCCCTCTTCCCGCACCTTGACGTCTTTGAGAACGTCGCCTTTGGCCTGCGCCGTCAGCGCCTGAACAAGGCGGAAATTGCTCGACGCGTCGGGTCGCTCCTCGAGATCGTGGACCTGCCCAGTTACGAGAAGCGCCGCGCTTCGCAGCTCTCCGGTGGACAACAACAGCGCGTTGCTCTCGCGCGAGCGCTGGTGAACGAGCCGAAGTTGCTGCTGTTGGACGAACCCATGTCGGCCCTCGACGCGAAACTGCGTCGACAGATGCAGATCGAACTAAAACGAATCCAAACCCAAGTTGGCATCACGTTCCTCTACGTCACGCACGATCAAGAAGAGGCGATGACCATGTCGGACCGTCTGGCCGTGATGCGCAACGGGAAGATTGAAGGGATTGGTTCGCCTCGCGACGTTTACGACAGTCCCTCTACGGAGTTCGTGGCCACGTTTCTCGGCGCGTCGAATCTCTTGACCGGTGAGATCACCAATACGGAAGGTCCCTTCGCCACCATTACGTTGACGGACGCCTCGACGCTGTCGGTCCCCCGAGAACGCGTGCCTGCGATGAGCGGTTCGAAGACCGTCAAGGTCGGTGTGCGCCCCGAGAAGATCAGCATCGGGGCCTCGAGCGCGAGCCCGCCGCCGGGACATAACCAACTTCGCGGCCAGGTTCGGGTCTCGACGTTCACCGGTGTGGGTAACCAGTACCTGGTCGACACCGCGTCGGGCGTCGAGGTAACGGTCTACGCGCAGAACATTGGCCAAGAGTTGGCGCCGCGCAGTGGTGAGAACGTGACGCTGACCTGGCCCGTTGAGCACACTTTTGCGGTCCGACCAATGCGGGGCGTCGACGAACTACTGAGTGAAGGGGAGTAACGAATGGAAGCGAATGATTCGGGTATCAACGACGGGGCGATTGACCCGTCGTTCTGGCGAGGGTTGACCCAGCGGCGAGTATCTCGGCGCCAGGCGCTCACGGCGGGCGCGGGAATCGCGTCGTCACTGTTGCTTGCCGCGCACGGGAGCGTGGCGGGCGCGAGTGGACTACCGAACGCTGGTGTCGGTACCGCGAAGTGGTGGGCCAAGCAAAAGCTCCACCACGACGTGAACTTTGCGAACTGGCCTTTCTACATCGACGTCTTGAACGGAAAACATCCGTCGCTCGATCACTTCACGGCCACGACCAACATCAAGGTCAACTATCAGGAGGTCATTCAGGACAACGCGTCGTTCTACGCGAAGATTCGTCCCTCGCTCCAGGCCGGGCAGGCGACTGGTTACGACATCATGGTCATGACGAATAACAACCCCGAGCTCGGTTACCTGATCGAACTGGGCTGGCTCGTTCCGCTCGATCATTCGAAAACGCCGAACTTCAAGAAGTACGCCGGGAAACTGGTGACCAATCCTCCCTTCGACCCGGGCAATAAGTACACCATGGCGTGGCAGTCCGGTTGGACTTCGGTGGGCTACAACTCGAGCCTCGTCAAGCACCCCGGCGACAGCGTGCAGATTTTGTTCGACAAGAAGTACGCCGGGAAAGTTGGCATGCTGAGCGACCCCTTTGAACTCGGCTCCGTGGGACTGCTGGCTCTTGGTATCGAACCCGCCAAGTCGACGGAGTCGGATTGGGCGAGGGCCGCGACGAAACTCCATAAGCAAAAGACCGACGGCATCGTGGCGGCCTACTACGACCAGAGTTACATCCAGCACTTGAAGAACGGCGACGTCGTCGTCTCGCAGGTCTACTCGGGCGACATCTTCCAGGCGAACTTGAGCACTAAGTACAAGAACTTGGTTCTGATGATCCCCAAAGAGGGGCTCATGATCTGGACGGACAACATGATCATTCCCCTGCACGCTGCCAATCCGCTCGACGCTTTGACCTGCATGGACTACTTCTACAGTCCCTTAACCGAGTCGGTCGTCGAGTACTACAACGACTACATCTGCCCGGTGCCCGAGGCAAAGCAGCAGTTGCTGCATCCAACAGGTTGGAACAAGGCTGCGCTGAAGGCCCTACAGTCCGAGATCCAACTTCCCACCACCGTGACGGCGGACTCGCTCGACGTCTTCCCGTCGCCCGCACGGATCAAGGCGTCGTTGCCCTACTACCCGTTTAAGAATCAAGAGGAGATCACGGCGTGGAACAATCTGTTCCTACCGATCGTCCAGGGGGCGTAGAGAAACAGCGTCATCGGGCCGGTTGGGGAAAGAGGCTCGCCCCGTACCTCTTGAGCCTGCCGTCGGGTGTGTGGCTACTACTGCTCTTCATCGTGCCCCTCGGGTTCATGTTGATCCAGTCGCTCGAGACGTGCAGCCCGGCGACCGGTCAGTGCGTGATGACGTGGAGTTGGGGTGAGCTACCCAGGCAGGTGCACCTCTACCATCAGCAGTTCATTACCAGTTTGGTCTTCGCCGGCGCCGCGACGGTGATCGACCTCGTCATCTCCTTTCCCATCGCCTACTGGATTGCCTTCTACGGCGGGCGTCGAAAGAACTTCTTTCTCATCATGCTGTTGGTGCCGTTCTTCGTGTCGTTCATCATTCGAACCATTGTCTGGGAGTTCATTCTCTCGAACAACGGCGTGGTGCTGACGTTTCTCAAGAATCAACACCTCGTTCCTTCGGGCTTTCACGTGCTGGGCACGAGCTACGCCGTGATCGCCGGACTGGCCTATAACTACCTGCCGTTCACGGCGTTGCCGCTCTACGTGGCGATCGAGCGCATCGACCGACGAGTTCTCGACGCCGCGTACGACCTCTACGCCAATCGCCGGGCGGCGTTCCTGCGGGTTATTTTGCCCCTCTCGATGCCCGGGATCTTCGCCGCGTTTCTTCTCACCTTCATTCCCGCCTTTGGTGACTACGTGAATCAGGAGATCCTGGGCGGTACGTCGAACACGATGGTCGGCACCGTCATCCAGAACTCCTTTCTGGCGAACTTCGACTACGCCGGTGGTGCGTCGCTCTCGGTCGTGTTACTGGCCGTGGCGCTGCTGGGGATCTGGCTCTATGCCCGACTACTCGGGACGAGCACGATTAACGAGTACTTGTGAGCGTCGAGACCGTCACCGAAACGCGCCTGTCGCCTCGCGAACGCCCCCTCGGGCGTCGACGCAAAGTTGGTCGCTACGTTCTGCCGACCTACTCGTGGCTGGTCATTGGGTACCTGGTCTTTCCCATCGTCATCATGATGATCTACAGCTTCAACCGCGTTCTGGGCGGCGCTCAGGTGGTGAGCTTTTCGTGGAACGGCTTTACGACACTGTGGTACCAACAGTGGAGCAGCGTGCCGGGCCTCACCACCGCCTTCTGGCTTTCGATTCGCCTGGCCCTCGTGTCGACCGTGATCGCGACGGTGCTCGGCACGTTGCTCGCGATGGCGCTCGTTCGCTATCGCTCGAATAAGTTCCGTGGCAAGTTGGCCGTCGAACAGATTCTGTTTCTCAACATCGCCGCGCCCGAGATCGTCTTGGGCGCCTCACTGCTGGGTCTCTTCGTCACGCTGAACATCAACCGAGGCTTTCTCACGTTGGTCCTGGCGCACGTCATGTTCTCCATTGCGTACGTCACGGTGACCGTTCGCGCTCGGCTGGCGGGATTCGATCGTTCGCTCGAAGAGGCGGCCTACGATCTAGGCGCCAATCCCTTGACGACGTTTCGCCTCGTGACCCTGCCGCTCATCATGCCCGGCGTGCTCGCCGGCGCGCTGATGGCCTTCGCTCTCTCGATCGACGACTTCGTCACGTCGAACTTCGTCAGTGGCACGTCCGATCCATTTCCCGTCTGGGTCTACGGCGCGACGCGCGTCGGCATCCCGCCTCAAGTCTTCGTCTTTGGCACGTTCATCTTCATGGTCGGCATCGGTTTCGCCTTCATGAGCATCGTGCTCTCTCGAAAGAAGTCCTAACCAACTCGTGGCGACGGGTAACGACGACAAAGACTGTCGTTAGCCCTCGAGGGAGAGTCCGAGTCGCGTTAGGTATCCAACACCCATGACGGCGGCTTCGCATCCGACGTCGGCGAGCGCCGCGACGTCCGCGTCGTTACGAATACCGCCGGCCGCGACGACCGGGATACCGCCCGCGCAGATCTGCTCGTACAACGCGAGGTCGGGTCCGCGCATCGTGCCGTCTCGCTCAATCGCGGTCACGTGTAGCCGCGCCACGCCCGAGCGCTGGCACCGTACGAGGGCCTGGTCGACGCGCATTGGTACGTTCGTCACCCATCCCATCGAGGCCAGGCGACCGTCCTTGACGTCGATGGCCGCCACCAGTTGGTCACCGAGCGCCTCGACGAAGTCGGTCAGCGCGTCGTCGTCACTCCACAGGGCTGTGCCGACGATGACGCGGGCGGCCCCGGCCGCGAGTACTTCTTGAGCGGTGGTAACCGTACGTATTCCGCCGGACACCTGAAGCGGCGTTCCCTGGGCCGCGCGACGACACCGTTCGATGACCACGGGTCGAAGCGCGCCGTCACGAGCGCCTTGAAGATCGACGACGTGAATCATCGGGGGACCGGTCGCTACCAATCGACCCATGAACTCCTCCAGGGGCTGGCGAAAGAGGACGCGATCGAAATCTCCCTGTTCGAGGCGAACGGCCTCGTCACCGAGCAGGTCGAGGGCGGGGATGATTTGCATGGTAGCGAATTAGCATACTAGCATGTAAGCATGACCAGTGGAAAAGTGGTACCGGCCGACGCGAGTCCGGAAACGGCGACGCGCTTCGACGAACTCGTCCAAGCCTTGGCGCGTCTGCGCGACGTTAACGTCGTCGCCGCGTTCTTGAAAGACCTCTGTACGGTCACCGAACTCGACGCGATGGGCCAACGTCTTCAGGTGGCGCGTCTCGTCGATGAGGGCGTCTCCTACCAGGAGATCTCGCGTCGAACGGGCGCCTCGACGGCCACGGTGACGCGCGTCGCCCAGTGGCTACACCGTGGCGAAGGTGGCTACCGCGCCGTGTTGAAACAAAACCGACGATGACCGGCCGTTTAACGATGGCCTTACCCTCCAAGGGACGACTTCGCGAGCCCTCGTGGTTGCTCTTAGAGGCCAGCGGCGTCTCACCTCAAGAGCCGGGCGAGCGAGTCTTGCAAGCGCACTGTCGAAACGCCGACATCGATCTGTTGTTCGTTCGCGCCGAGGACGTCCCTGAGTACGTCCAGGACGGCGTCGTGGACTGTGGCATCACCGGTCTCGACCTGGTCTACGAACGTGAGTGCCGTGTGGAAGTCCTCTTGCGTCTCGGCTTCGGTACGTGTTCGCTGCAGGCGGCCGTGTCGAGTGACGACGAAGCGACCGGTCTTGAGGACCTTGAAGGGCGCCGGATTGCGACGTCGCATCCGCACATCGCTGCCAAGACCCTCGCCGATCGAGGCGTCAACGCCGAGATCATTCCCGTCGCGGGGTCGGTGGAGATCTCGCCGCGCCTCGGACTCGCGGACGCGATCATTGACTTGGTCTCTACCGGCAGTACGCTGCGCACGAACGGACTGCGCTCGATTGGCGTGCTCTTCGAGTCCGAAGCCGTACTCATCGGTCGCGTGAACTCCAAGGACTTCGAAGCGCGTCGCACGCTGACGACCGTGTTGGGATCGGTCATTAACGCGCGGGCCAATCGGTACCTGCTCTGCAACGTGTCGAAGGAACGTCTGAGCGAAGTCATCGAGGTACTGCCCACCACCGGTTCGCCGTCGGTGATGGATCTCGCGACCCCGGGCGTCGTCGCCGTGCACGCGCTTGTTCCGGCGGTCGACATCTGGAAGCTGTTGCCTCGCCTCGAGGCGGCGGGCGCGAGTTCGATTCTGACGTTGCCCGTTGAACGGATGGTCCCGTGAGCAGACCGGTAAAGGTGGACGGGGCGGTGTCCATTGAAGAGATCGTCGACGACGTTCGGACCCGCGGCGACGCGGCGATTGCGGAGTGGTCCGCTCGTTTTGACGCGACGACGTCAACCAAGCCCGAGTGCGCCGTCGCCTACGGTGACATTCCCACCGCTGCCGTGCTCGCCGCGGCGGAGGCGGTGCGCACCTGGCACGCCGCCCAGCGGCCCGCGGATCTAATGATGGAGGTTTCGCCGGGCGTCACGTTAGAGCGACGTTGGACACCACTTCGCTCGGTGGGTATCTACGTTCCCAAGGGACTCGTCTCGTCGCTGATCATGAGCGCGGTCCCCGCGCAAGTGGCGGGCGTCGAGCGCATCGTCGTCTGCACGCCGCCCAACGGCTCGGCGGCCGTGGCCGCCACCGCGGCGCTTCTCGGTATTGACGAGGTGTGGGCGATAGGTGGCGCGCAGGCCATCGCGGCCCTGGCCTACGGCACGGAGTCGATCGCGGCCGTGGACAAGATCTTTGGACCCGGCAGTGGCGCCGTCAACACCGCGAAGTTGCTCGTGAGTCGCGACGTCGCGATTGACTTGCCGGCGGGACCCAGTGAGATCGTCGTCGTCGCCGACGAGGGCGTTGACGAAGCGTTGATCGCCCAAGAGATCGCTGCGCAGATGGAACACGGCCCCGACTCCAAGGGCCACGTCGTTCGCGTGGGTGACGACCTCGAAGCGGCCCTGCAACAAGTCGAGGAGTACGCCGCCGAGCACGTTGCACTGTTCGGTGAGCGCGCCGAGTCGCTAGCGGGTCGCATTCGAAACGCCGGCGCCGTCTTCGTCGGGCCGTACTCGCCGGTGCCCGCCGGTGACTACGCGACGGGTGGCAACCACGTGCTACCGACGGGTGGCTGGGCGAAGTCGACGGGAGGGCTTGGTCTTGAGGCGTTCATGAAAACAGTCACGGTGCAACGCGTCACCAAAGAGGGACTGGAGCGACTGGCCCCGACCATTGAGGCTTTGGCCGAACTCGAAGGCATGAGCGCGCACAAGGCCACGGCGCGTCGATGAAACCCGAAGCGCTCGAGGCCTATCAGTGGCCTCCCTCAACGGCGGTCATTGCCCAACGCGTGGGACTCGATCCGCGCTCGATCGTGCGCTTTGACGGCAACGTCGCGGCGACGCCGCCCGCGATCGCGCGACCGGCGGCGCTGGCTCGAGCGCTCGCCGACGTCAACGAGTACGACCGAGGTCGCTATCAACCACTTCGTGAAGCGATTGCGAGCCACCACGATCTCGACGTCAGTCAAGTGGCGCTCGGGGCCGGGAGCGACGAGTTCATCGTGCTCTTGGCGCACGTCTTCGCCGAAGGCGGCACGATCGCGACGGTCCCTTCGTTTTCGTATTCGATGTACCGCTACGCCGCGATCATGGCCGGCGCGACGATTATTGACGACGTCCACAAGGCCGATCTCGTCTACGTCTGTCGACCGAACAACCCGACGGGCGAACTGCCCGACGTGCCGGACGTGCCCGGACAACTCGTCATCGACGAGGCCTACGCGCACTACGCCGGGGTCGACGCGCTCGAACGAATTGCCAGCGGCGCGATCGTGCTGCGCACGTTCTCTAAGGCCTACGGGCTCGCCGGTGCCCGCGTGGGTTACGCCCTCGCGAGTGCGGAACTGACGAGTGTCATCTCGTCGCGCCAGGCACCCCTGTCGGTGTCGTCGCTGTCGGCCGCGCTGGCGCTCGCGGCCCTGTCGACGCCCCTCGATATCTCGGGGGCGCTCGTCGAACGCGATCGGCTCTCACGCGAACTCTCGGCACTGGGTCTAAGCCCCCTTCGTTCCTACACGAACTTTCTCTTCATTCCCATGGAAGAGCCCGAGAAGCTCGTGGATCAACTTCTGCCCTACGGCGCGGTGACGAGGGCCTATCCTGGCGGACTTCGCGTCAGCGTTCGCGACGAACTCGACAACAACTTCCTCTTAGACGCGCTGCGAGCCGTATTGCTCGATGCGCCGATGCCTCGCCCAGCACTTCGCTTCGAGCGAAACACCGCCGAGACGCTGCTCAGCGTTCGACTGCGCGTGCCGGGCGAGGGTCGGGTCTTTGTTAGTACCGGCGCGGGCTTCTACGATCACATGCTCCAGCAGCTGGCCTTTCACGCGGGGATGGATCTGCGCCTCGAGGGTGTGGGCGATCTCGAGACCGGCGATCACCACACCGTCGAGGACATGATGCGCACCTTTGGCCAGGCGCTCGACGAAGCGCTCGGTGATCGAAAGGGTCTGACGCGCTACGGCGAAGCACGGGTGCCGATGGACGAGGCGCTGGCGCACGCGGTCGTCGACCTCTCGGGACGCGCGACGGCCAATATCTCGATCACTCCCGACGAGGGCATGGCCGCGCACGCCTTCGAGTCACTGGTCCAGACCGCGCGCATCACCTTGCACGTCACGGCGACGGGCGAGAACGCCCACCACGTCGCCGAAGCGTCCTTCAAGGCGGTTGGACGGGCGCTGGCCCAGGCTCTGGCGAAGGACGGATCACTGGTGCGCTCGACGAAGGGTTCGCTGTGAGTGACGTCGTCGTCGTCGACTACGGCGCGGGCAACACTCGCTCCGTTCGCGCCGCGCTCACTCGACTCGGCCGCTCGAGCGTAGTTTCGAGCACTACGTCGGCTATTCGCGACGCGGACTTTGTCGTACTACCGGGCGTCGGATCGGCGCGAAGCGCGATGCGACACTTGGACGACACGGGCGCCTCGAACGCACTACGTCAGCGATTCAGTGACGGACGCGCGACGCTCGGCATCTGTCTAGGAATGCAACTCGCCATGGACCGCAGTGAAGAAGACGGGGGCGTCAAAGGTCTCGGACTGCTCAAGGGCGACGTCGTTCGCCTACGCGAGGGGCGGGTCCCGCGGCTCGGCTGGTCCGTCGTCGAACCGTGGGGACAGGCGTACTACTTCGCTCACTCGTACGCCGTGCGCTCGTGGGACACGGTCGCGAGCGTCGAGGGCGTCACGGTCGCCGTTCGTCGCGAGGCCTTTTTGGGGGTGCAGTTCCACCCCGAAAAGAGCGGACCCGCGGGACTCGACTTTCTCGATCAATGCCTCTCGCTCGTCTAATCCCTTGCCTCGACGTCGCGCACGGTCGCGTCGTGAAGGGCGTGAGTTTCGTCGGGCTTCGCGACGTCGGTGATCCGGTAGAACTCGCCGAGCTCTACAGCGACGGCGGCGCCGACGAGCTGGTCCTGCTCGACATTACGGCGACGCCCGAGGAGAGCGCCACGATGACCTCGGTCGTCGAGCGCGTCGCCGACGTGTTGGAGATTCCCTTCACCGTGGGCGGTGGCGTGCGCTCGGTCGACGACGCGTCGCGACTCATTGAATCGGGGGCCGATCGAGTGTCGTTGAACTCCGCCGCGCTGGCCGATCCCTCGTTAATCACGGCCATCGCGACACGCTTTGGCTCGCAAGCGGTCGTCGTGGCGATTGACGCCGGGGCCGGCGTGGTGCACACCCACGGTGGGCGAGTCGCCACCACGACCGCGACGGTCCCCTGGGCCATCGAGGCCTGTGAACGCGGCGCCGGCGAGATCTTGTTGACCTCCATACGCCAAGACGGGCAGCGCAGCGGCTACGACCTCGACTTGACCGTCGCCGTCCGCAACGCTGTCACGATTCCGGTCATCGCGTCGGGTGGTGCGGGTTCGGCCCAACACGTCGCGGACGCCCTTCGCGTCACCGACGCCGCGCTCGTGGCGTCCATCGTGCACGAGAACCCGTCGGGTCTCGCGGGGCTGCGCCGCGAGATCGAGGCCTTGGGCATTGAACTGCGACCACTGGAGGAGCACTATGGGTGAAGATCTTCGCGCCGCCATCATTCAAGACGAAGTCACGAAACGCGTCTTGATGTTGGGCTGGATGGACGAAAAAGCGTTAGCGCTCACCCGTTCGAGTGGGCTCGTACACTTCTTCTCTCGTTCGCGCCAACGGCTCTGGCAAAAGGGCGAGACGTCGGGCAACGTGCTGCACGTGACGAACGTCGTCCTCGACTGTGACGAGGACGCGGTACTCGTGAGCGTCCACGCCGACGGACCGACCTGTCACGTCGGATCGACGTCGTGCTTTACGCCGTGGCTGTGGCGCAAGATCTTGCAACGCCAGAGTGAGGACGCGGAAGGGTCGTACGTGGCGTCCCAACTCAAAGCCGGGGTCGGACAAAACGCTCGAAAAGTTGGTGAAGAAGCCGTCGAGCTCGTCGTGGCCGCCCTCAGCGAAGACGACGAGCGGGTGGTGAGTGAGGCGGCCGACCTATGGTTCCACACCTTGCTACTGCTGAGAAGTCGAGGACTTGATCCGGCGGCCGTTGACGACGAACTTCGCCGTCGCGCTGTCTTGCCGTAGTCACTGGTGAGTCCTCGAGTTCCGGGTGTGCCACGGCGGAGTGAAGTAGAGGTAAGAATCGCCATATGTTGATTTCGTCGGCGGTCTCCTCAAACGTCATTGTCTTAGTTGGCGCCGTGTTCTTGGCCAGTACGGTCGAGATGGTTGAGGCGCTCACGATCGTCGTTGCGGTCGGCCACACGCAAGGCTGGCGGTCGGCATTAGAGGGCTCAGCGGTCGCGGTGTTGACGTTGGGCGCGCTCGTGGCGATCGTTGGCCCAGCCCTCGTTCACTTTCCGATCTCCACTCTGCGCCTCATAGTTGGCGGGGTGCTACTTATTTTTGGTCTTCAGTGGTTGAGAAAAGCGATCTTACGCGCGTGCGGTCTGAAGGCCAAGCACGACGAAGACGCGATCTATCAAAAGACGGTTGAAGAGCTGGAAGAGGGCGAGCCGAACTTGCGGCGCAGTCGCGTGGCCTTCGTACTGGCGTTCAAGGGTGTCTTTCTCGAAGGTCTCGAAGTAGTCATCATCGTGATTACGCTCGGTACGTCAGCACGTCGATTAGGGCTCGCCGCGATAGCCGCCCTTAGCGCGCTCGTCATCGTCGGAGTTGTCGGGGTCATTGTCGCGCGTCAACTTTCGAAGGTTCCCGAGAACGCCTTGAAGATGACGGTTGGTATTCTGCTCGTGAGTTACGGTACTTTTTTTGCCGGTGAGGGACTCAAGGTTCGCTGGCCTGGCGGCGACACCACCTTGGTGTTGTTGGTCGCGCTTTACGCGTTGGTGACGTGGCTATTTATCGTGTCGCTTCGTAGGGCGACCTCGAGTCAAGGAGCGCTGGCGCCATGAAGTCCAAGTCGTGGCCGGTGCGACTCGCCCGAGGATTCGCCATGTTCTGGTGGGATTTGCTCGTCGGCGACACGCCGGAACTTTTCGTCGCGGCGTTGGTGATCATTGGTGTGGTGGCGTTGATCAGTCTCGTCATGCACGCAAATGGTCTGGCCATCGTGGCTTTACCGGTTTTTAGTATTGCTGCGCTGGGCATCTCGATCTGGCGCGCGTTGCGCGTCTCAAATCGTCGCTAAGACTTACGCTCCGGACAACTCGTACGCCGTCATTGACAGAGAACCCATTTCGTAGCCGTCGATGAGCGTCGTCGTAGGCATCTTCGCCGCCGCCGAGAGACCGGCGACGTAGGCGAGGGGGAGAAAGTGGTCGGGCGTGGGCACCGCGGTCGAGTAGTCGGCGTGGGCGCTCGCGGTGCCGAGATTGGCGGCGTCGCTCGTCATGATCTCGCCAATGGCGTTGTCAAAACGATGGGCCCAGTCCTTTCCCTCGCCGGGTGAGTGCCAATCGATCAGTCGCAGGTTGTGCACGATGTTGCCACTACCGAGTATCAAGACACCCTCACTTCGCAGTTCGTGCAGTTTCGCGCCCAGGTTGAAGTGAAAGTCGAAGGGCAGTTCGGCGTTGATGGAGAGCTGAAGAACCGGCACGTCGGCCTCGGGAAACATGTGCACGAGTACCGACCACGTGCCGTGATCGATGCCCCACGAGTCGGCGTCGAGTCCCACGTAGGTGGGCTCGACGACGTCGGTGATGCGCTGGGCGAGTTCGGGATCGCCGGGCGCGGGGTACTCCACGTCAAAGAGCGGCTGTGGAAAACCGTAGAAGTCGTGAATCGTCCGCGGTACTTTCATCGCCGTCACGGCGGTGATGTTGACGTACCAGTGCGCGGAGATAACGAGAACCGCCTTGGGCTTGGGAATCGACGCGCCAAACGTCGTCCACGCCCGGGTGTAACGGTTGTGATCGAGCGCGTTCATGGGATTTCCGTGGCCGATGAACGCGGCGGGCATTAACTCTGACATCGCGACCTCCTTCGCACGTCTCAGCGTAGCGGCGTCCTTTTGTCAAAACGCAGTCCTAACCTGGCGTTATGCGAAAGTGGCGCGCGATGGGCGCGGCGATGATCCTCACGTCGCTCGTGGTGGGCACGAGCGCGACGACGTCGGCGTCGACTACGTCCAACGTGTCCTGCGCGACCCAAGTGGTCTCGACCTGGACCCTTCCTCGCCTCGCGAACGAAACGATCTCGGTGTCGGTGAACGCCGCGAACATTGGCGCCATGGGCCCGGCGGCGCGTGCGGGTTACGGCGGTCTACTCCTCCTTGGCACGACCGCCCCCACGAAGTTCGCGAACATCGTGGCCACGTTGCAGCGCGAAAGGCCCGACAAGTACGCGATGCTCATCATGACCGATGAGGAGGGCGGGGGCGTCACGCGTTTGAAGAATCTCGTCGCCGCGTTGCCCTGGGCACAGACCATGGGCAAAAACCTGACGCTCACGCAGATCACGGCCGAAGGCAAGAGGGTGGGACTTTCGATGGCCGCCGCGGGTGTCAACACCGATCTGGCGCCGGTGCTCGATGTCGACGGGCGCGCGGAAGAACCCGGCGCCAAGAACCCCGACGGTTACCGCTCCTTTAGCGGCGTGCCCACGGCGGCCGGGAGTGACGGCGTCGCTTTTCTCAACGGACTTCGCGACGCGGGCGTCATCGCCGTCGTCAAGCACTTTCCCGGCCTGGGCGGCGCTACCGGCAACACCGACTACGGTCCGGTCGCGACGCTCCCTTGGTCGACTCTAAAAAAGACGGGCCTCGTTCCTTTCGAAGACGCCGTCAACAATGGTGTCACGGCCGTCATGGTGTCGAACGCCACCGTGCCGGGTCTCTCGTCACTTCCTTCGAGCATCTCGCCGGCGGTCATACAAGTACTTCGCCAACAGTTGGGCTTTAGCGGTCTCATCGTGACGGACTCTCTCACCGCGGGTGCGCTGAGCGCTCTTCACTTGGGTGTTCCCTTGGCGTCCGTCATGGCCCTTAGCGCGGGTGTTGACCTCGTCTTGGCCGGTTCGCCACGTTCGCCCGCCGCCTCGCTGCTACTGGCCCAAGAGACTTCGAACGCCATCCAAAAGGCGGTCACCGCGGGGACGCTCTCGCTCGCTACGCTCCAAGGCGCCGCCGCGCAAGTGCTCGCGAGCAAGAATCAAGTGAGTTGCCCGAGCCCACCCGTCACCACGACGACTATCTGAGGAGCCTTTTAGAGAGGTTCGTCGTTTTCACTCAGTTCGGCCACGATGTCATTGACAATGACTTCCGGACGAAATCTGATGTCGACTCGCATACCGCGCTCATCGCCGCTCAGTGGCTCGAGCACCGCAAACTGTGAATCGAGAAGTGAACCCGACATGATTTCGTGACGCCGAGCTTCGATCCTTGCCCGCACGACCGCGGGTGTTCCATCCAAGAAGACGAAGAAGGCATCGGGAACGTAGAGTCGCAAGACGTCGCGATACGAACGCTTGAGAGCGGAGCACGCGGTGACCGATCTGCGCTGGTGTGACTCTTCGTCTTGGAGGCGGCGTCCCACCGCGTGAAGCCATGGAAAACGATCGTCGTCACTCAGTGCGTGGCCGGCGGACATCTTGGCGATGTTCTCGGGCGAGTGCAACCAGTCCGCGTCGATGAACTCGATTCCCAGTCGTGCCGACAATGCTCGAGCGACCGTGCTTTTGCCCGAACCCGACACACCCATGACGACGATCGTTTGAACGCGGATGATTTGCTCCATATGGGAAGTCATGAAAACGTGACCTCACTCATCGCCAGCGGTCAGTGACCGGGCCGTTTCGACGTCGCCGGTGCGCGCTTCGACGGCGCCTTCGACGTTTTCTTTTGGTCTCTCAAAAGTCGCTGGACGAGTTTGCGAATTTCGGTGGGGTCGAACGTCAAGGTCGCGTCCCCGACGGGTTCGTGCACCTCGTGGAGACTCCTACCGAGAGCGGTTCGTTTCGTGGTCCCACCGGTATGGCGAACAGTCCGTGAAGTTGTTGGTAACCACGTTCTTCGTGTGAGTCGAGGTGACACGCGGGGTGAAAGGCCACGCTCTTCGAACTTCGGCGTTCGCCGAGTACCCGCAACACGATCTGCTGGGCCATCGTGCCACTTGGCAAGAAGAGTGCCGCCGGCTTACCGAGAATCTCCGCGACCTTCACTTCGAGGTCGTGAACTACCCCGCCGACGCCGTAGTAGTCCGTCTCGGTGTCGAGAGGAATCGTCGTCAAAAGATCGTTCGCGAGACGCGGTCCGTGTCCACTAAGGAAGCGCGTGCACGACTTCATCGCCGACTCCGCTTCCAGGTCGCGCGAGAACGGGGGAGAACTTTGGCGGGGCCGACGGCGTGGCGTTGGGGCGACAGGTCCACTCATCGAACTCATCCTACGAAGCGTTCCCCGATCGAGCTCTTAAAACCTGATAAATCTCGTCCGATCTCGCTTTGACGTTCAGTGTCAGGTCCTTCCTGGGCGGGTCGCCGTTTCGAACGGTGGTGCGATTTCGACGTTCGTTGACGCAAAGTGAAATACCTAGGTACAGTGGCCCATGGCACACAGTCAGTCGGTGAAGCGTCGCTTTGCCCCGAGGTGATTGAGTCGTTGAAAGGTGGAATGAAAGATGTCGAGAAACCCCTACGAGGAGTTGCCGAGCCTTCCTTCCTTTGAGGTGACGTCGGACGACTTGGTCGACGGCGCAATTTTGGCGAAAGCCCAGGTGAGTGGACTCATGGGAGCGGGCGGTTCGGACACGTCGCCACAGTTATCGTGGCGGGGTTTTCCCGAGGGAACGAGGAGTTTTGCCGTCACGGTCTACGACCCGGTGGCGCCGACCGTCTCGGGGTTTTGGCACTGGGCCGTCGCGGATATTCCCGTCACGACGACGTCGCTTCCATCGGGCGCGGGCGATAACGAGGGCAGTGGCCTACCCCAAGGCGCCGTACAACTGACCAACGACTCCGGCATGAAGCGCTT
>OCTA010001399.1_pt1 | contig 22162 bp, 16 predicted proteins | sample 1538991 | NCBI WGS metagenome assembly OCTA01 (sample SAMEA3539302, study PRJEB22396) | soil metagenome | biome: tundra; feature: field; material: soil | place: USA | collected 2010-05 | depth 0.15 m | reverse complement strand
CGCGACCGTCGGCGCCTGGGTGGAGCGCGACGCGCCGCGCGGCGCGCCTTCGCCGACGCGCGACGCCCCGGAGGCGCCGCCGGGCTTGGCCGCCGAACACGAGCATCTGCTGACCGTGGAGGCCGGCGTACCCTACACCCCGGATCTGGGTGAGCGCGCCACCCGTTGCTTCCTGGTCGATCCCCGCCGTGCGGGAGCCACGGCGATCACCGGGGTGACGGTCTTGGCAGAGCCGGCGGCGGCGGTCCGGCAAGCGACGCTCTACGAGCTCGACGATCCCGGCGCCGTTCGACGGGCGCGGCAGCTCGACGCCGCCGACCCGGGGCCGGGCTGGGCCTGCTATAGCGCGCCGGCCGTCGCTGGTTCGGGCGCGGGCGCGAAGCTGCTGGCGAGCTGGTCGCGCAACACGCCCGTGCAGCGACTGCCGGCCGGCACCGGCGTTCCGCTGGGGCGCGAGGCCCCGCTCGTCTTGCAGCTGCGCTACGACCTCATCGCCTCGGCGCCGGGCATCCCCGTGCGCGCGCGCATGCTCCTGGCCACGGGCGAGGTGGCACGCGCCGCGCGCTTCGTCACCCTCCGCCCGCCCCCCTTCGCGCTGGCGCCTGGCCAGACGCAGGCGCAGGTGCGCGCGACCTGGACGGCCGATCGCGCCGCGACGCTGCTCGGCCTGGTGCCGCGCATGCACACCCTCGGACGGGTGCTCGATCTCGAACGGACGCACGCCGGCGAGCGCCGGTGCCTGGCGCACTTCGGCCACTGGGACGTCTACGACCAGCAGCTCTTCCGAGACGCCGCGCCGGTCGCGCTGGCCCCCGGGGACCAGCTGGCGCTCACCTGCGAATTTTCGACCACCAGCCGAACCACGGCGGTGAAGATGGGCGAGGCGCCCGACGACGAGCAATGCCTCGCACACCTCTACCTGGTGGATGCGCCCTAAGCGCTACTTCTTGGCCGGCGCGGGTGTTGCGGCGGGCGCTGGTGCCGCGGCCGGGGGAGCCGGCGGCGCCTTGTGGTTGATGACGATGTCCACGATCGCGGCGTTGTTCTTCAGGAACTGATCGAGCACCGGCGGCGGAACCTTCGGATCCGGCACGGTGTTCTTGATCGGCTTGATCGTGCGCAGATACGCCCAGATCGCCTTGAGATCGTCGTCGGGCATGCCGCCGTAGTTGTACCAAGGCATCGGCGGCAGAAGCGCGCGCCCTTCCCCCTGGTGCCGGCCGGTGCGCAGGGTCTTGATGAACTGCGCCTCGGTCCACTCGCCGAGGCCCGTCTTGTCGGGCGTCAGGTTGCGCGTGTAGTTGATGCCGAACGGAAACTTCCACGCCGTGAGGTCCGGTCCCGTGGTCGTGAGATCGATCTTGCCCAGCGTGCCGGACGGATCGGGCTGACCCTCCGGGTGCCCGCTCAGCATGCGCTCCATGTCAGGCAGCGGGCCGATCGGCGTCATCTTGAACGGCGTGTGGCAATCGTTGCAGCCGCCCACCATCACCAGGTACTCGCCGCGCTTGGCCGGATCTTCCTTGGCCGCCTTGGACTTGGCCGCCACGGGCGCCACCGCCAGCAGCAACACCGCACTCACCGCACACAACGACATGGTCATTCTTCTGATCATCGTGAACCCCCTCTGTTTGCGCAAAGAAGGCCGGAAAAAACACCATTGGTCAACAGCATTCAGATTCCAGTACGTGATTTCTGCTACCGTGGCGTTCGTGCTCGGAGGTCCCGCCTGATCACCCGCCGCCAGCTCCTCGAAGGGGGTTTGGCCGCCACCGGTGGCCTGGCGGTGCTCGGAGCGGGGCATCTGCGCGCCGAAGCCGAAGACCAGAACCCCTGGGCGCGCCTGGCCGACAAAACCGCCAGCTACGGCGCCGTGCGACCGCCCTCGTTCGCGCGCGCGCTGCCGATCCCGCCCGTCAAGCGGCCGACCCGCACAGGTCCGCAGGGGGACGAGATCGATCTGGTGCTCTGTCCGGGCTCGGGTCAGCCGCTGCCCGGCGCCGCCACGCCGATCCTCGGCTTCGACGGTATCTGGCCCGGGCCCACCATCCTCGCAACGCGCGGTCGACCGACGCTGGTCACGGTGAAAAACGGGCTCGGCGAGTCGGCGAACGTGCACAACCATGGGCACCATGCCCCCGCCACCAGCGACGGGCACCCGCTCCACACGATCAAGCCTGGCGAGAGCCGCCTTTACACCTACCCGAACAACCAGACCGGCGGCACCTACTGGTATCACGACCACACCTTCGGTCTGACGGGCGCGCACCTGTTTCGGGGACTGGGCGCCCTCTACATCATTCGCGATCCCGCGGAAGACGCGCTCGGGTTGCCCACCGGCGAGCACGACGTGCCGATCCTGATCCAGGATCGGCTCTTCGATGCCAACAACGGCCTCGAGTACACGGTCGATGCGGGCACCACGTTCACGGGCGTCCTCGGCAACACGCTGTGCGCCAACGGCGTGCACACCCCGTTCTTCCAGGTCGCCGCCCGCCGGTACCGCTTTCGTTTCGTCAACGGCGCCAACTCGCGAAACTTGCGCCTGGCGCTCGGCAACGGCGATCCGATCGTGCAGATCGCCTCCGACGGCTCGCTGCTCTCCGCGCCACTGATCCAGACCAGCGTCGAGCTGGCGGCCTCCGAGCGCGCCGACTGCATCATCGATTTCGGGCGCCTCAAAACCGGCAGCTCGGTCGTGCTGCGCAACCTCGACCCCACCTGGCCCGAGCTACCCGACGTGCTGCGGTTCGATGTGGTGCGCCGGGAGAACGACGAAAGCCGCGTGCCCGAGCGGCTGGCCGACGTGCCGCGCATCCCGGAGCACGAGGCCGTCAAGAAGCACCGGCGCCTCCGCTTCCAGCTCGCCGACGGCAAGTGGACCATCAATGGTCTGCGCTACGATCCGGCGCGCATCGACTTTCGGGTCAAGCTGGGGACCACCGAGATCTGGGAGATCGAAAACGGCGAGCAGACGCAGATGCACCCGTTTCACCAGCACATGGTCCCTTTTCAGGTGCTCGACATCAACGGCGCACCGCCGCCGCCCGCGCACCGGGGCTGGAAGGACAGCGTCGCGATCCCGCCGGCCGGCCGCGCGCGCCTCATCATGCGTTTTTACGACTACACCGGCACGTACGTCTTTCACTGCCACAAGCTAGAGCACGAGGACCACGCGATGATGTTGCAGCAAGAGGTCGTGGCCTAGCGACGCTGCCGGTCGAGCGTCGACGCTCAACCTCCGCCCGACGATTGCCGACGAACGGCTTCCAGCAGCAACGCGTCCGGCTCTGGCGGGTGACTCCAGCTTTCGGAGAAGGCGCCCCAGCGCACGATGCCCTTGGCGTCGATGAGCAGCTCGCAATGGGCGAGGCCTCCGCAGAGCGCGTTCACCGCTTGCTCGTCGCGGTCGGAGAGGAGACGCATCGGCAGATCGAGCTCCCGCCGCAGCTTGGCCAGGGCGTCGGGCATATCCGGGCTCGCCGCGACGACGGCGACGCCGGCCGCGTGGAAACGCGCCGCCACCTTGGCGAACGCGGCGAGCTGCTTGCGGCAGATGGGACAGCTGGTGGCGCGGAAAAACAGCAGCACGGTTGGTCCGCGCAACGACCCGAGCGACACCCGCTCGCCCCGATCGTCGGCGAGCACCAGCGGCGGAAGCGGCGTCCCCACCGGGATCTCGCGGGGGGAAGCGGGTAGCTCCGAGGCGGCGTTCGACGGGTGGGCGCGCAGCAGATAGCCCGCGGCGACGGTCAGCGACGCGAGCGCGACGACCGTCAATCCGAGATGCTTGCCCCCCATCGACAATACGGTGCCATCTCGGGGCGACCGCCACAAGTGGCCCGGCCCGACGCGTGCCATACTACGCGCCGTGAGCAGCCCCGACAGCGACGGGCTCGAGTCCTTGCCGGGTCTCCTGACGCGCGCCAAGTCCCGGCGCATCTTGCTCATCACCGGCGAGAGCCAGCGCCACGTCGATCGCGTCCGATCCCTGCTGGCCGGGTTCGAGGTCGAGGTCTACTCGGGCGCCCGGCGCCACGTCCCCGAGGCGGTGCGGGGCGAGGCCCGGCAAAAGCTCGACGCGTTCGGCGCCGACACGATCGTGGCGCTGGGCGGCGGGTCGGCGATCGGCCTCGGCAAGGCGCTGCGACTGGAACGCGAGGTGCGCTTCGTCGCCATCCCGACCACCTACGCGGGATCCGAGATGACCAACATGTACGGCACCACCGCCGGCGGCACCAAGACCACCGGGCGCGATCCCAAGGTGCGCCCCGACGCGGTCATCCACGACGTCGAGCTGACGTTGGGCATGCCGAAGACGCTGACGGTGACCAGCCTGATGAACGCGCTGGCCCACCCGATCGGCGCGCTCGGCACCGCGTCGCTCCAGGGCGACGCGCGGGAGCGGGCCTTCGACGCCATCGGGATCCTGTACACCGCCATCGAGGCCCTGGTGCGCGCGCCCAACGATCGCCGCGCCCGCGCCGGCGCGTTGCGGGGCGCGGCGCTGGCCGCGGGGGCGCTGGAATCGGGAACGCCGGGCCTGCACCACAAGCTGGCCCATCGTCTGGGCGGGCGATTCGATCTGGACCACAGCGGCCTGCACAGCGTCCTGCTGCCGCATTCGATCCACCGCCTGCGGACGGAAACGCCCGACCTCGTGGCGGAGATCGAACGGAGGCTGGCGCTTGCCGATCTGGAAGCCAGCCTGTTCGACTTCCTGGTGCGCGCGGGTGCCGGCGTGTCGTTGCGGGCGCTCGGCGTGACGTTCGACGGCCTGCGGGGCCTGCTGGAAGAGGCGTCGTCCTCCGATCTGCCGCGCGATTTGTTGAGCGCGGCGTTTCACGGCCGCCGCCCTTCGGCCGCCACGCGCTCCGAGGACTGGGGCTTGCCGGAGCTGGTGTCCGTGACCGGGGCGCGCCCGGAAGAGGCGCGGCGGGTAATCGTCTGCGTTCACGGGCGGGGCGGCGCCGCCGACGGGATCTTGAGCCGCGCCGTGGAGATCGTCGGCAACGATCCAACGGTTTGTGTGGTGGCGCCCCAGGCGCCCGACAACGTCTGGTACGCCGCGAAGTACACCGCCCCGCGGGCGGAGATCGGCCCGCAGCTCGTCGCGGCGTTGGAGCAAGTCGCCACGGTGCTGCGGATCGCCGCTGAGCGCAGCGCCCCGGAGCGGGTGGTGATGTTCGGGTTCTCCCAGGGTGGCTGTCTGGCGATCGAATTGTTCATCCGAAGCTCGCTCGAGGACTCGCCGCGGGGCAGCCGCCCGGCCGCGCTGGTCGCGCTGTCGGGCGCGATCATCGGTCCGCCCGACGAGCGCCCACAGCCCGGACCGGGCCTGGCCGGCACGCCGGTTCTACTGGGCGCGCAGGAGGAGGATCCCTGGAACACGCGCGCGAGGATCATCGAGACGGCGCAGCTACTGGCCGGCGCCGGCTGCGCCGTCACCGTCGAGATGCTCCCGGGCAACGCCCACGCGCTGCACGGGCGGCATCGGATCCTGGCGCGCCAGATCCTGTCGGGGAGACCGGCGCCGCCGCCGATGGCGGGCTACGGAAACGTGCACGAGAGCGAGACGCTGCCGGGCGCGTTGCCGCGCGATCAGAACTCCCCGCGCCACGGCGCGTACGGCCTTTATCCCGAGCAGATCAACGGCACCGGTTTCGTGGCCCCCCGGGGGAGCAACCGGCGCACCTGGATGTATCGAATTCGTCCCTCGGCCCAGCAGGGGGCGTTCGTTCCCGCCGCACACGCGACGTTGAAGAGCGACTTCGCGACCGAGCCGCCCGAGCCGAATCTGGTGGGATGGAATCCGCTCCCCCTCCCCGCCGCCGGCACGCCGACCGACTTCGTCGACGGCCTGGCGACCGTCGGCGGTGCCGGCTCGCCGCGGCTGCGGCGCGGGTTCGCGGTCCACGTCTACGCGGCCAACCGCGGCATGGAGGACCGCTGCTTCACGGACGCCGATGGCGACCTGCTGCTCTTGCCCGAAGAGGGCGGTCTCACCTTGATGACCGAGCTCGGCGTGCTCGAGGTCGCGCCGGGACAGGTCGCCGTCATCCCTCGGGGCCTGCGGTTCAGCGTGCTCCTGCGGGGACCGACGGCGCGCGGCTATGTCGCGGAGGCCTTCGGGCGACACTTCGAGCTGCCCGAACGTGGACCCCTCGGGGCCAACGGCCTGGCCGAAGCCCGTCACTTCCGCGCGCCCGCGGCCTGGCACGAGGATCGTCTATCTCTCGGATACCGGATCACGGCCAAGCTCGGCGGCGAGATTTTCGAGGCGGTGCAGGACTACTCGCCTTTCGACGTGGTCGCCTGGCACGGCAATCACTGTCCGTACGTCTACGATCTGGCGATGTTTTCGCCGGCGGGCAACACCCGCGTCGATCACGTGGACCCGTCGGTTCACACCGTGCTGTCGGCGCCGCTCGACGAGGCGGGGGCCCACACGCTCGATCTGGTCATCTTCCCGCCCCGCTGGGACGTCACCGAGGGAACCTTTCGCCCGCCCTACTTTCATCGCAACGTGACCACCGAGATCAACGGCATCATCCGCGACACGGTGAGTGCCGGCTCGCCGTTCGTTCCAGGTGGTCTGTTCGTCACCCCCAGCCTCACGCCGCACGGGGTGATGGCCTCTTCGGTCGAGCGCCACCTCGCGCTCGACGACGCGCACGCGAATCGACCGCAACGCTCGCCGGACGCTTCGTTGTGGTTTCAGTTCGAGACCGCGCTGCCCTTGTCGCTGAGCGCCTGGGCGCGCGGCGCCGATCACCGCATCGCCGACTGGCCCCTCATCTGGGGCGCCTACCGGAAGCACTTCCGGACTATTTGAGGGTCTACTTGGGCGACTGCTTGGCCGATTGCCACGCGTCCAGCTTGGCGCGGGCCCGGTTGGTTGCCGGGTTGGTGACCTCGTCGTGGTTCGGCATCCGGGCGGTCAGCTCGATGTTGTAGCCGTTGGGATCGCGGAAATAGATCGAATGGATGAAGTGGTGGTCCGAGATGCCGCGCGATTCTATCCCCGCCTGCCGGCCCTTCTCCAGCATCGGCTGCAGCTGGTCGTAATCGACCTCCAGCGCGATGTGCAGATCGTAGTCGTGCTGGGTCTTGAACTCGAACGGCAGGTCCGGCGCCTCGAAGAAGGCCAGGTACCCGTTGTCCATTTGATAGAAGGTGTGGAGCGTCTGGGTCTTGCGTCCGCTCTTGGTTTCGTTGATCTCGAGCGTGGTGGCCAGGGGCAAGCCCAGGAATCCCTCGTAGAACTGGCGGGTCTCTTCCGAGTCGCGGCAGCGGTACGCATTGTGGTGCAGCCCTTTGATCATGGCGTCGGGGCGATCAGATGGCCGCGAACTGCAGATCCTTGACGGCGGCCGCCAGTCCGTAGAGCGCTTCGTTGATCTCGCTCCACTTCTTGAGCTTCTTCATGTTGCCGAGCCAGCGGGTGACGTTGGGGTACTTCGAAAAATCGCAGCGGAGGACTTCACCGAGCGTCACCAGACAGGAGCCGAAGTAGTCGGCGATGGTGATCTCGTTTCCGCAGACGTAGCCGTTCTTCGGGCCGATCCAGTAGTCGTTGAGAAGCTGGAGCCAGCCCTTGGCCCGCTCCTGTCCCCAGGTGATCGTGGCGCTCTGCACGTCGTCGGTGGGCCGCTTGTGGTGCGGGAAGATCTGCGGGTAGGCCATCCCGTAACCGAAGTCGCGATAGAAGTTGGTGTTGAACCAATCCATCATCTCGTTGACCTTGGCCCGCTGCTTGAGGTCCTTGGGGTAGGTCGGCGAGTCGGTCTTGTCGGCGAGGTACTTGAGGATCGCTGAGCTCTCGGTGAGCCGCAGATCTCCGTCCTGCAACACGGGGACCAGCTTGTTGGGGTTGATCGCCGTGTAGGGCTCTTGCAGGTGCTCGCCCTTCATGAGGTCGACGACCTGCTCTTCACAGGGGATCGCGTTCTCGGCGATGAACAGACGAACGGGGCGACTCGTCATCGACACGGGGTGCATGTAGAGCTTCATGGTCTTTTCTCCAGTCGGGGAAATCGGATGGTCGGGAAAGCCGGTTAACCGGCGCAAGGCTAGCACTACTTTTTCGGGTGTCCGGCGCTGGGTGGCGGGCCATCGTACGGGATGGCCTGGTCGGCCGTTTCCCAGATGGCCCGCATGGCCGGCTTCTGCTGTTCCTCGTGCACGTGGCCCACGAGGCCGGCGGCGCGGGCGATGATCGAGAACCCGCGCAGAATCTCGCGCGGGACGCCGCAATCGCCCAGCAACGCCGCGATGGCGCCCGTCACGTTGAGGGTGATGTGCTTTCCGTAGACCTCGTCGACCGCGCGCGACAGCGCCCGCACGGCCGCCACGTGGGCGCCCGCCACCCCTTCCTGGCCGCCGATCTCGAGCAGGCGCAGCGCGCGCGGATCGTCGGGCTTGTGCAGGGGATGGCCGAACCCGGGGACGGCCCGCTTGCCGCTGTGGTGCTCGCGCGCGATCTCGCGCGCTTGACCGTCGAGGTCGCCGCCGGCTGCCAGCAGGCGCTCGAGCAACCGGCCGCAGTCGTCGGTGGTCCCGACGAAGCGGCTCCCCACCGCCAGCAACCCGGCAGCCACGGCCGCCTGCATCGCCTCGGTGGCGCTGGAATAGACCAGGCGCGTGGCGAGCGCGCTCGGCGTCAGGCCGTGCTCCATGAGCGCCACCAGGCAGGCGTCGATGACGCGCGTCTCGGGAGCGCTGGGCCTGCGTCCCAGGATCTGGAACACGATCATCTCGGTGAAGGTGAGGTGACCGATGAGCTCGCGGGTCAGGCTCCGGCCGCGGACGAACACGTCCTCGGCCGTCGAGAAGGCGATTCCGGTGGTCTGGGTTCTGGGAAGAGAGCTCATCGCGTCACCTCGTTGAAATCAGCTTTTCCAGCTCGTGGCGCTGGATCTTTCCGGAGGCGCTGCGGGGAAAATCCTCGACGGAGATGAAGCGGATCTCCTTGGGCTGCTTGTAGCCGGCCAGCCCGGCGCGACACAGGCGCAAGAGATCCCCCTCGGTGAGCGCCGGATCTCGGCGCGCCACGAAGGCGATCGGGACCTCGCCCCACTTGGGGTCGGGGGCGCGCACCACCGCGGCCTCCGCAACCCGCGCGTCGCGCAGCATCAAGCGCTCGATCTCGGCGGGGTAGATGTTCTCACCGCCCGACTTGATGAGGTATTTGACGCGATCGACGAAATCCAGCGTGCCGTCCGGGTTGCGCACGAACACGTCGCCCAGATGGAACCACCCGCCCCTAAATTCCTGCGCGTTGATCGCGTCGGCTCGAAAGTAACCGCTGAACAGGGTGGGCCCGCGCATGCACAGCTCGCCGGGCTGCCCGTCGGGGACCTCGGCGTCGTCCGGGTCGACCAGCTTCACCTCGCAGAAAGGGCTTTGTTCCTTGGGCAGGCGCTTGGGGGCGACGCCGACCGGGATGTTGTTCGACGAGGCGGGCGGCCAGCCCGTCTCCGTCGCGCCGAAGGTGTTGCCGTAGGGCGCGCCGAGTAGCCGCGTGATCCGGGCGATCTCGGCGGCGGGCACCAGGTCGGCCATCACGCCGCAGATCTTGACACCCTTGGGGCGCACCGCGCGCGCCTCGAGCTCGGCGGCGAAGGCGCTCACCATGCCCGGCATCAGCAGCAGCAGGCCGAGCGCCTCCGTGCCCACGATCTGCGCCAGGGCAACCCGATCGAACCCGTCGATGGTGATCACCTTGCCCCCCGCCATGAGGGTACCGAGGGAGCAGTCGGCCGCGCCCATGTGATAGAGCGGCGACCAGGCGACGAAGGTGTCGCTGGCCGCCAGGCCGTACTCCGCCCGCAGGACCAGGTTGCGCGCGATCTCCGCCCGGTGGCTGAGGACGGCGCCCTTCGGCAGCCCGGTGGTGCCGCTCGTGTAGAGGATGAGCAGCGGATCTTCGGGATCTACGGGATCCCCCGACGCGGGTGCGGCGCTTTCGCGCCGGGGCGACTGCGCGGCCAGAATTTCTTCGTAGGGCCCGCCGAAAAGCAGAGGGGGCTGCCGAGCGCCCGCAGCCGCCAGCTTCGGGGCGTGGCGGGGAGAGGCGAGCACCGCCTCGGGCTCGACCAGATCCAGACATTGCGCGAGCTCGGGCGGCGCGAGCCGGCAGTTCGGACAGGCGACCACGGCGCCGACCGTGGCGGCGGCTAGAAACAGCTCGAGGTACTCGGCGCGGTTCTCGGAGAGAATCGCGAGACGAGCGCCCCGCCCCAGCCCGCGCGCGTCCAGGACGCCGGCCAGGCGACGGACGCGATCGGCGAGCGCGGCGTACGTCAGCAGGCGCGGCCCGTCGACGATGGCCGCGCGCTCCGGGTGAAGGCGGGCTTGCCCGAAGAACAGGCTCGCCACCGTGCTGCCGGCGGCGCGCCTCACCAGCGGGCCGCCGTCGTGGACACCCCGAGACGACACGCGTCGAGCCTGACACAGCGGACCCGCACTGCCAATCGTCCGGCGCTTCGTGCGATAGTCGACCCAGCCATGCTCGCCAAGACCGAAACGCTTGCTGTGCTCGGGTGCGGAACGATGGGAGAGGCCATCGTCCGCGGGCTCCTGCGTTCGGGGCGGCTGGAGCCGTCGCAGATCCTCGCGACCGATCGGCGCGCGGAGGTCACGGCGGCGCTCCACGACAAGCACGGCATCCGGACCACCGGCGACAACCGCGAGGCCTGCAAGGCCGCGACCGTGGTGCTGGTCTGCGTGAAGCCACACGAGGTAGGACCGCTGCTCAGCAATCCGGAGCTGGCGGCCCTCCTGGCGGGAAAATTGGTCGTCAGCATCGCGGCCGGCGTCCGCCTCGATCAACTGGCGGGCTGGCTGCCCAAGAGCGCCGTCGTGCGCGCGATGCCCAACACCCCCTGTCTGATCGGCGAGGGCATGACCGTGATCGCGCGCGGGCCTGGCGTCACCGACGCGCAGGCGCAAACCGCGCTCGAGATCTTCAAGTGCGTGGGCGGCTGCCTGGAAGCCGAGGACAAGGTGATGGACGCGGTCACCAGCTTGAACGGCAGCGGACCGGCCTTCGCCTACATCATCCTAGAAGCGCTCACCGACGGGGGCGTGCGGATGGGTCTGCGGCGCGACATCGCGATGCAGATCGCGGCGCAGATGTTTCAGGGCGCGGCGCGCATGGTCCTGCAGACGGGGATGCACCCGGCCGCGCTCAAGGATCAGGTCACCACGCCGGCCGGCAGCACCATCGCCGGTCTACTGATCATGGAGGACGGTCGCATCCGATCGGTCATCGCGCGCGCGGTCGAGGAGGCGGCGCGCGTCGCCGCCAAGCTGGGGCAGAGCCCGGCGGCCAAAGACCCGCCTCCCTGAGTGGGGGCTGCTGTTTGATCGCTTCATTTGATCGCTTCGTGGCGACGTGGTACCGGCATCGCATGAAGCCTTCGATGCTCCGGATCTCGCCGCTGGCGTTCACCCTGTTGGCACTGGGCGCCTCCACGGCGCGCGCGCAGGATTCGTTCTCTACGTCCCCGCCCGGCGAAGCGACCCCGGCTCCGTTCGCGCCCCTGGCGGCGCCAGGCGGCGGGTTCGGCGCCATCGGCGAATGGGTGCTGTCGATGCAGACCACCGCCTTCGGCGGGAGCTCGGGGGGGTTCCTCTTCCTTCACAAGGCCAGCGGGGGCGACTACCAGATCGCCGTGCACCCGGCGATCGACTACTTCCTCACCCACGCCGTCACCGTCGGGGGGATGGTCGGCATCGACTACAGCTCCGGCGGCTCGACCACCGTGGGCCTCGGCGCACGCGCCGGTTTCAACATGAACATCAACGACCGGATCACCTTCTGGCCAACGGCGGGCGTGTTCGGCGGCCACACCTCCAACAGCGACCACACCTCCAGCAGCTCGGCCGGGTTGCTGGTCTTCGCGCCCTTTCTGTACCATCTGGCGCCGCACTTTTTCGCGGGCCTGGGCCCGTCGTTCGACCTGTCGTTCAACAACAATCAGCAGAAGGACTTCGGGATCGACTTCGTCATCGGCGGCTGGTTCTGAGCCGCGCCGCCAGGCCCGACGCCCGCGCCGCGACGTCGGCGTTGCGCACGGCCAGCGCCAGCGCCTTGCGCGTCCCGACCAGCACCACCAGCCGCTTGCCGCGCGTGATGGCCGTGTAGAGCAGGTTGCGCTGCAACATCACGTAGTGCTGCGTGTGCAGCGGTACCACCACGGCGGGATATTCCGAGCCCTGTGACTTGTGGACTGTGGCCGCGTAGGCCAGGACCAGCGCGTCCAGCTCGTCGATCGCGTAGGAAACCAGGCGGTCGTCGAAGCGCACCGCCAGCGCCTCGGCGGAGGCGCTCTCGACGATGCCGCTGTCGCCGTTCCAGACCTCCTTGTCGTAGTCGTTGCGCACCTGCATGACCTTGTCGCCAACGCGCAGCACCCGCGCGCCGCGCTCGATGCCGGCCGCGCCCGCCGTGAGCGCCTCTTGCAAGAGCTGGTTCAGGTTTCCCGCCCCCAGCTCCCCGCGGTGCATCGGCGACAGCACCTGGATCTCCTGCGGCGAAAATCCATACCGGCGCGGCAGACGGACGGCGACCAGATCGCGGACCAGCGCGGCGGCCTTGGCCGGGTCGTCTTCCTCGAGAAAGAAAAAATCGCGCCGGTCCGGCTCCCCTCCGCGACTCCGCTCCGCGCCCGGCGGCACGCCGAGGTCCGGCATCTCGCCCTCCTGGATCCGGTGGGCGTTGACCACGATCAGGCTCTGCGCCGCCTGGCGAAAGATCTCCGTCAAGCGGACGGTGGGCACGGCGCCGCTGGCGATCACGTCGGCCAGGACCGTCCCCGGCCCGACGGAGGGGAGCTGGTCGATATCGCCCACCAGGATGAGACGCGCGGCCGACGCGAGCGCGGCGACCAGATCGGCCGCCAGACGCACGTCGAGCATCGAGGCCTCGTCGACGATCAAGACGTCGCTGCCGAGCGGGCGAGTGGCGCAGCGCCCGAAGGTGGCGTCGGCCGGACGCCATTCGAGCAGCCGGTGGAGCGTCGAGGCCGACTCGGAGGTGGCGTCGGCCAGGCGCTTGGCGGCGCGCCCCGTCGGCGCCGCCAGCCCGACCGTCAACCCGGCCCGCTTCAAGATCGACACGATCCCCCGCACGATGGTGGTCTTGCCGACGCCCGGCCCACCGGTCACGACCGCGACCTTCGCGTGCAAGGCCAGCTTGACGGCTTCGACCTGCTGGCGCGCCAGCGCGATCCCGGCCTCCCGTTCGTAGCGGGCGATCGCCCGGTCGGGCTTTTCCACCGGCACCGGCGCGGGGGCGGCGAGCAGGCGCCGTAGTCCGGCGGCGAGCGCGGTCTCGGCACGATAGAGCTCGGCCTCGTACACCGCCGGATCGCTGGGGGCGTCGACCACGGAGACGTCGATGGCGACCTCCCCGGTGCGGGCCAGACGATCGATCGCCTCGCCCGCCAGCTCCTCGGGGACCTCCAGGAGCGCGGCCGCCTTCTGCACCAGCCGCGCCCGCGAGACGAAGACGTTGCCATTGCCGGCCTCGTCGTCGAGCGTGTGCCGCACGCCGGCTTCGATCCGCCCCGGGGCGTCGCGCGCCACCCCCAGCGCCGCCGCCAGCTTGTCCGCCGACAGGAATCCAATTCCCCATATGTCGAAAGCCAGGCGATACGGATTCTCGCGCACGCGCGCGATCGACGCCGCGCCGTAGCGCTTGTAGATGCGGGCGGCGAAGGCCGGCGAGACGCCGTAGCCCTGCAGGAAGACCATCACCTCGCGGACCTGCCGCTGCGCGCTCCAGGCGTCGCGAACGGCGCGCGCGCGCGACGGCCCGATGCCGGGGACCTCGCCGATGCGCCCGGGATCGCGATCGAGCACCTCGAGCGTCTCGATTCCGAACCGCGCCACGATGCGCGTCGCGAACTCGGGCCCGATCCCCTTGATGAGGCCCGAGCCGAGATAGCGGCGCAGCCCTTCCAGCGTGGCGGGCGCGACCTCGGTGTAGCTGGCGACGCGGAACTGCTCGCCGAAGCGCGCGGTGGTCTCGAACTTGCCCACCACGCGCAGCGCCGCGCCGGCCGGCACGCCGACCAGGCTGCCGACCACGGTGACCACCCGCTCGCCCGGGTCGAGCCGGAGACGCGCGACCGTGAAAGCGCCGTCGCCACCCGAATAGACCACCCGCTCGACGGTCCCCACCAAGGTTTCGTCTTGGCCGGCGCGCGGCGTCGTCCCGCCGCGATCGAACAGGTCCACCTGGGCAATGGGAGCACGACCGGATGACGGCTTCAACGCCGCCCGTGCTAATTTTGGCGGCCCATGGCGTCGCCGCCGCCTCTGCCGCCCGACGCCCGCAAGCGCCCACCGCCCCCGCCGGCGCCGCCGGGTCCACCCAGGTTTGTGGCCGGTCCACCACCGCCGCCGGATCCGCCGCAACCGCCACCACCGCCCGACGAACCCGGGTCCTTGCGCGTCGAGGTGACGAACCCCTCGGATGGCGGCTTCTTCTACTGGCTCTTCAAGCTCTATGCCTTCGGCCTCTGTTGCGGCCTCGGCCTCGTCGTCCTGGGCGGCCTGGGCGCCTACCTCTACTTCGCGGCCACCATGCCCCCGCTACCCGACCTGGCCACCTACCACCAGGTCGCCGCCACCACCACGATGATGCGCGGGTGGGACGGCACCCCGCTGGCCGAGCTGGCGACCGAGCGCCGCGAGATCCTGCCGTTCGAAGCCTTCCCGCCGCAGCTGGTGCACGCCTTCCTGGCCGCCGAAGACCGCCGGTTCTACGAGCACCACGGCCTCGATTACCGCGGCATCGCGCGCGCGGTCGGCGCCAACTTCCGCGCCGGCGAGGTCGCGCAGGGCGGCTCGACCATCACGCAGCAGGTGGCCAAGTCGTTCCTGTCGTCGGAGCGAACCATCCAGCGCAAGATCCGGGAGGCGATCCTGGCGCGCCGCCTCGAGACCCGCTTCGCCAAGCGCGAGATCCTGACGCTCTATCTGAACCAGGTCTTTCTCGGCCACAGCGCCTACGGCGTGGCCGCGGCGGCGCGCCGGTACTTCGACAAGGCGGTCGGCGATCTGGATCTCGGCGAGATGGCGCTCCTGGCGGGCCTGGTCCGCGCGCCCTCACGCTTCTCGCCCCTCACCAGCCTGGACGCCGCGCGCGCCCGCCGCGATCAGGTGCTCGCCGCCATGGTGGCCGCCGGCTACCTCACCGACGTCGAGGCGAACCGCTGGCGCGCCCGGCCGGTGATCGTCCGCCAGCGGCCCGACTTTTTCCGGACCGTCTCGCCCTACTTCGCCGAGCACGTCCGCCGCGACGTCGCGCGCCGCTACGGCGACAAGCAGCTCTACGAGGGCGGCCTCGAGATCGAGACCGCCGCCCTCCCCTGGATCGATCTCGCGGCGCAGGAGAACGTCGATTTCTCGCTGCGCAAGCTGGACAAGCGCCAGGGGTGGCGGGGACCGGTGACCCACCTGCCGGGCGCGGCGGCCGTCGAGTTTCGACGGCGGCTCGCCGCCCGCTATGGCAGCGATCCGCCGATCGAAGGTCGGCTTTTTCTCGGCCTGGTCGAAGGCACCACCGCCGACGGCACGGCGCGGGTCCGGGTCGGCACCGGGATCTACCCGTTGCCCGCGGCGAGCCTGCTGTGGGCCAGCCCGTTCACCGCAAAGGATGCGGTCAACGACAAGAAGCTCGACTCGGCGGTGGGCGTCCTGCGCGCCGGCGACGTGGTGTGGGTCAAGAACGCCCACCAGTCGAAGCGCGGCCGCTTCGCCGACTGGATCTACGACAACAAGAGCGAGGTGAATTGGCTGCCGGCCTACGATGAAACCGCCCCCGGCAAGGCCCCAAAGCGCGCGCGCCCCGTCGAGCTGGCGCTGGAGCAGACGCCACGCACGCAGGGAACGGTCTTCAGCTACGATCACGGCTCGGGCTACGTGCTCGCGATGGTGGGCGGCGACGACTACGACCGCTCCGAGTTCAACCGCGTCTCGCAGGCCTGCCGGCAGCCGGGATCGGTCTACAAGCCGATCTACTACTCGCTGGCGCTCGACCGCGGGTACGGGTTCCCGTCGCTGCTCAACGACGTGCCGCGCGCCGAGGTCGATCCGGTGACCGGCGAAGTCTGGACGCCCACCAACCTCAACAACACCATCGACTATCAAGTGACGCTGGAGTACGCGCTCATCTGGTCGAAGAACGTGCCCTCGGTACAGCTCTTCAAGCTGATGGGCGGCAAGGACGTCGAGGCCTGGGCGCGCCGCCTCGGCATCACGACGCCGATCATCCCCGATCAGGCGCTGGCGCTGGGCGCCTCTTGCACCCGCATCGACGAGCTGACCCGCGCCTTTTCGGCGTTCGCCAAGAACGGAGTCCTGGCCGATCCGGTCTACGTTCGCCGCATCCGCGATCGCACCGGTCGAGTCGTCGAAGACCACACGGCGGCGGGCGATCCGTTCGGCGCCCCCTCGGAGCGGCTTGACCGGCTGGTGGCGCTGGCCGCGGCGGCGCCGCCCGCGCCGGTGATCCCGCCGCGCACCGCCTGGCTCACCTCGACGCTGCTTCGCCACGTGGTCACGCGCGGCCACGCCCCGGCGATCCGGACCGCCGGCCTCTTCGCGGCCGGCAAGACCGGCACCTCGAGCGCGACCATGGACACCTGGTTCATCGGCTACACCTCGCGCTGGATGACCTCCACCTGGATCGGCGACGATCAGCACGAGAGGCCGCTGGGGCAGAAGGACGCCGCCTTCATGCTGACCGTGCCGATGTTCGCGCGCTACATGACCCAGGTGACGGCGGGGCTGCCGCTGGTCGACGTCCCCTGGGAGCGACCGGCCGGCGTCAAACCCGACGACACCGGCGGCAAGCTGCGCACCACGATGGATGAGGTGCTGGCCGACGGTCAGGCCGAGACCGCCCCGCCCCACAAGACGCCGCGCAAATCCCCGACCGCTCCGGGGACCGCGCCCGGGCAAACGCCCGCGCCGAAACCGCCGACCGCGCCCAAGCTGCAAACCGCGCCCAAGCCGCCGGCCGCGCCCAAGCCGCAGACCGCGCCGAAACCGTCGGTCGCACCGAAGGCGCCGACCGCTTCCGCCCCGTCGCGGACCTGAAGTCGCGGGCGATCAGCCGCCCAGCATGTGCAGCGCGAAGTCGAGCAGGCGCAACGTCTCGTCGCGCGTGGCGGTCACGTGTACCCGGACGGTGCGCCCCTGCCGGATGAGCGTCGCCCGGGCCAGCAGCGGCGAGAAGCCGCTCAGCAGCACGATCGGGTTCGCCCGCAGCCGGCCGAGGATGGTCGGCCAGGCCGATTCCCAATGCCGAGCCGGCTCTTCGGTCTGGAACTCGCCTTCGACGTCGACGAACGGGCTGTCCTCGACGCCCACCACGCCGCTGACCGCCGGGGGCACCTCCATCCCGTAGAGCAGGTGCGGCCCCTCGCCCGAGGCGCCGGTGGTCTTGAAGATGTCGACCGCGCTCACCATCAGGTCGCCGTCCGGGGGCATGAGGCCCTCTTCGGCGTCGATACGCGAGAGCAAGGGGGCCCATCCGAGGACGTCGGCGCCGCGCGCGCCCCCATCGGCGACGCCGGCATCCGGCCCGGTACCTGCGTCGGCGCCGGTCGGCGACGGCGGCGCGGCCAGCAGCATCGCGCGATAGGCGGGCGGCGTCACCACCGCCAGCCCCGGCGCGGCGAGCACGATGATCCGATCGTCCCGCATCGGTGGCGCGCCCGGCGGCGCGGCGTGGCGCGCCCGACGCTCGCCCACGGGACGGCCATCTTCGGTGTGCCAGCTCAGGACCCGATCGGTGGCCCGCGCGCCGCGCCCGAGCGCAGCCCGCAGCGCGCCCTCGTCGAGGTGGTGGCGTGCGGCCAGGAACGTCACGCTGGGATCCAGCGGATGGGGCGTGGCGATCAGCAGCGCATCGAACGCGTCGAACAGGTCGAGCCCGGTCCCTTCCAGGAGATCGCGCCGGTCGGGCAGGCGGGTCAGCAGCGCATCGACCGGCGCCGCGTAGTCGGTCCCCCGCAGGCGGTCGAGCCGCAAGAGCGCCGTCAGGCGCGACCCGCGCGGGCCGTACGCATTCAGATCGTTGGTCGGCGCCGGCGCGTTCTCGTCGTCGGTGGCCGAGGGACCGCCGCTCTTATCGTGGTCGTCGGCGTGGGTGGCCAGCGTGCCGTCGGCGGGTGGCGGCGCGACGCGGTTGCGCGCTCGACGGCGCGCGTGCCCCTTGGCGCCGTCGGCGCCCATCGGGCCACCGAGCGGGAGATCCTTGACCTCGTCGAGGCGCATGCCGGTGATCTCGATGTCGACCCGACCGCCCAGACCTCCCCGCGCCCCCAGGCCGAGGCCGATCCCGACCAGCGCGAAGTGCGCCAGCACCGAGAGAGCGAGCGCCCAGCTCCACCGCCGCCACATGCCGAGTCATTATGTCTGAAACCGGCTCTCACACAGGTTTCCTGTGTGGGTGCAGAAAGCCGCGCTACGCTGGCTTGGTGCGCAGCGGTCAGCGGAAGTCGAAGCGGGCGGCGACGATCGGCGCGGCCGGGGCGACACCGACGGTGAGGAGCGCGCCGTCGCGGGGCCACTCCTGGACGATCTCGACCAGCGCCGCCGAGAGGAAGGCGCCGGCGACCCGGGCGGCCGCGACGTCGCTGGAGGTGGCGTCGGCGGCGATCAGGCGGCCGCCGGGACGCAGGCAAGGCACCAGCGCCGCGATCCAGCGGACCGCTTCGTCGTCGGTGAGACCGGCCACGTTCTCGACGACCAGCGCGAAGAGGGAGCCGCGGCGCAGCGGCAGCTCGGCGGCCGCCAGCGTGACCTCGAGCGGACGTCCCTCCTTCTGTGCGCGCTTGCGGGCGCGCAAGGCCTGGGGCCGCAGCTCGGTCTCGACCAGGAGCAGCGTTCGTCCGCCGCGCGACACGGCATCGCCCAGCCAGGGCGGGCCGAGCACGATCACCGGCGCGCGATCGGCCGTCCAGCGCAACAGCGCCTCCAGCGTTGGCTGGCTTCCGAGAGGACCTGAAAGCAACGGACCGCGCATGCGCCGGCGCAAATTATCACGACGGCGCGCGCGATCATGAGCTTCTGCGTGCGGCTCGGGTTGGGGGCCGATCCCGGCAAGCTGGGGGGCAAGGCGCGCTCGCTGCTCCGACTCCGGGCGGCGGGACTGCGGGTGCCGGAGGCGGTCGTGGTCACCTCGGATCTCTTCGCCTGGCTGCGGGCCGGCGGGCCCGCGCTGCCCAGCGCGCCAGGTGCGTGGGCCGGACCCGCCGTCCTGGAGGCGATCGCGCGGGCGTCCGAGGCGCTGGCCGGGCGACCCTGGCCCGAAGGGCTCACCGGGACGCTCGCGACGATGCTGCGCGCGCTGGCGCCCCAGCCCGGCGCGCGGTTCGCGGTCCGCTCGTCGACATCGATCGAGGACGACGCCGGTGCGCTCGCCGCCGGGCTGTTTCTTTCGCGGCTCGATTTGCCGGCGGGCGCGGTCCCCGACGCCCTGCGCGCCGTGCTCCTGTCCGCGCTCGCGCCGGGCGTCTTCGCCTATCTTTGCCGACGCGACCTCAGCACCGACACCCTCGGTGTCGCGGTGCTCATTCACCCCTTCGTCACCGGCGACGCGGCGGGGACGGCTGCGATCGATCCGTCCGATCCGTCCGATCCGCCGGCGATCGAAGTCCATTCGGGCGACGCGGGCAACGCCGGCGCCGCACGCGCGGGCCTGGTCGACGCGCTCACCAAGTTGGCGGATCTGCACGGTCCGGTCGAGGTCGAGTGGGTCGCGACCGGTTCCGAGGTGACCTTCCTGCAGCTTCGCCCGTATCAAAGGCCGCGGGCCGCGCGGACCAGCGGTGCGCCCGACCCCGGGGGCGACTGGCGCTGGGACGCAGCCCACAACCCGCTTCCACTTTCGTCGGCGCAGGCGGGGTTGGTCGCGCTGGTCGACCGGACCTGCCAGACGGGCTTTCGGCAGCGGGTCGCGGGCGGATACCTCTTTTATCGCGCCGACGACGCGACCAACGAAACGTCGGAGGGCACCCCGCCGAGCTCGGCGACCGAGGCCCTGCGTGCGCTGCGTGCCGTGGCCGATCCCCGCCTGGCCGCGCCCGCGCCGACCCTGGAGGCGGCGCTGGCGACCTTCACCGCCATCTACCAGCCGCTCTTCGGCGTCGTGCAACCGGCGGCCCGCGCCGGACGCTCCGCGCTGGCGGCGTTCCTGCGGCGCCACGCGATCGATCCCGCGCCACACCTGCCCGCGCTCCTCACCGCGATCCCGTCGGCGGCCAGCGAGCGGCGGCGGCGGGCGCGCGTCTTCATCGACGCCCCCGACGCGGCAGCCCGGGCCACCGCGCGCGACGCCTATCTCGAATCGTTCGGCGACGAGTCGAGCGACTGGGACGTCGTCGTGCCGACCTGGCGCGAAGCGCCCGAGGCGCTGGAACGGCGATTGCTCGCCGCCGGGCGCGAGGGACATCCGGAAGCGGAGAGCGGCGCCTTTGCAGCGGCAGCCTCGACCATCCGCAACGCGCTGCCACCGGTGGCGCGGGACGACTGGGAGATCCACCTCGCGGCGGCGCGGGCGGGCGCGGCTGTGGGCGAGGACGACGACGCCCTTTACGCGCGCGCCGCCGCCCAGGTTCGACTGGCGCTCCTCCGCGAGGGGGGCAGGTTGGTCGCGGGCGGCGTGCTCGAGCGCGCCGGCGACATTTTTTGGCTGCCGCTCGGGGTCGTGCGCGACGACGCGCGCGGCGTCGTCAACCTCTCGCGCGCGGACGCAATGAAGTGTCTCGCCGACGCCCGAGCCGCCGACGCCGAGGCGCGCACGAATCCACCCGGGCTGGCGGTCGCCGGCGCGGCCTTGGCGGAGACACCTGGCCTCGTGCGCGGAAAATCGGGCGCCGGCGGCACCTACATCGGACGGGTCCGGATCGGGGAGGTGCTGGTGGCCCGGACGATCCTTCCGACGGAGTTGCCGCTCATTGCGGCGGCGGCGCTGGTGATCGAAACGGGCGGGCCGCTCGATCACGTGGCCGCGCAGGCGCGCGAGCGCGGGATCCCGGCCGTGGTCGGCGCGGTGGGCGCCTGCGATCGCCTGCGCGACGGCGATCGGGTCCTGGTCGACGGCGACGCCGGGCTGGTCGTGAAGCTCGGCTCCGACGATTGAACCGCGGCCTTCTCGGACATTCGGACATTCCGACCGCGGCGGCCTCAGATTCCGTGTGCGGCGACCAGGCGCACCAGATCCTCGTAGCCGCCGATGACCCGCCCGTCGACGAAGATGACCGGAACCGTCCGCCGGCCGCCGGCCGCCTCGACCAGCGCGGCGCGCGCGTGGTCGTCGCCGGTCACGTCGATCTTCTCGAACGGGATGCCTTCCCGCTCGAGCAGGGCTTCGGCCCGTCGGCAGGAACCGCAACGGGTGGTGCCGAACACCCGCACGCGGGCCCCGCTGTCGGCTGGTGTGCTCACGCTCTTTTGATGCCGGTCAGCGCTCGTCGGTGTCGCCGTCGTCTGCGAGGTACTCGAGGATGACTTCGTCGAGGCTCTTGTCGGAGACCAGGTCGCCGGCGAACGCTTCGGGCGCCCCGGCCGCCGGCGGATCCCAGGGCATGCGGATCTTGCCGGTGGTGCTCACGGTCGAGCCATCGGGGGCGGCGGTCTGCACGACGGACTGAGTGGCCGGCGCGATGCGGGTCGGCGCGGGCGTCTCCCAGGGCATGCGGATGTCACGCGCCGAGGCCAGCGGTTGCGATTGAGCATCCGGCGCGGCCGCGCGGCTGCGGTTGCCGGTGACGTAACCGGCACCGTCGCGCACGGCGTAGTGCCCGCCGGCGTGTGCGCGGGCCGGCCAGGCAGGGGGCGGATTCGGCTTGCCGATCGTGCCGTGGACGGGAGGTTGACCCGCCCCGACGTTGATCACGACGTTGCGCCGCACGACCACCCCGTCGGCGGCATTGGAGAGCACCACCGACGGTCGTCTCGCGGCGACCGGCTGGACGACCACCACCGGCTTCGGTGTCACTTTGGGCCGCGCGGCCGGCGCGGGCGCCGGGGTGATCGTGACTACCGCGGGCGCGGCGGCGACGGGCGCGGCGGCAACGGCAACGGCGGCGGGTGCGGCGGCGACGGCAATCGCGGCGGGCGCAGGAGGCGCTTCCAC
>OCTA010001398.1_pt1 | contig 22170 bp, 26 predicted proteins | sample 1538991 | NCBI WGS metagenome assembly OCTA01 (sample SAMEA3539302, study PRJEB22396) | soil metagenome | biome: tundra; feature: field; material: soil | place: USA | collected 2010-05 | depth 0.15 m | reverse complement strand
ACCGTAGACCTCTCCAATGCAGAAAGAAGGCGAAATCAGAGGACAACTCACATCCAGTTGTAGACGTCGGCTGACGCAATTTATTACCAATTTCTAACGCCGCAGGTAACGGGCATATATCAAGCCCCTGAGCGCCGCCGGCCCAGATCGGGGCGCCGGCCCGCCGTCAGCCGTGGATCGCGCCGTGACCAGCTCGAAGGGTCAGCGGGTCTGAGCGTCCTCGCGTGGGCGAGGGTCGTCGAGCTGTGCCACGCTCTGCACTAGCGAAGCGTTGAGCGTGGTCAAGGCGGATCCGAGGTCGATCTGCTCGGCGCCGGCCCAGTCGCTGACCAGTGCTTCGATACAGCGTCGCCGCTCCCGCTCCACTTCGCGCATCGACTGACGGCCTTCCAGGGTCAAGACGATGGTCGATGAGCGTCCGTCGGCGGGGTTCGAGCAGCGTTCGACGAGTCCGTGCCGTTCGAGGGCCGTGATCTGGCGGGTGACCGTCGAGGCGTCCAGCCGCAAGGATTTGGCTAGGGCATTCGTGCTCGTCGGCCCCAGGTCTTCGAGCATCCGCATGGCGAGGTAACCGGCCCGGTCCACTGGAGGCGCTGTCGCTCCTGGCCATGTTCGCCGGGGCGTTCTCGCTCGCCCATTCACCGTTGGTGAGCGGGATGAAGGGCAGCGACCCGGGCCACGAACTTCTCTCATAACGCTCTCCGTCCGCCCCGTTGCCGGACGCAGCCTGCCAGCCGCCACCGTCGCCTTCTTGACGCGCCGGATCGCGACCTGCGGCCCGCGATAACTTGCCGACGCCGATATCGAGATATATCGTTTTACCTGAGGCATGGCAGGCTCAGCCGGGATGCGGAGGACCACATGACGACAGGACCCGACCTGCGTATCGGAGACGCCGACCGCGAGGCGGCTGCCGCCCGCCTGCGCGAGCACTACGCGCAGGGCAGGCTGACCCTGGAGGAGTTCAACCAGCGCCTCGATGCGGTGTTCGCAGCGACCACGCAGAGCCAGCTGAGCGCGCTCACCCGCGATCTTCCGCACGTGGGGGCGCCGTCCGCAGCGCTGCCCGTCGGCGCGGCCGATGCCCACCGGGAGCGATCCGGGCGAGAGCACCGGCGTGGCTCCCGGGCACGGCTGGGCCTGTTCCCGGCAATCATCTCCGCGCTGATCGCCTGGCTGCTGGTAGTCGATCTGCAGCTGCGGATGTTCCCGTGGCCGGGCAAGCTGGCCATCTTCCTGGTGATCCTCGGGGCCGTCCGCGGGCTGCTGCGCCGCATGTGGCGTGTCGGCCGGGGTGGCGGGCGCATGGGCTGCGGGCGGCAGCGGGGCGGACGGTAGTCGCGGCCAAGCTCCATCGGCGCGCCGCGTGGGGTATTTGACCGGGTTGGCCTACACTTGGGGCCCATGAATCGGAATTCGGGCATCGGCCTAACTTCGTTGGGGATCGTTCTGGTGGTCGTGGGAGCCATTCTGCGGCTGGCGATCACAGTGCATTCTTCTGGATTCAACATTCACAAGGTGGGCGATGTCCTGCTTGTGGTCGGGATCCTTCTCGTCATCGTCAGCCTGCTCGGCATCGCCAGAGGAGCCAGGAGCCGGAGCGCGACTCGCGTATAGGGCCCCGAATTCCCCTTTTACCGTGCTGGCGCGGTTCTACCATGCTGGCGCTGGGCTCGCCCAGTCGACCGCTGACGGGAGGGCAGCCAGCAGCGCCCGGGCCCAGTCGCGGTAACCGGTCTGGCTCGGATGAAAGCTGTCGGATGCGAACTTCCCGCCCCAGGGCGGCAGGAAGTGGGCGGACACCTCCGCGACGGTAAGGCCGCGCGCCCGTGCCGCCTGATGGATGGTCCGGTTGATCCGTGCCACGTAGGGCACGCTGATCCGGCCGACGATCCCCCACATCCCGGCGGGTACCGGCAGGTCGAGGACGACCGTCTCAGCGGGCAGGGCGCGGACCAGTGCGCGCAGGTCATCGAACAGCTTCGACGGCGCACTGTAGAAGATGTCGTTAACACCGATTCCGCAGGTCACGAGGTCAGGGGCGGCGGGCAGGCGGGGCAGCTGGTCGCGCAGCACATCGCGGATGAGCGCGCCGGACGTGGACAGGTTGAGCACGCGCCACCGCAGCCCGGTCCGCAGCCGCAGATCGGCGAGGACCTGGCCGACATACCCGCCCTCCGGGCTGGGTGCACCGAGGCCCTGGGCGGTTGAGTCACCGAGCACCACCCAGAGCGGCCCGGTTTCGGTGAGAACCCGGTCGTTGTGCGCCTGCCAGTGACTGGCGAAGGCTACGCAGTCCCCGCGCATCGCCGCGACACCATCGGTCCACCGCCCCAACGGCCCGGCGCGCAGCCCCGACAGCTCCGCGACATGGGTGCGGGTCACGTACGAGGCGGCGTTCGCGACGATCTCGACCGGCGAGCGGCGCCCGCTGCCGCTGCCCCCGGAGAGCGCCATCATCCAGGCCGGACGCGACACTGCGGGCGTCCGGTGCATGCCATCCCCCCGGTAACCCGGCAGATCGTTGACGTGAGATGAACAAAGGTAGACAAATAGATCGCCAAATGTCAACGCGCCGGTTTACGAACGTGTGCTGGAGCGCTGGATGGAGAACCGGATGGGCGAAGGTAAGTTAGGCGCATGGACGAGAACCGGGCCCGGCGGGTCGCCGACGCTCTCAGGGACCGTGGCATCGACGCGCACCTGGAGAACGCGGGGATCGATGTCTACGGAGTGCGCGTCGTCCTCGGTGACGGGCGCGAGGCGATCTGGGGCAATGAGGGCACATCGTCGCTGGAGGCTGAGGTGCTGCTGGACGGGGACCTGGTCGGCTTCGTCCCGCAGATTCCCGGCTCCGAGGCATTCGATGAGGCGCAGGTGGTGGACGCCATCGCGCGAGCCGATTACACCGAGCCCGTCGCCCGGGAGCGCGCTGTAGCGCCGCCGGCGGCACCGCCCCTGATGCGAGAGGGCGGGCTGTTCCGCCGCTTCCTCGGCGGTTTCCGGTACGACTCGGAGTAAGGCCGGGCTTAGCCTGACGTCGTGTGCGAGGAAACTGCCGGGAAGATCCGTTATGTCACGGGGCCTGGAAGTGGTAGCCCTCGTGCAGAAGCCGGGGCAGGACGATCCGCAGCGCCGCCACCGTCTGGGACCGGTTGCCGCCGCCGTCGTGCTCCAGGATGATCGATCCGGGTCTGGTGTGATCCATGATGTTGCCGACAATGCTGCTCACGCCCGGCCGGGCCCAGTCGCGCGGGTCGACTGACCAGTCCAGCGGGATCATCCTCATCTGCTCACAGTGCGTGATCACGGCCGGAGACCAGGCGCCGTAAGGGGCGCGGAATAGGCTCGGTGGCACGCCGGTCACCGCGTGGATCGCGTCACTGGCGCGGGCGAGTTCGCTGCGCACGCCCACGGCCGGCAGCCGCGCGAGGTCGGCATGCGTCCACGTGTGATTGGCGATCCGGTGACCAGCCTCCGCAACGGCGCGAGCCAGATGCGGGTAGGCGGCCACGTTGATACCGATCATGGAGAACGTGGCGGTCACCCGATACGTGTGCAGCAGGCGCAGTACCTGCGGGGTGTACACGGGATCAGGGCCGTCGTCGATGGTCAGCGCGATCGCCTTGGATGCGGGGTCGATGTAGTACAGCGGCCGGTCCAGTGGGTAGGACGGGCCGGGGCGGACAGCCATCAGGTCCGCGGGACTGGGCGGCCGCGGGGGCGGGGGAAGCAGCATACGAGGCAGCGGGCCGCCGATCAGCGCCATGCCGCTGACCGCCAGCAGCGCCCGGCGGCCCATGACAACATCGGGAGGACCAGGGTCTTCCATGGCTGCGGCTCCCGCCGTGGTCTGCGCCCGATTGTGGTACATCCGGAACGGTACGCTAACTATCCGCAACTATCCGCGCTATCTAGGCCATCGTGCGGAAATGTTCGCCGCCACGGCGGCAGCGCCTGATCTGCCACTCCATCCATGAGCACCGCCGGCGTAACGTTCTCGGAACGGTCCTGGGCGTACGCTTCGCTCCGTGAGTGAGGTTGACCCGGCCGACGGGCGGACGGCGATGACCATGGGGGGCGCGGGCCGCCGCTTCCGCCTGGCGTCGCCGGTGACCGCGTGGGTTCTCGGCGGCCTGGTGCTGATCTTGGTCATCGCCGATCCGCTGCTGGCCGGTCTCGCGCACCAGAGCCTGGACGCCAGCGGCGGCTCCCTGCCGGTGTGGATCTCGGCTGGCTTCGGGGTGGTGGGCTGCGTAGTGGCCTGGCGGAAGCCAGGTAACCCGCTCGGCTGGGTTCTCCTGGGTGCGGCGGTCTTCCTGGCGCTCAGTGAGGACGCCAGTTTCTATACGGTGGCCGATTACCGGCTCCGGCATGGAGGGCTCCCGCTCGGCTGGGTGGCGTTGCTCGCGCAGCCCGGCTGGGCACCTGGGATCGTGCTCCTCGGGCTGGGGTTCCTGCTGTTTCCCGACGGCCGGCTGCCGTCACCGCGCTGGCGGTGGCTGCTGTGGGTGTATTTCGCCGTGGCGATTCTGTGGATGGGCGGTGCCTTCATTTCCACGGTGGGCGCCATCGTCGGCCACCACACGGAGGTGGACGCCAGCGGGAACCTCCTGGCCCTGGACAACAATTCGGCCCGCTCCGCGGCCTGGTGGAATGTGGTGAGCGACGCGGTCTTGCCGCTGGTGGCGGTCTGCTGGCTGGGGTCGCTGGGGGGTCAGGTACTCAGCTATCGGCGCTCGTCCGGGGAGCGCCGCCAGCAGCTCAAGTGGCTGATGAGCGGTTCGGCGATGGCCGGCCTGTGCGCGGCCGCCAGCTTCCTGCAGCCGGGCGGCCTGTCCGGGAGCCCGCAGGTTCTGGGTGTTATCGCCACGGCCGGGTATCTCGCGATCCCGGGGAGTATCGGTGTGGCCATCTTGAAGTACCGCCTGTTCGACATCGACCGGATCATCTCCCGGACCCTGGGGTATGCGATCGTCACGGGCCTGCTGGTGGGGGTGTACGCGGGGATAGTGCTGCTGGCCACCCAGGTCGTGTCGATCACTACGCCGGTGGCGGTGGCCGCGTCGACCCTGGCCGCGGCGGCGCTGTTCAATCCGCTGCGGCGGCGGGTGCAGCGGATGGTGGACCGGCGGTTCAACCGGGCCCGGTATGACGCTGACGCCGCGGTGGCCGCGTTCGCCGCCCGGCTGAAAGAGGCGGTGGACCTGGATGCGGCCCGCGCGGAACTTCTTGATGTCGTCTGCCGGTCACTGGAGCCCGCCCACGTCTCGGTGTGGATCAAGCAACACGAATAAGGCAGGCCTCATCCGGGCCCCCGAACTCGCCGGCTACTCCCCCGGCGTCACTATGCGACCGCGCCGCCGGCGACGCCAGGCACACTAACCACGTCGATATCCTCGCCCGCGAGCTCGACCGCGTACCTGGTCGGCGCGCACACATCGGGATCGCCGGAGCCAACGAGCGCGACCGCGTGCCCCTGCTGGGCCTCCTTCACCGCGGCCCGAGCGCAAGCCTCCTCCTCGCCAGGCCCGCTGGTGAGCACCCGGGTGCCCGGCGGAAGCAGGTCACCGATCTGGTCCAGGTGCTGACTGAGGCCAGCCACGACCGAAGCACGGCGCAATTCGGCCACGGCGCGCGGGGTCAGCAGGTCCCGGGCGCCGGGGCCGATGCCGACCAGCGCGAGCCGGCCGCGGGGGCGGACCCGCGCCACCGCGACGGCGGCGGCCGCGGACCTGCGCTCGGGGACGACCAGCTCGTCCGCCCCAGCCAGAGCGGCTGCCTCGGCTGCGCTGGGCGATCTGAACCGAGCTCGCACGGTGCGCCGCACTTGCGGCACCTCGACGGTGGCGAGCTGGCTGGCCGGATACGTGACCAGCGCCCACCCACGCTCCTGGGCGGCCTCCGCGAGCCCGGCCGCTCCAGCCTGGTCGTCCACCGTCGCCAGGGCAGTCACACAGGCGCGGGACAGCCCGGCCTCGCCCAGGGCGGAGCCCACCAGGTCCAGTACCTCATCCGCCGCCACGCCGCTCTCCGCCATCACACCGACGATCAGCGACGGCGGGCGCAGGACTACCGTGCGCGCATCGACCGGCACAACCCGGTCGGTGATGAGGATCCGGTACTCCCCGACATCGCTCACGGTGGCCGGGAGGGGCGGCAGCGGCCATGCCGCGTCCCCTTCCAGCCGGACCGGCTCGCCGTCGAGCAGTGCCCGGCTGACCGTCCCGGCGGCGCCCTCGGTGGGCCAGCCCAGCGTGTCCAGGCCAGGCAAGCTGACCGCGTCAGTGGCCGTGGTGATCACCGCGTCCGCGCCGAACACCCCGGCGACCCTGACCGCAAGCGCGTTCGCGCCCGCCGCATGGCCGCCCACCACCGCCACCGCATAACGCGCCGACTCGTCGACGCACACGACGGCGGGGTCGGTCCACTTACTGTCCAGCAAGGGGGCGATGAGCCGGACGGTCGCGCCGACGGCGAGGAAGCACACCAGCCCGTCACACTGGGCCCACGCCTGCGGCAGCGCCTGCCGGGCGGGGCCGTCGTAGCTGACCGTCTGGCCGGGCCAGGCGTGCGCCAGCCGGGCGGCAGCCTTGTGGCCCGCCGCAGTGACGGCGATGAGGCCGATCACCGGGGCTCGTCCCGACGGTCCCGGCCAGCGGCGGGCGCCGGCGCCACCATGCCGCAGCGGCCGCGTTTGAGCATGTGGCCAAGCAGATCGCAGGCAGCCTGCCCTGTCAATCGCGAGCACGCCAACGCCCGGGTGATCACTTGACGTGCCGGCCCAATCTCGTTCGTCCCATAGCCACCTGCCGCCACCTGGATCAGCCTCCCGCGTCCGCGGACAGGAAAAACACGGTGTCACCAGTGGCTAGCGGTGTCTGGCCGTCCCTGGTGATCTGGTCACCGTTCAGCGCCACCACCACATGGGATGGCAGCGACGGCAGAGCCTGACCAGGAGCCCGGACGACCACGACCGGTCCGTCGGTCACCCGCGCGATGACGCCGACGGTCCGCCGCAGCAGGGTCGAGCCGTGCCATTCCAGGGCTGGTTTGGGCGTCCCCATCCGCGACGACCGCCCGCCGGCCAGCACGATCCCCGCAGAACCCGACATCACCCGATCCTACGAGCAGGCGCCGCAGATCCCGGCCAGGCCAGGATCCTTGCCACGCCAGGATTTCGGGTGGCATGCTCCGGCACGGAGGTGTTCAGTGGCGACCAGGCGAGGGTTCCCGGAGCTTCTGCAGGTGGTTTTGGACAGCACCGACGCCCGGGCACTGGCGGAGTTCTACCGCCAGTTGCTGGGTCTGCGGTACCGGCCCGGGGACGAGCCACCAGCCGATGGCGAGCCGGACCCGGCCGGGCAGGACTGGCTGGTGCTGCGCGATACCTCCAGCGCTAACCGGGTGGCGTTCCAGCAGGTGGCAGAGCTGCCGGAGGCGACGTGGCCGGAGGGTCCGCACCCGCAGCAGCTGCACCTGGACCTGATGGTGCCGACGGCGGCCGACTTCGAAGCAAGCCATGAGCGAGCGCTGGGCCTCGGCGCCCGGCTGCTGAACGACCGCTCCGATGATCCCGAGGAACCTCTGCGCGTCTACGCCGACCCCGCCGGGCATCCCTTCTGCATCTTCGTGGCTGCCGGGACCCAGTGACGGCTACATCCAGCCGCCATCGGCAGCCAGGGTCGATCCGTTGATGTAGGCGGCCTCGGGTGAGGCGAGGAAGGCGATGGCGGCCGCGATTTCGTCCGCCTCGGCCAGCCGCCCGAGCGTGCTGTGCAGCCGCATGAGCGTGTCGCCCGGCAGGCCGCGCAGGTCGGGATGGGTGTAATGCCGGGAGTTCTCGGCGGCCATGTCGGTCCTGGTGCCGCCGGGGGCGATGGCGTTGATGGCGATGTTACGGGCGGCCAGCTCGGGAGCCAGGTTGCGGGCCAGCGCCACGACCGCTGCCTTGCTGGCCGCGTACAGGCTGTGCTCGAAGATGGCGATCCCGGCGCTGACCGAGGACATCAGGACGATCCGGCCTCCGTGGGTCATCTGCGGTACCGCGGCTTGCACCACAAAGAGCTGGCCTGCGACGTTGGTGTCGAACACGCGCCGGAAATCCTGCTCGGTGATCGAGGCCAACGGCCCGAAGTACTCCACCCCGGCGTTACTGATGAGAACGTCGAGACCGCCCATGGTCTCCGCGGCCTGGCTGACCACGGCCTGCGTCGCGGCCCGGTCGGTGACGTCGCTCTGGACCGCGAACGCTACGTGGCCGGCGTCGGTGAGTTCGGCCACCAGCGATCGGGCGCTGTCGGCATCGCTGCGGTAGGTGATGGTGACGGCCGCGCCCTCGGCGGCGAGCCGGCGGGCCACCGCGGCGCCGATTCCGCGGCTACCGCCGGTGATAAGTGCCCTGCTGTTGTCGAAACGCTGCATCGAGGTTTCCTCCGTGATCGGTCGTCATACGCACGATCGGCGGGCGCTTCGCCTGCGTCGCCCTGGACTACCCTCCGCCAGCGCCCGGGAAACGGTGAACCCCAGGCATGGCGGGGTTGTCAGCTGTTGGCAGTACTTCCAGCGCCACTACCGCAGCGAGTTCTCCCCGGTCCGGCACGGCGTGCTGCCCATAATCGGGAGCCTGCTCATGCTGCTGCCGATCTACGGGCTGCTGTGGCCCGTCCCGCCCTGGCCTTACAACCTGGTCCCCTACCTGATCGTCGCCTGGACACTGGGCGGGATCGGCTATTTCTGGTATCTGGCCAGGAGGCGCCCGGCCATGATCGAGGCGATGGGACGGGTCTGGGAGCCTGATCCAGGGCCGGCCGCCAAGCCCATACCCTGACCATCTCAGAGATACGATCCAGCGCATGACACCACCGGATACCGGTCTTCCCGGGAACATCGGAGCACCGGCGACCCGGGCGCTGATGACGGCCGGATATACCGAACTCAGGCAGCTGGCCAATGTGCCGGCCGCCGAACTGAAGAAGCTGCACGGCGTGGGGCCGAAGGCTGTGCGGCTGCTGCAGGAGGCGCTCGAGCAGCAGGGCATGTCCCTCAGCTAGAACGGCAAGGAGGCCGGGGGGTAGGAGCTAGCTTCCGCTCTTCAGTTTGCGCCAGCCGCCGGCTCGGTTGTTGGCGATGATGCAGGTGAACATCGCGCCGAGGGCGGCCGCGTTGATGGTCTCGCCCTGGAAGACGGCCACGGTGCGGGCGGTCTGGTTGCCGTGGCCGCCGGTGATGATCCCGTCGGGATCAGGCACGATGCCGCCGTCATAGATGAAGACATTGACGTGGTCCTTGGCCGCAAGCAGCGCGCAGACGTTGCCCTGCAGGACGAAGTACGGCTGGCTAGTGCGCTTGATGGTTTCGGATACCTCCGGGTCGGCGGCGTGGACCAGGTCCCGGACTTCTCGGCAGATGGCTTGCTGCCAATCGGGCAAGGCATCGATGTAGGCGTCAACGCGCGGGTCGGCGGCGTATGTCATGCTGGCCCCTCCCCGGCCACCGGCAGCGAATAGCAGGCTGCACCGAGTATCCACCAGCGGCTGGCGATCGTCTCGACATCTTCCCGTCATGATCACGTTAAGAGCCGCTGGCCGCCGGCTGAACGCGTCCGCCGCTGCCGGGCCGGCCGGTGAGCAAGGGACCATCAGGCACGCGTCGCTGATTTGCTAGGAGGTTTCCGATGACCGGTAACCTCGCCGACGACCGCGTCACCGTGGCACGGCTGCTGCGGCGGCTGGCGCCGACGTATGAACACCTCGGGGCCAGCCTGGCCCGGCATAGGGTGCGCTCAGGAGGAGGAGGAGGCCATTATGGGGTTCGAGCACATCCTGGTTGAGCGGTCCGGTGAGTTCGCCACCGTCACTATGAACCGGCCGCAGCGGCGCAATGCCCTGTCGCTGGAGCACATGCGGGAATTGATCACCGCGTTCCGTGACATCGGGGACAGTGACGCCCTGGGCATCGTGCTGGCCGGCACTGGCCCGGTGTTCTGCGCCGGTCACGACTTCGCCGATGTCGCTGACGCTGACCTGTCGGCGGTCCGCTCGCTGCTGGTGACGTGCACCGAGCTGATGACACTCATCCAGCAGGTGCCGCAGCCGGTGGTGGCCCGGGTGCACGGCCTGGCCACGGCGGCAGGCTGCCAGCTGGTCGCCAGCGCCGACCTCGCCGTGGCCAGCCAGGACGCGGGGTTCGCCGCTCCCGGCGGAAAGGGCGGCTGGTTCTGCCACACCCCGATGGTGGCGGTGGCCAGGAACGTCGGCCGGAAACGGGCCATGGAGATGGCGCTGTCGGGCGATGTCATCGACGCGCGGACGGCGCTGGACTGGGGACTGGTCAACCAGGTGGTGCCCGCCGCGCAACTTGACTCCGCCGCCGCGAACCTGCTCGACCGGGTCACCCGGGGATCCGCCGAGAGCAAGGGCATTGGCAAGCAGGCACTGTATGCGCAGATCGACCTCGACCAGCCAAAGGCGTACGCCTACGCCGTCGAGGTGATGGCCGCGACCAGCCAGCTACCAGACGCACGTGAAGGGATGCGGGCCTTCCTGGACAAGCGCAAACCACACTGGCGCCGCGGACGGCCGTAAGACCGAGCCGGTGGTGGGCAGGACGCTGGTCCCATGGTGTGCGTAGCGTGGTCCTGTGGCAATCGGCTACTGCGTCATCGTGGCGGACGCGACCAGGCTGGATGACGTGGAGCCGTTGTTCGGCGGCGGCGCAAAACCACCCGCCCTCGGGATGCGGCATAAGGTCCAGCCGCTCGGCCAGCGGAGGCCGCATCGTCATCAGCCGTTCCTCCGTACCCCGCGGCCCGCACCCGGCATCCTTACTCGCCCTCCACGAGCCTGCATGAAACGTCCGGCCTTACTGTCCCATAGACGGCCAGATAGACGCTCGGGCAGGCCGGGTGGCGAGCCGCAACCTTTAGAATCCCGGTCATGAAGGCCGGCGGGAATGCCTGGTGAGTCGGATGCCGGGTGAGAATGCGCTGCGGCCGCGTAGCTGTGCGGTGATCGGTGCCGGGGTGCTCGGTGCAGGCGTGGCGGCGCGGCTGGCCGAGGCCGGCATCGGGGTGACACTTCTGGAGCAGGCCGAGCCGGGGCGCGCCGCTACCCGGTCGAGCTTTGCTTGGCTGAACGCCAACGACAAGGCACCCCGTGCCTACCACGACCTCAATCACGCCGGGATGCGGGCCTGGGCCGGGCTTTCGGCCAGCCCGGGCGGCGCGGCGTGGTACCGGCCGGCCGGGAACATCGAGTGGGCGGTGAGTGGTGCCGGGCGGGCGCTGCTCGCCGCCCGGGTGCACCGGCTCGCCGGGTGGGGATACCCGGCGCGGCTGATTGACGCCGCAGAAGCGGCCCGGCTTGAACCGTCGCTGCGGCTGCCCCAGCCGGCACCGGACATCGCGTGGTTTCCTGACGAGGGCTATCTGCTCACTGAGCCGCTGGTCAGCCAGCTGGTGGGGCAGGCCGCCGGGCACGGGGCCACGGTGCTGACCGGCGAGCCGGGACGCGTGGTCAGCCTGGACACTGCCGATGGCGCCCTGCGGGCGGTGCGGACCGCCGCTGGCCTGGTAATGGCGGCGGATGCGGTCGTGTGCTGCGCGGGGCGCTGGGTTCCTGAGCTGGCCGCGCTGGCCACCGTGGCCTGCCCGGTGCCGCTTGTCCCGTGGGCGCCGCCCGGTGCGGCAGCGCCGGGGCTGGTCGTGCAGGCCGGGCCGGTGACACCGCCGGGCCCGACGCGGATGGTGCACACGCCGGAGGTGTACCTGCGACCTCATTCCGGCGGGCTGATGCACCTGGAAGCACCCGATGCCGCGGTGGACCTGCATACTCCCGACACCGAATTGCGGCGCTGGGCGGATGAACTGCTGCGCCGGGCACGCCTGGTGGTCCGCGGGCTGGCTGACGCCACTGTCGTCGGCTACCGGGTGTGCGTGCGCCCGATGCCGGTGGATGGCCAGTCCATCGTGGGATGGCTGCCCGGTGCCAGTGGCCTGTATGTGGCGGTGACGCACAGCGGCGTGACCCTCGGCGCGCACGTGGCCCAGCTCATCACCACAGAACTCGTCAGCGGCTCGGCGGCCGCTGAGCTTGCGCCTTACCGGCCCGATCGCTTCATCCCTACCGCGCCAGCGCCGGAGCGGAACTGACGCGGGGAACACCGCCTGTCGGGGGGGACCAAGCTCCCCTTCTGGGAATTGTCAGTGCCGGGCGGGACGATGACCGGGCAATGCGTTGACTCACCGGGAGGTGCAGGGGCCGTGCCGGATGCCAGCCGTGATGCAGCGGCCGAACCCGAGGACCTTGGCCGGCTGTTCGTTGAGCGGGCGAGCGCAGGCGACGTGGATGGGGTTGTCGCGCTGTACGAGCCCGGGGCGGTGCTCGCATCTCCGGCGGGCAATCTGGCGATCGGCGTCGCTGCGATCCGGGAGGTTTATCAGGAACTGCTAGCCGGCGGCCCGCAGTTCAACGGGGATGTTCGCCCAGCGCTTCATCACGGTGACCTTGCGCTGACATCGACGCGGTTCCCCGGCGGTGCCACAGCAGAGATCGCCCGGCGTCAGCCGGATGGCACGTGGTTGTGGATCGCCGATCAGCCGAACGTCGTCGCCGGGTTCACCGCCAAGTAGCCCGGGCCTACCCGAAACACATCAAACGGGCCCCATGCTGTCGCCCGTTTGACCAGCTGCCGCTCGGCCCGGCACGATCAACCCTGGTGGTCAGACGCGGGCTGGAGCTGGTGGTCGGAGGGAGCTGATCGGGATATGAGCATTCTGGGCACCCGGGTTCTGCGGACGGAGGATCCCGGCTTTCTGACTACAGGCGGCGTCTACACCGATGACGTTGTGGACGAGCGGCTGGCCGGCGCCTGCCACGTGTTCTTTGTCCGGTCCCCGATCGCGCACGCGCGGATCCGGTCCGTGGACGTCAGCGCGGCGCGGCAAGCGCCCGGCGTCGTCGCCGCGTTCACCGGGTCCGACCTGGCCGACCTCCCGCTGATGGCCCCGCCGATGCCGGGCGTGATCGACGAGCGGATGGCCCAGCCGCTCATCGCCCGCGACGTGGTCCGCTTCGTGGGCGAGCCAGTGGCCGTGGTGATCACCGAAGACCCGTATCAGGGCGAGGACGCCGCGGAGCTGGTTGACGCCGACTACGACCCCCTTCCGCCGGTGGTCGACCTAGCCGAGGCCGCGGACGGTGCGGCCGGCCTGCTGTTCCCGGACGCCGGCACCAACGTCGCTGCCTCCTTCGGCGACGCTGCCGGGCTCAAGGCCGACCTGTTTGATGACTGCGACGTGGTCGTCACCCGCGCGATCGTCAACCAGCGGGTCGCGCCCGCGCCAATGGAGACCCGCGCGACGGCCGCTGTCTGGGGCGACGACGGACGGCTCACGGCGTGGATCCCCAACCAGGGCGCGCAGGGGACGCGCGACGCCCTGGCGGCCCTGCTCGGGATGGATCCAGCCGGCGTCCGGATCATCACCCCGGACGTGGGCGGCGCGTTCGGGGCCAAGTTCGGCGCCGACCCGGAGCACGCGGTGGTGTGCTGGGTAGCCAGGCGGCTGGGCCGTCCCGCACGCTGGGCCGAGACCCGCAACGAGAACCTGGTCGCGATGACACACGGCCGCGCGCAGCACCAGACGGTCACGATCGGCGGCAGCCGGGACGGGACCGTGCTGGCCTACCGGCTGGAGATCCGGCAAGATGCCGGGGCCTACCCTAGGTTCGGCGCGTTCCTGCCTGCTCTTACCATCTTGATGGCCCCTGGGCCGTATGCATTCAGCCGGGCGGAGGCGGTCGGCACGACGGTGGTGACGAATACCACGCCGGTCGGCGCCTACCGCGGCGCGGGCCGCCCTGAAGCCACCGCCGCGGTAGAGCGGGCCATCGACCTGTTCGCCGCCGAGATCGGCATGGACCCCGCCTCTGTACGCCGCAAAAACCTGCTGCCCAAGTTCACCGAGCCGCACACGACCGCGTTCGGCGCCGTGTACGACAGCGGTGATTACACCGTGGCGCTGGACAAGGCCCTCGCGGCGGCCGGCTACCCGGGCCTTCGGGAAGATCAGATGAAACGGCGCGCCGCCGGCGATACGGTCCAGCTCGGCATCGGCATGTCCTGCTATGTGGAGATCACCGGCCCAGGGATGGAGGCGGGCGGCCCGCGCGAGAACGCGACCGTCGAGGTCCATCCCGGCGGCAGCGCCACGATCCTGACCGGGACCTCCCCGCACGGGCAGGGCCACGCCACCGTATGGGCGATGCTGGCCAGCGACGAGCTCGGCATCCCGGTCGACAAGATCACCGTGAAGTGGGGCGACACCGACCTGATCCCCGAGGGCGGCGGCACAGGGGGCTCGCGCAGCCTGCAGCAGGGCGGGGCGGCGGTGCAGCAGGCATCGCGGGAGCTGATCGACGTGGCTCGGCGGCGCGCGGCCGCCGAACTGGAAGCCAGCGAGGCCGACCTGGTCTTCGACCCTGGGCGCAGCGCGTTCGCCGTGGCCGGCGACCCGGAAGCATCAGTGCCGCTGGCCAAGCTGGCCGAGGAGGAGCGGCTGGTCGTGCGCACCGTGTTCGTCGCGCCCGGCCCCACCTTCCCGTTCGGGGCGCACGTCGCCGTCGTCGACGTGGACACCGAGACCGGCAAGGTGGTGCTGCGCCGGGTGGTGACCATCGACGACGCTGGCACCGTGATCAACCCGCTGCTGGCGGAGGGCCAGCGGCATGGCGGCATCGCCCAGGGCGCGGCTCAGGCGTTCCTGGAGGAGTTCATCTACGACGCCGACGGCAACCCGCTGACCGCGAGCTTTGCCGACTATCCCTTCCTGTCGGCCACCGAGGTGCCCAGCTTCGAGCTGGCCGACATGGCCACGCCGACCAGCTACAACCCGCTCGGGGCCAAGGGGATCGGCGAAGCCGGCACGATCGGCGCGACGCCGGCCGTGCAGAACGCGATCATCGACGCGCTCGCCCACCTCGGTGTGCGGCATATCGACATGCCCGCCTCCCCGCAACGGGTCTGGCAGGCACTGCAGCAAGTATCCGGCGCCGCGGCGCCGGGATCTGCCGAAACGAGGGGTGCGTAGATGCAGGTCCAGCTCACGGTCAACGGGCAGGGCCGGTCCGATGACGTAGAGCCACGGCTCTTGCTCGTGCATTACCTGCGCCAGTGGTGCGGCCTGCGGGCCGCCAATGTCGGCTGTGACACGACGTCCTGCGGCGCGTGCACGGTACTGCTGAACGGCCGGTCGGTGAAGTCCTGCACGGTGCTGACCGCGCAGGCGGCTGGCCAGGAAGTAACCACCGCTGAGGGCCTGGCCGCCGACGGTGAGCTGCATCCGGTTCAGCAGGCGTTCCGGCAGGAACACGGTCTGCAGTGCGGCTTCTGCACGCCGGGGATGGTGATGGCCGCCGTCGGCCTGCTGGCCGAGAATCCGCATCCTGACGAGGCGGAAGTGCGCGAAGGCCTGGAAGGCAATTTCTGCCGCTGCACCGGCTACCACAACATCGTCCGCGCGGTGCTGGCCGCCGCCGACGCGATGAACGCGGAAGTGACCCCGTGATTCCCGCCCCGTTCGAGTATGTGGCCGCTGACTCACCCGGGCACGCCCTGGAACTGCTGGCCAAGTTCGGTGACGACGCCAAGCTGCTGGCCGGCGGCCACTCCCTGCTGCCGATGATGAAGCTACGGCTGGCCTACCCCTCCGCCCTGATCGACATCGGCCGCCTGCGCGAGCTGGCCGGCATCCGGGCTGACGGCGACGAGCTGGTGATCGGCGCCACCACCTGCCACGCCGACATCGCGGCCTCGGACCTGGTCCGATCGCAGACCCCGCTGTTGGCGCACTCCGCGGCGCAGGTCGGCGACCCGCAGATCCGCCACCGGGGCACGATCGGCGGTTCCCTCGCCCACGCCGACCCGGCCGCGGACCTGCCGATGGCACTGGTCGCGCTGGGCGGCTCGGTGGAGGTCACCGGGCCAGCCGGGACCAGGACCGCCGCCGCCGATGACTTCTTCACCGGATTCTTCGAAACCAGCCTGGAGCCCGGCGAACTGCTCACCGCGGTGCGGGTGCCGCGCAGTCCGGGGGCCGGCTGGGGTTACCAGAAGTTCGTGCGGCGGGCGAACGACTGGGCCATCGTCGGGGTCGCGGCCATCGGCGGGCGGATCGCACTGGCCAACATGGGCCCGGTCCCGATCCGCGCGCGGGCCGCGGAACAGGCCCTCGCCGACGGCGCCAGCCCGGCAGAGGCCGCCGGGCTGGCCGCCGAGGGCACCGCGCCGGCCGAGGACATCCACGCCGACCGCAGCTACCGCCAGCACCTGGCGCGCGTACTGACCCGGCGGGCCCTGGAGCACTAGGCCGGGTAGGCCGCCTGGGTGGCGGCCGGCCGCCCAGCCAGCCAGGCATCACCGCGCGGGGCTCAGCCCGCCGTCAGCTCCGGCGGTGCCGGTGAGCCTGGGCCAATCTCGGCCTTGAGCGCGGCCAGCTCCTTGTCCACTTCGGCGGCCGACCCGGCTTCGTCGAGTTCCTTCTGGATGTCGTCGGTGTCTCCGCCGACGTCTTCGAGCACTCCGGACTGGATCAGCTCGTCGACGGCGCCGGCCCGGGCCTGCATCGTGGCGATCTTGTCCTGGGCCCGCTGGAGTTCCGCTCCCGAGTCGCCGAAGGTCTTGGAAATCCCCGCGGCGCTCTCACCGATAGAAGTCTCGGCCTGCGCCGCGGTGTACTGCGCCTTCAGCACCTCCTTCTGCGTCCGGAAGTCGTTGACCCTCTTCTGCAGGGCGGCGAGGGTGTGCTCGAGCTTCTCCTCCTCCTCGGTGAGCTGCTGGTGCTGGGGATCCATGGCGTCGATCTGGGCCTGGGCCGCGGCCTTGCGGGACAGAGCTTCCTTGGCCAGATCCTCGTTGCCCTGGGAAAGCGCCGCCTTGGCCTGGTCCTGAAGGTGGTCCACCGTATGCTGGAGCTGCTGCTCCTGCAGCTCGATCTGCTTGCGCGACGCGGCGATGGCCACCAGCCCCCGGCGGACCTGGGTGATCTGGTCGAGCATCTGCTCGTAGGACAGATCGAGCATCTCGTCGGGCCTCTCGGCCGCGTCGAGTGCCTTGTTGGCCTTGGCTTGGACTATGTTGTGGGCCCGCTGGAAAAGGGTCATGTCGATCTGCTCCTCGTCGGTGGTGGACGGAGCTCGCGCCGATCCCGCTGCCGGGCCGGCTCCGGGTCGATGTCGGCGCTTGTACCGGCACGGACACTCAGAGGCTACCGCCGAGGCCGCGGTTTCCGGGGATCAGGCACCCACGATGGCCAAGCAGCCCGGTAGCGGTTGCGGAGGGAATTCACGTGACGCTAGATGCCAGTGTGATGCGCGATACTGAGCGGCGCCGCTTGCGGTCGGTGGTCGAAGCCGACATGGAGGTGGCCGACCCTCTGCACGCCGATGATTATCAGCTGATAACCCCGCGCGGCTATCCGTTGACGAAGGAGGAGTACCTCGGCGGCATCGCTTCAGGGCAGCTTCGTTACCGGGCATTCGAGCCTGTCTCGGAAATCGCTGTACGTGGCAGCGCCGAGGTTGCTGTCGTCCGGTACAAAGCGCGGATCAGTATCGAAGAAGGTAGCAGCCAGGCGGTATCGCTTATCTGCTGGCACACCGACTGTTATGAGGCGCGTGATGGGCGCTGGCAGGCCGTGTGGTCGCAGGCCACTGCCATCAGCCGGGGGACTGAGTGACCAGGTCTGGCCGCGCCCATGCTCTTCGCGGACCGCACCAGTCTTTCGCGAACCGCACGGCATTTAATTGCGCATAACGTACAATATTTACTGGCCAGCTTTTGTTCTCATGCCGCCAGCCGGAATGCGGCTCACCCAGATAACTCATATGAGTATTTTGAGGAAGCATCGCGATCTCGAAAATGAGCTCGCGACAGGAAGGTCGCCTCTTTAACGTCGCCAAGATCCTGACCGTAGCTGCGGGTATCGCGCTGCTGGCCGCAGGCGTCGGCGCATGTAGCTCACCGGCGGCGACTTCGAATGCCGCGACGGCTCCGCAGAGTAATCCACTGAACGGTCAAGACGCCACGACAGCCGGTGCCGCAGCCGCACCCGTCGCGGCGCACGCCGCCACGGCACGAGCCACTGGCCACGCCACCGTCGCGCCTGCGGCAGCCGGGCTCGCTCAGTTCGATGATCCCGGCAACGTCACCTACTCGATCGCGATCGCTGCCTGCCACACCGGTGACGGCGGGAACCTGCCTGACCCGCGCTGCACACCAGGCAGCATCGACCCGGTCGTTACCCAGGCGAATATCGGGTCCACGATCTGCACGTCGGGGTACACCGCCACCATCCGGCCGCCTGAGTCGCAGACCGAGCACGCGAAGTTCGACGTGTCCTACCCGGCGTACGACCTCCAGGGTGACCTGGCGAGCGAACTAGATCACCTGGTGCCGCTTGAGCTGGGCGGCTCCAATGACATCACGAACTTGTGGCCCGAGGTGGGGCCGATCCCGAATCCAAAAGACGCCGTGGAGAACGCGCTCAACGGCGCGGTGTGCAGTGGGCGGGTTACGCTGGCCGCCGCCCGGGCCGCTATCGCCCGGGACTGGCAGACATCCGAGAGCGTACTGGGCGTCGGCAGGACCGTTGCGCCGCCGCCTGTGACGGGCACGACGCCTGTGGCCAAGCCTGCGCCGGTCGCCGCGGCGGGCTCGTTGTGCGGCGCCCCCGCCAACCCCTTCCACCTCACCTTGTGCACGGGCGGCGCGCTGGTCACCACGCCGCCATCCGGGGTGTGCGGCTACTTCCGGTGCATCGCGTCTTTCGCTGACGGGAAGGGCTATATGACCGAGTGCCAGGACGGCGAATACAGCATGTCCGGCGGTCGTGACGGAGTGTGCACCGATCATGGTGGTGCCAGCCACTCTGTCTATGAGAACTGACCGCGCCTGCGAAGCGACCGTGCTGGCCGGGACGACATCAGCTTTTACACGCATGTAGCCGCAATTCGCGGGAAGCAAGCACACCCATGCAGCATTTGATAGCGACCTACGGGTACGCGGCCGTGTTCCTGCTCATGGTGGCGGAATCGGCGTGCATCCCGGTCCCCTCCGAGCTCATCATGACCTTCGGCGGCGCGCTCGCGGCCGGTGCCATCCCGGGCACCCACCTCAACCTGGTCGCCGTGATCATCGCCGGGGTCGCGGGCAACGTCGCCGGCAGCTACATCGCCTGGGCGGTGGGCCGCTACGGCGGCCAGCCCGCCCTGCGCCGGTGGGGCCGCCGGGTCTGGCTCAGCGAGCATGACCTCGACCGCGCCACCCGCTGGTTCGACCGGTACGGTCCCAGGGCCGTCCTGATCGGCCGCGTCCTGCCCGTCGTGCGGACCTTCATCTCGCTGCCCGCCGGGATCGCCGGCATGGACCCGGTGCGCTTCGGCATCTACACCACCATCGGCTGCATCCCCTGGACCGCCGCCCTGGCCTACGCCGGCTACGCCGTCGGCGCCAACTGGCAGTCCATCGTCAACGGCTTCCACACCCCCACCTACATCATCGCCGCACTCGTCGTCATCGCCCTGGCCATCGCCATCTGGCGATACGCCCGGCACCACCAAACCGCCGGGAACACCCCGCCTGATGACCAGCAGCCGGACCCAGCCGGCCGCCCGCCACGGGCCAGCTCTCCCCGCTGAGAACGCTTGCTACGGGCGGCCGGGGTCGGCGATGCGGTACCCGACGCCTGGCGTGGTGGTGATGACCGGCGGGTCGCCGAGCTTGCGCCGCAGGCGGCCGATGGTGACGGTGACGGTGTTGGTGAACGGGTCGGCGTGCTCGTCCCAGACTTGTTCGAGGAGGTCCTCGGCGCTGAGGAAGGCGGGCATGGCGCGCAGCAGCGCTTCCAGGACCCCGAGCTCTTTGACGGATAGGTCGAGCTGCTGGCCGTCCCGGCTGACGGTGCGCCGCAGCGGGTCGAGCTCGATCCCGGCCGCGCGCAGGATCCGGGCCCGCGCGGAGGGCTGGCGGCGGGCGAGGGAGCGGATGCGCAGGACGAGTTCGGCGAAATGGAATGGTTTGGACAGGTAGTCGTCGGCTCCCAGGCCCAGGCCGCTGACGCGGTCCCCAGCGGTGCCGGCCGCGGTGAGCATCAGGACCATGACCCGGTTGTCGTTATCGGTGATCATCTGGCAGAGGGCGTCGCCGTGGATTCCGGGCAGGTCACGGTCGAGGACGACAACGTCGTAGGCGTTGACGTTGAGCTTGGACGCGGCTTCCAGCCCGTCATGGGCCGCATCGACGGCCATGCCCTGGTCGCGGAGGCCCTCGACGAGGACATCGGCCAGGGACCGTGAGTCCTCGACGACCAGGACCCTCACGCCGGGACACCAGCCCGGGCCGGGTCAGCGGCCAGCGGCAGGCCGATGGTCACCCGCAGGCCGCCTGCGGCCCGGGCGTGCAGGTCCAGGGTGCCGCCGTGGGCCGCGGCGATGGCCGCGACGATGGAGAGCCCGAGCCCGGCCCCGCTGTCCGAGCCAGTACGGTCGGCGCCGAGCCGGCGGAACGGCTGGGCCAGTTGCTGAACCTGCTGCTGGTCGAGGAGCGGCCCGCCGGTCTCGATGACCAGGCGGGCGGCCGCGCCGTCCGCCCCGGTGGCGACGGCGATCCAGCCTCCGTCCTGGTTGTGACCGATGGCGTTGTCGATCACGTTGTCGACCATGCGGCACAGCAGCGCCGGGCTCCCCTCCACCCAGGTCCCGTCAGGGCCGCTGGTGTGCCGGACGGTCAGGTTCCGCGCGGTGATGGCGTCGGCGCGCGCGGCCAGGGCCGCGGAAACGGCATAGTCCAGGGGCAGCGTCGCATGGCCGGGCAGGACGCCGTGCTGCGCGCGGGCGAGCACGAGGAACCCTTCGAGCAGCTCGTCGACCCGGTCGAGTTCGGTGCGCAGCCGGCCGGCCAGGGCGATCGTCTGGGCCGGCACCGGCTCCGGCTTGGCCACCGCCACGTCGAGCGAGGCGCGCATGGTGGTCAGCGGGGTGCGCAGCTCGTGTGAGGCATTGGCGACGAAACGGCGCTGCGCCGCGAACGCGCCCTCCAGCCGTTCCAGCAGCCCGTCGATGGTGTCGGCGAGGTCCTTCAGCTCGTCGCCCGGGCCGGTTATGGCGAGCCGCTCATGCAGGTTGTCCGCGGAGATGCGCCGGGTGGCTGCGGTCATCACCCGCAGCGGGCGCAGCACCCGGCCCGCGACGACCCAGCCCAGCACGGCCCACACCACGACCATGATGCCGAGCGCGATCAGCGATCCGACCAGGAACTGGCGCGATACCACCGCATGGGCCTGGGCCGCCTGGACCTGCGGGTGAGTGCCGGGTCCGGCGTGCGCCGAGACCGCCGCGACCGACGACGACGATCCCCCCACGCCGTTGGTGATGGCGAGCAGCATGGCGCCAGACAGCAGGAACAGGACGCCGTACAAGGCGGTCAGCCGCAGCCGCACGGTGCGGCGTGGCAGCAGCATCCGCATCGGTCCTCCCCCGTTTCGTACCCCTACCCCCGGCCGTGGCCGGGCGGGCCGGGCCGTGCCGTGCGGTACCGGCCTCCAGGATGCCCGGCCCGACCTAACAACGGGATAACAGCCTTCGTTCGGCCCATGTTATGGCCGGCCCCGTACAACCGGTCGCATGGAAGCAACGATCGAAGTTACCGGGCTGCGAAAGCGGTTCGGGGCGACGCTGGCCCTGGACGGGATGTCCTTCACCGTGCGGCCGGGGCAGGTCACCGGGTTTGTCGGGCCAAACGGCGCTGGGAAATCCACCACCATGCGCGTGATCCTGGGCCTGGACGCGGCCGACGCGGGCCGCGCGCTGGTCGGCGGGCAGCCGTACCGGAGCCTGCGGCACCCGCTGAGCCACGTCGGGGCGCTGCTGGACGCCGCGGCGCTGCAGCCCAGCCGGACCGCCCGCAACCACCTGCTGTGGCTGGCCCACTCCCAGGGCCTGACCGCGAAGCGGGTCGACGACGTGATCGGGCAGGCCGGCCTGGAGTCAGCGGCCCGGCGGCGGGCGGGGGGTTTCTCCCTGGGCATGCGGCAGCGGCTGGGGATCGCGGCGGCGCTGCTGGGCGACCCGCCGGTGCTGATGCTGGATGAGCCGTTCAACGGCCTGGACCCCGAGG
>OCTA010001397.1_pt1 | contig 22181 bp, 16 predicted proteins | sample 1538991 | NCBI WGS metagenome assembly OCTA01 (sample SAMEA3539302, study PRJEB22396) | soil metagenome | biome: tundra; feature: field; material: soil | place: USA | collected 2010-05 | depth 0.15 m | reverse complement strand
GTGCGTGAGGGCGCGCCGCAGCAGAGCGGAATCGCGAAAGCGATGGCCGAGCGCGCGTTCGAGCGCTCCGAGGGCGTCCTCGGTATCAGCAGCCATCGGGCCTCCCGCGCGATCTTAAGCCGCCGGCGTCGGCGGCGCCGCGTCGCCCGAGACGCTATCGCGGGGTGGGCGTGTGGGCGAACGTGTATTCGCCGAGGAGACGGTCCTCCTTCTCCTCCCGGGCGAGCAGGCGCACGTGCACGACCGCGGGGCCGAGCGCACGCATGGCGGGCATCGCCAGAGCGAGGTTCAGCTCCATTGCGTCGGGGCTGACCGCAACGTCCTCGATGCGATGCTCGCCTCGGCCCTCCACCTCCAAGACGACGTCGAGACGCGAGACAGCCTTGAAATCGGCCTGCAGACGGCCGACCAGCAAGTCGTCCTCCGGAGTGACGGTGCAGGCGACGCGCTCGCCCGGCACCACACGATATTCGCGGGTGTTGAGTCCGTCTTGCGCCGCCTTTTCGAGGAAGGACGGGGTGACGACGACCTGGACCGCGCCCTCGCGGGCCAGGCGCCGTACGCCCTCCCCCAGCGCGACGTGCGCGTCCAGGCGGCCGCTGCACTCGTCGCATTCGAGCAAGTGCTCTTCGACGCGCTCCTCATCGGACGCAGGCCCTTCCCTGAACCAGAAGTCGACGAGCGTTGCCAGATCCAGCGGCTGCCCGCAACGGACGCTCACGGGGTGCCTTCCAGGCATGCGCGCAGCCGCGCGATCGCGCGGTGACGCACCACGCGCACGTTGACCGGGCTCAGTCCCAGCTCGGCGCCGATATCGTCGGAACCGCGCTCCGCATAGAACGACAGGACCACGACGCTGCGCTCACGCTCCGCGAGACCTTCGAGGCAGCGGGCGAGGCGATCGAGGTCGAGGGGCGGCTCGTCGCTTTCGGCCGCCGGTTCCAGCTCGGAGCCGAATCGCTCGAGGAGTCTCTGCCGACGAACGGCCCCGCGCCGGACGTTGGCGACGACCCGGCGGCAGGTTCCGAGGACGAAAGACGCGATGCGCTCGGGCTCTCGGACCTTTCCCGCGCGCAGGCTATCGAACGTCATGAGGACGACGTCCTGGGCGAGGTCGTCCGCAGCCGCAGGGTCGCGGAGGTGCCGGAGGCCGTAAAGGCGAACTCGCGGCGCGAGCCGACGGTACAACTCCGCCTCGGCTCCGCGATCCCCGCTTGCGAGCCGTTGAGCAAGATCGGAATCGCTCGCATCTCGGGCGCGGTCGGAGTCTGCCAAAGGTCGGTCAGCATAGCTCAGACGTTTCCTTCGAACGGGAAGTGTAACGACGGGCCGGGTCGTTACACCTCCCATCCGAGGGGGAACGAAGATGATCACGAATCGCGAGGCGGGTACACGGGTCGACGAGGTCGCCGAGGGGATTTTCCGGATCAGTACTTCCGTGACGGTGATTCCCGGGGGGTTCACGTTCAACCAGTACCTTGTCGTAGACGAAGAGCCGCTCCTCTTCCACACGGGACCCCGCCGGATGTTCCCTTTGGTGAGGGAAGCCGTCGAGGCCGTGGTGCCAATCGAGCGTCTGCGGTACGTGGGACTCTCGCATTTCGAGGCCGACGAGTGCGGCGCACTCAACGAATTCCTCGCCGTGGCTCCGGGCGCCGTGCCGGTCTGCGGGAAGATCGCAGCCATGGTCTCGGTCGACGACGTCGCGGATCGCAAGGCCCGGGCGCTCGCAGACGGCGAGACGCTCGCCCTCGGCCGCCACTCACTGCGCTGGCTCGACACGCCCCACGTCCCGCACGCCTGGGAGTGCGGCTTCTTCTTCGAAGAGAGCACGCGAACCCTCCTCTGCGGTGACCTCTTCACGCAGGGAGGCGCCGAGCACGCACCCGTCACGGAATCGGACATCCTCGGGCCCAGCGAGGCGATGAGGACCGGCCTGGATTACTGGGCCCACACGACGAACACGCGGCCGACGCTCGACCGCCTCGCCGCGCTCGCGCCCACGACGCTTGCCTGCATGCACGGCGCGGCATGGAAGGGTGACGGACGGTCCCTGATACGTGCCCTCGCGGACAGCCTCGAGACTTCGCGGCAACCGGCGGACGCCGTAGCGTCTGTCAGATTCTGACTCTACGCGACCGGGGCTGGGAAACTTGAATCGCAAAGGGCGCGTCGCTCCAGATGGTACCGGAGGAGGGACTCGAACCCTCACGGCCCTTTCAGGCCTGGGGATTTTAAGTCCCCTGCGTCTGCCATTTCGCCACTCCGGCGAGGAGAAGCTTACGCCGGGAGGCGGAGGTGAGTGAGGGGTGGGAATGGAGGCGACGGTCGGAGTCGAACCGACGAATGAGGCTTTTGCAGAGCCTTCCCTTAACCACTTGGGTACGTCGCCGTCCCGCTCGGAGGCGGGATGTTAGCAGGCCCGCGCTCAGCTCGACATGGCGCGCGCGAGGACGAACAGCGACGGATCGAGGGGTTTCGTTTTCCCGGCGACCTCGTCGAGAGGCGTCGCCGCCACGGCCCCTTTGAGCTGGCCGACGAGGATGCCGGACTCCCCCGCCGCGAGGCGCTGGACCGCCGCCGCGCCGAGGCGCGTCGCGAGGAGCCGGTCGAAGGCGCCCGGCGCGCCGCCGCGCTGCACGTGCCCGAGCTGCGTGACGCGCAGGTCGAAGCCGAGGCGCTTCTCGTTGTCCCGGAAGTACTGCGCGAGCACCCGCGCGTTGTGGCGCGCCCCCTCGGCCACGACCACGATCGCGTGCTTTTTGCCGCGCTCGCGCGAGGCGTAGAGCTCCTGCGCGAGGTCCTCGGGGCTCGTCTCCATCTCGGGGATGACGATCGCCTCGGCGCCTCCCGCGATTCCCGCCATGAGCGCGAGATACCCGCAGTCGCGGCCCATGACCTCGACGAGGAACGCGCGCTCGTGGGAGGAGGCCGTGACCTTCAGGCGGTCGATGGCTTCCAGCGCGATGTTGAGGGCCGTGTCGACGCCGATCGTAATGTCCGAGCCCGGCAGGTCGTTGTCGATCGTGGAGGCGACGCCCACGACGGGGAATCCGGCCTTTGCCAGCGCGTTTGCCCCCATCTGAGAGCCGCTGCCGCCGATGACGACGAGGCAGTCGATGCCGCGGGCCCTGAGGACGCCGAGCGCCTGCTCGCGTCCGACCGCGGTCTTGAACGCGTCGCAGCGCGCGCTCCCGAGGATCGTCCCGCCCTGCTGGATGATGCCGCCCACGTCGCGCGGGCCGAGCGGCGAAAGCTCGCCTCCGAGGAGTCCCGCGAAGCCGTGGCGCACGCCAAAGACGCTCCAACCCTGCGCGATCCCCGCGCGGACGACGGCGCGGATCGCCGCGTTCATGCCCGGCGCATCGCCTCCGCTCGTCAGGACGGCCATGCTTCTCATCCTGCCTCCCTTTCCTTCCCCGCTCAGGCGGGGGCGGTGAACGGCCATTCTGCCTTCCTCCGCGCCATCACGAGGTACGCCACGACACCCGCGCCGAGGACGGCGAAACCCGCCGCCTTGAACCCCTTCTCGGGCGAGAGGAAGACGAAGCCCCAGAGGAGGAGCGCGACGAACGCCGGCAGCGGGTAGAGCCACATGCGGAACGGGCGCGCGAGATCCGGCCGCGTCTTCCGGAGGACGAGCGCCGCGGCGACCTGCGCGATGAACGGGATGATCGCGCGGATCGACACGATGGCCGAGACGACGGCCTTGAGATCCAGGAACGAGAACACCGAGGCCGCGCCGCCGAGCGCAAGGAGCGCGACGACGGGATAGCCCTCGGTCGGATGCAGCCGCGCGAACGCCGGGAAGAAGTTTCCGTCCCGCGCGGCCGCGAAAAGGATGCGCGAGTAGCCGAGCGTCAGCGAGAAGACAGAAGCGAACGCGGTCCACAGGATGAGGCCCGTCACGAGGCGCGCGACCGGCCGGCCCGCGAGCACCTCGACGAAGTCCGCGACCGTGGACTTCGAGCCCATGGCCTGCGCCATCGGAAGGACGGAGACGATGCAGGCGTTCATGAGAATGTAGAGGACCGCCACCGAGAGGATCGAGATGACGATGACGCGCGGGATCGTCTTCGTCGGCTCGACGATCTCCTCCGCGAGGTAGCAGACGTTGTAGTAGCCGAGGTAGTCGTACACGGAGAGGATGAGCGCCAGCCCGAGCCCGCCGAGAACGCCCGCGGGCGGCGCGATCCCCGGCGCCGAGATGACCGGCGCTTCCCAGAACCGGAACGCCGCGAGCTTCAGGTGCGGGAGGCCGAGTCCGATCACGATCCCGAGCGTCGCGAGGACGCCGATCCAGAGGACGACCGAGAACTTCCCGATCGCGCCGATCCGGCGCATGAGAAGAAGCGTGACGGCGACGCACAACAGCGACGCCACGGGCGCTTCCCACCTGTCCGGAATCTCCGGAAAGACGAAGTGGAGATAGCGCGAGAAGCCGATCGCCCCCGAGGCCATCGAGAGCGGGGCCGAGAAGATGATCTGGAAGAGGAACAGGAACGACACGAGCCGGCCCCAGCGCGCGGGGCCGTAGGCCTCTCTCAGGAAGGCGTAGGAGCCTCCCGCACGCGGCAGCTCGGCCGACAGCTCGGCCGTGACGAGCCCGTCCGCGATCGCGAGCACGGCGCCGAGGATCCAGGCGCCGATCGCGCGGCCACCGCCCATCGCGGCGAGGATGAGGGGAAGGGTCACGAAGGGCCCGATCCCCACCATGTCGATGATGTTCAGGGCGGTGCCCTGCCAGAGTCCGATCTCGCGCTTGAGCGCCATCAGCGGGAGAGGATAGCCCGCTCTCGGCGTGATTCAGGTGCATCAGGCGCAGAGGGGTGGACGCGTCCTAGATTGCTATTGCGACTGAATCTCAGTTTCAAAGAACATCGACATGCCCAGAGGAGTTACGCTTCCCTTTCGAATGAGACCCCTCCTGCTTCTCGCCGGGGCTTTCCTCGCTGGCCTGCTTTCCGAGTCGTCGGCCGCCCAGCAGGCTCCTGCAACCCCGCTTCCGCTGGCCACGGCCGACGCGTCAGTGCCCGAGCGCGACTGGTCGCTTCACGGCCAGCTCACCTATCAGCTTCAGGGTCACGGCTCGTTCGACTCGCCTTACGAAGGAACGAACAGCTTTCAGGACCGAAAGGAGACGCGGGGCTCTTTCACGTCGACGCTGTTTCTCGGAAGGCGTCTCTGGACGGGGGGCGAAGCGTACGTGAACGTCGAGCTGATCGCGGGTCAGGGATTGAGCCGCGTTCTCGGACTGGCGGCCCCGCCCAATGGCGAGACCTACCGGGTCGACAGCACCGGCCTGAAAGCGAATCTCGCGCGTCTCTTGCTGCGTCAGACGTTCGCGCTCGACGGCGAAGAAGAAGCTCAGGACGACGGGGAGAACCAGATCCAGGGGCGCCGAGCCGCCCGACGGGTCGTCGTGACAGTCGGAAAGATCTCCCTCACGGACGTCTTCGACGCCAACGCGTATGCGCACGACCCGCGCACGCAGTTCAACAACTGGTCCCTTTGGGCGAACGCCGCCTGGGACTATCCGGCGGACACGCGTGGATACACCTGGGGTGTCGCTCTCGAGCTGTACCGCGACGCGTGGGCCGTGCGCCTCGGTTCGTTCATGGAACCCCGGGAAGCGAACGGCCTGGAATTCGACCACGACGTGTCGCGGGCCCACGGCGACGTTCTCGAAGTAGAGCACCGCCATGCGCTCTCCAAGAGGCCTGGAGCTGTCCGAGTTCTCGCCTTCTGGAATCACGCGAACATGGGGGTGTACCGAGAGGCGCTGGAGCTCGCACCCGGGGCGCCGGACATCACAGCGACCCGAGCTCCCGGGCGCTCGAAATACGGCTTCGGCCTCAATCTGGAGCAGGAAATCGTGTCAGGCGTCGGAATCTTCCTCCGCGCCGGCTGGAACGATGGGAAGACGGAGTCGTGGGCCTTTACGGAGGTCGAGCGGGCACTCGCCCTCGGATCGACAGTACGCGGAGATCCCTGGAATCGTCCCCGAGACCTCTTCGGCGTGGCCGTCGCGTTGAACGGAATCAATGGCGACCACCGCGACTATCTCGCCGCAGGAGGGCTCGGATTCATGCTGGGAGATGGCTCACTCCACGCGTCCACGGAAGAGGTCCTCGACGCCTTCTACCGCGCCTCTCTCGCTTCATTCGCTGCCGTCACACTCGAGATCGAGCACTACCGGAACCCGGCTTTCAATCAGGACCGCGGGCCCCTGACCGTTTATGGTCTGCGCCTTCACGCGGATTTCTGAGGGGTCTTCGGGCCGGCGCGCGAATTGCGTAAGATGCGCCACCTGAGTCGTATGCGCCAGTCCGCCGCCCGCTCCGCCGCCGCGTTGCTCCTCGCGGCCCTCCTCGCCCCGGTTTTCGGGGCCGGTGCCGTGCTGGCCGACGACCTGCGTGACATGGCCGCGGGCAACACCGGCCTGGCGGACAACCCCGAGACGCCCGGGCCCGACCTGTACGCGCCGCGCGTCTGGGGTACGGACATCCCGGACATGCCGTCGCTCATCGTGCTCGACGCCCCGGCCGATGTCGCCTGGCAGCATGAGCCCGCTGAAGGCGGCTCGCTCCCCGCCTCCGGACATGATCTCACCCCGCGCCCCTCGCGCTCCCGCGATCTCTCCACGCGCGGCCCGCCCTCCGGCTCCTTCTAACTCCCCTTCATTCCCCGGTTCGACCCTGAAGGTCGGCGGCGCACCCGCGCCGCCGGAAGGAGCTTCTCGTGAAGAGAAACATCGGCCTCGCCGTCGCCGCGCTGTGCGCGCTGGCGGCGGCGTCCGGCCGCTGCGAAGACGTTCCCCGGCTCACGCTCGCCGAGGCCCTGCGCCTTGCGTCCGAGCGCAATCCCGATCTCCTCGCGGCGCGAGCTGACCTGGAATCGGCACGCGCATCGCGGGCCACCGCCGTCGCGCTGCCGAACCCGGCTCTGGCGTATTCGACGAGCAAGATCCCGACTGACGGCTCGCCCGCGAATACGATCTATGGCAACGAGCTCTACAGCCGGTCGTACGACACAGTCGTTTCCGCCTCACAGCTCGTCGAGATCGGCGGAAAGCGCAAGGACCGGCGGGTTTCTGCCGACGAAGGGATCGCAGGCGCCACGGCCCGCCTCGCCGATGTGCAGCGCCTACTCGACGGAGCCGTCGTGCGGGCGTACGCGGCCGCGGACGTGGCGCGCGCGAGCGCGACGATCACGCGCGAGACCGCGGCGTCATTTGGAAAGACCGCGGGACTTGCGAAAGAGCGCGAAGACGCGGGAGAGATCTCCGTCTCGGAGCGGACGCAGATCGAAATAGCCGCCGGCCGCTTTCTCGCCGACGCGGCGCAGGCCGACCTCGCATACGCCAACGCGGTCCGCGCTCTGGGGGCGCTGCTGAACATGCCCGCGGCCGTTCCGGCCGAGGAACTCGATGAACCCGGCGGAATCATGCCGCCCAACCACTCGGCGACGCCGAACGACGAGACCCTCCTCGCGAGCCGCCCAGACCTCGCCGCGCTCGAGGCGGCGGTCCGAAGGGCGGAAGCCGATCTCGCGCTCCAGAAAGCCTTTCGCGTGCCCGATCCCACGCTCCTCGCGCAATATGAAAGGCAGCCACCCGACCAGCGGAACACGGTGGGGTTCGGCGTCTCGCTCCCGCTGCCTGTCTTCAACCTCAACAGCGGCGCAATCCACGCGGCCCAGGTCGCCGTCGAATCCGCCAGGCGCGACCTCGCCCGCGGCCGCGTGCGCGTCCGGCAGGACCTCGCCGCCACGCGCGATGCCTTCGAGACGGCTCGCATGCGGACCCTCCGCCTCGTGAACGATCTCCTCCCGAAGTCCCAGAAGGTGCGCGACACCGTACGCTTCGCGTACGAGCAGGGAGCCGCCTCGCTTCTCGAGCTCCTCGAAGCCGAACGTAACGCCAACGACATCCGCCTCGCCGCGGTTTCCGCGCGGGGCGACCTCGCCGCCGCCCGCGCGGACTTTCTCGCAGCGCGCCCCGGCGCCGATAGGGACAACCCATGACGAAACGCCTCCTCACGGGCCTTCTGGCCGCCAGCCTTCTCACCGCCTGCGGCAAGCGAGCGCCTGACTTCGTGGAGCTTCCGCCCCCCGTGCGTGAGGGCGACACGCTCACGTTCAAACCCGGCTCGCCGCAGCTCGCCGCCTTTAAAGTGGAGCTCGTGGCCGGGCAGAAGCCCGCGCCACTCGCCGTCACGGGCCGCCTCGCGTGGAACGAGGATGCGACCGTCCGCATTCTTCCGCCGCTCGCGGGCCGCCTCGTCGCCCTCAAGGCGCCCGTCGGCGTCCGCGTCGCGGCCGGCGACCTTCTCGCGGAGATCTCCTCGCCGGACTTCGGCCAAGCCCAGTCCGACGCGGCGCGGGCCGCCACGGACCTCGCGGCCGCCGAGCGCACGAAAGAGCGCGTCGCACGCCTCGTCGAGCGCGGGGCGGCGCCCCGCAAGGACCTCGACGCGGCCGACGCCGACCTCTTGCGCGCCCGCGCCGAGGAACGCCGGACCTCGGCCCGGCTCGCGCGATGGGGGGGCGATGCGACGAGAGATGCCGCGCGAGAGCCGGACCAGCTCTTCCGTCTCACCTCGCCGATCGCGGGAGTCGTCGTCGAGCGCAACGCGAATCCGGGCCAGGAAGCGCGGCCCGACGCCCCGGTTCCGCTCTTCGTCGTGAGCGAACCGCGAACTTTGTGGGTTTTTCTCGACGTGACCGAGCGCGACCTCACTTCGGTGAAGGCGGGCGACCGCCTGGCGCTACGGACGGATGCCTACCCCGGCCGTACGTTTCCCGGGCGTCTCGACCTCGTCGGGGACGCGCTCGACCCGGCCTCACGCACCGTGAAGGCGCGCGGGAGCGTGGACAACTCCGTGTCGCTGCTGAAAGCCGAGATGTACGTCACGGTGGAAGTCGAGAGCCGGGTGGTGAAGGAGGCGGCGGTCGTCCCGGCGCGGGCAGTTCTCACGGAGAACGGAAAGCGCTTCTGCTTCGTCGCGGACGGGCCCGCCCGCTTCCGGCGCGTCGCCGTGGAGGTCGGCGTCGAGCGCGACGGCAAGGTGCCTGTCGTCTCGGGCCTGCCTGAAGGCGCGGGCGTCGTCACGGACGGGAGCCTCCTTCTCGCGTCGCTCTTCGCATCCGGAAAGAGCTCGTGATTCGCGCTGTCGTTTCGTACGCGCTCCACAGGCGCGCCATCGTCCTCGCGCTCCTTGCCGTCTTCGTGGCCTTCGGCGTCCTCGCGTTCCTGCGCCTCCCGGTCGAGGCGTATCCCGACGTCACGAACGTACAGGCGCAGATCATCACGCTCTTTCCCGGCCACGCGGCCGAGGAGGTCGAGCGCCTCGTCACGATTCCCGTCGAGAACGAGATGAACGGGATCCCGAAACGCGCTTCGATGCGCTCGATCTCGATCTTCGGGCTCTCCGTCGTCACGATCGTCTTCGAGGACGACGCCGACCGCGCCTACGTCAGGAACCAGACCTTCGAGCGGCTGCAATCCGTACCACTGCCTCAGGGAGCGCAGGCGAACCTCTCGCCCGACTCGACGCCTGTGGGCGAAATCTACCGCTATACCCTCACGGGGCCGCCGGGCTTCTCTCCGCTCGAGCTGAAATCCCTCGAGGACTGGGTCGTGGAGCGGAAGCTGCGCACCGTGCCGGGCGTCGTCGACGTCGTGGGCTTCGGCGGGCCGACGAAGCAATACCAGGTGAACGTCGACCCGCTGAAGCTCAAGTCCTACGCGCTCACGCTGGCGCAGGTGTTCGACGCGCTCTCGAAAGGCAATCGCAACGCGGGCGGGGCCTACATCGAGCACGGCGCCGAGATGTACGTCGTGAGAGGTCTCGGACTCGTCCAGAGCCTTGACGACATCGGCGAGATCGCCGTCGCGACACGGAGCGGGACGCCGATTCGGATCCGCGACGTCGCCACCGTCGGCGTCGGTCCGCGCATCCGGCTCGGGCGCGTCGGGAAGACCGTCTCGAAGGACGACGAGGACGACGTCGTCCAGGGCATCGTGCTTCTCCGCAAAGGGGAGAACGCGCTCGAAGTCCTCGAGCGCGTGCGCGCGAAGGTGGACGAGATCGGCCGCACGGCGCTCCCTCCCGGCGTCAACATCGTGCCGCATTACGACCGCACGGCCCTCATCGACCGCACGCTTCACACCGTGCGCAAGAACATGGCCGAAGGCATCGGATTCGTCCTCGTCGTTCTCGTTGCGTTCCTCGGACTCAAAAATGCCCGGTCCGCGCTCGTCGTCGCGGCTGTCATCCCGCTCTCTCTTCTCGGAGCGTTCCTGCTCCTCGACCTGCGCGGCGTCCCCGCGAATCTCATCTCGATGGGCGCGATCGACTTTGGGATCATCGTCGACTCCGCGGTCGTCGTCATCGAGAACCTGCTCCGCATCCTCGAGGAGCGCGGCGGGAAGGTCCGGTCGCTTTCCGCGGCGATCGTGCAGGCCACGAGCGAGGTCGGGAAGCCCATCCTCTTCTCGAAGGCCATCCTCATCACGGCGTTCCTGCCGCTCTTCACGCTCCAGCGGGTCGAAGGAAAAATCTTCCGCCCGATGGCGCTGACGCTCACCTTCGCGCTTCTGTGGGGCACGATCCTCGCGCTCACGGTCGTGCCCGTCCTCGCGAGCTACGCCGTGAAGAGGTACAGGGCCGAGCCACCGACGCCCGCGACCACCGCCGGGCCCGAATCCCATCATGACTCCGAATCCGTCGTCGTGCGGACTCTCACGCGGCTCTACGAGCCCGCGCTCGGGTTCGTCCTCGAGCGCCGCAAGTCGGTCCTCGCCGCCGCCGTCGTCCTTCTCGCCCTCGGCGGCACGGTCGCCGCGCTGCTCGGTTCGGAGTTTCTGCCGAAGCTCGACGAGGGTGCCCTCTGGGTCCGCGCGACGTTTCCGGAATCGATCTCGCCGTCCGAGGCTTCCCGCATCACGCGGCAGATCCGCGCGACGCTCGCGACCTTCCCCGAGGTGAAGACGGTCGTGAGCCAGCTCGGCCGACCCGACGACGGCACCGACGTGAACGGGTTCGATACGTCGGAGTTCTACGTCGATCTCATCCCACGCGATCGCTGGACGACCGCGAGGACGCGGGACGCGCTTTCGGACGCCATGAACCGGAGGTTGTCCGCGATTCCCGGGATAGAGCTCACGTTTTCGCAGGTCATCGAGGACAACGTGAACGAGGCGATCTCCGGAGTCAAGAGCGAGCTGTCGGTGAAGATCTTCGGCGAGGATCCTGCCGTGTTGCAGACCCTCGCGGACCGGATGGCCACCGTGCTCGAGGCCGTTCCGGGCGCCGTCGATGTCGCGCCTGAGCGCCTCTCGGGGCAGCCCCAGATCCAGATCTCGGTGGACCGTCCCGCGATCGGCCGGTACGGCTTGTCCGTTTCGGACGTGGAGACCGTGATCGAGACGGCGCTCGGCGGGGCCGTGGCAACGCAAATCCTCGAGGGAGAGAAGACGTTCGACCTCGTCGTGCGTGTCGATCCTGGCGCGGTGTCGGACCAGGAATCCATCCGCGCGATTCCGATTCTCGGCCCGAACGGCGAGAAGCTCACGCTGGGCTCCGTCGCCGACGTGCGCCTGGCACCCGGCTCGGCGCGCGTCTTCCGCGAGGAAAACTCGCGGCGCATCGCCGTGAAGTTTTCCGTCCGCGGGCGAGATCTCGGCTCTCTCATCGGCGAGGCGCAGAAGAAAGTCGATGCCGCCGTGAAGGTCCCCCCCGGGTACCGGCTCGAGTGGACCGGGGCGTTCGAGAACCAGCAGCGGGCCCTCAAGCGTCTCATGGTCGTCATTCCGATCACGCTCGCCGCCATCTTCTTTCTGCTCTTCGCCGCGTTCGACTCGCCGCGCCTCGCGACACTCATCCTGCTCAACGTGCCCTTCGCCGCCGTGGGCGGCCTCTTTGCCCTCCCGCTCGCGGGTCTGACCCTTTCGGTCTCGGCGCTCGTCGGGTTCATCGCGCTCTTCGGTGTTTCCGTGCAGAATGGCGTGCTCCTCGTCGAGCGCATCCGTGATTTGCGCCGTGCCGGGCGGACGCTCGTCGACGCAGTTATGGAGGGCGCGCTCACGCGCTTCCGACCTGTGCTGATGACTGCCACCATGGCCGCCTTCGGCCTGCTTCCCGCCGGACTGTCGCACGAGGTCGGCGCGGAGACGCAGCGGCCGTTCGCCGTCGTCATCATCGGCGGCCTCGTGACTGCCACGCTGCTCACGCTGTTCGTCCTGCCGGTTCTCTACGATCTCTTCGAACGCGAGGAGGAGGAATACTGATGCGATACGTCGTCGGCTTCTTTCCGCCAGACCGCCTCTTCACCATCGTGGACGCGCTCTCGGAGCGCCATGTCCACGGACTCACCATCTCCGACGCGCGCGGATTCGGTCAGGAGCACGACGTGTCACACCCCGACCATCACGAGCACCTCGGCGTGGAGATGACGAAGAAGATCCGCGTCGAGATCTTCTGCCGTGACGAGGAGGTGGCGGGCATCCTCGACGTGCTCTACACGTCCGGGCACAGCGGGCGCCGTGGCGGCGGCAAGGTTTTTGTCCTCAGCGTTCTCGACGCGCTCCGCATGAAGACCGGCGAGCACGGCGAGGAGGCGCTCGGCCCCCCGGCGGAGCGGTAGGCGTCAGCCGCGCTTCAGGACGTCCTTCGCGATCGTGTTGAGCTGCATGAACGAAGTCCCCTCGTAGATCTTCCCGATCTTTGCGTCGCGGTACATCTTCTCGAGGGGGTAGTCTTTCACGTAGCCGTAGCCGCCGAGGAGCTCGAGGCCGCGCGACGTGCACATCTCGGCGACCTCGGAGCCCTTGAGCTTCGCGATCGCGGCCTCCCGCGCGAACGGCAGGCCGTTCTCTTTCAGGCGCGCCGCGTTGTAGACGGCGAGGCGCGCGCACTCGAGCTCCATGTCCATGCGGGCGAGCTCGTGCTGAACGGCCTGGAACTGCGCGAGAGGCTGGCTGAACTGCCGGCGTTCCTTCACGTACTTCGTCGTGTAGTCGAGCGCGCTGCGCGAAATACCGACCATCTGCGCGCCGATCCCGATGCGGCCCTCGTTCAGCGTCTCGATCGCGATCTTGTATCCCTCGCCCACGTTGCCGACGACGTTCTCGGCGGGCACCTCGACGTCCTCGAACGCGAGCGCGAGCGTGGAGGACGCGCGGATTCCGAGCTTGTCCTCCTTCTTGCCCTTGTGGAAGCCCTTCCACTGCGACTCGACGAAGAAAGCGGTGATGCCCTTGTAGCCCTTGCTCTTGTCGACGCTCGCGAAGACGAGGAACAGCTCGGCCTCGAGGCCGTTCGTGATCCAGAGCTTGCCGCCGTTCAGGAGGTAGCGGTCGCCCTTCGGCGTCGCCGTCGTCGCGAGGGCGAACGCGTCGGACCCCGACCCGGCCTCCGACAGCGCATACGAGGCGACTTTCTGCTTCGCGAGCTGCGGGAAATACTTTTTCTGCAAGGCCGGCGAGGCCCAGCGCAGGATCGCGTTGTTCACGAGGGTGTTCTGGACGTCCACGACGACGGCGCAGGCCGCGTCGACGCGGGCGAGCGCTTCGATGATGGCGATCGACGTCGTGAAGTTCGCGCCGAGGCCGCCGAACTCCTCCGGAATCTCGATTCCCATGAGATCGAGGTCGAAGAACTTCCGGATGAGGTCCGGGTCCATGACGTTCGCCCGGTCCATCTCGCCCGATCTGGGGCCGATCGTCTCCAGGGCGAAGTCGTAGACGCCTTCAGCCAGCTCCCGCTCGGAGTCGGAAAGGACGGAGACCGGCGGGATGACAGGCGAATCGGTAGCGACGGACATCGGATTGCCTCCAGAGAGGGAGGATACAGAAAAAAGAGGAAGAGCCGGGCTTCGCCCGGCTCTTGGAATCTCTTCGAATGAGAGGGCCAAGGGAGGCGCGGGGGGATGCGAACCCGGCGCCACCCGACGAATGACGGACGACGCATCCCCCCGCACGAGATCTAGAACGAAAGGCGCGCCCCCCACTTCAGCTGGTAGCGCGAGCGGAGGTCGTTGGTGCTGTATTGCTTCCCCTCGTTGAGCGCGCCCGAACTGACCGTATAGATCGGCTTGCCCGTGGCGGCGTCGATCCCCGAATAATTGAGTGCGGTGTAAGTCTGGAAGTTGACGTAACGGAGGAGTCCCGCGTTGCTGTCGACCAGGTTGATCAGGTTCAGGATGTCGAACGTCAGCTGCACCTGGACCACCGTGATCGGCAGCGTCACGTCGTAGTGAAAGTCGAGCGAATGGATCCACGGGGCGTCGAGCGCGTTGCGCGGAGCGACCTGGCCGCGGTACTTGTCAAGGCCCGTCGTCGAGAGGAAGGTGTTCCACTGAGCTTCGGTGGGAGCCCCCGCTCCCTTCCAGACGATGTCGCTGTAGTTCTGGGGCACGAAGAGTTGGTCGTTGCCCGAGGCCCCGTCCTGGTTCGGGTCACCGCCCATCAGGATCGAGTAGGGCTGCCCCGACTGGGCGAAGTAGACCAACCCGACGTTGTGGTTCAGAGGCCCCGTCTTGAAGGCCTGCGACACGACGAGGTTGAAGCGATTCGGCACGTCGAAGAAGGAGCGCGTGAGCTGCTGGGTGTAGATGTCGCCGTTCCCCGTCTGGAACTGCCAGTTCGAGAGTGCCACGCTGGACGTCGCCTCGAATGCGGACTTCGCGTTCATGTAGGCGTACGACCCGTTGACGTAAAGACCGAAGGGGAAGCGCTTCTCGAGCTGCACGACGAGGTTCTGCTGCTCGCCCTTCGTGGTGTTGGAAAGGAGGATCATGTCGTTGAACGCCGTGCTGGATTTCTTGTAGATGGGCGCGCCGTAGAACGTCGTGTTCCCGCTCGGCACCCTGTTGATGTCGTAGTAGAAGACGTCCTCGAGCGTCTTCGTGTACATCGCCTCGACGCTCCCGCGGATCCCGAACGGGAGCTCGCGGTCGTACGCCAGGGTGCTGCGAAGGACCTTGGGGAACTTGAAGTTCGGATCGATCCCGTTGACCGTGATCGCGGACGTTCCCGGAGGGAAGTTCTTCGGCGGGTTGTTGGGATCCGGGTTGAAGGGGACGTTGGTCGCGCTCAGGTTCGTGATCCCGATGCCGGTGTTGCCGTATTCGTCGGAGATCCAGACGAACGGCGTACGTCCCGCGAAGACGCCGATTCCGCCGCGCACCTGATCCTTGCCCGACTCGGTCGGGTTCCAGTTGAACCCAAGGCGGGGCGAGATGATCACTTGGTTGCTGGGCAAGTTGCTCGAGTCGACCCCGAAGGTGTTGAAGATGAGCGGGTTGTAGGTCGGCTTGTCGGTGAGCCGCGGGAGATCCCCCCGGATGCCCAGGTTCAGCGTGAAGCTGTTACTGACCCGCCACTGGTCGCCCGCGTAGAGGCCCCACTGCTGGGCGCCGAACTGGGACGCCGGATTGAATCCGGGGGTGCCGAACTGGACCTGGTATCGGGCCGCGGTCCCGGCGGCAAGGCTGAAGGGGTCGCCGGGAGTGTTGATGCTGTTGAAGAAGTACGTCCCGTAGACGTCCTGGACGAAAAGGTTGTCGAACTTGAAGAACTCGTCGTGAGTTCCGACCGTGATCGTGTGGTTTCCCTTGATCAGCGTGAAGTCGTCGGTGACCTCGGTGATCTTCTGATTGAGCGAGTTCGCTCCGGAAGAGCGTTCGGTTCCTGCGACGAGGGAGTAGGCCCCGCCCCCGGTACACCCACTTGAGGTGGGCGAAAGGGGCGAACTGCAGACGTAGACCCCCGGGAAGGCCGCCGGCACCGCGCGAACGTCGTTGATCGTCTGGTAGCCGACGCGGCCCTGGTTGAACGAGTCGGCGCCGAAGACGCTGTTGACCTGCAACACCCCCGAGTTCGTCTTGTTGGTGATCGTGTACCCGGAATTCTCGAAGGTATAGGCGCTCCCCGAGATGCGGCTCTGGCCGAGCGTGTCCTCCAGGGCGTCGACGTAGTTGTACCGGAACGTCACCTGGTCGGAGCTCGTGGCGTTGAAATCGAGCCGGCCGAACAGCAGGTTGCTGTTCGTCCTCTCGTTGTAGTCCCCGAGCCCGCCCGGGTTGTAGCCGTACTTGTTGATCAGGATGCTCTGGAACTGGGCGGCGCCCGCCGGATCCTTGTACGTGTTGACCGTCGACCCGTCGGCGGACCCGCCGGTCGGTTGCGAGAGCTTGTTCCTCTCGCCGCTGGCGAAGAAGAACAGCTTGTCTGTCAGGATCGGTCCGCCCACGCGGGCGCCGAGCTGGTCGTAGTCGAAGGACGAGATCGGCTTGTCGAGCGCGTCGCCGTAGGCCTGCGGGACATTGCTGCCGATGTACTTCTGGTTCCGCTTCGAGCCGTAGGCAGAGCCGTGGAAGTCGTTCGTCCCGCTCCGCGTGATCGCGTTGATGGCGCCGCCGGTGAACCCACCCTGCTTGATGTCGTAGGGGGAGATGGCGACCTGGATCTCCTGGATGGTGTCGAGCGAGATGGGCTGCGTGTCGGTCAGGCCGCCCGGGGTGCCGGTGCTGGAGAGCCCGAACAGGTCGTTGTTGACCGCGCCGTCGATCTGGATCGTGTTGTACCGGTTGTTCATGCCTGCGATGGAGATGGTCGTCTGCGTCGAATCGCCGGGCTGCACGTTGACGTATGGGTTCGTCCGAACGAAATCCTGGAACTGCCGGCGGATCGTCGGCAGGGTCTTGATCTCGTCCTGCGGGATCGACTGAGAGGATCCCATCCGTTCCGGGCTGATGAACGGAATCTCCTTGCCCGTCACTTCGACGTTCTCCTTCACCGCCTGGATTTCCAGCTCGAATTCGAGATCGCGCTTTTCCCCGAGGGCGACGGTAATGTCCTTGAGGGACTCGGTCCTGAAGCCGCTGATCGTCGCCGTCACCGTATAGGGTCCACCCACGCGGACATTCAGCATGGCGAACCGTCCGCCGGCCGAAGTCACGGCCGTGTAGCGGGTGCCGGTGGGGACGTGAACCGCATCCACCGAGACGCCGGGGAGAGGGCTCTTGTCCGACTTGATCGTCACGATCCCCAGGAGATCACCGGTGGTCAGCTGGCCGAACGCGGGGACGGCCGACAGGAGAAAGGCCGCGATCGCGGCGAAGGCGAACGGAAGTCCGAAACGGGGGCGCAATGTCATGTAATCACCTCTGCTGAAATTGGAAAATGAATGAAAAGGAAAACGAAGCGCAGACTTGCAGTCGGGTGTAAACATTCTGTGAAGGCAGCGTCATGAAAGGATCTCTCCGACGAACTTTTTCCCATCCTATCGCGGGTTCGCCGGGCGCCGTCAACTGGTCCTTGAGGAAAAGTTAGGGCGCCGGGATTCGCGCGGCCACTGGGGCAAATGCATCAGCCTTTCCGCCTCGGCCCGGACCCATGATTAGAGTGGTTGCCTTTCCACTGTTCCCCCCGTTCGACATCCCGTCCGGCGAAAACCCGGCGGGCCCAATAGACCGACAGGAGGTTTCATGTCAGATACTCTGAAAACCCTCGAGGCCGAGGTCGAGGTCCCATCCGGGAAAAAGCCGGGCCCCACAGGAGGTTCCAAGTCGGTGTACGTGAAGAATCTGATGGCCGAGGTCAAGGCAAAGAACCCGGCCGAGCCCGAGTTCCACCAGGCGGTCGAGGAGGTTGCCGAGTCGCTTCAGCTCGTCCTCGAGCAGCGGCCGGAATACCGGAGCGCCAAGATCCTGGAGCGGATCATCGAGCCCGAGCGGGTCCTCATGTTCCGGGTGTCCTGGCAGGACGACCAGGGGACTTACAGGGTCAACAGGGGATTCAGGATCCAGATGAACAGCGCCATCGGGCCCTACAAGGGAGGGCTCCGCTTCCACCCCTCGGTCAACCTCGGGATCCTGAAATTCCTCGCCTTCGAGCAGGTCCTCAAGAACTCGCTGACGACGCTGCCGATGGGCGGCGGTAAGGGTGGTTCGGACTTCGACCCGAAAGGCAAGAGCGACGGCGAGGTCATGCGCTTCTGTCAGAGCTTCATGACGGAGCTTTTCCGCCACATCGGACCCGACACCGACGTCCCTGCCGGTGACATCGGCGTGGGCGGACGCGAGATCGGCTTCCTCTTCGGCCAGTACAGGAGGCTGAAAAACGAGTTCTCCGGCGTCCTAACAGGCAAGGGTCTCAACTGGGGCGGCTCGCTGATTCGCCCCGAGGCCACCGGCTACGGTGCCGTGTACTTCGCGTCCGAGATGCTCGGCACGAGGGGCCAGACGCTGGAAGGAAAGACCTGCCTCGTCTCCGGCAGCGGCAACGTCTCGCAGTACACGGTCGAGAAGCTCATCCAGCTCAAGGCGAAGCCCGTGACCCTCTCCGACTCGGGCGGCTACATCTACGACGAGGCGGGAATCACGGCCGAGAAGCTGGCCTTCGTGATGGACCTCAAGAACGTCCGCCGCAGCCGCATCAAGGAGTACGCCGACAAGTTCAAGGGCGCCGTGTACACGCCGGTGGACCCGAAGCTCGACCACAACCCGCTCTGGACCCACAAGGCGCAGTGCGCCTTCCCGAGCGCCACCCAGAACGAGATCAACGGCTTCGACGCGGCGCACCTCCTGAGGGGCGGCGTCTACGCGGTGGCCGAGGGCGCCAACATGCCGACGACGCTCGACGGCGTGAAGGTCTTCCTCGACGCCGGCATTCTCTACGGGCCCGGAAAGGCCGCGAACGCGGGCGGCGTCGCGACCTCGGGGCTGGAGATGTCGCAGAACAGCATGCGCATGTCCTGGACCCGCGAGGAGGTGGACAACCGGCTGCACCTCATCATGAAATCCATTCACAGGGCCTGCCGCGAGACGGCCGACCAGTTCGGGACACCCGGCAACTACGTCAACGGGGCGAACATCGCCGGCTTCCTCAAGGTCGCCGACTCGATGATCGACCAGGGACTCGTCTAACCTAGGCCCCGGAGGCGGCGTGGAGGAATCTCCCTCCAAGCCGCCTCCCGGGGAGCAATCGATGTCCGAACGAGGCCCGGACGGCCCGACCCTCCGCTCGGAGAGCCCGTGGGGCGGGTTCCACGACCTGATGCAGTACCGGGTCCAGGACATTCTGCTCGTCTCCAGCCTCTACGATTCCTTCATCCTCGCGGAGGACGGCCAGCTCAACGAGCGGATCCTCTCGGAGTCGCTCGAGTTGAACCTCCGGCACGTGCCGGGTGTCACCCGGGTGTCGACCGGCGAAGAGGCGCTCGCTCTCGCCCGCAAGGAGCCCCGCTTCAACCTCGTCATCACCTCGATGCACGTGGGCGACATGGACGCCATCGGCCTGGCCCGGCGGCTGAAGGACGAGGGCCTGAAGGCTCACGTGGTCCTCCTGGCCTACGACCATCGCGAGCTGACCCGGTTCCTCGAAAAGCGCGACGCCTCCGTGCTCGACGGGATTTTCCTCTGGCGCGGCGACGTGAGGATCGTCCTGGCCATCGTGAAGACGATCGAGGACCGCATGAACCTCGCGCACGACACGGGCGTGAGGGGGGTCCAGGCGATCATCCTCGTCGAGGACAGCGTTCCGTTCGCCTCCTCCTTCCTGCCGGTGCTCTATACCGAGGTGATCAACCAGTCGCACAACCTCGTACCCGAAGGGGTCAACCTCTCGCACAAGCTGATGCGCCTGCAGGCTAGGCCGAAGATCCTCCTCTGCCGCACCTTCGAGGAGGCGTGGGAGCTCTTCCAGACCTATCGGGAGAACATCCTCGGGATCATCTCCGACATCGAGTTCCCGCGCGACGGCGAGCTCGCCCCGCTTGCCGGCGTGGAGCTCTCGCGCCGCGTGCGCGAAGAGCAGCCCGACATCCCGATCATGCTGCAGTCGAGCCGCAGCGAGAACGAGGCGCTGGCCAAAGAGGTGGGAGCCTCTTTCCAGCTCAAGGGCTCGCCGGTGCTCCTCCAGCAGCTCCGGCACTTCATCGCCGAGAACTTCGGGTTCGGCGACTTCGTCTTCCGGCTGCCCGACGGCACCGCCCTCGGTCGCGCGCACGACCTCAAGACGCTGGAGGAGATGCTCCACACGGTCCCCGCGGAATGCCTCGCCTATCACGGCGAGCGCAACCACTTTTCGACCTGGCTGAAGGCGCGCACCGAGTTCGCCCTGGCCCACAGCCTCCGGCCGCGCACGGTCGCCGACTTCGGCGGCCTGGAAAACCTGAGGCGGCAGCTCATCCAGGCGATCCAGGAGTACCGCGCCCAGAGGGGCCGGCGCATCGTGGCAGATTTCGACCGCGCCACGTTCGACGGCTCCCCGGGGTTCTGGCGCCTGGGCGGCGGCTCTCTCGGAGGCAAGGCCCGCGGCCTGGCTTTCGTCAACGTGCTCTTGGACGACAACCGGGTCCGCAGCCGTTTTCGGAACGTGAACATCTCCGTTCCGTCCGCCGTCGTCCTCGGTGCAGACGTCTTCGACCGGTTCCTCGACGAGAACGGCCTGCGCGACTTCGCGATCGAGACGGACGACGACGCGGCCATCCGCCGCCGCTTCCACGCGGCCGTGTTCCCCGAGGACACGGCGCAGGACCTGGACGCATACCTCGAGGCGGCCCCTTACCCGCTCGCCGTGCGCTCCTCGAGCCTGTTGGAGGACTCGCAGTACCAGCCTTTTGCCGGCGTCTACGACACGTACATGCTGCCGAATAACCACGGCAGCCGCGCCATCCGCCTCTCCCAGCTCCTGGCGGCCATCAAGAGGGTCTACGCCTCCACGTTCTCGCACCGCGCGAAGGCCTACCTCGACGCCACGCCCTACCGACTCGAAGAGGAGAAGATGGCCGTCGTCCTCCAGCGGATCGTAGGAGCCTCGCACGGCGATCGCTTCTATCCGTCGATCTCGGGCGTGGCGCGGTCGCACAACTTCTATCCCTCGCCGCCCATTCGGACGGAGGACGGTATCGCGGCCGTCGCCCTCGGCTTCGGGGAAAGCGTCGTGGACGGCGAGGCCTGCGTGAGGTTCTGCCCGAAATACCCCCGCCACCTCGTGCAGTTCTCGTCCGTCGACGACATCCGCCAGAATTCGCAGCGGGAGTTCTTCGCCCTGGACCTACACGACTCCCAGGCGCGGCCCGCTCTCCACGAGTTCGTCCTCGAGCGCTACGGCCTCGAGATCGCCGAAGAGGATGGGACGCTGGCTCTCGTGGGCTCCACGTACTCCCCGGAGAACGAGGCCGTCTACGACGGCATTTCGCGCCCCGGCGTCCGCCTCGTCACGTTCGCTCCGATCCTCAAGCACGAGACGTTTCCGCTGGCCGAGATCCTGGCCACGCTGCTTTTGGTCGCGACCCGCGGCACAGGCGCCCCGGTGGAGATCGAGTTCGCCGTCGACCTCCTGAGCCCGGAGAGCGCGCCGAAGGAGCTCGGCTTCCTGCAGCTCCGTCCGCTGGCCCTCTCGAGAGAGCTGACCGAACTGCAGATCGGCGAGGTGGACCGTAAAGATCTCGTCTGCCAGAGCGCGACCGTGCTCGGAAACGGCCGTATCGACGACGTGCGCGACCTCGTCGTCGTCGACTACGACCGCTTCGACCGCACGAAGAGCCATGTCGCGGCGGACGAGGTCGCCGACTTCAACGCCTACCTCTCGAGCCGGGGGACTCCCTACGTCCTCATCGGAGTCGGTCGCTGGGGCTCGGCGGACCCGTTCCTCGGGATTCCCGTCACGTGGGACCAGATCTCCGGCGCGCGCGTCATCGTCGAGACCGGCTTCAAGGACTTCCGGGTGACGCCCTCTCAGGGCACGCACTTCTTCCAGAACCTGACGGCGAACAACGTCGGCTACTTCACCGTCAACCCCGAGCTGGGAGACGGCTTCATCGACTGGGCCTGGCTCTCAGCGCAGCCGGTCGTGAGCGAAAAGTCGTGCGTGAGGCACTTGAGCTTTCCCGACCCCGTCGTCATCAAGATGAACGGCCGAAGGAACGAGGGGGTCATTCTCAAACCGGATTCGGGAGCTTGAGCGCAGCGCACGGCGGCCCAGGGCGCCTCGACCGCCTCCGGGGCATCGCTTAGACTGGCCTGATTCGGAGGATCGATGACCTCATCCATCGGATTCCTGGAGACCGTCAACCAGAACTTCGACGCCGCCGCCAGCTTTCTCGACTACCCGCCGGGACTCCTCGACCAGATCAAGGTCTGCAACAGCATCTACAAGTTCCGCTTCCCGG
>OCTA010001394.1_pt1 | contig 22196 bp, 20 predicted proteins | sample 1538991 | NCBI WGS metagenome assembly OCTA01 (sample SAMEA3539302, study PRJEB22396) | soil metagenome | biome: tundra; feature: field; material: soil | place: USA | collected 2010-05 | depth 0.15 m | reverse complement strand
CGCCAAGGCTTTCGAAGGGGGCGCCGACCGAGACGCCTATCGCCTCCTCGACGCGAAGGGCGTCCTTCTCAAAGGTGCCCAAACTCCGCTGTCCGGCGACGAACTGCTCGACGCCTTTCGTTGGATGTTGTTCTCGCGCACCCTCGACGAACGCGCGGTCAGTCTCCAACGTCAGGGACGGATCGGCACCTACTCCGCCGTCTACGGTCAAGAGGCGTCCGTCGTTGGTTCCTCGTTCGCGCTCGACCCCACCAGAGACTGGATCGTTCCCCAGTATCGAGAGACGCCCGCACTCATTCGCCACGGGATGCCCTTGTCGACGTTGCTCTTGTACTACATCGGGAACCCTCTTGGCGCGAGGGCACCCGAGGGCGTTCGCCTCGCCCCCATTCAGATTTCGTTGGCGGCGCAGTTGCCTCACGCCGTTGGACTCGCGCTCGGTATAAAGATGCAGGGTCGCGACGGCGTCGTCATGACGTTCTGTGGTGACGGAGCTTCTTCGGAGGGTGACTTTCACGAGGCCCTGAACCTGGCCGGCGTGGTGCAGGCGCCGGTGGTGATCGTGTTGCAGAATAACGGCTACGCGATCTCCACGCCGCGCTCGAAACAGAGTGCCGCGGTCTCGTTCGCGGCGCGCGCCGAGGGGTACGGAATGCCGGGCGTGCGCGTCGACGGCAACGATCTACTCGCCGTCTATGACGTGGCCCACGAAGCCGTTGAACGAGCGCGGGCCGGCGGCGGACCGACGCTCATCGAATCACAGACCTATCGACTCTTTCCCCACAACACTGCCGACGACCAGTCGCGTTACGTGCCCTCTGAGGAACTCGAGGCCCGTCGACTAGAAGATCCGATCCCGCGCCTTCGCACTTACCTCACCAACATCGGCGTTCTTAACGCGGCGCGTGAAGAACAGTTACAGGTCTCCATCACCGAGGAGATCTCGGCCGCGATCGCCGAGGCCGAGGCTCACCCGCCGGCGAACGTATCCCAAGTCTTCGAGCACGCCTACGCGAACCCGTGGTCACGGGTCATCCGTCAGCGCGCCGAGTTCGTCGATGACGTTGACGACGGAGGTGCGTGATGGCCGTGCTCACGATGGTGGAGGCGATTCGCCAAGCGCTCGAGCAAGAAATGGAGCGCGACGAGCGCGTGATGATCCTCGGTGAGGACGTTGGTCGCCTCGGCGGTGTCTTTCGGGCCACCGACGGACTGCAGCGTCGCTTTGGTGAGTCTCGGGTGCTCGACACGCCCCTCGCCGAAGCCGTCATTGCGGGCGCCTCGGTGGGCCTCGCGATGAGCGGGATGGTGCCGGTCCCCGAGATACAGTTCCTCGGCTTCTCTCACCAGGCGTTCCACCAGATCGCCGACCAGATCGCTCGCTACCGCTTCCGTTCCCAGGGACGCTTTCCCATGCAGATCACGATCCGCGCTCCCTTCGGTGGTGGGGTGCGCACGCCAGAAATGCACTCCGACGCAATCGAAGCTCAGTTCGTTCAGTCCCCGGGTCTGAAGGTCGTCATGCCGTCCTCGGCCTACGACGCGAAGGGTCTTCTGCTCGAAGCGATACGAGACCCGGACCCGGTGTTGTTCTGTGAACCACTTCGGGGATACCGCCTCGTCAAGGACGAGGTGCCCGAAGGGGACTACACGGTTCCCTTCGGCCAGGCACGAATCGTGCGCGAAGGTGACGACGTGACGCTCGTAGCGTGGAGCGCCGCGGTTCAACTCTGCTTGCGCGCCGCCGAGCTTGCCGCGAAGGAGAACATTTCGTGTCGAGTACTCGACCTGCGCACACTGGTTCCGCTCGACGTCGAGGCGCTGGCGCGTTGCGCGGAGGACACCGGGCGAGTCGTCGTGGTGCACGAAGCTCCCTACACCGGGGGCTTTGGTGCCGAAGTGATCGCCACCATTCAAGAGGAGGCGTTCTACTCCCTCGAGGCCCCGATCGCGCGCGTCACCGCGCCCGACACCCCCTATCCGATCGCGGGGGTGGAGGAGTGGTACATCCCAAACGAGGAACGCGTACTCGCGGCAGTGCGCCGCACCGTAGGGATGACGGGCGCGTGAGGCGCGAGTTCCTCGTACCGGACATTGGTGAGGGCATCGCCGAGGTCGAGATCATCGAGTGGCACGTGGGCGTCGGCGACGAGATTCGCTCCGACCAAGTCGTGGCGACCGTCCAAACCGACAAATCAGTCGTGGAGATGCCGACGCCACTTACGGGGACGGTCGTCTTTCTCGGCGCCGAGACCGGCGCGCTGCTCGACGTGGGCAGCGTCCTTGTCGCCGTCGAGACCGACGCGCTGCTCGACGTGGGCAGCGTCCCTGTCGCCGTCGAGACCGACGCTGACGAGTTGATCCGAGAACCGACTTTCGCGCTCGAAGACGGCGAATCCCTCGCGCGACGCCCGGCGGTTCGTCCAAAGGCGGCCCCTTCGGTGCGACGACTCGCGGCCGAACACGGCGTTGATCTCACTTTGATTCGCGCCAGCGGGCCCGAGGGGCGTATCACTCGCGACGACGTGCTCAAGGCGGCGAACGCGTCCGTGGACGTGGCGTCTACGGACGAGGGTGAGAGACGGGCGAGTTCGTTACCACCGGGCGTCAGTCGTCGTTCGCGCGCAGCGACGTCCGAAGACGACGAGCACGTGCCCCTACGTGGGCTGCGCCGCCAGATCGCGAAAAAGATGATCGAGTCGTGGCGCAGCGTGCCGCACATCATTGACTACCGCGAAGTTGACGCGTCGAAGCTCATCGAGGCTCGCCAAGTGTTGCGCGAGGCGCGGCCCGAACACGCCGCCGTCCTCACCTACGTGGCGTTCTTCGTGAAGGCGACGGCGACGGCACTGGTTGGTCACCCACTCATGAACGCTTCGTTCGACGAAGAAGCGGCTGAGTACGTGCTGCACCGACGCGTGCACGTGGGGATCGCGACGGCGACCAGTGATGGCCTGCTCGTTCCGGTGGTGCGCGACGCCGATCGTAAGTCCGTCCTCGAACTGGCCGTGGAAATCGGCGCGCTGGTCGAACTGGCTCGGACGCGAAAAGCATCACTCGAACAACTGACGGGCGGCACCTACACGGTGAATAATCTCGGTGCGATCGGCGCATCCATGGGTACGCCGATCGTGCGTACACCCGAGGTTGGCATCACCGGCTTTGGTCGGATTAGCGATCGGGCGGTGGCACGCGACGGACTCGCGGTGGTGCGACCAGTGCTCATGCTCTCCGTCGTGGGAGATCACCGCTTGCACGACGGCGACACGCTCGGAGCGTTCGCGTCGGCACTGGTACGACTGCTCGAGAATCCTGACGATCTCTTCGAGTTGACCTAATGGTCGTAGGAGAGATGGCCGAGGGGATTGACCTGTTGGTGGTTGGTGGTGGTCCGGGTGGTTACGCGGCGGCGCTACGCGCCGCGCAGCTCGGTCGCGAGGTGGTCCTCGTCGAGCGCGAGGGTCCGCGCGGACTCGGCGGCACGTGCGTGCGGGTGGGATGTATTCCGAGTAAAGCGCTCATTGAAGTGGCCAACGCGCGTCACCACGCGAAGGCACTCGAAGTGGCCGGCCTTAACGCCGGCGCGCTCGAAGTTGACCTCGCCCGTTTTCAGATCTGGAAGAGTGGAATCGTCGAGGGACTGTCGCACGGCGTCGAGACGTTGCTGCGCCACCAGCGGGTGCGCGTCGTCGAAGGCACCGCGACCTTTAACAAGCCCAACCGCGCCGCGGTGGCCCTTCCCGACGGGAACGTGGCGTTCTTCGAGTTTCGTAGTGCCGTGGTTGCGACCGGGTCGGCGCCCCTTGAACTCGCGGAACTGCCGCGTGACGGCGTGCGAGTTCTCGAATCGAGCGACGTGCTGTCGCTCGCGGAAGTGCCAACCAGCGTGGTCGTTGTCGGCGCCGGCTACATCGGCGTCGAACTCGGAACGGCGCTGGCGAAACTCGGCTCGAAGGTGACGATCGTCGAGGCGCTCGGGAACGTGTTGCCCAGCATGGAGCCCGTCCTCGGTCGCGTGGTGCTTCGTTCGTTGCGTCGCCTCGGCGTTGAGGTGCTCTTGGACGCCGAAGCGGTCGGTCTCGACGCCTTTGGCGTCGTGGTGTGCGCGAACGGCGTGGAACGAACCGTCGCGGGCGAGCGCGTCGTGTTGGCGGTTGGCCGTCGGCCGCGAACCTCCGACGTCGGACTCGAAAAGACGGGCGCGCGCCTGGCACCCGACGGGACCGTAGAAGTTGACGCGGGTCGTCTCGCCGCGACGGGTATCGCGGCGATAGGCGATATCACTCCCGGGCCGGCCCTCGCTCATAAGGCGATCGCCGAAGCAGAAGTTGCCGTGGCGTCGCTCTCGGGTCTGCGTCGTCAGTTCGACCCTACGGTCGTGCCCGCCGTGGTTTTCTCCGATCCCGAGGTCGCCACCGTCGGATTGACCGAGGACGCCGCTCGCGCGCTCGGAATGGACGTCGCCGTCGCCCAATTTCCCTTGAGTGCGTCGGGCCGAGCCGCGACGCTCGGCGCCCCGGAAGGATTCGCGCGTCTCATCGTGGACCGTGGTCAGGACGCGGTCGTGGGCGTGCACCTCGTCGGGCGGTTGGTCTCGGAGCTGGCGGGAGAGGCGGCGCTGGCGGTCGAGATGGGCGCGAGTCCGGAGGACCTCGCGGGAACGATACATCCCCATCCAACAATCAGCGAATCCCTTCGCGAAGCGGCGCTGATGTTAGTGGGTCGCCCGTTGCACGTCGTGGCGGACGCGACGCGTCGGGCCAAGTGAAGTTCGAGCCCGCGCACTACTGAGGGTCACTGCGTTCCAAGATCAACTCAGCCGCACCGGTGAACGCGGCGAGCATGGCGCGCGCGGTGCGTTCGACCGCGTCGTCGGGCGGGAGGAACGTCGAAGAGTGTAGTCCGGAACTTTGATCCCGAGGAGTGGCGTCATGGTCGCCGTCACGCTCGTTCGCGACCGAGGTGTCGTCGACGTTGTCACTACGGCCCTGCACGCCGAGAAACATCATGAGGCTCGGAACCTCGTGCCCGTAGAAAGCGAAGTCATCAGCGCCGCACGAGCGCATCGGCTCGGCCACCACGAAGCCACCGCTCTCCAGCCACGGGTCGACCGTGGCCACGAGCTCCGCGTCGTTGATCAGCACCGGGTCGCCGGGTCGTATCTCGAGGCGCGCTTCGCACCCGAACGCGGCGGCGCTGTTCGAAGCAATTGACTCGACGAGAGCGAGCACTTCGTCGCGGTCTTCGGGGACGAGTACCCGCACCGTGCCCTCAGCCACTGCTTCGTCGGGAATGACGTTCGCCGCCGAGCCGGCCTGCAATCGACCGACCGAGATGACGGTTGGATGCGTGGGATCGGTGCGTCGACTCACGATCTGTTGTAACGCGACGATAACGTGACTGAGCGCGAGCACGGGATCGTGACCCCGGTGGGGATAGGCACCATGACCGCCGACGCCGGTGATGGTCAAGACGAACGAGTCGGCGCACGCGTTCACCGCACCGGTACCGGTGGTGATGGCGCCCCAGGGCACCTGGGGATGAAGATGCACGGCCAGCATCGCTCGGAGATGATGCTCGTCGAGCCGACCGGTCGCAATGATCTTCTGTGCTCCCGACGGGAACGCCTCTTCACTCGGTTGGAAGACGCCCAACAGTGAGACGGGCGTCCGCTCGGTTTGCTTGGCTGATTGAAAGGCGCGGATGAGCGCCACCAGTGCGGCCATATGAACATCGTGACCACACGCGTGCATCGCGCCATTGCTAGAGGCGTAGCTGGATCTGGTCTCTTCCACGATTGGTAGAGCGTCGAGTTCAGCTCGAATGCCGACGGCGGGAAGGTTCGCTTCGCCAACGCGTATCAGAAGTCCCGTTCCCGCGATCGGTTCAACGGTGAAGTCACTGAGCGCTTCGGCGATGGTGGCGGAGGTTTGATGCTCCTGCCACGAGATTTCGGGTACCTGATGAAGACGTCGGCGCAACGCCACGGCTTCGCTGAGTTCAGATTGAAGCGCTTCGTCGACCGCGTTGAAAAATCTTTGAAACGCGGGGTTCAGGGTCACTCGGTGACACCATTCGTCCGCCGCGAAGCGGTTGGCACCGGTGTGATTTCGTAACGACGTACTTCGTCAATAGACACTCGTGTACCGCTCACAGACTGTCTCGGCCGACGCACCGTCGAGAACGGCGAGTTCGTGTTCTTTGACCGCGAGGTAGGCACCGAGTAACTCTGTCCCTAGCCATTCTCCGATCATCTCATCATTCGTGAGCGCCTCGAGGGACTCGTTGAGCGATCTCGGTAGATCCGCGACGCCCGCCGCCTCACGCTCGCCTGGAGTCCACAGGTCTGGATCTCCGTCGACCACCGTGGGAGCGGGTAGTTTCGACCGTAGTCCGTCGAGTCCAGCAACGACGAGGGCCGCGAGAACGAGCCAGGGGTTCGCGGTCGCGTCCGCGGCGCGGAACTCTAGGTTGAACTGCTGATCAATGTCGCGAGTTCCCACGGTCGGGCAGATGCGCAGTAGCGCCTCGCGGTTACGGAGGCCGAGAAAAGCGTGTCCGGCGCTCCAGGTGTGCGGGCGCATCCGTAAGTAGGAGATCACGCTCGGTGCGGTTAAGGCGCAGACTGCGGAGCTGTGCGCAAGCACGCCCGCCGCGAAGGAGCTACCGATCGCACTTAGCTGGCCCGGTTGCGAGGGGTCGTAGAGGACCGGCGCGCCGTCAGCGTCGCGCAGGCTGAAGTGCACGTGAACGCCATTGCCAATGCCGTGCGAACTGACGAGCGGGCTAAACGAAGCTCGCCAGTCGAACTGCTTCGCTAGATCGCGGACCAGTTCGCGCAACAGCAGTGCTCGGTCCGCCGCCGCCAGCGCGTCACAAGGCGCGAGCGTAATTTCAAACTGATTCGGCCCGAACTCGGCGAGCCAGGTATCTGGTTCGTAGCCCGCACGCGCCAGTGCGGCGTAGAGGCGAGAGCCGAACGGTTCGAAGTGGCGCAGTGCGGCAACACTGAAGGGCGGTCCACCGCGGGGCAGTGCCGACGCGTCGGCATTGAGCAACGTGAACTCGTGCTCGAAGGTCGCCACCATCGTGAGTCCGAACTCTTCTTTTAGCGCCGCCACGGCGCGGCGAAGCACGTTGCGAGGACAACACGCCCAGGGTGAAAGGTCGAGATTCAACATGTCGGCGAGCATGACTTCGATGCCAGTGCCGTCGGCTCCCGATGACAGGACGATGCTGGCGGACGGGTCCGGGCGCAGCCGTAGGTCGCCGAGTGGTCCGAAGGAGTTGGTCTCCGCGAGCTCACCGAAGGTCGTGAGAGCCAAGTCGGCGGGCACCCAGCCGATGCCGTGCTCCAGCCGGTCGGCGAGTTGAGCGGCGCCGAACGCTCGCCCCCGCACGTGGCCAACGAGATCCGCCGTCGCAATAAGCACGAGGTCGTCGTTAGCCACTGATGATTCGCCTCGTGTTCATTCTCGACATCGAACTGATGAGGCGCTACCAGGCACCGTCGCGTCCGTGCGCTCTGTCACCCGTCACCCCCGTTGAATAACTCGCTGGTCCACTACTTCAAAGGGCCAGCGTCAAATTCGACATTAATGGTATACCACTGTGAATGCAAGAAGGAATTCTGTGGTGCATGCCGTTGAGGGGTGCGCTTGTGATGGCTTGTTGGCGATGTCACTATGGAGTTTGTGGGCTGTTGTGCCACTGAATGTCGCAGAGCCGAGGAGCGCCACGAACATGGGGTTTTCGACGTGAGGGGCTACGGATACTGGAACCCCGGGGTCGGTCACGGGGCCCTTACCTGGTCGCTGTTCATGATTCTTCTGGTGTGGGGCGCCGTCATCTCCCTCGTCTTTATCTTGTTTCATCATCGCGGTGAGCATCTTCACTCGGTGCACTACCTTCACGGATTGATGTACGACGGCCATCGTCCGGCGTTACGGCTGCTGGAAGATCGCTTGGCTCGCGGCGAGATCACACCCCAAGAGTTTCGAATTGCCCGGAATCTTCTCTTAGGGAACTCCCCGCCACCCGATCCTCCCTAGATACGACTTCCTACTTTCAAAGTTGTGCGCACTTAGAAAAGAGAGCCATCGTGCGCCCTCCGTCGAAACCGTCAGCGCACCTCTGACGGTATCCGTTGTCGCGGTTTTCTTCGACCAAGCGCACTACGCGACGACTTCGATTGTCGACAGTGTTGGGTCAGCGGCGTACGCAATGCGTACGCCGCTTCGCGCTACTTCAAGAAGTCCAACTAACGACTCGGCGGTCACGATCTCTCCCGGAGCCAAGACGGGCACGCCCGGAGGATAGGGCGCAATGAGTTCGGCGCAAACGCGCCCGAGGGCCATCGAGGATTCAACGTGCGCGTGGCGAGCAAAGAACGCTTCTCTCGGACTAAGAACTTGGACCGGTTTCACGCGCCAGCTCAACGCTGGCGAGAGATCGCGGGGCTCTCCCCGTGCGCCCTGCAGCGCGGGAATGAGATGATCAAGCAAGGCCGTCACGCTTTCGTTCGTATCAGCCACCGTGATGATTGGTAATAGCGTGTCGCGATCGGCAGATTCCAACGAGACGCCGTGCTCGAGGAGCTGACGTTCGATCGCGACGCCGTCGGCGCCGAGCGGCGCGAGTTGAATAATGAGACGTGTGGGATCGAATCGACCAGAAGGAAGCGTGCTCTCATCGGGAACGAGAAGTCCGGCGACCTCGTGGTGAAGTCGCTCGCGCGCCGAGCGCACTAACGAGAGCACGTGGTCAAAGAGCTCAACGCCTCTCGTTTCCATGAGTGCACGAGAGGCGTCGCTGCTCGCCAGTATGGCGCCCGCCGGGCTCGTCGTCTGGGTCGCCTCGAAGCCACGGTCCAATCGATCACGGTCCAGTCGCTCGGTTCTCGCCGCCGCGATACTGGCTTGGCTGTAGCCAACGAGGAGTTTGTGCGTGCTCGTCACCAACGCGTCGGCGCCGTAGGCGAGGGCGTGCCCGGGCAGTTCGGGGTGAGCACCAAAGTGAGCGCCCCACGCCTGGTCGATAATTACGGGTACGTCGCACTTGTGGGCGAGGTCGGTAATCGCTGCTAGATCCGACATGGTTCCGACGTAACCAGGTTCGGTGAGGACCAGGGCTTTGGCGTCCGGGTTGGACGCTAACGCCGTCGCGACGTCGTCGAACGAAGTGCCAAGTGGTAGACCACTGGCGGAATCTATCTGAGTTGGCAACCACACGGGGCGCAGATCCGCCATCACGAATCCCAAGAACATGGAGCGGTGCAGTGACCGCGACACGATCACGGCGTCGCCCGGGTGGCCCAGCGCGAGCGCGAGCGCTTGATTGGTGTGCGTGGAGCCGCCGGTTGAGAAGCGGCACCAGTCAGCCTTGTAGAACGCCGCGGCTCGTTTTTCGGCACGTTTGAGCGCACCGTTCGTCTGCTTGATGGTGTCGAGTCCCCCGTAGAGCGGAATATCCCCATCCACGAGACGACCGAGACCCTCGTCGAGAAGATGGGCGCGGCGCTTATGCCCGGGAATGGTGAATTCGTTTCGCTGTTCGTCGAGGACGCGCAAGTAGACGTCGAGAAGCGTGGCGTCTTCGCGCAATGGTCGTCGGTTCACGCCGGGGCGATTCTGGGAGGAGTACTCGCGCACCGCTCGCGGTCTACTTCAACCAGCGAGTTCACGCACGACCGTACGCGACACGGGCCAGTAAACCGCACACGGTGACTCCTTCACTGGGAGAACTTGGGTTGCTTCGTTTCAATCATTGCGGACGTCGTGGGTGATTGCAATGCTATATTTCGGCCACGATGGAGCCCCACGTTTCTCGAGCGATAGGCGCGAATGTGCCCCGGATAGTTTGGCGTTCATGACTGAACCGACCCTTCCCCATCGCAGTGCTCACGACGTGGCCCGCGTGATACGTGACTTGGACGACGCCGACGTTCGAACTGTCATTGGCACGTTTGTCGACAACTCGGGAGTCTTTCGAGCGAAGCAAGTGCCGGTCGCGAAGACGGGGTCCTTCCACTCGCCCGGTCTTGGCGCGGCACCCTCGTGGGCCGTCTTTGCCGCCGACGACCTTTTGGTATTGACCCCGGCCTTCTCGGTGGTCGGGGACATGCGACTGCGCGCAGATCTTGACGCGATTAGGAACCTCGGAGGCGGGGTGGCCTGGGCGCCGATCGAACTCGCCGACCAACAGGGTACGTCCCTCGAGCACTGCGCTCGAGGAGTACTTCGGCGTCAGCAAGCAGCTATCGAGGCCGAGGGTATCGAGGCACTCGCGGCATTTGAGATTGAATTCACGTGTTTTGATCCGGTCACGGGCCTCGTGGGCGAGGGTCCGGCCTACGGACTTGGACCCCTGCTCGACCGATCAGAGTTTCTCGACGACGTGCACGAGTCGTTCGCGTTCGCCGGGTTGAAGATTGAACAGCTCCACGCGGAGTACGGACTGGGTCAGATCGAACTGACCACGGAGCCCGCGGCGCCACTGCAAGCCGCGGACAACTACGTCTTGGCTCGCGTCGTGTTGGGTCGCGTCGCGCGCGCGCACGGGGTGAAACTCTCGTTCTCGCCACAGCCCGTGCTGAACGGCATTGGCAACGGCGCCCACCTTCATATCTCATTTGCTCGAAGCGGAGAGCCACTGTTCTCTGGTGGGAGCGGACCTCACGCACTCACGGACGAAGGCGGAGCGGTCATTGGTGGTCTGGTGAAGTGGCTTCCAGAAAGCATGGGCGTCTTGGCGCCCTCACTGTTGTCATCGACGCGACTGCAGCCGGGCCATTGGTCTGGGGCCTTCGCCTGCTGGGGTCTCGAAAACCGTGAAGCAGCCTTGCGGTTGTGCGAAGCGACGCCGGGTAATCCCCGGGGAGCCAATCTCGAGATTAAGTGCGTGGACCATTCGGCGAATCCCTACAGTGCTGCTGCACTCATTCTCGGACTAAGCCGAAGGAGTCTTGAGGAAGAGGTCGAACTACCTGATGAGGTTCCGACGGATCCCGGCATGATGGACGATGACGAGCGCGCTTCGCGCAACATCATCGCGATTGGCGGCGGTCAAGTCAACAGTGTTGACGCGTTGCGATCAAGTCAAGTCGTAAGAGACGTCCTGGGTGATGTCTTGGTCGACGCCATGGTCGCGGTGCGCGGTCACGAAGTTGAAATTGCAAAATCTAAGTCCCTGGAAGAGTTGGTGGAGAAGTTTCGCTTCACGTGGTCGGCGTAGGGAGATGGTGAATCAAGTTCGCCAAGGGCGAGCATTGGTGGCTCGCGAGACCCCCTCTTTCGAGTGCTCGTGCGCGGTGGACGCGAGTTCCTGATTATCGAATGGCGACCTTGGCGACTCTTTCGACGCGTCCATTGACGTTTCTCGGGCGTCACTCGACATCACCGTCTCGAATCCGAGTCGTGTTTTCGCTCAAATTCCCGTCAACGAGCGAGATCTGTCCTTGTGGCATGCACCACAGAATTCTTTCTTGCATTCAGAGCGGTATACCATTAATGTCAAATTCACGATTGAGCTCTCCGACGTAGTGGAGTAGCGAGAGTTAGTCAGCGGGGGTCATGGTGGGAAGTCGAACGGACGCACTGGTACTTGATGACACTCGACGCGGCACGTCTATGGATGTCGTGGCGAACCACGGCGGTGGCGTCTCGGCGGGTGCCATCCCCGCCAAATCAAACGTTCTCGGGCCTGCCGCCGTCTTATGGAAGTTACCGGGCGAACCGTTAAGAGAACGTGGCATGGTTTCGCCCTATCAAGTCGATGTAGGGAGTGAGCGAAGTGGAGAAGTCGTAACAAAGAGAGAATTACTGATCAACTAATCGCTCGGGTACGAGCACATAGTTAAGGGGGAGTATGAGTACTGAGACGAGTGAAGCGGTGCCGTACACGCGGCCACGGAGAAATCTCAAGATGTGGGGGGCCATTGGTCTCTCCCTGGGCATCGTGGCTCCGAGTTTGGCCATGTCCGGTAACGGCCAAGGAACAGCGGCCGCGGTTGGTAAGGCCGTGCCGTTGATCTTCGTGCTGGGAGCGATTGGCATTGCCCTCATCGCTCACGGCTTCTTCCGACTAACCCAACGTTATAACCAGGCCGGCAGCGCCTACGCACTGGTTGGTATGACCATTGGGCCTCGAGCCGGGTTCTTTTCGGGCTTTGGCGTCATGGTCACGTACTTGTTGTTCGCGATCGCGTGTCTCGGTGCGATAGGTAGTTTCGTCAATGCTTTTCTCGCGAACGCTCAGGGAAGTTCGCTGCATCCGTTTCAAGTGCCGTGGGTCTACAGCGCGCTCGGGGGCTTCGTGATTGCCGCGTACTTCGTTACTAGGGAGTTTCGCAACGTCGTGCGGCTTCTCTTGGCGATTGAGACCATTGGCATCATCAGCATGACAATTCTCGTGATCGTTATCTTCGCTAAGGGTGGGCCGGCGCACGGCGGCGGCTTCGACTTTGGCACCTTTAGTCCTAAGGGCCAGAGTTTCACGGTGATCATGGGCGCCGTCGTGGCGGCCTTCTTGTCGTGGGCCGGTTTTGAAGCGTGCGCGTCACTCGGTGAAGAGACGAACAACCCCGCAAAAAATATCCCGAAAGCACTTCTGGGTTGCGTGTTGGGAACGAGTGTCCTTTTCGTCGTCGTGATGTTCGCAGAGACGATTGGCTTTGGGACGAACGCCGCCGGGGTCAAGGCGTTTTCTACCTCGGGTAACTCACTGGCGACGTTGGGACACACTTACGTGGGCCTGTGGTTCTCGCTCGTTCTTTCCTTCACCGCGGTCATGTCGGCCTTTGCGTGCTTCTTGGGTTCGGCGCAAACCACGGGACGTTTACTCTACGCGTTCTCTCGCGACGGCCTGGGACCCAAGCAGTGGGCGGAGCTTGACGTGAAGCACAATCAGCCCGTGAAAGCCCTCTTCGCCGTGTTCGCACTCATTGCCGTGGTGGACTACCTCTCCTTCATCACGGGACACCCGATCGTTGGTACAGGTAACGCCGCACTCGACGAATATTTCTACTTCGCTACCGTTGGTGCGATGACCTTGATGGTTTCGTATCTGATGGTGGAGATCGGCACGATGGTTCACCTCGTGCGCGATCGACGACAGTTGATCTACGAAGTCGTTCTTCCGATTCTGGGAGCGGCCATGATTATCGCGGTTTTCTACTTCAACGTGAAGAGTCAGACGAACTGGATTGCGGAACCATTCCTCGCGGGGGCGATCATGCTGATCGGTCTCATCATCACGTTGGCCTTCCCCGGTTTGGCGAGCAAAGTTGGTATCGGACTCTCGAGGAATTTGCGCGAGCCCGAAGGTAAGGAGTTTCCCGCCTCCAGCGGTCACGATCAGAGTCCCTTCCCCACCGCTGAGGTGTAGTGACGTTCGGCTTGCCCCCGGGGCTGGACCAACTAGCCCCGCAAGCGAGAGATCTCTATATCCGCGACCTTAAATCCGTCGCCGGTATAGAGAAACTTCGCTTCTTTCCCCTCGCCGTGGAGTCGGGATTTGGTTGCACGCTCGTGGAAGCGGGTGGTCGTGAGCTTTTGGATTTGACGGCGACGTGGACGGCGGCGGGACTTGGTCACGGTCACCCGAGGGTGGTCGAAGCCATGACCCAGGCGGCGAAGAAACCTCCGGGGGCCGGTGGACTTTCCGCGGCGCACCCCGACTCCGTTGGACTGGCGGAAGATCTGTTGGCGTTGGTGCCCGGTGCGGGCGATCGGCGGGTCTACTTGGGACACGCCGGCAGCGACGCGTGCGACGTCGTCATTCGCGCGTCGCGCTTCGCGACGGGCAAGAAGCGCATCGTGGGCTTTCACCACTCGTACCACGGTGGCATCGGTGTCGCCATGGCCGCGTCGGGCGTCCACGTCGAAGCGGGCTCGGTGACGGCCGATCCCATGACGACGTTTGTCGACTATCCCAATCCCTATCGTCCTCCGTCGACGGATCCCTCTGGCCCGGAAGCGGCGCTGATAGCGTCGCTCGACCAAGTGGAAGCGGCGCTCGCCGAAGGAGACGTCGCCTGCGTAATGTTCGAGCCAATTTTGGCTGACGGCGGCATGGTGGTTCCTCCGCCGGGGTTTCTTCGTGGACTCGAGGAACTCTGTCATCGCTACGACACACTGTTGGTCTGTGACGAAGTAAAAGTTGGACTCGGGCGACCGGGGATGATGCACGCCTTTCAACTCGACGGCGCGACACCTGATCTGGTCTGCTTCGGCAAGGTGCTGGGCAATGGCCTACCCCTTTCCGCAGCGGTCGGCCCGGCTGAAATTCTCGACGGTCCCTCCGCCGCGGCGCTGCTAACGACGGCGGGCAATCCCGTCTGCACGGCGGTTGGTCGGACGGTGTTACGAGTACTGCAAGAAGAGCAACTCCCCGAGCGAGCTCGTCGAGCTGGCGAGCGTCTACGAGCCGGATTAGAGCAACTGAAGAACGAACGCATTGGTGATATTCGAGGTCACGGATTGGCGAACGGGGTCGAGTTGGTGGCCGATCGCGAGAGCAAAGTTCCCGACGGAAAGCTGGCCGCGGCGACGGTCTATAGAGCCTTTGAGCTCGGAGTGGTCGTCTACTACGTCGGCGGTAACGTCCTCGAGGTGACGCCCCCGCTCGTCATCTCTGACGCCGAAATTGACCGCGCCGTCGAGATTCTGGGTCAGTCGATCGATGACGCCGCCGCGGGTAAAGTTCCCGCCGACGTCGTTGCCGCGTACGCCGGCTGGTAGTAACCACGAGATAATGGGTGTCGTGAGCGCTAGCACCGAAATCGAAGATTTCGTTGAATCAATACGTCTCGTTGATCATCATGTCCACGGTGCGTTAAAGACCCCGCTCACCAGAGAACAGTTTGAAGAAGTGATGACCGAGTCCAATCGAGCGCGTCGTCCGGGCACGACGAACTTTGACACGCAGTTAGGTCTGGCGATTCGAAGGTGGTGCGCGCCGTTGCTCGATCTCGACGCCTTGGTTGATCCCGAGACCTACCTTCAGCGTCGAGCGGAACTTGGTGCCGACGAAGTCAATCGACGACTACTCAGAGCTGCTCATCTAGACACGGTGTTAGTCGACACGGGTTTCGCCGCCGAGAGTCTCCTCGACGTCGATCAGATGCGAGAGTTCGCCGGCGCCAAGAGTTTCGAAGTGGTGCGGTTGGAAGAAGTGGCGGAGGACCTCGTTCGCTCCGGCACGACGGCGGAAGGATTTGGCGACGCGTTCCGCTCCGCCCTGCAACAGCGACTCTTAAGCGGTGCCGTCGCGACGAAGAGCATCGTGGCTTACCGTTACGGTCTCGACGTCCCTCACGAGCGCCCGCTCGAGGGCGACGTGGCACTCGCGATGGGCCAGTGGTTAGGCGATGTCGAAGGATCGAAGACGGTGCGAATAGTTGATCCGGTGCTGTTGTCGTTCCTGCTCTGGTCGGGCATTGACGCGCAGCTGCCGTTGCAGATTCACACCGGGTACGGCGATTCGGACTTGGACATCATTCGATCTAATCCGGCGTATTTGACTGAGTTTCTTAGGGCGGTGGAACCCTTTGGCACGGCCGTGGTCTTGTTGCACTGCTACCCCTATCAGCGCGAAGCGGCTTATCTGGCTCAGATGTTTCCCAACGTGTACTTCGACATTGGCGAGGCCGTCAGCCACTCCGGAGTTCAGTCACGTCAGTTGATTGCCGAGTCCTTTGAGATTGCGCCGTTCTATAAACAGCTCTACTCAAGTGACGGATGGGGCTTGGCCGAGTTCCACTTTTTGGGAGCGCGTCTTTGGCGAAATGGTGTATCCGAAATACTGTCGCGGTGGGTCGAGGCGGGTCAATGTAGCCAGGCGGACGCGACACAAATTGCCACCCAGGTGGGTCGTCAGAACGCGATCGACCTGTATCGACTTGACTCGTCGTCGTGAATTGGGAGTCGGCAAAGCTCAAAGTGTTACGCACCACGGCATTCGAACGAACCATAAGGGATCACCCCACCATCGTGAAACAATGGGTGACGTGTACGTACCTTTGAAACTTGCCGTGGACGACGGTGAAGCGCCAGATCGTGAGAGATGCTGGCGGCGGGAGCTGAACTTGATAGGTCGTTACTCGACCATAATCAAGAGAGGTTCAAACAAATGACGAGGAGTTTCTGATGCCCATCAACGTGACGCCAATCCCGGGCGTGAGCCCTGAAATCAACGACCTCCGACGCCGCACCGCCGACGTTATCAACGTAGAGGTACTGCCCAACGAAGAGAAGTTGTGGCGTGCAAGGCGTGACGCCAACGTGAGTGAGGACGAGTTCGAGTCCAGCCGGCGTGAGAGCATCGAAGTTCGAGAGCAGATCAAGGCCAAGGTTTTCCAGGCGGGGTTGTGGGCACCGCATCTACCGAAGGAGTACGGCGGCGCGGGACTCGACTTCTTGTCGCTCGCCTACATGTACGAGATCCTCGCGTACGGCGTTGGAGGCCCGACGCTCTTTGGCATCGCGGCGCCCAATTCGGGCAACGCCAGCATCCTCGTGAAGTACGGCACCGAGGAGCAGAAGCAAAAGTGGCTGCTGCCGCTCATCGCGGGCGAGATGGAGTCGGGCTTCTCGATGACCGAACCCGAGCACGCCGGATCGGATCCGCGTTCCATCGAAACCGAGGCCGTGCGTGACGGCGACGACTGGGTCATTAACGGACACAAGTGGTTCACGTCGAATGGCATCGACGCCAACTTCTTCATCGTGATGTGTCGAGCCGTTGACCCGACCGGTGAGTTCGGAACCTCTGGTCGCATGACCCAGATCATCGTCCCGAGTGCCACCGCCGGCGTCAACATCGTTCGCGGTATCGGCATCTTCGGGCATCCGACGTCCGATCACTGCGAGATCCGCTATGAAAACGTGCGGGTACCCATGGAGAACACCCTGGGTCTCGTCGGTCAGGGTCACCAGGCCGCCCAGGATCGGCTCGGCGCCGGCCGGGTCTATCACTGCATGAACTCGATCGGCCAGATGTGGCGCGCGTTCGACCTCATGGTCGAGCGCACGCTGGTGCGTCAAGTCCACGGGGGACTACTAAAGGACAAGCAGTTCATCCAGGGATTTATTGCGGAGAGTTACATGGACCTGCAGTCCGCGCGCCTCATGACCATCAACGCGGCCGAGAAGGTCGCCCACAACGATCCCGACGCGCGCACCGCCATCTCGGCCATCAAAGTCTTCGTCCCGGCCGCGTATCACCGCGTGGTCGATCGAGCGATTCAGGTGTGGGGTGGGGCCGGCGTGAGTAACGACCTCCCGCTCGCTCAGATGTATCTGACGGCGCGCGTGTTGCGCTTGGCCGACGGGCCCGACGAAGTGCACAAGATTCTGATCGCGAAGAACATCCTGCACCGATACGAGGATGGAGAGGGTTGGAACTTCGGGACTTGAGACGATTTCAGTGGAGCAAAAGCGTTGGGTCCACGTCGGACCGGAATCAGTGTCGTGGTTCTGGGTAGGTGCTCCAACCAGCGACGACAGTCGGCTCGGGTCCCCACTGGCCAAGTCGATGCTCGATGACCTTTCGGGTGCTCATGATGTGGTGCACCGCGAAGCCGCGCGTGACGAGGCTGTCGGCGATGAGCGAGCGGTGACATCGCCACGGCAGCGCCTCGGAGCACATGAACGCGACGCGCGACGCCTGCGCCATGGTGGCCAAGTTGGCGAGTGCCGTTCGGTAGGCGTCGCCCAGCGTGTAGTCGGCGTAGTTCCTAAAGCTCGCACTCTGCCACGCCGCATTAATCGCCGGGTCGACGTCGGATTGCCGATCACGCCGGCCTCCTAAGTCACGGGCGTGTTGATAGGTGACCGCGTTATTCGCCAGCCACGTGCTCATTGTCTCGCGTCCGAACTGTGGGCACCGGCGAGAACCGGGATAAGAGCGTACGTCCACGAGTAAGTTGATGGCGTAGTCGTCAAGCAGGGCGAGAAACTCTTCGATTGAGCGAGTGGAGTGACCAATGGTCCAGATCTCTCGATCGTTGGACGCGCCGCGCTCATCAAAAGTGAGGGTCTCAACTGTCGTGACCAACTGCTCGTTCGCCACTCGCCCTCTCACCTGCGTACCTTCATTCGAAAAAATGTGACTCCCGTCATAGAACGGCGGGGCGAAGTAGAGACTTCGCCACCATTGGTCGTTGCGAACATTGCATTCTCTCGACCAATCGTTCATTTCGACCTTACCGGCGAAGAGTCCAACGCCAACAGACGTGTGCTGGTGCGCAAGCCTGCTAGAGCACGTCATGTCTCTCGTTACTCGACGAGTCCCATTCACCCGCGCGTACGATTGCTCGGTGGGCGACTTTGACGGACTGTGTCTCGCGAACCGCGGTTTCTTTGCTCGTGACGTACTCGAGGTCGCGCCCGCCCTGCTCGGCTGTGTCCTGCAACGTAACGACGACGAGGGGACGATTTCCGTCCGCATCACCGAGGTCGAAGCGTACGCCGGCGAACGTGATCCCGGGGCACACTCCTATCGCGGTATGACCAACCGAAACAAAACCCTCTTTGGCCCACCGGGCCACCTCTACTGCTATTTCACGTACGGGATGCATCACGCGATCAACGTCGTCGTCGGGCAGTTGGGTCAGCCGTACGCATGCCTGATTCGAGCTGGAGAGGTTATAGAGGGCGCGGAAATGGCGCGAAAGCGCCGAGAGCAAAAGCCCCGGAAAGTCCCCCTTCCCGAACATGGATTGGCGCGCGGTCCCGGGTGCGTTGCCCAAAGCTTCGGCGTGAATCTGACGAATGACGGTGACGACCTCTTCGCAGGTCAATGGCGGTTCTTCGTGGCGCGAGATGGCGCGGTCTTACCCCACGAGGTGGGACCACGAGTTGGCGTCAGCGGACCCGGTGGAGACTCGGCCGCTTTTTCTTGGCGATACTGGTTGGCGAATGCCTCATCCGTTTCGACGTACAAACCGGGGCGCGCCTGACCTGTTCCTCCCCAGGGCCCAGCAGCTTTCGACGGGGAGTGTGGTTCCAATCAATAAAGCGTCACGTCCACCCCGCGCCAGACGAACGGTCGGCTTGCTGTAATGGTGATACGCACGATTCGATTCACCGTGAAGGGTCTGTGGTGCTGGCACTGATTCAATCGGCCGATACGCTTCGTTGATGTTCGAGATATCTAACCAACGTTTCGAGGAGTTAGCGGAAGAAGCGCTCGCCTCGTTGCCCGAAGAACTCTCATCTCAGATAGAGAATTTGGCGATCATTGTTGAGGATAAGGCACCGGGGCGCCCACTCTTTGGACTCTACGAAGGCATTCCCCTGACCAAGCGCAGTCCGATCAGCTACAGCGCCGTGATGCCTGACCGGATCACCTTGTACCAGACGACGATCTGTCGTTACGCCACCAACGAGGACGAAGTGAAGGCTCAGATTCGTAAGACCGTGCTGCACGAAGTCGCGCATCACTTTGGCATCAGCGATCCTCGGCTCGAGGAACTGGGCTGGGCGTAGCGAGTCGACAGGCCCGGGCCGTTAAATTTGTTCCCGTTGACTCCCGCCCAAGAACCACTTCGCTCGGTCTACTGTCGATAACAGCGATGAGTAGTGCGTTTGCCAATCGCCGACATCAACACGAACGGTCTCATCTTCGCCGAGGGAGAGTTGTGAGTACGCGCAGCCAAATTCAGTTCTCCACTGACCGCAGCGAAGCCCTCAGAGCAATTGAGTCAATCGCTTCGGGAAGAGGTTGGTGCAACGTCGTTCCGCGCGTCGTTGACGACGTGGCGGACCTCCGGATCAATTTCACGGGACTGTGGGCGAACCAAGGTGTCGTCAAAGCTTCCTTCGTCACGTCGCCTCCTCGCCACGGAGAGGTGCAACCCTCCTCACTGGGCGTCTTGCATTCGCGAGGGCGGCTCGGCAGCGAACGGATTACTTCTCTTCTTAGTGGCGCTCCGTTCACGGTTCGTCAGGATCACACTCAGCGCGGTCTTCTCCTCGAAGTCCCCGCCGACACGCCGGCAGCACTGGTGCTCGAAGTGATGTGCACGATGACGCAATCACTGTGCGACTTCGAGATGACGGGGGACTGGCGCCTGGACCTCTACGTGCGCCCGTAACGACCAGGCGCCGCTCGAACGACCGCGTCAGTAACGTCCGCGAACGGCAAGCTCTTGCTTGACATGCCAAGCATCTGGTGGATAGAGTGCGACTGTGCGCAGCCCGCGCACGATGCAAGAGCCGGAGGAGTTCACCATGGCAGAAGAAGAAGCCCAGAACACCGCGAAGAAAGACGCCGCCGATGAAGAGTCGCGCGTTCAAGACCAGATATTGGAAGCGATCAAGCGATCCCAGGACGCGACGTTGAAGATTGTGAGTGCGTGGTCCGAAAGTGTCGCGAAACTGACACCGCAACTGCCCGAAATGCCGAAGATGCCCATGTTCGACGCGCTTCCGAAGCCCGACGAGGTTTCGGATAAGTACTTCGAGTTCGCCCAGGAGCTGATGAACGCCCAACAAGAGTTCGTCAAGCGACTAATTGCCGCGCTTCCCGGGCACGACGAGCCGAGCGCCTAAAAGGCATCCATTCGACCCGATCGCCGATCGAGTCTTGACCTGTCGCCGTGTGTGCCGTGGCATCGCCCCCACGATCGCGGTAGACCCTAACGTTTCAGCGCTTTTCATGGCTGAAAACAAACCGGAACTCGTGCTTGACATACCAAGCAGATGGGGTGTATAGTGTGCTTGTGACGGAATCGCCGTACACGAAGTGATACCAGAGGAGTTCATGATGGTAGCTACCAAGACCACATCTACTACCGAAATACCCGAGATTGCCACGAAAATCAGCGAACAGTTGATTTCCGCCGTGAAGCAGTACCAGCAGTTCTCGGTGGACACTGCGCAGACCTTTGCCAAGGTTGCCTCAGTGTTCCCAGTAACGGACCGGCCCAACGTTCCCGGGGCTCCCGCCCTTCCCAGTGCGGAAGCCGTGACCAAGTACGCGTTTGACTTCACGTCAAACCTGCTCAACGCGCAGCGCGATTTCGCCCTGCAGTTGGCGAGCGCGCTGGTTCCCGAGAAGTTGGCCTAACGTCCTTCACGGACTCAGTTACGATGCAGTACACGGAAGAGCCAACGAACACAGTTGAAGATGACCGCCGGCAGATGCTGGGAGGTTTCATCAGGGCGCAGCGACAGATCGCAAATTTGTCGCTGCGCCAGCTCTCCGCGATGACCGAGATCTCCAACCCGTACTTAAGCCAAGTCGAGCGAGGACTGCACGAGCCGTCAATCCGGGTGTTGAAGTCGATCGCCGACGCGTTAAACGTGTCGGCGGAGATCCTCTTCGAACAGGCCGGCCTGATCAGTGGTACGGAAAAGCTGGGCGACGAGGCCACCGAGAGCGCCATTCGCGCCGACCAGCGGCTCACCGAGGCCCAACGCCACGCGCTGCTGGCGGTCTATCGCAGCTATATCGAGACCAACCGCAAAGAGTCCTGAGAGGACCGAGCGAGTTCGGCGAACGGCCCAGTCGGGCGCCATCTTCGGAGCCATCTCGTTCATTCGCCAGACGTCACGGGAAACGCCTGGTAGCGAGGTTGCTCGCAACTACGTAAGAGGCAAGAAATGGTCGATGACAAAGATTCCTCTCCTGACAGGGTGCTTGACATGCCAAGCAAAAGAAATGTACTGTCTTCTTTAGACGCCGCACGGCGTCACGTCAGTAGGGACTCCGCCTTGGACAATGAGAAGAACGAGACCGCCAACGCGGCCGGCGACGCTTCGACGTTGGCGGGCCAGCTGTTGAGCGCGTTGCAGCTGTCCCAGGACGCCACGCTGCAGTTCGTGAGTGCGTGGTTCGACGGAGCGGCTGAGGTGGTCGCCAAGCTAACGGACATGGCCGCGACGCCCAAGCCCGACACCATTCCGTCACCAAACGAACTCTTCACGTTCGCCCAGCAACTGCACGGCGCCCAACAGGAATTCATTGCCGAACTAACCAATAAGGCCGACCCGGTCTCGTTTTTGGGCTCGTTGAAGGCGGTCCAAGTGGCGCTGCTCGCGAAACCCGCCGAGATCGCCGCGGCCAACGCCCGTCTCACGATTGGCCTCGACGCCGCGGTGCGTGCGACGCTGGAATGCGCCAACGGGGCCGCGCCCGCTACTCCGATGTCGCCGTCGTCAGGGGACTCGCGCTTCAAGGACCCGGCGTACGCT
>OCTA010001393.1_pt1 | contig 22211 bp, 14 predicted proteins | sample 1538991 | NCBI WGS metagenome assembly OCTA01 (sample SAMEA3539302, study PRJEB22396) | soil metagenome | biome: tundra; feature: field; material: soil | place: USA | collected 2010-05 | depth 0.15 m | reverse complement strand
ACGGCGGATCAGGGTGTTGGTGGAACTATCGTGCTTGAGCTTGGGCACTGTTTTGCTCTCGAGTTCGGGAACGATGCGCTGGGCGAGCACCTTGCCCAACTCGACGCCCCATTGGTCAAACGAATCGATGTTCCAAATCACGCCCTGCGTGAAGACGCTGTGTTCGTAAAGCGCGACGAGCTTGCCGAGCGCTTCGGGCGTCAGTCGATCGGTCATGATTACATTCGACGGACGGTTTCCTTCGAAAACGCGGTGCGGCACAAGTGCCCGCGGCGTGCCCTCGGCCCTGACTTCCTCCGCTGTTTTGCCAAAAGCCAGCGCCTCCGCCTGGGCAAATACATTCGCCAGGAGAATGTCGTGGTGACGCCCCAGCGGAGTGAGTGCGCGTCCAAACGCGATAAAATCGCACGGAATGAGCCGCGTGCCCTGATGAATCAATTGGTAGAACGAGTGCTGGCCGTTGGTGCCAGGTTCGCCCCAGTATATCGGAGCGGTTTGGTAATCCACTTTCTTGCCATCGAGCGTGACGTGCTTGCCGTTGCTCTCCATCGTCAACTGCTGAAGGTAGGCGGGGAAGCGCTTCAGGTATTGTTCGTAGGGCAGGACGGCCACCGTTTGTGCGCCGAGGAAGTCGTTGTTCCACACCGACAGGAGTCCCATGAGCACCGGTAGGTTTTTCTCGAAAGGCGAAGTGCGAAAATGCTCGTCCATTTCGCGAAAGCCCTTGAGCAGCGCTTGGAAATTGTCCGGTCCAACCGCCAGCATCGTGGAAAGGCCGATGGCCGAATCCATCGAGTAGCGCCCGCCGACCCAGTCCCAGAAGCCGAACATATTTGCCGAATCGATGCCGAACGCGGACACCTTTTCAGAATTGGTGGAAATCGCCACAAAATGTCTGGCGACCGCCCTTCGGTCGCGGCCAAGCCCGTTTACCAGCCAGTCGCGGGCGCTTTGCGCATTGGTCATGGTCTCCAGCGTGGTGAACGTCTTTGACGAAACGATAAACAGCGTTTCCGCCGGCTTTAGATCACGAGTCGCCTCCACGAAATCGATGCCATCGACGTTCGACACAAAGCGGAATGTCAGGCTGCGCTTGCTGTAGTGTTTGAGCGCCTCGTAGGCCATCACGGGACCGAGGTCCGAGCCGCCGATGCCGATGTTGATGACGTTCTTGATGCGTTGGCCGGTGTGGCCCTTCCAGGCGCCGCTCCGGACGCGGTTGGAGAAATCGGCCATTTTGGCGAGCGCGGCATGGACCTCGGGCACGACGTTCTTGCCATCCACGATGATGGCTGCTCCTGCCGGGGCGCGGAGGGCGACGTGCAGGACCGCGCGATTTTCAGTGACGTTGATCTTCTCTCCGCTGAACATGGCGGCGATCCGCCCGTTCAAATCGGACTCCCTGGCCAATTGGATTAAAAGCCTGAGGGTATGGTCGGTAATGCGGTTTTTGGAGTAATCCAAGTGGAGGCCAACCGCCTCGGCCGTCAGGCGCTTGCCGCGGGCCGGGTCATCGGCGAACAGCTTCCGCAGGTGCAAGCCCTGCAGCGTCCGGTAATGGGTGGCGAGGGCCTTCCAGGCCGGTCGCTGGGCAAGCGGCTTGATGGCGATAATCGCACTCATTTGTCTTTCAATGATTAAACTGCCGATTCAGGTCTTCCGTTTAAGGGCGTCGCCCTTGGCTGCGATCACTGCCATCAGTTCATTCCAAGATTTCACAAAGGATTGTGCGCCCTCGTCCTGGAGGCGGGCGGCCAGGGTGTCCGCGTTCACGCCGGCCCGGCCGAACTGGTCCAAGACCCTTTCGCAATCGCCGCCATCCGCCGCCATACTCCGGCCGATTTCGCCGTGATCGGCGAGGGCTTTCAACGTTGTCTCGGGCATCGTATTCACCGTGAACGGGGCGGCCAGCGCTTTGATATAAAGGGTGTCGGACGCCTTGGGATCCTTGGTGCCCGTGCTGGCCCAAAGCAGTCTTTGCGGCCGGGCGCCGGCATTGTACGCACGCTGCGAGCGCGGGTTGCCCAACAGATCGAGATACGCCTTATAGATGCGACCGGCAATCGCGATTCCAAGCCGGTTCTCCAATGCCTCCGGAACCTTGCCGGCCGCCGAGGCGTCCCAGCGGCTGATGAACATCGAGGCGACGGAGCCAATCTGGGGGTTGAGTCCTGCGGCGATGCGCCGTTCGATGCCGCGCAGGTAGGCATCAGCGGCGGCCTCGTATTGCTCGCGCGAGAATAGCAGCGTTACATTGACCGGAACACCCGCAAAAATCGCCTCTTCGATGGCCGGCAATCCTTCGTTCGTGCCCGGGATCTTGATGAATAGGTTGGACCGACTCGCCCGCGCGGAAAGTTCCTTGGCGGCGGCAATGGTGCCGGCCGTGTCGTGGGCCAAGAGTGGCGACACTTCGAGCGACACCCATCCGTCCACTCCGTTCGTGCGCTCGAAAACCGGCCGGAACAGGTCGGCGGCCCGGGTGAGATCGGCCAGCGCCAGATCGAAAAAAAGGCCTTCGCCGGCTTTCCCTTTCGCCATGCCTTCACGTATCGCAGCGTCGTAGGTGGGGCTGTTCTTGATGGCGTGATCAAAGATCGTTGGATTCGAGGTCAGACCGGTCACCGACAGTTCGTCGATATAATGTTTGAGAGTCCCGCTGTTCAGCAGATCGCGCGTGATGTTGTCGAGCCATAGGCTCTGACCAAGGTTGTGCAGCAATTGGGCGGCTTGCATCATGTTAAGTTGGTTTTCCGGTCGCGGTTGAGGATGGGGTCAATGCCCCCGCGGCTCTGTTTGGTCTGCGGCGACTGCGGGAAAGAACGCAATAAGGGGCGTGCAATCTTCAGCTCTTCATCCGTTCGAATGACACAGACGGTGACCCGGCTGCATCCGCATTCGAGGCGCTTCATTCGTGGCCAAGCATGCCATCAGAATTCTGAACGAGCTATGGGGTTTAACCCTAGTTCCGCATAACGATCCCGGCAGGTACGGGTAGAGGGTGACTTGTAAACAGATCCCTCCGAATGGCGCTCGCACCATAGGCGAGGAAGTTCGGCGACCGTTTTTCGCCGATCTTTGGTCAGGCACCTAAAATTGAACCTTCGCAGCCTGTGCCAAGCTATGCGGTCGGCGGTGATGGGCGTACACGCGCATCAGTAGGGCGCCGCCGTCGGCGTGCCCGAGCCACGCCGCCACGGTCGGGATGTCCACGCCTGCCTCAATCGCGGCTGTTGCAAACGCATCGCGCAAATCGTGATGGTTTAGAGCTTCGACGCCCAGCTTCCGGCAGGCCATACCCAGCGCTTTCCGGGCGCTCCCAAAGGCAAAAAGCGGGGTGCTCGGATCAATCACAGGATCGCCGTCAACGGCTTTGGGCGCGGCTTTCTTGCGGCGTTCAAAGATTCTTTCGAGCAGCGCTCGAGCGGCTGGGACCATCGGTACTTCTCGGTTTGCGGCTGCGGTCTTGGTTCCGCGGACGTGCACAATGCCCCGCCCAAAGTCCACGTCCCGCCAGATCACGCCCCGAGCCTCACTCAGCCGACATCCGGTATACGCGAGAAAACGGCAGAAATCGGCGCTTTCATAGCCTGTGCCCGGCTGTTTTCCCGCGCGCTCGATCTCATCAAAGATGGCCGTCAGTTTGGCGGGCTCGGGAAGATTGGGCTTGCGCGGTTTTCTCTTTAGCTTGATTCCGCGTCGTTGAAGCGGGTTTACAGCGATCTGGCCCTTGTCAACTGCGACCTCTAAAGTGTGGCGGATCGCATCGACACAGTCGTTTATCGTTGCCGATGACGCTCCCCACACCCTCTCAGCGGACCCGGTCACACCTGGTGGCTTATTCCCCGTTCCTTCGCGGCTGATTCGATTGCGCCATTCCATAACTGCGTCGCAGGTTACCTTTCCTGGCGCCAGGTCGGCGATTTCAGGCCAAGTCTTGAGTACGTTGTCTATTGCGTACAGAAGGTGTTCTTTAGTGCAGGGCTTGATGTTGGTTCGGTCATTGATTTGCCCGCGGTAGATGGCAAACAGTTCGCCCATGACCGCTTGGCCGGCGGTGACGTTGGCAATGGCCTGTCGGGATCTCTCAACACGACTCCGTTCGTCCGCCAGCCGAATCTTCGCGATGCTCCAGACGTCAGTTCGGAGGTTTACCCATTTCTGCTTGCCCGACACAGTGAACCTCCCGTAATACCGACCGCTTGCAGCGTTCTTTATCAGGTTCGGAATGTTGGTTGTTTCCCACGTTTTCTTATTTTCACTCATTTTTGCCGCCTCATGTAGAAAATGAGTGTAGAAAAGGCGGCAGTCAACCGTCCGAAATTGTGTAAATGGCTGCAGGTTAAGATAAATGGGCCCGTAGCTCAGTTGATAGAGCGCTTCGTTCGCAACGAAGAGGTCGTCAGTTTAATCCTGATCGGGTCCACCAGTTCGCAATGCGAACTGGTGTCCGCCATAGCCAACGGCGAAGGCGGCCGGGCCGCGGAGTCACCCACGCCAATGCGAAGGTTGCCGCGCCGGGGCCCGTCGGCCGAAGGCGGGCATTTTCGCGCCGCGGCCGCCTGCATGAATGACAGGGCTGGCCAGGCTCAAAAAGTCGCGTACGTGTCGGTCGCCAAACCGCCCTGAAAAGCCGTGACCACGTTTTCTGTGACCACATTGTTCGTGCAGGTGGAATCGTTGATGTGAAAGGCGGGACCGCCGCAGTTTGTCGCGTTTAGATGCATGAACAGGTTGCCCGTGCACTCGCCGTGTGCGACCGGCTGCAAGCCCTGCGGCGTGCCGGTGTCGGCTTGGGCGATGAAGACTCCGAAATGACGGCTGCGGAGGATGGAAATGTCCTGGAACCGGTTGTCACAGCTCGCCCGCATGAAGATGCCCAAGTCGTTCGCGGTCAGGACGGCGTTGGTGACGCTATTGTGATCGAAGGACAGGTCCAGCGAGATTCCGGCGCAGGGGTTGTCGTGAAGATACAGATTCACGAACTGGCAGTCCGCCGTCGAATAGCACGCCAGCCCGTCGAATTCATTGTCGAACGCCTCGAGGTTTTGCACCGTCAGCCGCCGGACGCCTAGCGTTGTGACCAATCCGCCGGACCGGCAGTGGGCACACGTCACATCTTTTACAGCGGAATCGCTCACGTCCTGAACGGTGATCCCGTTGTTGCGGATCTCCGAACCTTCGCGAGTCCCCTGCCAAAGTTCGCTCCGCTGGTGAAAACGGTTCCCGTCAATGCATAATCCACTCACGAGCAGGTGGTTCACCGTCCTATGCGGCTGGTTGACCGGTTCGCCCATGATGATCACCGGACAGTTTGCGTCATCTTCCAGTCTCAAGACAGTCGCCGGGCCCGCGCCGCGCAAGATCTGGTTGTTCCGGCGAAGGGCAACCGGCCGGCTGATTTCAAAATTTCCCGCCGGCAGGACCACTTCGCCCCCGGACGCGGGCAGCACATCGAGCGCCTGCTGGATTTCAGCGGCTGTTGCTCCGGCGCGCACCACCACCAGCGCGGGCTTCACAACTGACTCTCCGCGGGCGTCAGGAACCTCCGCGGCAGCAACCGCCAGCATGAGGAACGCGGCGATTACCGAAACCGCCGGAAAAATTCCTGATTGATTGAAATTCGTTTCCACGACCACTAGAGGAGTGTAGCACGATAAGGCAGCCTGCCCGGGGATTTGAGGCAGGAATGGTTGCACAGGCTTAATGGGGATTGCCCGTTTTTTCAAACTCCCGGAGTATTTTTCTTATGAAGATCCGAACGCTCTCCATCACCTTCGCCGCCGGTCTGCTTGTGTCCGGATGCGGCAAACAAGATGCACCCGGACCCGCGGGAAACGCCTCATCCGCAGGCCGGCGAGTAATCGAGATTACGGCCGGCGATGCAATGAAATACAGCGTCACCGCCATCGATGCGAAGCCCGGCGAACTGCTGAAAGTGGTTCTCACCAACATCGGGACGATACCGAAGGAGGTCATGGGCCACAACTGGGTCCTCCTCAAGGCCGGCTCGGACGCGGCGGCGTTTTCGGCCGCTGCCGTCACGGCCAGGGACACGGGATACATCCCCGACTCCCTGAAGGATGAGATCATCGCCCATATCGGCCTTCTCGGACCGCGCGATTCGGGCGAGATTGTGTTTTCGGCACCGGCCTCCCCGGGCGAGTATCCCTTCCTCTGCAGCTTTCCCGCCCATTATCAGGCGGGCATGCACGGGATCCTGACCGTCAAATAGCGCCTTTTATTTAAGGCAAAACCGGACGATATGAGCGCCCCCAATGCCCTTGATGAGATCGCCGGCCTGCTGGAGCGCCTGCGCTCCCGCCGCCCGCTTGTCCACTGTCTGACGAATCAGGTCGTGAAGAATTTCACGGCCAATGCCCTGCTGGCGATTGGCGCCGCACCCGCGATGGTCGAGCATCCGGAGGAGGCAGCCGAGTTCGCCGCCATGGCCGATGCCGTGCTCGTCAACCTGGGCACGCTTGACGACTGCCAGATGGCTGCAATCCGCAGCGCCCTGCCTTCGGCCCGGAAGGCCCGCAAGCCGTGGGTTCTCGATCCGGTTGCCGTCGGGCCGCTCGGTGTGCGCACCCGTTTTGCCCGCGAAATCCTGGCGTATCAACCGGCGCTGATCCGGGGCAACGCGTCCGAAATCATCGCCCTCGCCGGTCTTGAGGGCAGGGGTCGCGGAGTCGACAGCGGCGATTCCACCGCCGGGGCCCTCGACGCCGCCCGCCAGCTCGCCTGCGCGATCCACGGAGCCGTGCTGGTCACCGGCCCGACCGACTATTCCACGGATGGGACGGCGGTCATCGCCTGCTCCAATGGCGACGCGCTCCTTACGCGAGTGACCGGAGTCGGCTGTGCGCAGGGCGCCATCGCTGCCGCCTGCGCGGTGGTCAGCGACAGCCCGCTGCAGGCAGCGACGGCCGCGGCCGTGCTGATGGGCATTGCCGGAGAGCGGGCAGCCGCCTACTGCCAGCGGCCCGGGTCGTTTCAAATCGCCTTGCTCGATGCGCTCGACGCGCTAGATGGCGCGGCAATCCGGGCGCAAGGCCGGCTTGCCTGAGCACTTGACGCAGATGCCCCGATCAGGACCTTGTCACTAGCACGCCCCTGATCTCGTCAGAATTTGAACGTCGTCCCGACGGCGATTTCGTTGCCGGAAATCTTGGAGGTGAGGTTCGTCCCGGCCACGGCACCGGCTGGGTTGAACCAGGTGCTGGACTGGCTGTGGGAGAAACCATACGTATACGAAATATCCAGCGTCGTTCCCGGCGTCAAACTGACCGATGTTCCTGCGGAGACGTGGTTTTCGATGTGCAGCGGCGAACCGACGTTATAGAAGGTCATCGAGGCGGGGATCGGATCCGAGCAATAGTTGTAGCCGACCCGGACGACGATGTCCGACGTCAGAACCTGCTGAACTCCCAGTTCGAGGGTGTAGGAATCCTTCCAGCCAAGGCCCATGATCGAGCCGTCGGCCCGAAAGCCGCTGTGCTCAAACCCATGCGTCGAACCATAAGCGATGTAGCCCAAATCCGCCAAGAAACGCGTGGACGGGGTCAAAGCGTAATCTAGCCCGGCCTGGGCGGTGAGCGGACGGTCCATCATGAATTTGATCGTGCGCCCGGCGCCGGACGGATCGGTGATCGTCCAGGAATAGGTATGAAACCAGGTTGGCGAAGACAGGGAAATGCCCATGGAGAGATCCTTGTCCATTTGGAAGCGCAGGCCGCCCTGTGCGCCCAAGCCGAGCTGGATGTCCTGTTGTTGCACGATGCCGTAGACCGGCAGGTGGTTTGCGGCAATGCCCGGCGCGGCGAATGCGGCGGGCGTGAACAAATTGCGGCCTATCGAAGGCGCGAGTGCGACGCCCCACGACCATCCGTCGGGGCTGGAACCGGCCAGGCCGACGGGAACGCGGACGATATACAGGTTGGAGCGGACATCACCGAACCCGCCAAAGCCATAGATGGCTAGGGGATTCCCAGCGGCACCGGCTTGAGGCATGAACACAGGATTCGTGGCCGAGGTCGCGGCATGGAAACTGAGGCCGGCTTCGCTGACGGCGCCCGCGAACCAGGCCAAGTTGGGATTGGAGCTCTTCCAGCTGGCCATCAGGGACATGTATGGCACGCCATTGATCGTCGAATTCGAGCTGCCTTTCAAACCCAGCGCAGCCACGGAACTGTTGATTTGCACACTCGGAATGATGTCACCGAACACAATCGAACCGGTTCGATCTGCGAACAGGACTCCGTTTGCGGGATTCTTGTAGATGCTGCCGATCAGATCCTGATCGTTGCCGGCGGTCGCGGCACCGCCAAGGGAGGCATTGACGGCTCCAAAGCCCTGGACGAAGTAGCCATCCGTCGCAAAGGCGGATGAGGCTAGGCTGCCACAGACGGCGGTCAGAAACGCGGCCCGGAGCAGAGTGGGTGTTGGGATCTTCATGGGGATTGTGGGTTTAGTGAGGCGAACAGAAACCAATGGGTCGTTCCACCGCCGCGCAGCAGAACAACCGGATTTATCCAATGGGGTGGGTACTTTTTTGACAGGGACGGCTCAAAAAATTGCAGCAGACCTGGATGAAGCGTGGATCGGATCAGATGTTCATGGATTCGGGGATCTTGGGCAAGAGCCAAAAGGCCTTGCGGGACATATTCTGTGGCTTCAACACGATGCCCGAAACTGCGTCTGACCGACAAATAGCCGCGGTTTTCGACGGGAAGGTCCGTTGCAAGCAACGGAACGCCGCTCGAAACGTCTTTCGGAGGAGCACCCCTGATCACGATTTAATCTTCCGACTGGCAGGCTTCCTGTTTTGTATTGTGCGGCACTGCCATCCTGGTTTTCTGCCCGATGCCCCGTTGCACAAACCATTCTTCCCCATGCGTCATCTACGCGGTTTAGTCTTCCTACCGGCTCTTGCCATTTGCGCCGTCTGCGCCGCCAATGCCGAAGATACCTGGGTCTACTTCGGATCGCACCGCGCGGGACCGAATATCGGATTTTCCCGTTCGCATTTCGACACGGACAGCGGCGCATTGACAAAGCCGGAGTTTCTTCTCGAGGCGCTAGCTCCAGCATTCTTTGTCATCGCTCCCGACGGCCGCCATCTCTACACGTGCAATTCCGGAACCCCGGGTGGCGTAGCTGCATACGCGATTGAGCCACACAGCGGACGGCTGGTTTTTCTCAACCGGGAACTCGCGGGGGGAGGGGATACAAGCTATATCAGTCTCGACCGGACAGGACGCTTCGTGCTTGCGGCAAACTATGACGGGGGAAACCTGGCCGTGTTTGCGCTCGACTCCAACGGCACGCTGGGTGATTGGACGGCGTTTGATCAGCACACGGGCCACGGGGTGAACCCGAAGCGGCAGACGCAGGCGCGCCCGCATTCGATCGTCGTCGACCCGACCAACCGGTTCGCGCTCGTGCCCGATCTCGGACTCGACAAGGTCTTTGTCTACCGGTTTGACGCGAAATCGGGTTCGCTGGCGCCGAACAGTCCGCCGTTCGTCAGCGTTGCCCCCGGCTCGGGCGCGCGGCACATCAAGTTTCATCCGAACGGGCGCTGGGCTTATCTGATCAATGAGATCGCGAGCACGATCATCGGCTTCGACTGGGATTCCGCCAAGGGCACCCTGGCCGAATTCCAGACCGTCTCAACCCTGCCGGCGGAATTCAATGGCACCAGCGCCTGCTCCGAGCTCGAAATTCATCCGAACGGAAGATTTCTCTATGGTTCGAATCGGGGGCACGACAGCCTGGCCGCCTTTGCCATCGATCCGGAGACCGGCCGCCTTTCGCTGGTCCAGATTGCCCCGAGCGGGGGCAAGACGCCTCGGAACTTCGCGTTCGACCCCACCGCAAAATGGATCGTTTGCACAAACCATGACAGCGACAATGCGGTTGTCTTCCGCGTCGACGGGGATACCGGCAAACTTACCCAGGCCGGCCCGCCTGTGGCCGTGCCTTATCCCTTTTGCGAGCGATTCTTGCCGGTGGAGTAAGCATGCAAATCTCCTGCAAAACCGATTTGAATATGAAAAACATTGCAAGACGGGTTGCCGCCGGGCTGTTCGGGTTGGCGGGCCTCGCTGCTCCGGCCCCGGCCGCGGTTACTCTCGCGAGTCCTTTCACGAGCCACATGGTGCTGCAACGCGAGATGAAGGTGCCCGTGTGGGGCACGGCGGAGCCGGGCGAGCGGGTCATAGTCGGTTTCGCCGGGCAGGAGAAATCCGCGACCGCGGGCGCCGATGGACGGTGGCGGGTCGATCTCGATCCGCTGGCGGCCTCGGCCGACGGACGGACATTCATCGCCCGCGGATCGCAATCCGGGCAGCCGGTGCAGCTCGACGACGTGCTGGTCGGCGAGGTCTGGCTGGCGTCCGGACAGTCGAACATGGACTTCACGGTCTCAAAGAAGGTGAAGTATTTCGCCGGGATCGCCAACGAGGAGCAGGAGATCGCGTCGGCCAACTACCCGCTCATCCGAATGTTCACCGGCGCTTTGACGACGGCCTACGAGCCCAAGGATCGCGTCGGGGGCGAATGGCGAGTCTGCAGTCCGGAGACGGTGCCGGCGTTTTCCGCGATCGGTTACATCTTTGCCCGAGATCTGCATAGGGAGATCAAGCTGCCGGTGGGCGTCGTCACGCTTGCCTTTGGTGCGAGCACGGCGGAGGCATGGATTCCGCGCGAAACCATGGCCGCCGACCCAGAGCTGAAGCCGATGCTCGACCGGTTCGACGCCGCCGTGAAGAATTTTCGTGAACATCCGCCCGCTGCAGTCGCGGCGCCGCGCTCGGAGGACGTTTCCGCCCAGGGGCCCGCAGCAGGCCAGCAGAACGCGGGAAAAGACAAGGCTGGCCCAGGCCGGGGCCGCCGCGGCGGCGGACCGCGCGATCCGGCGCACGATCAGCACAATGCAACTGTGCTCTTCAATGCGATGATCAATCCGATCATTCCCTACGCGATCCGGGGAGCGATCTGGTATCAGGGCGAATCGATCGTGGGCGGCATCGCGGGAGTCGCCCTTTACCCGCATGTGCAGGAAACCTTGGTGCGGGATTGGCGCCGGCTCTGGGGGGAGGGTGACTTTCCGTTCTACATCGTGCAGCTGGCCGGGCAGGAGGCTGCAAGCAACCGCCCGGAGGTGCGCGAGGCTCAGGCGACATTGCTGGCGCGGGTTCCCAATGCGGGCATGGCGGTCACCACCGACATCGGGGAGGCGAAAAACGTGCACCCGCACAACAAGCAGGACGTGGGGGACCGGCTCGCGCGCATCGCGCTGGCCAATGTGTATGGCCGGAATATCGAATTCTCCGGGCCCGCGTATGAATCGATGAAGATCGAAGGCGGCTCCATCCGGGTGAGTTTTTCCCATCTCGGAGGAGGATTGGTCGCCAAGGGCGGCGGGCCGCTCAACTGGTTCGAAATTGGCGGCGCCGACGGAAAGTACGTTTCCGCGGATGCGAAGATCGATGGAGACACGGTTGTCGTCAGCAGTCCGAAGGTGGCCGCGCCGGCCGCGGTGCGCTATGCCTGGGTCAACTTTCCGGACGGCTGCAACCTTTTCAACGCCGCCGGGCTGCCCGCCGCGCAGTTCCGAACCGATTCCAACGTGAAATGAGGATGCCTTCGTGATTCCCCAATCCAAGTGAAGCTCGATTCGCACCAGCACTTCTGGAAATACAATCCGGAGGAGTATGGGTGGATCGACTCCGCGATGGCGGTGATCCGCCGCGACTTCCTGCCGGACGATCTTGCGCCCGTGCTTGGGTCCCTTGGACTGGATGGGACCGTCGCGGTGCAGGCGCGCCAGACTCTGGAGGAAACCCGCTGGTTGCTCAGCCTCGCCGCCAGGCATCCGATCATCAAGGGTGTGGTCGGCTGGGTGCCGCTCGCGGACAGGCGCCTGGACGCCCTTTTGCACGAACTTGCCGCCGACCGGCGGCTGCTGGGTGTCCGGCACGTGGTTCAGGGCGAATCCGATCCCCGTTTCCTCGAGGGTGAGGCCTTCAACGCCGGCATTCGGGCGATCACAAAACGGGGCCTCGTCTACGATCTGCTGATCTTCGCGAATCAATTGCCGGCTGCCATCGCATTTGTCGACCGGCACCCGCAACAGCGTTTTGTGTTGGACCATATTGCCAAGCCGAGGGTCGAGGGTGCTCCGCCGGACTCATGGAGACGGCAATTGGCCGAGTTGGCGCACCGGCAAAACGTATTTTGCAAGTTTTCCGGCGTTGTCACCGAGGTGCCCGGGTGGAAATGGGACCTCGCGCTTCTGCGCCCTTACTTCGAAGCGGTGCTCGGCGCTTTTGGACCGCGCCGGGTGATGTTCGGGTCCGATTGGCCGGTCTGCCTCGTCGCATCGACCTTTGCCCGTTGGTTCGAAGCAGTGGGAACCCTGGCCGGGGAGCTTTCCGCTGCGGAGCAGGCACGAATCCTGGGCGAAACAGCATCCGAGGCTTACCGCCTCCCGTCATCTTGAGAAATGCGGGGCATCGAATCTCCGCAGTCTGCGTCAATCCCACGATCCAACTATGAAACCTCCGCTTCCCTCCCTGCTGGCTTGTTTCCTGGCTCTTCTTGTCCCGCCCGGCCTGTTTGCGGGCGATGTTTCAGTGGATTGGCTCGACGTTGCCCCGCCTGCGTCCGACGCCGGCGTCAGCTTCGGGGTGCCGTTGGCGCGGGGCAGCGTGCCCAAGGGGCAGGCCTTCGCCGTGTCCACTTCGGATGGGAAGAGCCTGCCCGTGCAGACCTGGCCGCTGGCCTATTGGCCGGACGGTTCAATCAAGTGGATCGGTGTGGCGACCGTTGCCGGTCCCGGCTCGCCTCACGGCGCGATCCTTTCGGCGGGCTTGCCTGCTACAGCGGCTGCCTCCGGTCCGGTCGTGCGGGTTGTGCGCGGCGAGACCACGGTTGACATCGACACGGGCGTTCTTCGCTGCCGAATCGGCAATTGGGGAAACACAATCATCGAGTCGATGGAAACCGACGGCCGCGAGATTGCGCGGCGCGGACAGCTGGTTTGCATCCTGCAGAGCGGGCCGGATGGAGATCCCGCGGACACGCCTCCCCGTGAGGAGTATGTTGGGCATGTCGACCGAATAAGCGTGGAACAGTCGGGTCCGGTCCGTGCGGTGGTGAAGATTGAGGGAGAGCATCGGGGCGTCCGGTCGGGCCGGCAGTGGCTGCCATTTGTCGTCCGCCTCTATTTCTATGCCGGTCAGAAGACGGTGCGACTTGTTCACACGATCGTATTTGATGGAGATCAGGACCGGGACTTCATCCGCGGGCTGGGGGTTCGGTTCGATGTTCCACTGAGGGAGCAGCCCCAGAATCGGCATGTGCGCTTCTCGGGAGAAGGCCTGGGGCTGTGGTCCGAGCCGGTCCAGCCTTTGGTTGGACGCGACGGCCATAGTGTGGCCGACCCGGCGGGTCCCTCCGGTTTGGGCGGCCGCCGCGACGTATATCCGGCGCAGATCGAAGGACAACGGGTTCCAAACCGGGAGCAGGTCGATCCGCGGTCGCAAAGGCTGTTGGACGATTGGGCTGTCTGGGACAGTTTCAAGCTTGTCCAGCCCAATGCGGACGGCTTCACCGTGGTCAAGCGGACCAATCCGCAAAGCACTTGGCTCGCGGCGGGGGCCGGGCGCCGGGCCTCGGGATTGGTCTTTGTGGGCGATGTCAGCGGGGGCCTGGCCGTCAGCATCAAGAATTTTTGGCAATCCTTCCCGGCTTCGCTCGAAGTCCGGGGAGCATCCGGGCCGGAAGCGAAGCTCTATGCCTGGCTGTGGTCACCCGACGGACCGGGCATGGACCTGCGCCACTACGACACCCGCGCCCACGGCCTTGACTCGGTTTATGAGGACGTCCAGCCCGGCTTCAGCACGGCGACGGGAGTCGCCCGCACAAGCGAGCTGACGCTGTTTGCGAGCGGTTCGGTGCCGTCGAAAAGGGAAACCGCCGAGCAGGCCGCCGTCGGCGCCCGGCCTCCGCTCCTCGTGGCTCCGCCGGAAGTGCTGCACTCCGCAGGCGTTTTCGGCGTCTGGAGCCTTCCAGACCGTGGAACACCGCTCAAGAAGGCGGTTGAGGACCGGCTCGACAGCGTGGTCGCCGCCTACGAGAAGGAGGTCGAGCAGCGCCATTGGTACGGCTTTTGGTACTATGGAAACGTCATGCATTCCTATGACGCGGTGCGGCATGTCTGGCGCTACGACCTTGGAGGGATGGCCTGGGACAACACCGAACTGGCGAGCGATATGTGGCTTTGGTACAGCTTTCTGCGGACCGGGCGGGCCGACATATTTCATCTGGCCGAAGCGATGACCCGGAACACCGGGGAGGTGGATGTCTATCATCTCGGACGTTTTGCAGGCCTTGGCTCCCGCCACAATGTGGTCCCGTGGGGATGCGGCGCAAAGGAGGCGCGGATCAGCCAGGCTGCGTTCCGCCGATTCTATTACTATTTGACGACCGACGAGCGAACCGGGGACCTTATGCGCGAGGTGCTGAATGTGGATGCCAAGGTGGCCGAGTTCGACCCGATGCGCCTCGCACAGCCGCCGACCGCGCGGGAGAAGGAGTTTCCCGCCCGCGTCCGCGTGGGACCCGATTGGTTCGCATTCGCCGGCAACTGGATGACCGAATGGGAGCGGACCGGGGACGTCAAATGGCGCGACAAGATCACTGCAGGCATGAACGCGCTTGCCCAGATGCCCTATGGAATCCGTTCGGGCCGAAATCTCGTTTTTGGCTACGACCAGGCGTCGGGAAAGCTCTTCCAGGTGTCCGACGAATTGGGCGATTATAATCTCGCCACGATCCAGGGCGGGGCAGAGGTGGTTTTTGAACTCAATGAGTTGATAGATAATCCGGCCTGGCAGGAGGCCTGGCTGCAGTATTGCAGGCTGGAACGGGCTCCGAGCGCAGTCGTGCGACAGGATATGAAGACGCATGCGGAGGGGGCGGACGCCGCCTTTGCCGGCCCCGGAAGGCTTGCGGCCTATGCCTACTCAAAAACGGGGGATGCCGCGTACGTCCGGGGAGGCGTGGCCGGCCTTGCCCAGATGCTGGGAATGGGGCGCTTCCAGTCTCGAAACTCCTCACAACCGGCACCGCGGCCGGCCACCGGACCGCGCCGGATCGAGGGTCCCGATGTCCTCAATCCGATCGACGAGGTCCCGCTCGGCACGAACGGAGTCGCGCAATCGTCGCTGACGGCGATTGAGGTGCTGCAGCTCTGTGCGGACAAGCTCCCGGCCGAGGTGCCTCAGCCTGAGGCGGCCACTCCGTTCGGATCCGATCGGCGCCGCGAGGGCGGCTCGGCGGGGGACATACGGACGCCAAGCAACTAGCCGGATTCGGACGCGACGCCAGGTCCGGCGGGCGTGCCCCATCTTTGTCGCGGATGGCGCGCCAACAGAATCTATAATAAGTCGCACAGGCGGTCGCGGACCGGGGCGATGTTCGTTTAGCTGAAGGCCCCGGATTTGCCCCACGACACTTCATATGAATAAGGTCATTACTCGGCGCGATTTTCTCTTTGCTTCGGCATCGGTGGCGGGCATGGCCGTCCTGAACCGTTCGGGGCTTGCCCAAGTCGGTCCGCCCGGTTTGTCCCACGCCGCCGCGGCCTCCGCATTCGAAAAGGCCATCGGCCGGCAAAAGATGGCCGACCTCGAAGGCCGGTTTCGCACCGTCAACGACGATATTTGCGCGAGGGGGTTGAGGGCGATTCCCGGGATCTCCGGCACGTTTCTCACCGGATACCCGTACAATGAGTTTTACGACTGGGACCTCTACTTCGAAAACCTCTATCTTTCCTACTTTGGTGTCTGGCCGTTCTGCTTCACCAATCTCAAGGCGTTTCTGGACCGGCAGGCCCCCGACGGCTACGTCAACCGCAGCCTGATCAAGCAGCGGGACCGGCAGCATTTTAAGCCCTTTCTTGCGCAGTTGGCGGTGCTCGGGTGCAAGCAGGACGGAAACGACTACGAATGGCTGCGCGGAAATTATTATGTCAGGCTGAAAAAATACCTGGACAAGTGGTTCTCCTACGACGGAGACGGAAACGGGCTTCCGGTTTGGAATTCGGCGGACGCCGCCGGCACCGACAACCAATGGAGCCGGGCCGGCGGGCTCGCGTCGTTTTCAATTGAAGGATCCGACCTTGCGTCCTACCTGGTGAGGGAACTCCGCGCGATGAGCGTCATCGCGAACAGGCTGGGGGAGTCCGGGGACGGCCGGGCATTCGGCGACCATGCGGACCGCCTCTGCGCCCTGATCAACCAGTTCTTCTGGGATGAGGAGGATGGGATGTACTATGATCGCGACGAGCGGAACGGGCACTTGGTGAAGGTCAAGTCGGCGACCTGCTTCATGCCGCTGTTTGCCGGAGCGGCAACGCCCGGGCGCGCAAAGCGGATCGTCAACGAGCATCTGCTGAATGAGAAGGAGTTCTGGCTCGCGTACCCGGTGGCGAGTTACGCGAAGACCGAGCCGGACTACTACCAGGGCTCGCACCACGAATGCAATTGGCGCGGACCCACCTGGATTCCGACCAATTACATGATATTCCAGGGATTGCGCCGGTACGGTTTTGACGATACCGCCAGGGACCTCGCCGGGAGGCTTCTGGACATGGCGCTTGTCAGGAATCCAGTCCTGCGCGAGTACTACGATGCGGAGACAGGCGAGGGGCTTGGCCAGACGCGATTCTGGGGATTCACCGCCCTTTATTACGGCATGCTCCTGGAATCCCATGCCGGATACGACGCTTCCAGCCTGGACTCGCCATCCGACGCAATTGTGACGGGCACGCTCGGCGTTGTCTTCCCGGAAGTGATCCCCGCAGACGGCGGGATCGCGCCGGCTGCGCCAAGGCTCACCTGACGACCACCTTCAGCGAGTAGGCGTCGTTTCCGGGCCTTGCGGCCGGCAGGGCGACGTGAAGTCCGGCGGCGTCGCGGGTCCAGGCGAGCCTTTCGGATGAGCCCAGCAGGGAAACACCGGCGATCTCTCCGTGCAGCAGCGCCTGCGCCTGCGCGGCACCTGCCGCGAACGACTTGACGAGGACCTTGCCGTCCGCCGGCCAATCGAGGAGGATCGCGTAGATCGCGCCGCCCTTGGTGGTGAACCGAATATCCTGCGAAGTATAGGGCTTGCTGCGAACGTCGCGGGCGCCGCCGAAGGTTCCCGCCTCCGCCCTTTCCTCGGTTGAGGGACCTTCGCCGTAGGCCACCCAGGGGCGCGTTGCGAAGATCGCCTCGCTGTTGATGTCCATCCATCCCGCCATCCCGCCCAGGAATGCGATCTCGTCGCCGTCGATCGTCCCGTCGCCGCGGACCGGTATGTTCAGCAGCAGATTGCCGTTCTTGCTCACGATGTCGACGAGCATGTGGACAACCTGATTGACGGTCTTGTATTTGTGCTCCTCGAAGAGGCTCCGCTTGTAGTGCCACGAACCGATGCAGGTGTCCGTTTGCCAGGGATCGGAGCGGATTGATTCGGCCACCCCTCTTTCATAGTCGGCAATGAATGCCGGCCGGTGCGCCGGCGCGGGATGCTTGGCATTGAGCACGGCCTCCAGATGGCCGCCGTGGTACGCCGCATTGGCGTTGTAAAAGTGGGCGGCGATGTCGAGGCCCGCCTGTCCCAGCGGGAGTTCGTCGTCATCGAAGTAGAGCAGGTCGGGATGATATTTGTCCACAAGGTCCTGCGTGCGGTAAAACCACTTGTTCGAGTACCCGTTGTCGTCGGGCGGAACGTCCTCGTGCCAGACGGCGTCGTTCTTCCTGTGCCAGTCGTTGGCCTCCCGGATTGTCATTATGGAATCCGGCATCTTCATGCGGAGCCCCCCATACAGTTCCTGCGGGTCGAGTCCGTCCCACCACTTGCCCTTTCCGTCGGCCTTCGTGAGCGTCGCAGCGTCGTAGGGCACGCCCGCGAGCGGACCCTCGAGGTCGTGGCCATAGGCGGCCTGGAACCAATGCCAGGCGTGTGAGGAGTGATTCGTCACGCCGAAGCGAAGGCCGTTGGCGCGGGCCGCCCTGGCCCAGATGCCCACAATGTCCTTTTTCGGCCCGACGTTGACGGAGTTCCACTCGTGGTATTTCGAGTCGTAGGCGTCGAAGTTGTCGTGATGGTTCGCCAGCGCGACGAAGTATTTCGCCCCGGCGCGCTTGTAAAGCGCCATCAGCTTCTCCGGATCCCAATTCTCGGCCTTCCAAAGATTGTCGATCTCCATGAAGCCGAACTTCGAGGGATGCCCGTAGTGCGCGACATGGTAATTGTACTGCGGCGAACCCTGGAGGTACATGTTGCGCGCGTACCAGTCGCCCTGCTCCGGGACGCATTGCGCGGTCCAATGGGCCCAGATCCCGAACTTGGCGTCGCGGAACCAATCGGGGCATTGGTAGTTTTGCGCCAGGGATTCCCAGGTGGCCTGGAATTTCCCGGGCGCGACAACGCGGGTGGCGGGCACCGGCTCTTCGAGCGCGGCGCGAACGGTGCCGCCGCACAGGCCCGCGAGGGCGAGGACGGGCAGCGACAAGCGAAACAGGGGAGCCTTCATTTCTGGATTGGTGCGAAATCGAGAGCGATCCTGGTGTCGAGATTGTCGGGCCTCGCGGCGAGGGAGGCCGCCAGTTCCGAGCGCGCCTTTGCGCCGTCTCCGGAACCGGCGTACCCGAGGCCGCAGACATAGTGTCCGGTGGACGCGCGGGCGCGGGGCGACAACGGGGAACCCCTGCCGGAACCGACTGGCTCCTTCTCCGGATTCTGGAGCAGGGCAAGGCCCGTCTCCACCAAGTTCCGAAAGACCGGATCGGCGCGGCCGGACTGACCGAGCCTCCGGTTCGCAAGAGCCTGATAGAAACGCTGCGTCGCGGTCACAGCCGGATTCTCCCTCATCCAAGAGGGCCTCCCCGCCGAGCGCTCGGGGGCTGCTGCCTCGGTCCAGGCCTGGCTGGCCTTTGCGGAATCGCCGAGCTTGTCATAGGCGCAGCCGGTCCAGTAGGCCACTTCCACCGCGCCGGCGGCATCGTCCCGCATCGCGCGGAGGTTTTCCGGATAGCGCGAGGCGGCCTGAAGGTCGGCGAGCGCCTCTTGGTACCGGCCCGCGTTGAAATGCGCGAGTCCAGCCACCAGGTGCGCGTCCGTCCACTCGGCACCGGTATCGAAACGCGTTTCGCTCTCCCAAATGTGAAACACGTGCCCCTGGAGCAGGGCGATGGCCTGATCGGCCTTTCCGGCGAATGTCTTCAAGTAAATGAGGCTGGCCAGGGCCCCGTCATCCTTCTGCGCAATATCCGCGTGCGACTCCAGCATGGCCAAACGCGCTTCGACCGGCCGGCTGTCGGCGGCGTAGAGCTGGTCCAGTTCGGCGAAGTGGGTCGGGTACGAGCCGCCCACGGCCACGGCCTTCTCGAGGTAGCCGATGGCCCTGGCCCGGGCGCCGTCTTCTTCGGAATGAGCGGAGGCCTGGGCCAGGTTTCGCCAGACGATGGGGAAGGATGGATCGAGTTCGGCGGAGCGCTGCCAAAGCCTGACGGCCTCCTCGGGCTGCCAGTCAAAGAGCAGATTGCCGAGGTAATACGGGGCGCGGGCATCGCCCGGATTTGCTGCGATCGCGCGGCGCAGGACCGGGATGACCTCGGACTGGAACGGGAAGACATAGTCGGGCGGCCGCCGGACTGCGTTCTGGCGGTATTCCGCCGCTTCGGCGGTGAGGCCAAGCTTTTCCGCAAAGTCACCCATGTAATAGTCGACGATGGGGGAGATCTTCGCACCGTCGGCTGCCTTGACCGCCGACTTCAAAAGATCCAGGCCGTCGCGATAAAGGCCGGCGTTTGCGTACTCCGCGGCGGTTTCCTGCGCCGTCGCGGTGTGACCGTTCAAAGTCGCAAAAAGTGCCTTCGCCTCCGTTGAGCCCGGATCGAGGAACCACGCCTCGGCCATGAGGCGGACGTCCAGCTCGTCAGTCTTTCGCAGGGCGTCGGACAGCACCGCGGAATCTTCCGGGTTGCGGCCGAGGTGGCGCAGAAGGGAGGCCTTCAGGCCGAGGGCCCGAAGATTGAGGGCATTCGCGTCGAGCGAGCGGTCGACGAAATCGAGCGCGGCCGCAAAGTCCCCTTTCGCAGAGGCGATCTCAGCCAGCGAGAAATACGCGGGAGCGCGCCATTCCTGGCTCCAGGCCGCCTTGTAGAAGGCGTCAAACGCCTCGTCGTTCCGTCCCTCGGCCTTGAGCGCGACGCCGAGGTAATAGTACGGCTCAGCGTACATCGGCGAAGTGTAGCGCGCGGCAAGCCGGGCCAGCGCCTGCCGAAAATGACCTTCGGCATCGGCGAAGCGGGCGCGGCCAAGGTCGAGCCTGCCCAAGTTGTCGTGGGCCCCGACATCGCCTGGATCGCGGTGGAGAGCCTCCCGCCAATAGGGCTCGGCGTCATGCAGCGGATCGTGGAATTGATCGATCCGCTGGCCGACAAGATCCAGTTCCTCATCCTCCTTGATATCCGCGGGCAAGGGCGGGGGAGTGACGGACGGGGGCACGGGCACCGACGGAAGCCGGACGGGGGAATAGGCCACCAGTTCGCGCCCCTGGACCTCGAGCGAGGCCTTCACGTCGTGTTCATCCACTCCTGCCGGCACGGCGACGTCGCCCACAAAGGGATGTCCGGGATCTATCTCAATCTGCTTTTCGAGGAGGACCCGGCCCGGGGCCGTGACTCTCACCGTTGCCTCCGGAACCGCCGTCGTCGTGCAAAAGCCAAACTTCGCCTCGCCCCCCCGCACCTCGAGGTTCACGGCGGCTTCCAGGTTGGCGTTCTTGACCCCGCCGATGCCGCGGAATGGGTACCAATTCATCCTGAAGGCGCGCGTCTCGTACGGCTGCATCCACGAATAGTCTGGCTGGTTGTCGGAATAGGCCCCGACCATCAGTTCGATATAGGGGCCGTCGTTGTCCGTCAGAATGTGATCCTGGAGATGGCCGCGCGGCCCGTCGCCCCAGGTCCAGAACTTCTTGCCCGGCACCACATGGTGGTCGGCCACGCTTACTATGCCGGCCTCACGTCCATGATCATAGCCGGCGAAGAAATCATCCTGGTAATTCCAGGCGAACATCGAGTTTGCGGTGGGATGATTCTTGTACCAGCTGACGTCCACCCCAGCGGTGAAATCCGACCCGTTGAAGCGGCTTCGCGCGACCGGCCAGGCGGCAAAATCCCGCTTGCCGTGATAGGTGACGTACTGGGTGCTCGGCGGGAATATGACCTGGTAGTTGTCGTTCGCGCTCACCGCCACGTTTGCGAAGCAGAGCATGGAGTTCGCAAGCGGCGTGCGGTTGAGGATGCGCACGGAGCACTCGAGGACGGAGCGGCCCGGCCGCAGCGTGTACCCGACCGCCCAGCGCATGCGCTGGCGAATCTCCAGCTCCCCGACCCAGATGGTCTTGCTGCCGTCGGGGTTCTCCTCCGTCCGGTACTGGACGGGCAGGAACGTGCTTGCCCGGTGATGGTGCGGGACGTTCCACTCGATGCCGCCGGAGATCCACGCGCCGATCAGCCCGATCAGGGAGGGCTTGATGACGTGCTGGTGGTAGATGAAATCGTAGTTGTTCGTCTTGTCGAGGGCCGAGAACAGCCGGCCGCCGATCTCCGGCAGGATGGCGATCCGCAGGTATTCATTTTCCAGGTATACCACATGGTAGGTGCGGCCGGCCTTTGTGTTGGTGAGGTTGTCGTACAGCGGATAGGGATAGATGCGCCCCTGGGCGCCCTGGGACTCGCTTCCGAAGTAGAACATCGGGTTCGGGTCGGGAGGATCCATCAGGTAGGTGGGAATCACCTCGTCGACCTCGCTCAGTTTCACGGGCCCGGCGGCGGCTGCGCGAAGCGAGAATGCGGAAAACGCGGCCAGGCAGGCCAGCGTCGGGAGGATGGGGCGGGAGTGCATGGGTATGAAACGGATCATGGGGTGGCGCGGGCCCGGGTCCCGGGCAGCGGCTGCACGCAGGGTGCGGTTCCTTCTTCGATCTGACAGCCGAGAGTACCAGCCGCCCGGCGTCCTTCCAGACCAAATTGCGCCGGCGCGCGCCGCCGATCTTCGTCGCAAGAGATGGGCCCGCCTGCCTGTCGTGGGTCAGTTTGCCCGACCTGCAGCTTGACGGGCCATGCGGAGCTCACGCGCAT
>OCTA010001392.1_pt1 | contig 22214 bp, 22 predicted proteins | sample 1538991 | NCBI WGS metagenome assembly OCTA01 (sample SAMEA3539302, study PRJEB22396) | soil metagenome | biome: tundra; feature: field; material: soil | place: USA | collected 2010-05 | depth 0.15 m | reverse complement strand
CCGGATCGATGATGGATTTGCCGAACCACTCCGTACTGGTTGCCGGCCTGGACTTCTGGTCTCTGGGTGGGGAACCGGTTTCGGAGCCAAGGCTCAGCCAGAAGCTGGCGCGGGTCCTCGATGTGCCGACGGTGGATTTGAAGACGCCGCCGCCGGCTGATGACGATCCAACGGCACCTTCGACCGGGATTACCGGATTCCAGTTCCCGGAATGGTTTGTCACGCAGGATCAGGAGGGTCAAAGCGCGGGCGGTCGCTCGCGCCTGTTGGTGCACCGGAAGGCGCTCACCAGGGGGAAGTTCATCGACCGGGATAAGAAGCGGCGCCCGGTGGTTCCGGTACGATTCGTGCGGGCCTGCCGGGCGGGCCACATCGGTGATATCGACTGGTACGCCTTCGCGCATAACGGACCTTCGGACTGCCTCAAGCAGCAGCGCCAGTTGTTCATCGACGAGCGCGGCACCAGCGGTGACTTGACCGAGGTCTGGGTGCGGTGCGAGTGCGGCAAGGCGGAACGCAGCATGGCGCAGGCAGCGCTGCTGCAGAACCGCGCACTCGGCTTGTGCGATGGCGCGCGGCCCTGGCTCGGGCCTTTCACAAAAGAGACATGCGGGGAGCCGAGCCGGTTGCTGATCCGCTCGGCATCGAACGCCTACTTCCCGCAGTTGATGAGTGTGATTTCGCTTCCAGAGCGGGATGAAGTCGTGCGCAGGGCCGTCGATGCGGCGTGGAGTTTCCTCGATATCGTCGAAGACCTTGACCAACTCCGTTATGAGCGCAGACGAGCGCCGGTCAAGGCCGCGCTGGAGGGGATCAGTGACGACGAGGTCTTCGCCGAGATTCAGGCGCGCCGTGGTGGCGGCGCAAAGCTGGACAAGTCGGTGAAGGTCGCCGAACTGGAAACCCTGGTCACCGCCAAGGAGGAAGTCGGCGAGGATCGCCCGGAGGGCGTGTTCCACGCCCGGTCCCTTCAGCGGTCAGTGTGGGACCGCCCGTGGATGGTCCCACTCGAACGCGTTGTTCTGGTTCATCGTCTGCGGGAGGTCGTGGCCCAGGTGGGCTTCACGCGGTTCGAATCGGCGGCCCCCGATATCGAGGGCGAACTGGACATCGGAGTGCGGCGGGCGTCTCTCGCTCGCGAGATTACGTGGCTACCGGCGTTCGAGAACAAAGGCGAGGGCGTGTTCCTTCAGTTCAATACTCAGGCGATCCAGTCATGGCTTGCGCGCACTGCGGTGCAGAAGCGTGGCATTCAACTGGGAGCCGGATTCGAAGCGTGGCGCAAAGAGCACCAGGGGACCATGCGGCAGTTCCCAGGCCTGCCATATCTGATGCTGCACTCTTTCTCCCATCTGCTGATCACTGCAGTGGCGTTGGGGTGCGGCTATCCAGCCAGCTCGATCCGCGAGCGCATTTACGCGATCCCGGAGGTGGGGTACGGCGTCCTGCTTTACACCGGGACTTCGGACGCGGAAGGCACGTTGGGCGGGTTGGTACAGGTGGGCCGCCGAATCTACGAGTCGGTCCGGAGCGCTCTTGATCTGGGCGAGTTGTGCTCGAACGATCCGGTGTGCGCGCAACATGAGGCATCCAGCGACCACGAACGCCGCTTTCTGCACGGGTCGGCGTGTCACGGCTGCGTGCTGATCTCGGAGACCAGTTGCGAGCAGCAGAACGATTTCCTCGACCGCGCCTTGGTGGTGCGGACGGTGCAGAACCTGGGTGCCGAGTTCTTCCTGGAGAGTTGAACAGGCGATGGATCATCCGATTCTCTGTCTACTGCCGTCTGACCTACGCGCCCTGGCTGCGGGTTTGGGAACCGGGCACCTGTGCCCGCCCTATCCTCCAGCAAGCGTCCAACGGATATTGAACGGGGCTGTAGCCGCCGAGGTCTCGACGGGGCTCCAGGAATTAGCGGCTTCCGGGCTGCCGCCTGCGGGGATTGCACGCGCGCTGGAGTTGTTGGCGACGGGATACGAGAACCGGCCCCCAATCGAGGACGTCGTGGATTTGGTGACCACGGGCGGTGGGACGAGCGGCGGCAACCGGACCACCAGCGTGGTAGTGGGGGAGCTGTTCAGGAACGCCCAGCAATCGGTCCTCGTGGCCGGCTATGCGGTCTATCAAGGTCAGAAGGTGTTTCAAGCTCTGGCCGACCGCATGCAGGACAGTCCCGATCTCGACGTGCGTCTGTTCCTAGACATTCAACGGCGACAGGGCAACACATCGGCTCCCACCGAGTTGGTCCGTGAGTTCGTGCAGCGCTTTCGGACGAGCCAGTGGCCCAGTGGCCGCCCACTGCCTCAGGTTTTCTATGATCCCCGGTCGGTGACGCTCGAAACGGGGAAGGCCGCGGCGCTCCACGCGAAATGCGTGGTGATTGACGAATTCGATCTGTTCGTGTCCTCGGCGAACTTCACAGAGGCCGCTCAGCAGAGAAACATCGAGGTTGGGCTACGGCTCCGTTCGACCATCGTCGCCGGTCGAATCGTGAGGTTCTTCGAGTCGCTCGTGGCCGGCGGTCATTTTGAGCGCGTGATATAGATTGGAGGGTGCTGCGGCAGTGGCTATCCTACACCGCCACTCTGTGAGCTTGATCCCGTCGTTGGGTGCGCATGGAGCCGAACCTCCACCCACTTGCTGTTCCAGAAACCTGAGCTTTTGGAAGCCGCCAAAAGGGGGGCCAAGTCACGTGAATCGCGCAACGAATGCCGTCGCGAAATACCAGGCATTTTGGAAGGCTGCGCCGTACCTCCAGGACGGACGGGTATTCCCAACACGCGAGCCGAATGTCGACCCGCTTGCTGGTCCAGAATCTTTAGTTTTTGGACCAGCGCGCCAAGTAGGTGCTACGCAGCAGAAAGTAAAGGCGTTAGGCCTTCCGCACCACCCTTTTGGCGCACCTCGACTCTTGTTCGGTTTCCGGTGGCATACACTGGCTGAGTAAATCTTGCCGGCCCGGTGAACGAACTGAGGATGCGAGAATTGAAGTAGCGCCATGAGAGCAGCGATCTACGCCTACGCCGCCCCGACGGAGCAGGACTGCCAAGTTCAACTCCAACAGCTACGCGAGTTCTGTGGCCGCAGGGGATGGCAGGTGGTCGAAGAATATGTGGATGTGGGTTCCCGCAAGACCAAGGCCGGCCGGGCTGACTTGGATCGCCTGCTGCGAGACGCGGGCCGGAAACACTTCGAGTGCGTCTTGGTTTGCAGGCTCGACCGTTTTGGCCCGTCGCTGGTACAAACGGTCGTTCAAGTTGCCAAATTGGCTCGCCTGGGAGTCCGGTTCGTGGCGACGCAACAGAGGCTCGACACAGAGGAATGGACTGGCAACCAATGGGACGTTCTACGTGCGGCCGCGGAATTCGAGCGACAGGCGTTCAGTGAAAGAGTTAAGGCTGGTATGACTGCGGCGAAGCAGGAGGGAAAACGCATTGGCCGGCCCAGGCTGAGCTTCGACCGGCAGAAGGCGCAGACCATGCGCGCCGCCGGCGCCTCCATGCGCAAGATCGGGGCAGCCCTGGCGGTGAGTCCCACCACGATTCGCCGGATGAGCCCATCCGAAGACGGGACGCTGCTGGCGGGCTGATCTCATCAGATTGCCGCCATCAAGCAGGCTTTGCGCACGGCGTGGCGGACGTCGGCCGCGCCTGCAACCACCGGGGCGGGTGGTGGAACAAAAGGGCTCCCTTTTGGCCCATTCCTCCGGTATCGAAACAAAAGGCCCCCTTTTTGGCGCAACCATTCGCACCGCTGTTTAATTCGCAGTAGACGGCCCGCCGCCGCGCGAGCAGCCACCAGGCGCGATGCGACCGAGGAGCAGCGCCGAGCCGCGAACATCCTGCGCCGCTGGCCGTGCCGTGGCCGACGCCGGGCCTCGCCTGCAACTTCGTGGTCGGCGGTGCGGAACAAAAGGGCTCCCTTTTGGTGCTTTCCTCAGATACCGGACAAAAAGCCACCGTTTTGGCGCAGCGGCCGAACCGCCGTTTGATTCATCGCAGCCCACCGCGCCAGCAGCCGCCGGACGCGATGCGGCCGAGGAGCGGCGTCGAGGTGCGTGTGGCGTGCTCCTGGCGCATCCTGACGCCGGAGGCCAGTTTCCGGCGCCCGCCGCCCGTGTCCGTCGCCGCGACCGCCGGGTGCCGATGGGGGACGCGCGCGGCGCGAGGAGGGCGCCGCATCCATGGTTTGCGGGGCCGCTCGGTGGAACGCACCATTGCGCCGTCATCCGGCAACAGTCGGCGCGCGGCCTGCACGCCCGTGGCGCAGGTGCGCCGGGGGATTACTTCGGCATGGCCGAAGTCGGTAGGCCGCGCGCCATACGCTGCCCGCGCCGCCGCCCCGTTCGGGCGCCCGCCGCCCGTGGTCCGTCGCCGCGACCGCCGGCTTGCGGATGGGGATGCGCGCCGCGCGGAAGGCGCCGCATCGATGATTTGCAAGGGCAGGGGTGGCGGGTGGGGCACCATTTTCCGAGTGGCGCGTGATGCGACCGGAGCGCCCGCGTAATGGTTAAGCACATGATGTATAGCTGGTCGGCTTCCAGACTCTCTTCACGGGGTCACGTGCAAAACGGATTGCGACCTTCGGATTGCCGCCCAGCCCTACGAGATCCATCTTGAGCAGGTGCGCGACCTGGTACAGCTTGCGTAGAACTTCCCAATCAGTCCCGGAACCGGCTGGCAGCGGAACGGCGAGCCATCTGGTGTTAGGGCTTCTCACGCGGAACATCACCAAAATGGCATCGCCAAGGGTATGGATAATCGCCGCCGAGTTGACCCTACCGTTCGGAAAGGCTTCTAGGATCAGGTCTTCACAAATTGGTCCGCCGTCCAATACCTCCCGCACCTGGGCGGCGCCATCGCCCAACGCATATGCATAGCCAAAATGTGCAAAGGCGATGAGGTAGCTGACCCGTAGACAAGCGCGCCAGTAGGCCTCCGCCGAGAATCCGAAACGAAACGACATCGTGATCGTGGCGTCGGGCTTGATTTGAGCTCGTAGGCCTTCGAATGCTGCCGGGTTGTTCGACCTGCCGTCACGCACTCTGATTGCGATTGGATTTGACCATTCCACGTCTGCAGCAATGCGACCCGAAGCATTCTGGATGACAGTCGGGATGCTGCCCTTCCCGCCCATGAAGTCGAGTCCGAACATCGCCTTTTGCAGAGCCACATCCTCGCAGCTTCCGTCGGTATTGTTACAGCGTTTGCAAGTTACGACGCCGGTTGATAGTGTTCCGCCCACGGAGGATGGTATGGAGTGTTCTGCCGTGGGCCGACGGGGCGAGGTTGGCTGAAGGACGAACGGCTCCATGCATAGGGGACACAATGGCATTGCATCTTTGCCGAGCGTCTTCGCAACGTCGGAGGACATTCTTTTCAGGGTTCGCTCTACGAATGCATATTGCCGCGACATCGTTTCTATATCTTAGCACGGTGTTCGCTTTATTTTCGCCATCATCTGCCCTCCATTTGTTTGGCCGCCTAAGCTCACCTAAGCTGGGGCTACGCGCCACTTGGGGGGGCGTGAACTCAGAAGGTGGCGAGGGATTCCGCCCCATAGACGTCGTTGGCGGAAGACTTGGAAACCCTCGTCCGAATGGTCGGCCACTCGGACAAAGCTCGCATGCCACTCCAGTCGATGGCCGTCCGGGTCAAACGGTTCGCCCGAGCGTGACGCACCTCGGGCGGCCGGTACCACCCGCCCGCTGCGCCGAGAACCCGCAAGGCGCGCGAAGAAGCGCGGCCGGAGATCGCCGACGCTATGCGTCCCGTCCCACACCGACTCCCCCCGCGTGTTCGCGTGCCGTGCGGCGACCTTGCCGCCGGCATGAATCCGCCCGAACAGCGCCCATCGGCGAGCGCCGCGCCGCGCACCGGCGCAGCGCACCGCCGAGCAGCACGGCGATGATGGCGCGGGCGCGCAGCCCCTTGGTCGTCGTGATGTCGGGCACGTTCAGGAGTGCCTGGGCCTGCTTCAGCGACAGCCAGTTCCCCATCCGCACGTCGATGGATTTCGCGCTCTTCACGCGCTGGATGCCGGCGGCGAGTTCGGGCGCCAGCAGGCCGTTGTCCATGGCCTCGACCGCCAGTTTGCGGATAGCCGACATCCTCACGATGATCGACGACGACCCCAGGCCGCGTTCGTCCAGCCTTACTCGCCAGGCGTTTACCGTGGCTTTTGCGAAACCCGGCCGCGGCTCCAGCCGGTACCAGTCGTAGAATTCGTCCAGGGCCATGGAATAGACCCTATTCGTGATGGGAGACCTGACGGAGTCGAGCACGAGGCTCTTCATCCGCCGCCATTCGTTCACTTTGTCAACTACGGTTAACTCATACATTCTGAACCCCTTAATGGGGCAATATCGGTAGCCTGACGACATTACCTCTGCACGGCGGGAACAGCAAGAGCAGTTGGCGTCCGGAGTGGCCATTGGGAAGTCATGGCGACGAGGCAAGTGCAAGAGGTCGGTGTGCGAAACGGGCCGCTGAAGCGCGGCTTTGCCCGAGCACGACGCTGCTCCACGGCCGATTTCGAACCGAAGACACTGAAACGGTGAAGAGGTTCTGAAACCAACATCCGGTGGCATTTCATGTTACTATATGTCGCCAGTCATGCCGATTAGCTCGGACAAGCTCTCGGGGCTAAGCATCGCGCCACTAACTTTGCGATTGGAAGCGCTGGGACCCTTCCGGGGTCCCGACTTCAAGGGGGCACTATTCCGGGGCGGGTTTGGCCAGTTCTTTCGCGACTTGGTGTGCGTGACGCGCGCGCCAGTGTGTACTAACTGCCCGGAGGCGCGCGCGTGCGCATACTCGACGGTATTTGAAACTCCTGTGCTCCCCGAGCAATTTAGCGTCCTCAGAAAATACCCCAACGCCCCGCACCCGTTCGTGCTGACGCCGCCACTCGACGCCCGAACCACTCTCTCGGGCGGCACGACTCTGGAACTCGGACTCACGCTGATCGGGCGGGGAGTCGAGCAACTGCCGCACTTCATTGCGGTTTTCGAAGCGATGGGCCGTTCGGGCCGCTACGGCGGACCGTTTTGTTTGCGGAACGTGATCGCCGAGGGGCAATCAGAGCGAGTCGTATATGACGGAGCCCGGCGGCGCTTGCTGGGTGCACCTTCGTTATGGCGGCCGAGGGAAACGGGGGGGGCCGTGCGCCGGCTGGAGGTGGAATTTGTAACGCCCTTGCGCATGCGGACTGATGGCCGGTACAACAGCCGACCCGGCTTTGTGGCCCTTACGCACTCCCTGCTGCGGCGTGTGCATTTGCTGAGCGCGATTTACGGCGATGGCATCGGAGACCCGGGCTGGATGCATTCATTGCTGCGGCAGGCAGACCATGTGATGACGGAGCGAGCGCATTTCCGGCCATACGAATGGGATCGAATGAGCGGACGGCAACACCGGCGCGTGCAAATGGACGGAGTGCTCGGTGGCTTGACGGCCGTGGGCGAGTTAACGGAACTAGCGCCCTACTTCGAAGCGGGATTGTGGCTGCAAGTGGGATCGGGCACGAGCATGGGGATGGGGAAGTATGTGGCGAGGTTCGAGGCCTAAGAGCGATCGAGAAAAATGTATGAGGAATCTACTTTTCGTGACCGTGGGCACTTCCGCGCTGGACGCGCCCAGAAGGATTCTAACCTCTGAGCCTTCGCGGAAAGCGGAGGTAGAAGATCTGGCACGCCGCGTCCGGGAGTTTAAGGGTGGCAAGGGGAGCGACAAGGACGCCGCCGACCCTCTATTTAGCCCGCTTCTGGAGTTACAACTCGGCTTCTGGGCGCGACCCGAAATCTCATGGGAAGACACAGAACAAATCCGCGAGACATCGGCGGAGCTATTGACGACGGCGGTTCTGCTGCGGAAACTGGCCCATGACGCGGACCTGTTGGTGCACAAGATTATCTTGTTGATCCCTGACAACCCCGAGGCGAAGTTGGCCGGTGAAGTTGTAAAGGCGGTCATGGAGTCGCGGGAGTACAAGGCGCACTCCCAGGCGCCGCAGGTGGTGACGCGTACCTTACCGGACATCAAAGAAAAGGAAGCCATGCAGGCATTGCCCAGCGCGCTGTTGAGCGCCGTATCGGAGAACCGGGACTTAGAAACGGACCGGATCATGTTTAATGCGACGGCGGGCTACGGGGCGATGCTTATCCTCATCGGCATGCTGGCACTCCGGTACGGTTTCCGGGTGTACTACCAACACGAGAAAATGCCGTCGCCGATGTTCATCTCGCAGAACATACACATCGGCTGGGATGCACGAACGTGGATACTTTCCTGAGATACATTACGGCGCACAATGCGCCGGCCTGGCGCGACGAGATCTTCGCTGTGCTGCCGGGGCCCGATTCCGCTCGCGCGGAATGGAGCCTGGAACGCGAGGAAGACCTGGAGCGGATTCGTCTGTGGATTCGCGAGGCTGTGCGTCCGACCTCCGATCTGGCGCAGTTGTACCGCAAGCTGGAGCTGGACTTGGAGGACGACATCGTCAGAAGTTTTCCAGCCTTTGAGAAGACACCGTGTTTCGGCCCGCTCGAAGCGCACTACTCTTTGCGCATGCTTTGGCGCGTGCTTCTGCGGCGCTACGCGATCCGCAAGGCGCGCGAGGTGGACGGGCCGCTCGCCCCCTACGAGACGGGCGGCTTCTGGCGGTATTGGAGGATCAAAGACGTATATTTCCCCAGGTTGCTGGTGGGCGTCCTTTTAGGATTCTTCACCCTTGGCTCAAGCAGCGGAATAGTGGACACCATCTACCGCATGCGTTGCCACTGCTGGTGGCCGCTCGCTCCGGCGGTCTGTGTGGCCGGTGTTTTTCTGTTGGCGTTTGCCGATGTGCAACGCCAGGTGGGCCGGTTGTCTCCTCCGGAGATTGCGTCTCGCGCCGGCAGGGTCCTGATCTTCGGCGCCTTGTTTGCGGTGCTCGGTGGTGCGGTTCAGTGGCTGAGAGCTGTGGCCTTGGCTTATGGGGTTGACCGCTACGGCGCCATCGCGACGATGTGTGCCGGCGTAGCGTTGCTGCTCGGGTTTGTCTTCCAACTTTTCTGGCAGGACCGGTCGATCGGGGAACCTTTATGAGCCAGAAACTGTACGTGGCGGGCGAATTCTATGGAATCCAGAAATACGTCCTGGGTATCACCGCCGCTGGGGCTGGCCAAGCTAAGCGGCTACGTGCGCGGTCATTTGTGGTGCAGGTTCTTGAGGAGATTGCCGTCGATGAGCTAGGCGAGCTCGGAGATATTCAGGTCGTGATGAGCGGTGGCGGACAGTTCGTGTTGGCCCTGGCTACCGGCGAGGACATGCGGGCTCGGCTTCTCGCGTTTCGGGCGGAGTTCCAGAGGCGGCTGTTCGAGGAATTGGGCGGGGAACTCAGCTTCAATCTTGGTTGGGCAGAATCGGAGGCGGACGCTCGCCGCGCGCGGGCAGGCGAGCGGCGGCGACCGTGGGCCGCGATCATGACCGGGCCAGATGGGTGGATACACAAGCCCATGCGCTTCTCCGACATTTTCCCGCCCTGCGATGTATGCCGGAAGCGCCCAGCCACTGAGGAATGGGCTGCCGACGGGCCACCCGAGAGCGTGTGCAAACGATGCGACGCGGATAGGCGGATTGGCGCGGAAATACCGCGAGTAGAGGGTGTGCGGCTAACGGAGCAAAACGCCGAAGCGCACCTGTTGGGACGAGGCATCCGTTTCGTACGACCGGGTGACGGAGGTCCCGGTCGCATGCTGCACCGGCACGTGCCGGTGCATCCGAACGGCAACAGCCTCGTCACTTTTGAGGAGATCGCCGCGAAGGCCATCGGCGACGACTTGCTGGGCGTGCTCAAGGCGGACGTGGACGACTTCGGTGCGCTGATTGCCCGGCACTCGCAGGCCGGCAGTCTGGAGGAACTGCACCGCATCAGCCGGGATCTCGACGGTTTCTTCAGCGCCGCGGTGCAGCGGATGATCGTGGAAAGCCCGGAGTGGAAGCCCGCGGTCTACACGGTGTTCTCGGGTGGAGACGACCTCCTGCTGGTGGGGCCGTGGGATAAGATGCTGGATTTCGCAGCCGCGTTGGAGCAGGCGTTTTCCGCCGGGCCAGGCCGGCTCTACAATCTCAAGTTGAGTGCCGCGGTGTCGTTCATGCCCCCGCGGATTCCCATCCGCCACGGGGTGGAGCGAGCGGAAGAAGACCTCAAGAAGGCTAAGGCGGGGAGCAAGAACCGGTGCGTGACACTGCACGGCGTCTGGGGGTGGGAGACACTGCGGCGAACACTCGGTGAGGGACGGGAGTTGGTCCGATGGTGGGAATGCCACGCCGCAAATAGGGACGTGCTGCGGCGCCTCTATCGTTACACCACGACTGACAAGCCGGCTGCCCATTTGTGGGCATGGGAACTGCGAAACTTCGGAAGCCCTCGCTTCGAAGAGGCCCGGCTTTTCCGGCTCTGGGGGAAGGCTGTGTTGGCCAATTGGGAGAAACCATCAAGGGAAGAAACCAGGGCGGCGCTGTTGTACGCCCTGACCGCAACAAGAACAAGGAGCCATTGATGAGCGACACAACTACGGAACCGAACGCGGAGGAGAGCAATTCGTTCTTCGAAGCGCGGGGCGATCAGAAACGCTGTCTGAAACTGCAGTTTGTGGCCCGGATCGACATGGAACCGAAGGCCAAGGCGATGGCTGACGCGGGCCTGAATATGACCCAGTTAAACCGTTTCTTCCGCCATTGCCGGCGCATCGAGCTCCGGCTGCGCAGGAAGGAAATCGACTGGGAACAGGACGGAAAGACGGAAGTGGCCCTGCTGTGCGCGCACGCTGCCGACGCCTACAAGAAGAAGCCGCCCAAGATCCCGAAGGAGTTCAAGGACTTCATCGACGAGAATGTGGGGCGAATCCATAACGAGGAGGATTTCTTGAGAGGGTTCATGAAGCATTTTGAGGCTCTGATGGGCTTTGCCAGTGTTTACGCCAGGCCCGGAGGAGATGAGGAGGCATGAAGTGAAACGAACATCAATGCATAAGATTGAAGCTACGCTTACTTGTGTGAGCGGTGTGCGAGTGGGCGGAACCGGAGACCAACTGGAGATCGGGGGGCTCGACCTGACGGTCATCAAAGACCCCGTATCACTGCGGCCGTACCTTCCAGGCTCCTCGTTGAAAGGGCGGATGCGGTCTGAGCTGGAGCACCAGCTCGGCAAGTACAGCAACGAGGGCCACGAGCCGTGCGATTGCTGTGAGGAGAAGTGCCCGGTCTGCCGCGTCTTTGGGCCGCACAAGTTCAAGCCAGGCAGGCAGGGGCCGCGGAAGACCCATCCTGGGCCGACGCGCTTGCTGGTTCGGGACGCGCAATTGGAAGACCAGAAGGCGCCGGTGAACCTGGAGATCAAGACCGAGAGCGTCAACGATCGCGTCACGGGTCAGGCGGGCCATCCCCGTCCGGTGGAGCGGGTGGCGGCCGGCACGAAGTTTCGTCTGCGCATGGCGCTCCAGGTTTTCGACGACGATAGCAAGTTTGCCTACGGGACTGCGACCGGAAAGGACGCCTTGCTGGCGGTGGTGAAGGAAGCCTTGGGATACGTAGGATGCACCGGAATCGGCGGCGGCATCAGCCGAGGCTCCGGCGAGGTGAAGATCGAGGGGTGGGACGTCACCGACTGCAAGCCATGGCAATGAAGCTGATCCGCTTCCATTTGAAGCCGGTTACGCCGTGGATGACCGCGTGGCAGGCGGACACCATCGCGGGCCTGCTGGCGGCGCTCTACGTTCGGGCGGCGGGCGTGGAAGAAGCGGAGCTCAAACTCATCAACCCGTGGCGGGAGGCCAAGCCCACCCTGGTGGTCTCGGACGCGTTTCCGGACGATCTGCTTCCCGCGCCTGCAAACCTCGCGCTATTACCTGGCATTGAGGAACGGGACCGCAAAAAGGTCCGGACGGCCGCCTGGCTGACGCAGGATGAGTTTCGGACAGTGCAGGGCGGAAGTCTGCCCCGGCTATTCGACCGCCCACGCAAGCAGCCGTTCCGCGATGCCGTTCGCCTGCGCAATTCCATCGACCGGACCGTCGACTCGGTTGGGGAAGCCGGACAGTTGTACGAGGCCGCCGGGCAGTTGCTTGCGGCGCCGGGCACGCTCACAATCTTCGCGCGCGTGGGCGAGGACCAAGTCAAGTGGGCGGCGGACCTCTTCGGACTCCTGGCGGAGGCCGGATTCGGGGCGGACGCAGCCGTGGGCGCTGGGGAGGTGGAATTGGCCGGGCCGCCGGAAGAGGTGACAGACCTGAAACCCCCCGGAATCGAGGATGGGTGGGTGTCGCTCTCCACCTTCCAGCCCGCTGCCAACGACCCCACACACGGCTACTGGCGATCGTTCGTAAAGTATGGGAAACTCGGCCCCGACCTCGCGGTCGAATCGGTGTTCAAGCGCCCTCAGTGGATGCTGCGGGCCGGGGCATGCTTCCGCTGCACGGGCGAGCACCGGGACTGGTACGGCCACTGGATCAACGACGAGTACCTGTTGCCTAACAGGGTCCGCAAGGATTTACGGAAGGCCGGCATCCGGCCCGGACAGCCGGCCTACGCCCTGGCCCTGCCGTTCCGTTGGGTCGAACCCGGCGCATGAGTGCTCCCTATCTGGCCGCGGCAGCATTGCAGGCCGCCTTTTGGCGCGTCAAGGAGAATCACGGCTGCGCGGGGGCCGACGACGTCTGCTTGACGGCGTTCGAGCCGGACCTCGACGTGCGCGCGGCGGAACTGCGCCGGGCGGTGGAAGAGGAGAGCTACTGGGCCTGGCCGCTTCGCCGCATCGAAGTGGAAAAGCAGCCCGGCTCCGAAGAGCGCCGTAGCCTGCTTGTGCCCGCCGTCCGCGATCGCGTGCTGCAAACCGCGGTGGCCGCACACATCGAGCCAGCGCTGGAAGCCGAGTTCGACGAGTGCTCGTATGCATACCGCCGCGGCCGTTCGGTAAGGCTGGCCGTGGAACGTGTCTATGCGTTGTACAAACAGGGCTACCAGTGGCTGGTCGACGCCGATATCGAGTCCTTACTTTGCGAACGTCGACCGGGAGCAGGTGATCGGCAGGCTTTCGACGCTCGTCCCCGATGAGGTAATAATCCGACTGGTGCGGCTGTGGCTGGATTACGCGGTGTAGGATGGCATCCATCTGACGCGGCCGGATCTAGGCCTCCCATTGGGCGCCGTGATTTCGCCCATGCTGGCCAATCTGTGCTTGGATACCATGGACGACCGCTTGCTGGCCGCCGACGTGAAGCTGGTGCGCTATGGCGATGACTTCGTGATTCTGACCAAGAGCCGTAAGGCTGCCGAACGGGCGTACGCCCTGGCCGAGGACGCACTGGCGGACCTGCGGCTGCGCCTGAACCAAAACAAGACGCGTATCACCCGCTTTTCCGAGGGATTCCGGTTCCTCGGGGTGATCTTTCTGAAGGACTTGTTGTTGCAGCCTTGGAAGCCCGGCCGGAGGCGTCTGCGAGTTTTGTCCGCGGCACCGCCCCTTCCGGAGGCATTCTTCCCCCAGAGCGAACACCGGCCTCTGCGCCGGTACCGGAGCATTTGAATCGTGGCTGTGATCTACATTCGGGAACAAGGCGCAATCGTCGGTAAGCATGGCGGCCGCATGCTCGTCGAAAAGCAGGGCGAACTGTTGCTCGAGATTCCGCTCCGGAAGACCGATTGCGTCTCGATCTTCGGCAACGTGCAGGTGACAACGCAGGCTTTATCTGAGCTCTTGGACCGCGGCATCCCGCTGGCGCTGTTCACCCGAAACGGCCGCCTGAAAGGGCGCCTAGTTCCGGAACTGTCCAAGAATACAGCGTTGCGCTTAGCCCAATACGCTGCGGCCCTGGATGAGGACAAATCCCTGGCCTTGGCGCGTCCGCTCGTACGAGCCAAACTGCTCAATAGCTTGGCACTGGTTTCCGACTACCGGACGCATTACAGCTCGGAGACCCTGGCTGCCGTGGCAGATGCTCTGCGGCGTGCGGCTGACGAGGCGGTAGCCGCGCCGTCCCACGCTGTTCTCCTAGGCTGTGAAGGCGCTGGGGCCGCCACATACTTTCGCGCCATGGCGGAGATGAATCGCAGCGAACAGCCCTTTGATGGTCGCGAGAAGCATCCCGCAACGGACCCCATCAATGCGCTGTTGAGTCTCGGCTATACGCTGGTGATGAACGAACTGCGCGGACTGGCCGAAGCAACGGGCCTGGAGCCACACTTGGGCTTCCTGCACAAGCTGGACTATGGCCGGCCTTCGTTGGCCTTGGATCTTCTAGAGCCGTTTCGGGCCGCTGGCGTGGACCGGCTTACCCTGCGCCTGGTAAACGAGCGCATGCTGACCGCCCCCGACTTCGCTACACGGGCCGCCGGTCCGTTGGCCGGCAGCGTCGTCCTGATGCCAGAATCCTTCCGTCGCTACCTACAGTATTACGAGGAAGCGATGACTCAACCACGCAAGTCTGCTCCCGATGGGTTGCGTGCGCGAGTGCGGGGTTCCGTGGAGGGGCTGACCGCATTCCTGCGCGACGGGACCAAATTCTCCCCTTACGTGGAGACCGACTGAATGTTATACCTGATCTCATATGATATTTCAGATGACGACCGCAGGCACCGCGTGTACGAAGCACTCAAAGACTTCGGACGGCGGGTGCAATTCAGCGTCTTTGAGTGTGAGATGGATGACGCCGGGCTGCGGGAGTTGTCCGACAGGATTGATCTTGAGATTGACGGGGACACGGACTCCTGCCGCTTCTACCGGCTCTGCAAATCCTGCGCCGTGGAAGTCCGGATTCTGGGGAAAGGAAACCGCTATTCGGAGCCCGATTTTGTAATCATTTGAACGTAACGCGCTGATTGCAAAGGCATTGGCGTAAGCGGCAAAGTGAGCCGGAAAGGAGGGATGGTTGCGGAAGCGCTGATTCTATGGGAGCTATGGTAGATTCCGAGGTAATTTGGGACGTTCGACGCGGCTTTGGAATAGGGAGAAAAGAGGGCTTGCGGAAAGCGGCACCTCAAGTACAATGGACCGAAGGGCTTGGCGGAGCGGCCGTAGGAAGGTATTCGCTGACGAAGAAGCGATTGAGACGTATGTTTGCATTTGCTCGTTGTCGGGACTGATTAAGTCGTAGGAAGGTATTCGCTGACGAAGAAGCGATTGAGACCGTTCAGGCGATCCTTGTGGAGGTCGTCTTTCGAAGCGTAGGAAGGTATTCGCTGACGAAGAAGCGATTGAGACGATTTGGGAGAACAAAGTGAGCTCCAACTTTCAAACCGTAGGAAGGTATTCGCTGACGAAGAAGCGATTGAGACGGTACACGTTCCAGGGAGAGCGCCGGAGGTAGCAACGTAGGAAGGTATTCGCTGACGAAGAAGCGATTGAGACTAATGAACACGTCAATGGTATCGAAGGGTCCGACACCCCGTAGGAAGGTATTCGCTGACGAAGAAGCGATTGAGACGGCGTGACCAGCAAGGCCACGGCCAGCAGGGCCAGGTAGGAAGGTATTCGCTGACGAAGAAGCGATTGAGACGGTTGAGCAGGAAGTAGTCGCGCCGGCCCATCGAGGTAGGAAGGTATTCGCTGACGAAGAAGCGATTGAGACTGAAGAACGTGACGTCGGTACCAAAGAGGGGTTACGTAGGAAGGTATTCGCTGACGAAGAAGCGATTGAGACCTTTCCGGTTTCGGCGCGCTGTTGAGCTGCCTCTGCAGTGTAGGAAGGTATTCGCTGACGAAGAAGCGATTGAGACTTTCGACGTGCCACCGTTATTGGTGAACGCTGCCCAGTTGTAGGAAGGTATTCGCTGACGAAGAAGCGATTGAGACACTATCTGATTTGCACTGGCTTGTATACTTGGATCATAGTAGGAAGGTATTCGCTGACGAAGAAGCGATTGAGACTCTAGATCGCCGCTTAGCTTTCCCAGCCAATCGAACTGTAGGAAGGTATTCGCTGACGAAGAAGCGATTGAGACGTCTGTGGCGAAACTGCCGTGGGCGGCTGAGATACGGGTAGGAAGGTATTCGCTGACGAAGAAGCGATTGAGACGCCGGTTTCCATTGGCACCTGCCCTAACCTAGAGCTGCCATTGTAGGAAGGTATTCGCTGACGAAGAAGCGATTGAGACGTAAAGGGTAATATGAGATTCCCGGAATTAATAGCAGTGTAGGAAGGTATTCGCTGACGAAGAAGCGATTGAGACCGTCAAATTCCCCGGCGTCGGAGGCTTTGTTCATCTGCGTAGGAAGGTATTCGCTGACGAAGAAGCGATTGAGACTCCACGATAACGCACGCTTGCGTGCGAGTTCGAATGTAGGAAGGTATTCGCTGACGAAGAAGCGATTGAGACTTCCATAAGAGCTGGTCTGCGCTCAAGGAGCTTACTGTAGGAAGGTATTCGCTGACGAAGAAGCGATTGAGACTTTAACGCTGCGAGTCTTGGGCTTCATCTGATCTCGTAGGAAGGTATTCGCTGACGAAGAAGCGATTGAGACCATCCAACCCTAACCGACCCGCGACAATATTTCTATAGTAGGAAGGTATTCGCTGACGAAGAAGCGATCGAGACGTTAAATTTCGCCGCCAGGCCGGTCAGGCGCGCTTGGGTAGGAAGGTATTCGCTGACGAAGAAGCGATTGAGACTTATATCACTCGCATTTAATGATTGAGTGGTTGTACTGTAGGAAGGTATTTCGCTGACGAAGAAGCGATTGAGACAAACGCTCATCGTTCCGCAGACTGGCGGGATAAAAGCCGGAAAGTATTCGCTGATGAAGAAGCGATTGAGACGTCTCCGCTGCGACTAAACAGACTACCTAACATTTCGCGCCGGAAAGTATTCGCTGATGGACGCGCCGGAAAGTATTCGCTGATGAAGAAGCGATTGAGACTTCGGCGGTGACTTGCAGATGCGTGTTTTCATGCTTGAGCCGGAAAGTATTCGCTGATGAAGAAGCGATTGAGACAGGAAGATGAGTGCAATCACGCTAAGCACGGCACCCATCAAGCCGGAAAGTATTCGCTGATGAAGAAGCGATTGAGACCTTGATATGCAATCATCACCTCTCTGCTTTTCAGCTCGGTTGCCGGAAAGTATTCGCTGATGAAGAAGCGATTGAGACACGACAACTTATACTCGGGCCAGGTCGCTCTCACACGTTCGCCGGAAAGTATTCGCTGATGAAGAAGCGGTTGAGACTCTCCAAAGTCACCAAACCCGGGCTGGCTGAGGTCTTTCTCGCCGGAAAGTATTCGCTGATGAAGAAGCGATTGAGACGGATCTCATTCAGCGGTGCCACAGTGCCGCCTCCAAGTATTCGCTGATGAAGAAGCGATTGAGACTCAGGTTCCTGGATGCGCCAGTCGCTATGGTGGGTAAACAATGCCGGAAAGTATTCGCTGATGAAGAAGCGATTGAGACAGCCCCCTAGCTGCGCGGACCGGGATACGATAATACGCCGGAAAGTATTCGCTGATGAAGAAGCGATTGAGACTAAATCGCGAGACCTGACGCATCGCTCCGAAGGTAGGCCGGAAAGTATTCGCTGATGAAGAAGCGATTGAGACATAACCCCCAGCGCGGCCCGCCCACTCGTGGTTCTGCCGGAAAGTATTCGCTGATGAAGAAGCGATTGAGACCTTGGGACTCGGGCACATATGGGTTGTTCTGCTTCGGCCGGAAAGTATTCGCTGATGAAGAAGCGATTGAGACCATGCCAGCCAGCCACTCGGCGTCGGTCATGTTTCGCCGGAAAGTATTCGCTGATGAAGAAGCGATTGAGACGCGATGCCGTTCTCTACCCTCACCGCATGCAACCAGGCCGGAAAGTATTCGCTGATGAAGAAGCGATTGAGACTCGAGATAATCATTCGTAAGTTCGGCGCGGTGAAACTCGCCGGAAAGTATTCGCTGATGAAGAAGCGATTGAGACTTGGAAATGGATAGCGATAAACCCGTCGGCGCAGATGGGCCGGAAAGTATTCACTGATGAAGAAGCGATTGAGACCCCCCACGCGAGTGCTCCATCCGCCGAAGATGTCACGCCGGAAAGTATTCGCTGATGAAGAAGCGATTGAGACCGCTATAGCTGTTGATCAGGCCCACGATAGCGGTCGCCGGAAAGTATTCGCTGATGAAGAAGCGATTGAGACAGGTCTTATCGTACACGGAGTCGTAGACCAACTTTGGGGCCGGAAAGTATTCGCTGATGAAGAAGCGATTGAGACAGTGACGATAAGTAGCCTGCCGCCTGGAAAGGTCTTGCCGGAAAGTATTCGCTGATGAAGAAGCGATTGAGACGTTACTACATAAGGGGCTGCCTCGTTAGCGGGATATGGCCGGAAAGTATTCGCTGATGAAGAAGCGATTGAGACCCTACTTTATTGTCCTGAGCGAAGCCCCACGCAACAGGCCGGAAAGTATTCGCTGATGAAGAAGTGATTGAGACTCCTCACTCAACCTGACTGCCGGACGGCGTGTTGAGCCGGAAAGTATTCGCTGATGAAGAAGCGATTGAGACGCGACAATTGCCGGTGCCCCGCCGCCGCTCTTTGCGGGCCGGAAAGTATTCGCTGATGAAGAAGCGATTGAGACTCGCAAATCTCAAAGAGTTGGGTCCATTACAGCTCGGAGACCCTGGCTGCCGTGGCAGACGCTCTGCGGCGTGCGGCTGACGAGGCGGTAGCCGCGCCGTCCCACGCTGTTCTCCTAGGCTGTGAAGGCGCTGGGGCCGCCACATACTTTCGCGCCATGGCGGAGATGAATCGCAGCGAACAGCCCTTTGATGGTCGCGAGAAGCATCCCGCAACGGACCCCATCAATGCGCTGTTGAGTCTCGGCTATACGCTGGTGATGAACGAACTGCGCGGACTGGCCGAAGCAACGGGCCTGGAGCCACACTTGGGCTTCCTGCACAAGCTGGACTATGGCCGGCCTTCGTTGGCCTTGGATCTTCTAGAGCCGTTTCGGGCCGCTGGCGTGGACCGGCTTACCCTGCGCCTGGTAAACGAGCGCATGCTGACCGCCCCCGACTTCGCTACACGGGCCGCCGGTCCGTTGGCCGGCAGCGTCGTCCTGATGCCAGAATCCTTCCGTCGCTACCTACAGTATTACGAGGAAGCGATGACTCAACCACGCAAGTCTGCTCCCGATGGGTTGCGTGCGCGAGTGCGGGGTTCCGTGGAGGGGCTGACCGCATTCCTGCGCGACGGGACCAAATTCTCCCCTTACGTGGAGACCGACTGAATGTTATACCTGATCTCATATGATATTTCAGATGACGACCGCAGGCACCGCGTGTCCGACGCACTCAAAGACTTTGGACGGCGCGTGCAATTCAGCGTCTTTGAGTGTGAGATGGACGACGCGGGGCTGCGTGAACTATCCGCTAGGATTGATCTTGAGATTGACGGGAACACGGACTCCTGCCGCTTCTACCGCCTCTGCAAATCCTGCGCCGCGGAAGTCCAGATCCTGGGGAAAGGAAACCGCTATTCGGAGCCAGATTTTGTAATCATCTGAGTGTAACAGGCTGATTGCTAAGGGCTTGGCGTGGACGGAAAAGTGAGCCAAAAAGGAGAGCACGTTGCGGAAATATTGATTTTATGGGACTTAGGGGGACTTCGTTGGCAATTCGGGACAGCGCAAACGCCTTGGACATGGGATGAAAAAGAGGGGTTGCGGAAAACGGCATCTCAAGTACAATGGATCGAAGGGCTTGGCGGAGCGGCTGCCGGAAAGTATTCGCTGATGAAGAAGCGATTGAGACGAGACAAATCCAGCGGTGCCCGGCCATGCCACTGATGCCGGAAAGTATTCGCTGATGAAGAAGCGATTGAGACAATGCGGCCTTGCGCATGATCTCCACCATCGAGTTGGTGCCGGAAAGTATTCGCTGATGAAGAAGCGATTGAGACTCCTTCTCCTCCTCGGCCTTAGCCGCAAAAACTAGATTGCCGGAAAGTATTCGCTGATGAAGAAGCGATTGAGACGAGGAGATGGCAAGCTCTGTCAGGGATAGATGATAGTCGATGCCGGAAAGTATTCGCTGATGAAGAAGCGATTGAGACTTCTTGGGATATGGCCCGTTCCGCGAGCTTTTGCTTCCGGCCGGAAAGTATTCGCTGATGAAGAAGCGATTGAGACCCAGGTTGCGAGTGGCGCCTAGAATGGCGCCCGATGGGTTCGCCGGAAAGTATTCGCTGATGAAGAAGCGATTGGGACCAAAAAGGATCATTCCGGCGGCGAGAGCACAAAATGTTCTGCCGGAAAGTATTCGCTGATGAAGAAGCGATTGAGACGAAAACGCGTTGTCTTCCAGCAGGCGGCAATCCAGGCCGGAAAGTATTCGCTGATGAAGAAGCGATTGAGACTGGTGTGGCCGGTTGGGCGTTGAGGTTGATGGTCGAGGCCGGAAAGTATTCGCTGATGAAGAAGCGATTGAGACTACAACACGCGAGCGACGATCTCGGGATGGTCGAGTAGCCGGAAAGTATTCGCTGATGAAGAAGCGATTGAGACGTCCCCCACCCTCCCCGGTCTTGGAAACTCAATCGGTATGCCGGAAAGTATTCGCTGATGAAGAAGCGATTGAGACTAGAACTGGAATGCCGTGGTTGTGCCGTCGCCCGTGCGCCGGAAAGTATTCGCTGATGAAGAAGCGATTGAGACGAGGTGTACGGAAGCTCCAAGGCGGTCGCCGGGTCCGCCGAAAAGTATTCGCTGATGAAGAAGCGATTGAGACTCCATAGTTGGGACCAGTCGGGGTTTCCGGACGGGCCGCCGGAAAGTATTCGCTGATGAAGAAGCGGTTGAGACTCTCCAGAGAGATCTTCTTCTATGCCTACCAGCAATATGGCCGGAAAGTATTCGCTGATGAAGAAGCGATTGAGACTCGATCCCGCTCGCCCCGATCACATGCCCGTAGATATGCCGGAAAGTATTCGCTGATGAAGAAGCGATTGAGACAGGCCAAATCGATGACGGGATCCTCTCCAAAATGGGACGCCGGAAAGTATTCGCTGATGAAGAAGCGATTGAGACACTAGGACCACGTGGCCGAGTGTCAGCGCTTCAACTGCCTTGCCGGAAAGTATTCGCTGATGAAGAAGCGATTGAGACATGACCGCGGAATAATCTCCCTTCAGCGTGCGCAAAGCCGGAAAGTATTCGCTGATGAAGAAGCGATTGAGACACACCGGCATTGCCAGGCGCAGCCCCGGCATAAAGCACCGCCGGAAAGTATTCGCTGATGAAGAAGCGATTGAGACTTCTCCTAGAATTCCTCGTCGGGTGTTTCCAACCTGTTGCGCCGGAAAGTATTCGCTGATGAAGAAGCGATTGAGACTCCTTGCACTGCCCATAAAATGAGCCAGGTCTTGGTCACTGCCGGAAAGTATTCGCTGATGAAGAAGCGATTGATACAGTATGCGCCCACGTCGCCTGCTAAAGCACCGGCTGCGGCCGGAAAGTATTCGCTGATGAAGAAGCGATTGAGACCGAACGCTGGTGCCTGGGGTACCGCGGCAATGTCCTGGCCGGAAAGTATTCGCTGATGAAGAAGCGATTGAGACTCGACGTCCATTCCGTTAGGCAGAGGCCCTAAAAACGCCGGAAAGTATTCGCTGATGAAGAAGCGATTGAGACACCTCAGACATATATGTAGGCACATGGCTCGATTCCGCCGGAAAGTAATTCGCTGATGAAGAAGCGATTGAGACATCAATCGGCACGGAGAAGACCTGGGTGGCCGTATAGACGGCCGGAAAGTATTCGCTGATGAAGAAGCGATTGAGACCCATGTACGCGCAAGCCGCATCCGGCTTCATAGCGAGAGCCGGAAAGTATTCGCTGATGAAGAAGCGATTGAGACTCTCCTGACGTTTGTGCAAGGCCGGCATCGGTGATTGCCGGAAAGTATTCGCTGATGAAGAAGCGATTGAGACGTGTTGATGCAGCGCTTTTCGTAGCACTCTTTGTGCGCTGCCGGAAAGTATTCGCTGATGAAGAAGCGATTGAGACTGAAGCATTAGCTCCATCGCCGGTGTTGTTACTACATTGCCGGAAAGTATTCGCTGATGAAGAAGCGATTGAGACATGAGACAGCTATTACCCGAGGCAATGTTTCTTTCCTCAGGCCGGAAAGTATTCGCTGACACTCGCGTCCAAATTAGCGGTTCGACCGGATTTGCCACATTGAAAACGTTGGAC
>OCTA010001389.1_pt1 | contig 22240 bp, 14 predicted proteins | sample 1538991 | NCBI WGS metagenome assembly OCTA01 (sample SAMEA3539302, study PRJEB22396) | soil metagenome | biome: tundra; feature: field; material: soil | place: USA | collected 2010-05 | depth 0.15 m | reverse complement strand
AACTGACGCGGAACTGTGCCGCCAAGGCGCGAAGGCTTCCCGCTCCTGCCTCATAGGCTTCCAGAATCCGGCTGCGCAAATCGTCCGAAATGGGCTGTGCCATCCTCTTCGCTTCGCGGAAATCGCCTCCTCAAACTTAACCCTTCTCTCCAACTCCGGCATATAGCAACTGTGGTTCCGCTCTAATCGCAGCCAGACGCCCGACATCGAAGTTGCCGTGTGCGCCGAAATATCTCCGAGGACCGATACCAGCCTCACATCGAACATCGCTCACGTCTCGATCGAGTCTTCAGAGAGGATCGTCGCGCCGAGTATCCCGGCGCTGCCGCAGCATTCGCCAGTTCCTCAAACCGCTGCCACTCAACCTGCATTGGTAGCGCTGCCCACACGCCTTCTCCCGCAAGATCCGCGGCCCGCTAGCGCGACTCCGATCGAAACCTTTCCTAACTATTCATCGCAACATTGGCGCGCGGAGGCATGGCAGCGCGAACGCGAACGAGAGATGCGCGCCGTGGAGCGCCGTCCCGATTCCGCCCGCCGCCGCAAAAGCTCCTGAATCACCCGCGTATCAAGCTTGTGAACCCCCGCCGGCGAGTAGCGCCAACAGCCCATCTTCATCCAACACGGGAATCTTCAATTCCTGCGCCTTGGTTAGTTTGGATCCAGCTTCTTCTCCCGCGACAACGTAGCTGGTTTTCTTGCTCACGGAGCCGGACACCTTGCCGCCCGCAGCTTCGATCTTCGCCTTGGCGTCGTCGCGTGTCAGCGTAGGCAGCGTACCCGTCAACACAAACGTCAGTCCCTGCAGTTGGGTTGTGCGCTGCTTTTTTTCCGCCGTCATCTTCACGCCCGCTGCATGCAAGTGCTCAATCAGCTCCCGATTTGCGGGCCTCGTAAAGAAATCGGTAATAGCCTGCGAAATCCGTGGCCCCACTTCTTCCACGCGTTCCAATTCTTCTGCGCTGGCATTCATGATGGTGTCGATCGATCCAAATTCCTGTGCGAGAGCTTCTGCTGTGCGTTCGCCCACAAAACGAATGCCCAGACCCATCAACACCCGCGCCAGTCCCGCATGTTTCGAGCGCTCGATTTGCGCCAGCAGCGTGCGTGCGGATTTCGCAGCGAAGCGCTCCAGTCCTACAAGTTGTTCTTCAGTCAGCTTGTAGAGGTCGGCAACGCTGCGTACCAATTCACGCTCGCGTAACTGCGCCACCGCTGCTTCTCCCAGTCCCTCGATATTCATCACGCCGCGGCTGCCCCAGTGTTCCAGCGTCCCGCGCAACAGGGCGGGACAGTCGACATTGACGCAGCGGTAATCCGCCTCTCCTTCTTCGCGCACCGCGGGGTTGCCGCACTCCGGGCAGATCGTGGGGTACACAAAGATTTGCGTCCCACGCGGGTGTTCGCCGTCCTCCACAATTTCGGCAACCTTGGGGATCACGTCACCGCCGCGCTCCACCTTCACCCAATCGCCGATCTTTAGACCCATGCGCTCGATCCAATCCGCATTGTGCAGCGTGGCGCGGCTGATCGTCGCTCCGCCCACAAACACTGGATTGAGATAGGCCGTCGGCGTGAGTTTCCCACTGCGCCCAACGCTGATCAGGATGTCGCGCAACTGCGTGACGGCTTGTTCTGCTGAGAATTTGTAAGCCAGCGCCCAGCGGGGTGCCCGCCCCGTATAACCCAGGCGCATCCGCGTGGTCTGCGCGTCCACCTTCAGCACCACGCCATCGATGTCGTATCCCAGAGTGGCGCGTCTACCCTCGGCTGAATGAATAAACTTCAGCATCTCTTCCACCGTGTGCACGCGCCCTCGATGTGGATTGACGCGAAACCCCATCGCCGTCAGAGCATCCAGGGTCGCCTCCTGCCCGATCGCAAGGTACTCTCCGCCGCTAAGGAGGAAGTAGGCATACACGTCGAGTCGCCGTTGCGCCACAATGTTCGGGTCCATCGTGCGCAGTGTGCCGGCGGCGGCATTGCGCGGATTCACCGCGGGCGGCAAGCCTTGCGCTTCGCGGTCCTTGTTCATCCGTTCAAACGCAGTCTGCGGCATCACCGCTTCTCCGCGGACCTCAAAATCCTGGGGAACGGCGGCCTTCTCCAATTGCGCGGCTGAAATGCTCAAGGGCACGCTGCGAATGGTGCGAATGTTCGATGTGACATCTTCGCCAATCTGCCCGTCACCGCGTGTGAGCCCATATGCCAGCCGAGCACCACCCTCCGGCGCAGCCTCGTACTGCAATGCCACACTCAGGCCATCCAGCTTCAATTCAGCGGTAAACTCCACCGGCAGCTTGCCGGCCAACTCGTGTACGCGCCTATCCCAGTCGCGTAGCTCCTCCGGTGAATACGCGTTATCCAGGCTTAGCATAGGACGCGAGTGGCGCACCTTCTTGAATCCCTCCGCCGGTTTTCCGCCCACGCGTTGTGTCGGAGAGTCCGGCGTGAGCAATTCAGGATGGGCAGCCTCGAGGCGCTTCAATTCGTTCATCAGCGCGTCGTATTCAGCGTCGGAAATCACCGGCGCGTCCATCACGTAGTAGAGGTGTTCATGCCGCCGCAATTCGCTGCGCAGTTCTTCGACGCGCTGGGCGGCCTTCGAATCCGGGTGAGTGCTTTGGTCCATGGGCAGGATTATAGGATGCCGTCGACACCCTCCGCTCGCGCCTGGACGTGGCGATTCACTCAAAAGCGGGCCTCAGAGCGAAACCTTCCGACCCCGTCCTTTTTTGCGCTTTGGCGAAAAACGCGGCAGACCAATGCAGCAGGTGGAACCCACACCCGTTGCGGGACTTATAGTATGGTGGGCAGTACGCATGGAGCCCGTCACACACTTTCTTACCGGAGCCTGCATCGGCCGCGCGGGACTCAACCGCAAGACGGCCTACGCTACTTTGGTCGCGACCCTCGCTGCCGAAGCTGCCGACCTCGACATTTTCTGGATGCTCAAGGGCCCGGTGGAGGAATTGAAGCATCATCGTGGCTTCACGCATATGTTCATTGGAGTTCCGATTGTTGCCGGGGTCGTCGTGGGCGCTGTGGGCCTCTACCACATGTGGCGCGAAAGCGTAAGGAAGCGCAAACTCTCCGCGACAAGGTTGGAACCCGGAGCGCCTGTACCCCATCGCCTGCAGCCAAAATTGGTGCACTGGGGGTGGCTCTACCTGACTGCCCTCATCGCGGCACTGAGCCACATTGCGCTTGACTGGACCAACAACTACGGCGTGCGGCCGTTCTTTCCGTTTAACCCGCGCTGGTATGCGGGCAGCTTCATGTTCATCGCCGAACCTGTGCTGTGGGGAATGCTTTTGCTCGCGCTCATTTTGCCCGGCCTCTTTGGCCTTACAGATCGCGAGATCGGCGCGCGCCGTCCGGCGTTTCATGGCCGAGGCTGGGCCATCTTCGCGCTCGTCGGGATGGTCCTCCTGTGGTGCTGGCGTTGGGCAGAACACGCGCAGGCTGCAGCCATGATCGCCAACACGCAGGTTACTTCTGCTCCCGTTCGCCGCATGGCCCTTGAACCCTATCCAGTCAATCCCTTCCGCTGGCACGCCATTCTCGAAACCGCCGCGTTCTATCAGACCGCCGAGGTCAACACCCACACTGGCGCCATCGAGAGCGATTCTCAGACTGACGTCTTGTTCAAGCCTGCCGATACGCCTGCGATAGAAGCCGCCAAACTCACGCCTTTAGGCCAGGCCTACCTTGACTGGGGGACCTGGGCTGTCATCCGAGACATGGGGCAGCAACCGATTGCCGCGGTGCCGCCCCCGCAACTGCCGCCCAATCGCGCCTCCGCATGGACTACGGTTGAGTTCACCGATCTCCGTTTCGCCTACTCGTTTCGCGGCGGGCACAGCATGGCCAGCCCGTCTGGTCTTACTGGATGGGTCTACATCGTCGATGGCCGCGACGACGCCGGCGAAGCCATCGGCAGCCGCGAACAGAAATAGTGAATGGGCTGAATGTCGTCAACTTTCGGAAGTCTGTGAAATTGCAAATCGCTCCAAACTCGCTCACGTTTTGATCAAACTATCAACCCGGGCCAAATTCACTCGATTTCCGTCCCCTCTTCCATTCCAAGGTTGACCCGCCGAGCCGTGCCCCCCACAATGGATAGAGCGTTTGTACTTCCCGCATCGCTCTGGGGAAATCTTGGAAATTTGAGGCTACTGATGCCCGCTTATCTGCTGCTGGTTGTTGCTGTGTTGAGCCGCTTGGTCCCGCATCCGGACTGGTTGAACTTTACCGCCGTTGGTGGAGCTCTGCTCTACTTCGGTGCGCGCCGCTCCTGGCGCCAGATGCTCGGCCCCTTGGCAGCGCTGATGGCCACTGACTATTGCCTCACCGTTTTCACCTATCACTACACCTTCCGCTGGCAGGCCTACGTCACCACCTGGGCGTGGTATCTGGCTGTCATGGCGTTGGGCCAGATCCTGCTCCATGCCCGTACGAACTTTGTGCGCGTGGCGGCCGCAGTCGTTCTTGGACCTACTTCCTTCTTCATCGTCTCCAACTACGCCGTCTGGGCCGCGGGTGGAATGTACCCGCAAACGAGCGACGGATTGGTCGCCTGTTTCGTAGCTGCATTGCCGTTTTATCGTAATGACCTGATCTCTACCGGCATCGTGGCTGGATTGGCCTTCGGCATCCCCGCGCTGGTTCGACACTTCAACGGAGCCGACACTGCCGAGACACAAGCCGGCGTCGCCCGCTAGACGAACGGGCTTTCGGTCTGCTCGAACACCGCGCAGCGTCTAGATGACACTCCCGCTGAAACTTGCCGCTTGAAGGGAATAGCTTTTTTGGTCCCTAAGGTTCTTGGTAAGAGTCTTTTCGTAAGCGGAATGTCTTGCGGCGAATCTCTATGGGGTCCTAAAGCCCTTCAGTCTCCCCACGTCGCCGCTTGCGCATCCACCACCACCCAAAGCCGATCACTGCCACGCCGCCGACGATCCCCAGGGTGGGCAAGGCATGGTGCGCAATCACGTCCACGGCTCCGGGCCCAAGTTTCAACACCAGCATCGACAGGACCAGCCAGCGCACCATCCTGCCGCAAAAGACAGCCAGCATGAAGGGCACTACCCGCATCTCGAACACGCCTGCGGAGAATACAAATGCCTTCCAGGGCGTCGGCGGGGGCAGCATTGAGGGAATCATCATCGCCAGGAACTCCTGCCGTTCAAACCGCGTGCGCATGCGCTCAAACCGCGCCCGGTCGATCCGCTTCAGCAGGAAAAGCTCGCCGCCGGCCCGGCCCAGCCCGTATGGCACCAGTCCGCCCACCGCGGAACCCACCGCCGCCATAAGGCAATACAGCCAGAAATGGCTTTTGTTATTCCAAATGTAGATGGCCAGGATGGCATCCATCGGGACGGGGATCGAGGAAGAGTCGAGAAGCGCAACGGCTCCCGCACCCCAGAAGCCCAGCTTGATGACCGCAGGCAGGATCACAAACTTCCATTTGGCCAGGATTTGCACGAAAAACTGCTTCAAACAGGGTCCCCTTCCGCCCGTTAAGCCGTCCATTCAAAAAGATCATTGTACGGCGCGGGTTCCGGGTCGAGGCGGTGCTGCCCTCTTCAGTTTGCCGGTTTTGATGAGAATGAGAGAATAGTGAGAAAGGAATCGAAATGGAGCCGGCTGGGCGCGTACTTTTCCCTGGCTGATCCTGTCGGAAGAATGCCCACCAGCGTAGTGCCACCCAGCGTGAACGAGCCCCGCGATCCGTCGGGAACCAATCCACAGACATCCGGTCCGGATCAGGGTCCGGAGACGAGTCCGGGGTCGGATAACGACTCGCGCTCCGATTCGAAGTCGCCCGTAGTCCGCGGTTCGCGCTGGCTCGATTACGACACCCACGAACTGCTGGAGATGATCAGCGAGCTCGAAGACGAGCGGCGCTGGGCACGACTGCGCGAAGGCATCTGGATCGCGATCCTGGTTCACTTGATGCTGATTTCGGCCATTACCTGGATTCCGAAGTATGTCTTCAGGGTTCCTCCTGTCATCGATCCCTTCGACGCGATTAAGCAGCGCAAAGATCTGAATTATCTCGATTTACCGCCGGATGCCCTTCGCAATATCCAGCCTAAAGTCGCGGTCAAGCCGGTTCCGAAGAAGCAGCCGCAGGTCGACAGAAAGACCCTTGAGGCCCTGAACAAGCCGCTGCCGGCTTTGCCGTCAACGCCGGTGCCGAAGGTCGCTCCAGCCCCGGCGGAGCAACCGGCGCCCCAGCCTGCGCCCATACCGCCGAATCAGCAATCGCAATCGCAGCTTGACGCACCTCGTCCTGAAGCGGTGCCTGCCCGGCCCAACTTCGCCATGGGCTCGCAAAACCCTGAAAACCAATTGCGGGACGCCATGAAAGGTGCATCGCGCGCACCCGGGTACGGTACAAATAATCTCCCGTCCGATGGCGGTCTCGCCATGCACCCGGGAGCCGGCGCCGGCGGCGTTCAGGTCCTCTCTGATACTCAGGGGGTGGATTTCAACAACTGGCTCCTTCGCTGGCACCGGGAGACGGAGCACACCTGGGACCCGCTCATTCCCGATGAAGTCAATCCGCCCATTCTGAAGAAGGGACAGGTGCAGATTCGCTTCAAGGTTCTGCCCAACGGCCAGATCACGGACATGGTGCTGGAGGGTCGTTCAGGGGATACGGCGCTTGACCGCGCAGCCTGGGGGGCACTGACCGGCTCCAACTATCCGCCTCTGCCCCGCGAGTTCCACGGCCCCTACCTGGAACTCCGCGCCCTCTTCATGTACAACATGGCGCCGGGCCGCTAACGTATTCTGCGTGTAAATCAGCGGCAATCCTGATGGCACTAAGCTGTAGCGTCTTCAGTTGAGTCCGGGCTCAGCCCACGCACAGACACGGACGTGTCCTCAGGCGGATCGAGGGGTTTGCTCCCATGCGGCAGGTGAATTCCATCCTGCGCCAGCAGCGCTTCGTACACCGAAATCTCGCGCCAGTACCGCGCCAGGGCAAACGCGCTCATGTTGGCTATCATCAGCGGCAGCACCAGCCCGTAGCCGCCGGTCATTTCAAACACGATGAGGATCGACGTCATCGGCGCCCGGACGATACCCGCGAAAACCGCGCCCATGCCCACCACCGCAAACGCTCCTATCGCGTCGGTAGAGTGGTGAAAGACGGTCACGTCGAGATAGCCGACCGAACCGCCCAGCATGGCGCCCATAAAAAGCGCGGGCGCGAAGATGCCGCCTGATCCACCGCTGCTGTAGGAAGACACCGTGGCAGCCAGCTTCAATATGCAAAACGCGGCCATGAATGTGACCGGCATAGTGCCGGTGAGCGCCAGCGTCAGTGTTTTGTAGGGATCTCCGGCAATTCCATTCAGGTGGAACAATTCGAATCCCACGACTGCCAGGGCGCCTGTTGCGAGGCCGCCGATGGCGGGGTGGACCCACCGGGGCACGGATGTCCATTTCTTGAATCGGGCCCGCAGCGAGAGGAGGGAATCGGTGAAGGCAACGGAGACCACCGCGGCCAGCAGTCCCAACAGTGCATACCAGACGAGCGAAGAGGCATTGGCCAGCACATACGGCCGGGGTACGTGAAAGACGGGCTTTGATCCTAGGATGGAGTGTTCTACTACGGCCGCGAGGGCTGCCGCCACAATCACGCCGGAAAGCATGGTCTGGTCTAAATCGCCGATCAGTTCTTCGAGAGTGAAAGTGATGGCGGCGATGGGAGCGTTGAAGGCAGCCGCGATGCCCGCTGCCATGCCGACCGAGGTCATGCGCCTGCGATTTTGTGGGCTGAGCCGGGCTGCTCTTGCCAGAAGGCTGCTGACTCCGGCGCAAATCTGCACCGTGGGCCCTTCAAGACCCAGCGAGGCGCCCGAGCCAATCTGTACAGAACACAAAACAAACTTCCCGATTGTCTCTCGCAGGGACACGAGGCCGGACCGCATGGTAAATGCGACCTTGACCTGCGGAATGCCACTACCGGCGGCGGCCGGGGCGAAATAAACGAGTCCAATGCCAACGACAAGGCCACCGAGGCCGGGAGTGAGAATCGTCCAACATATCCAGCTATTGCCGGGAGCGCTATTGGCGTGATCGATGAACAGCGTTTCAAGCCAGCCGATGCTCAAGTGAAATGCCACAGCGGCGAGGCCGCACAAGCCTCCCGCCACGACTGTCAATGCCAACAGCCTCTGCTGTTCATTGGGCAGGCGGCGTATAAACCACGCCAGGATCCGCGCGCCTGAACCTCCAAAATCTATCTGCAAACTAAACTCCAGCGGCTGGGGATCTCACAGAGCCGCTAGATTCAGTATAGAAGTCTTGCAGGATTTCGATTCTCGGCGTCGTGAACACACTGCGATTGAAATACAATCACCGCCAAATAGCGGCTGTTGGGTGTTGTCTCCATTCTGTCATTCCTTCGTAATGGTCAACAAATTGCGGTAATTGCCAGCCTGTCGTCCGGCCTTAGTCAACCCGTCTGAGACACCCTGCTGTCGGCATGGACGTAAAGAGATTGATATGCGCAGTGCCTCGAAGCAAAAAAGATTTGCGATTTTACCCGCTTGAACCCGCCCTTTTACCTCGACAAGGATTTGACGAAGACTAAGCTGCGCACGGAACGCAGAGCGTCTCCAGGTTGCCAGAAACGTGGCGAACCCAACTCCGCAAACATCGGCAGAATTGGTTTCTCTCTGTTACGAGGGCTTTCAAGGTCAGGGTTTGGGTTCGGTTTGCTGCATGAATTCGGCCAGATACTCTTTCCACACGGCAGCCATGGTATGGGTTCCGTGCCCTCGGGTGGCGTCAGAGATCGGCAACAGAATGAACTTGGCACGCGGTATGCGTTTGACCATCTGATCTGCGATGCCCAGCTCCGGCGGGTTGATGTAGTCGTCGGCGGAATTGATCCAGAGAACCGGGGAAGTGATGGATTCGAGACGTGGGCTGGGGTCATAGTTGCGGCTGGCGTTGATGTAAAAAATCATGTCGTTGGCGTCGGTGCTGGCCATGGTGCGGGCCAGATAGTGGTCGACGTACTTTTCGGCTAATTCGCGGGTGGGCGCCTGCTTCTGCATCTGCAACGGGCTGGAACCCATGACCAGCAGCAACTCATTGGCATTGCGGAGTCCATCCTGGGGCTCGCTCTTGTATTCCCCGTTCATCCAGGCCGGGTCTAGCTTGATGCCTTGTATTGCCATGTAGCGCATCATGCGATTGCGGCCGGCGATCGGCACCGGGAGGCAGGCGAACGGAGCCAGCGCATCGGCGAAGCCAGGATAGGTCTCTCCCCAGACGAAGGTCTGCATGCATCCCATTGAGGTGCCGAGGATCAGGCGCAGGTGATCCACCTTCATCTCGTCCAGCATCATGTGCTGGCTGCGCACCATGTCGTCGTAGTCATAGGCCGGGAAGTGCGCGTGCATGCCGTCGGAGGGCTTGGAGCTTTCGCCGTGGCCGATGTCGTCTGGAAGGATGAGGAAGTATTTCGTGATGTCGAGAATCGCGCCGGGCCCGAAGAGTACATCAGAAAACGCGGGATTCATCAGCGAGTGCGCATTGCCTCCGGTGCCATGAAGCAGGAGGACCGCGTTGTCGGTGTGGCCTGCGGAGTTGCGGTGAGGCTTGCCCAGCGTGATGTAGTGCAGCTTGAGTTGGGGCAGGGTTTCGCCGCTGCCGAATTTAAAATTGGGTAGAATCACCGTGCCATCGGTCGTCGGCCATTTGCTGGCCGCAGGTGCTGCTGATTGTGCAGGAGCCGCTGCGGGCGGAGTGGCGTTGGATTGGGTCAACGCGCTGGGCGCGGTGACAAGGGTTGCTACCAGAGCCAGTAGATTCGCTGCGCGCATCAACATCGGTGTCTCCTCGATGGCGGGATTGGGCGACCCATGCGGCGGCGTGCAGGCGCGGGGTGCTAAGTCATCGTGTCATTCAAGGGGGAAGGATTGCAAAGTCCGCTCAGCAGGGAAAAGTTGTCAGTGTGCAGGGATCAGTGTTGTTTCGGGGGATTGTCTGTTCATAAACGTGCCAATCGGGGAAAAAACGAAGCCGAGCAGAAATTAATGATTTTGAAGGATGCCGCGACTCAGGTTCGTTTCGCGGGATCGCGAGATCTCAAATCGGCCGGTGGAAGTGGCCCAGTAGCAAACAAGGAAACTTGATTGAAGCCAGCCGACCGCTACTAAACCCGAGAGAGCGGTCGGCTTGGCAAGCGATTCAGCACACGCCATTAAGTCACGGTGAGTGTGACCTTCGTGGTTTGAGTCGTGGTTCCGGCGGTGCCGGTTACGGTGATGGTGTAACTTCCCGCACTGGTGCCTGGATTGGTGGTAGCCCCGCCTCCTCCGCTACCACTACCGCCTCCACAACTCGTAAGGCACATTGTGAGCAAGGCCAGTAAGGCGATCATGCCGAGGACGGTCTTCCGACTGCGACGGTGTGCGGGAACGCCAAAGATGAGCAGACAGGCCAGAGACGCGCCCGCAGCGGCAAACCAGCGCGACCCGCTGAGTTTGGGACGAGTTAATGCGGCGGTCGTTGTCGAGGTTGTGGTAACGCTCAGCGTTGAAGTCTGCGCTGTGGCCCCGCTAAGAGTGACCGAGGTTGGCGAGAGAGTGCATGTGGCAGGATGGCTGGCCGCAGTGGGAGTGACGGCGCAGGTGAGGGCGACTGCACCGCTAAATCCTCCGGATCCGGTAGCGCTGATGGTCGCAGTGTTGCCGGTGGTCGCGCCCGCACTCACCGTGATGTTGCCGCTGCTGCTGAGCGCGAAACTGGGTGAGGCCGCGGAGACGGTGACAGTGACGGCAGCTGAAGTGCTGGTGCTGAAGTTGGTATCGCCGCTGTAGGTCGCGGTGATGCTGTCGGAACCCGTGGGTAGCGCCGTGGTCGTGTATGTGGCGACACCGCTGGCGGAGAGATTTGCGTTCCCCAGCGTCGTTGAACCGTTGAGGAAGATCACGGACCCGGTTGGTACCGTGGTGTTCCCCGACGGCCCGGTAACGGTAGCGGTGAGAGTGACGCTGGCGCCGGCAGTGATGCTGGTTGGTGCCGCGGCCAGCGTGGTAGTCGTGGGAGACGTGGTGCTGGGCGCCGACCCGGAGATGTTGAGCAGGACGGTGTTGCCGGCCAGAATGTCCGGTTTGTTGTCTCCATTGAGATCGACGGCAATGGCGGGGCCTCCAACATCAAGATTCATCAGGTCGCGGGGGATCAGTACGGGTGCGCTCGAGGTGCCCGTGTTGACTGAGGTAAACGTGCCGTCTCCGTTGCCGTAGAAGATGCCACTAAAGCTGTTGGGGTCGAACAGAGCGAGATCGATGTTGCCGTCGGCGTTGAAGTCGGCTGCGGTAAGGCTGGAACTGCGGATGGCGTCGCCGTCGGGCAGATCGAGGACAGTGGGCGTGGCGAAGGTGCCGTCGCCATTACCAAGGGCAATCACGATTGCCGCTTGCGCATTTGAATCCTCGGCGAGGAAGGCCAGATCGAGTTTGCCGTCTTTGTTCAGGTCCATAACGACGGGAGTGCCGTATACATCGGCCTTTGAGTAGACGGTCGTCGGGGCCTTGAATGTGCCATCGCCATTCCCGAGGAAGAGCACAAACTGATCCTGTAATTGGAAGTTGACGACGGTTGTTCCGGGCATGTTAACGAGCAGGTCGATATTTCCGTCTCCATTAACGTCCGCAATCGCGAGGATCTCTGGCGGAAAGGCTGACGTGGGAGCGGAGCCGCTGCTGTAGGTCGGAGTGAGGACTGGCGCCTGGAAGGTCCCATTGCCGTTGCCGGGAAGGACTACAATGCCCTCGTTGTAGAAGTTCGTAACCCCCGGGCCCCCCGCAGTCTCATTGAAATTGAAGATGAGGCTCGGGTGCGCGCCCGTTTTCAGTGGCGTGATCACGAGGTTGTCGACCGAGTTGGAGTTGTCAAAATCCGCAGCCGGAGCGATCTGCGGAAAAACGTGTGGCACCGGCGTCTGAAAGGTACCGTCGCCGTTGCTGGTGGCGACGAAGTAGAGGGGAAACAGAGAAGTACCGCCGCCGGGGTATAGGTTGTCATCCGCGAAGACGAGATCGGCCTTGCCATCGCCGTTGATGTCCCCTACCGCAAACGTAGTGGCAGGAAGTTTGTTGGCGCCGGTGATGGTTTTTCCGTTGAGGACGAAACTCGCCGGTGCTGCGACGGTGGTTGTCACAGGTGTGAAAGCACCTTTACCGTTGCCGAGCTGAACGGTGAATGCTCCTACGTGCGTGTTGGCGGCAGGGCTGTTGATTGTGTTGGTGATGAGGTCGAGGGTGCCGCTGCCAGTAACATCGCCGAGGTTGGTGCCGTTGTAGCTACCCGTGCTGAATTGGTACGCACCTTGAAAGCTGCCGTCTCCGTTGCCCATGAGAGCGTAAGCGAGGTTGGGAGATCCTTCGTCGCCACCGAAAGCTCCACCGTCGCCGAGCCCAACGTAGATGTCGGCGTTGCCGTCCCCATCGAGATCCTGAACCGCAATGAAGCCGTCTGTGGGGATGGTTGCGTAGCTGCGACCTTGCGTAAAGGTCCCGTCGCCTTTGCCGATCCAGGTTGAAATGGTAGAGCTGTTGTTGACGACGAGATCCATTTTGCCATCGTTGTTGATGTCGCCGCTGGCTAGGTTGGGGCCACCTGCAAAGAGAAAATCCTGGAAGTAAGGGAATGCGGGGTTGGCAGCCGCTGTAAACGTTCCGTTGCCGTTACCTAACAGGACCAAGCCGTTGGAACAGATGATGTCTTTCTTGCCGCTGCCGCGCAGGTCCGCGCTGATGAGGTTGACGATGGGGGTCGCGGCTGCGTTCGCGAAACCGGGAAGAGTGGGGGCGGCGAAACTCTGTGCGGCTTGGAATGTGCCATCGCCGTTGCCCAGCAGGATGGAGATTTGCTGGTCACCGGACACAGCTGCGATATCAAGCTTGCCGTCGCCATTGAAGTCGTCAATGAGGGCAGCCACCGAATAGTTCCCCGCGATGGGGTACGCCACGCCGTTCTGAAACGTGCCGTCGGCGTTGCCGAGCATCACCGTGACGCGAGGAGCGGTAGCGAGGGAACTGTCGAGAATCACGAGGTCGCCATTCCCGTCCTTGTTGAGGTCGGCGGCAGTCAGATTGCCGGCCGTGGAAAACTGAAAGGAACTGAGCGAGAAGGTGGTTGTGCCTGACAGAATGTAGACGCCTTCAACGAGCGAGGGGTAGTGAGGCCAAGACCGGCAAACACGTTCACACCGGTGGTGGTTGTGCCAACAAATATGCCTGGCTCTGAGCCGAATCCAGCGGGCGGCTGGATCGTGCAGCCGTGCGCAAAGACGTCGGGTGTGGTGGTGAGCTGAGCTTCGGAGTGAAGCACCTGTTCGTAATTCGCGGCGAGTTCCGTCTGGGTATAGGCAAAGTTGGGCGAAATGGTGTACGTACCGGTTGCGAGCGAGAGTGAACAGTTGTGTCGGCGAAACACAGAGAGCGCGCCGGTGGGCGTCGTGATGGTCGTAAAGTTTCCAAAGAAACTTGCGGTTCCGGTCGACGTGCCATCTGTCCCGGTGACGGCGGCTTTAGCGGAGCGGTGCCGTCCGTGGGGTGAGGCCCGTCGGCTGCTTGCCCGGGTAACTGCGGAACAAAAGAGACGCCTGCGACAATCACGGACATCAACGCGAGAAGCATACGAGGTACGCGCTCGCGAGCGAACTTACGGCCTCGGGGGTTCAGATTTCGCCCGTTGGGATGGGACACGCAGCGCAGCGAAACGCGACCAGAATGACTGAAGAAAAGTCGGGGAAAGCAGGACATAACAGGCCTCCAGAAGGACATTCATTCGCGAGATTGATTCAGCCCTCAGAGCTGACGAGGTTCATAACCTGAGGCAGCGCAGGACGAGGGGCTGAGGTTAGAAGCACTTCACGACAGAAGGAACTGGGGATCCAACGGGATTCGGTTTGCCAGTGCGGTTATTCATCGCCCGCCGCGGGGAACGGAGGGCCATTTTCGTTTCGGGGAAGAATCTGCGCGCAGAGGAGTTTCTGCTCGCTGGAAACAATAACATATAGTCGATGAGCCTGGGTTAAATTCTCCCTCGGTCGGGATCGGATAGGGCTTGCGACGGCGCCGAACCGGTCTGCTGCGCGATTTCTGCGATTTTCCGGCCGCCCGAAGATGAAGGCCTGATGAAGGCGGGTAAGGCGGCGCGGTGCATTCCCAACCCAGTGCTCTCCGCGATAAAATCGTTTGCGTAATCGATGCGCAGCCTCTCAGACCTTCCCGGAATGCCGATGCTCAAACGGTTTCGCCGTGGGCGTCCTGATCGTGGACGCCGCACCTCCCGCTGAGTAATCTATCCAGTTGAAAACTTCGCCGTGTGCGCGGGCGCGACAAAAGCCTTGGGACGGCGCGAGCCCACGGCCGGAAATCCGGTTTTGACCATCAGAAGCGCATCCGCACTGTGAGCGGATAGAAAGGTTCTCCCCAATGAACAGCTTTGCCAGCCGGGCGACATTGACTTCCGGCCAACGCTCCTACACGATTTACCGCTTGTCGGCACTTGAGGCTGCGGGCTTCAATCTGAGCCGCTTGCCCTTCAGCCTGAAGATTTTGCTGGAGAATCTGCTGCGTCGCGAGGACGGCGTGAATGTGACCGCCGGCGACATTTGTTTTCTGGCAACGTGGAACGCCACGGCTGAGCCCAGCCGCGAAATCGCTTACATGCCGGCGCGCGTGCTGATGCAGGACTTTACCGGTGTCCCGGCGATTGTTGACCTGGGCGCGATGCGCGATGCGATCAAGACATTGGGCGGCGATCCGGAGCGGGTGAACCCGCTCGTCCCAGCCGAACTGGTGATCGATCACTCGGTGCAGGTAGATGAATTTGGCACTGCCACGGCATACGACGCCAACGCGCTGCTCGAATTCCAGCGCAACCGGGAGCGCTATGCGTTCTTAAAGTGGGGACAGACTGCGTTTCGCAATTTCTCGGCGGTGCCGCCGGGGATGGGCATCTGCCACCAGGTGAACCTCGAATACCTGGCACGGGTGGTATTCACGACAGAGATCGACGGCGAGCAAGTCGCGTATCCAGACACCCTGGTGGGTACCGATTCACATACCACGATGATCAATGGCCTGGGAGTGCTGGGCTGGGGAGTGGGCGGCATTGAAGCGGAAGCGGCGATGCTGGGACAGGCTGTATCCATGCTGGTGCCGCAGGTGGTGGGTTACAAACTGACCGGCAAGCTGCGCGAAGGCGCGACCGCGACCGACCTGGTGCTGACCGTGACGCAGGCGCTGCGCAAACTCGGTGTTGTGGGCAAGTTCGTGGAGTTCTACGGGCCGGGAATTGCAGAATTGCCGCTGGCCGACCGCGCCACCATCAGCAACATGGCTCCTGAATACGGCGCAACCTGCGGAATCTTCCCGGTGGACGCCGAAACGCTTCGCTACTTGAGACTCACCGGTCGCAGCGAAGAGCAGATCGCGCTGGTCGAGGCCTATTACAAAGAGCAGGGGCTGTTCCACACATCGGAGTCGCCGGAAGCCGAATACACGCAAACCCTGGAACTGGATTTGAGTGCAGTCGAACCCAGCGTGGCTGGCCCCAAGCGTCCCCAGGATCGCGTGCTGCTGAAGGATGCGGCTGCCAGTTTTGCGCAACAATTACCGACCCTGTTGTCGCCCACTGCCAAGCCGCTGGGAACGCGCACGGCTGCGGCGTGGAAGCGCGATTCTGTGACGGATACGGCGGTTGCCGAGAAGGCTCCGCTGCACGTGACGACCACCGTGAAGGAGCGGTTCAACGTCGACCCCGATACTTATCTGGACCACGGGTCGGTGGTGATTGCGGCCATCACGAGCTGCACCAATACCTCAAATCCATCCGTGATGGTGGCCGCAGGCATTCTGGCCAAGAAGGCCGTAGAGAAAGGCCTGACGGTGCCGCCGTGGGTGAAGACCTCGCTGGCGCCGGGCTCGCGCGTAGTTACGGACTACTACACCAAGGCGGGACTTTTGCCTTATCTCGAGAAGCTGCGGTTTAACGTAGTGGGCTACGGTTGCACAACGTGCATCGGCAACTCGGGACCGCTGCCTTCCGATGTCTCAAAGAGCATTGACGAACATGGTTTGGTCGCAGTCAGCGTGTTGTCAGGCAATCGCAATTTCGAAGGCCGCGTGAATGTAGATGTTCGCGCCAATTACCTGATGAGTCCACCGCTGGTGGTGGCATATGCGCTGGCAGGCAAGATTGGGCACAACTTCGAAACCGATCCGCTGGGCGTGGATGAGGCGGGAAAGCCAGTGTTCCTCAAGGACATCTGGCCGACACAGGCCGAGGTGGCGGCAGCCATTGAGAAAGGCTTGAGCAGCGAAAGCTTTCGCAAGGAATACGCCACCGTCAACCAGGGCGACACGAACTGGCAGGGGCTGAGCTTCCCGACCGGCGATGTTTACCAGTGGGAGCCTGATTCGACTTACATCCGCAAGGCGCCGTACTTCGATGGCATCACTAAGACGCCTGCGCCGTTGAGCGACATCCTGGGCGCGCGGGTGCTTGCGGTGCTGGGCGACTCGGTGACCACCGACCACATTTCACCAGCCGGCTCAATCAAGGCCAACAGCCCGGCAGGAAAATACCTTTCAGAACATGGCGTGAAGCCAGCGGACTTCAACAGCTACGGTTCGCGGCGCGGCAATCATGAGGTGATGGTGCGTGGCACGTTTGCGAATGTTCGACTGCGCAACAAGCTGGCTCCGGGCACGGAGGGCGGGGTCACGCGTCTGCTGCCCGAAGGCGAGCAGATGTCGATCTTCGATGCCAGCGTGAAGTATGCCGAGCGCGGCATTCCCCTTGTGATTCTGGCGGGCAAGGAATACGGGTCGGGATCATCGCGAGACTGGGCGGCCAAGGGGCCGAATCTGCTTGGCGTGCGTGCTGTAATCGCGGAGAGTTTCGAGCGCATCCACCGTTCAAACCTGGTGGGTATGGGAATTCTCCCGCTGCAGTATCTGGACGGACAGAATGCGGTAGCCCTCGGTCTCACGGGCGAAGAGGTTTACGACTTTGCCGGCATGACCAACCTGCTGCAAGAAAAGTTTGCCAACGGCAGTACTCTCACCGTAACGGCAACGACCGCAGACGGAAAGAAGAAGCAATTCTCCGCCAAGGTGCGCATCGATACGCCGCAGGAGATCGAGTATTTCGAGCATGGCGGGATTCTGCAGTACGTATTGAGACAATTGGCGACAAAGTAAGGCGTCGATTCCTCAAGATTGTTCAAGGCAGGCTGTGATCATGGCCCCGTGTCCCATTCGATTCGCCGTCAGAGTTGCGAAACGAATGGGACACGGGGCTTTCTGTTTCTGTTGAGGCGCTTGGCAAGCGCCGGAAGCCATTACGGGGTCCGCCGAGTTAGTCATGATTTTTCCGAAACGATTTGGCGGTTCGATTCCCTATAGAAGTGTGGCTGATGGGGTCTCGGTTCCGCGAAGTGAATTTCAACCGGTTTAAATCGCGGAAGCGATTGCAGGTCCGTTAGAGTTCACATATTATCCGTGTGGTCCCTGTTTAAACCTTCCCCATTCTCCGAAACCAAAGCATTGAAAGGGAAATCCCCAATGAAGCGTTCCTTTCGTCTCGCCGTTTGTCTGTCCGCGGGCCTTTGCACGCGCGGAGCATTTGCGCAAGCTGTTGCCGATTTTCCTGAGGCAACCGAGTCCAATACAACCGCGACCGCGCCCGTAGCCCACATTTATGTGGCCAGCGTAATCAATCCCACTTCCAGCTCTCAAGTCAACGAGGTTTATGCCTTTTCGGCGGCCGCCAATGGCAAGCTGACGAATATCGCGGGCTCACCATTCAATCTGAACATGTCCAGCATGAGCGTGGATGGCAATTTCCTCTTCGGCCTAATTGGGAATGACATCGATACGTTCACGATCGGCAGCAACGGAGCCTTGCACTTAGCGCAATCGATCAACGCGGCCACGCACGAGTCGGGTGGCTGCGGGGGGATCGGCCCGCTGAGGCTCGATCATTCCGGCAAGGTGCTGTATAACGCGTTCGGTGATTCGACCTGCGATGGCGAACAGTTCGAATATTACGGGGTCAATGGTTCGACAGGAAAGTTAACCTACCTGGGCGATACCGGTCCCAACTTTCTCAACAACGGATATCTGAATTTTCTTTCGAACAACAAGTTCGTTTATTCCCAGATCTGCACTGAATATGATCACGAAGAAGTGGGCTACCTGCAAGCCTTCCAGCGGCAAGCAAACGGAAGTTTAACTTCGTTCAATCTCATCAACACGGGGCCGCCCACGAAGGAAGGCTTCACCTCGTGGTGCCCGCTCGATCTGGCTACCGACCCGTCAGGTCACATGGCGGCCTTGCTATCGGATCAAGACGCGGACGGGACTACCTACGGCAATCCGGTGATCGCAGCCTACACCGCTGAATCGACTGGTCAACTCAGTACGACCAACACGTACAAGAACATGCCTTCGACAGCCTCAGGCGCATTCACGCTGAGAATGTCGCCGTCGGGGAAACTGCTCGCGGTGGCCGGCTCGACGGGACTTCAGATCTTTCACTTCAATGGAGCGAGCCCGGTCACGCCGTATAAGACGTTGCTCACAAGCGGCTACTTCGACGGAGTGTATTGGGACAACAGCAATCATCTCTATGCCATTGAATGGAACTCGTATGGCAAAGGGAAACTGTACGCGTACACCATCACGCCGACGAGCGTGACGGAGGCTCCTGGCTCTCCCTATGCGATTCCGAATCCTGAATATCTGATTGTCCAACCGAAATAGCATTTGGGCGGGAAGACTATGGCATGCGAGCTTCCCCTTCCGCGACAATGCAGCCTTGGTTCTAAAGCCGAAACGCCGCTCCGGAAGGGAGCGGCGTTTCGGCTTTTGGACCCTCACTGCCGATTTCTATCAGCAACGCGATTACTTGCGGCGAGTCGGTGTTTTGACGGTCGCCTTGGGCGCAGGCCGCTTGATGCGTGTCGCAGTCGTCGCTACCGGGACTTCTTCCTCGTGGGTGGACAGGAAACGGCCAGCTTCCAGGCTGTGTTCCCCGAGGACGTGGAGTCGGAGGAAGTTGGTTGACCCGGACTTGGTGCGTGTGCCGGCAACGATGGCGATTACTTCACGGGGACGCACAAAGCCGCCTTGCTCGAGCAGATTTTCAGCCAGATCGACCAGCGCTTCAGTGGAGTTTACCTTGGGACAGCGAATCGGCGTTGTTCCCCACAGCAGGTTAAGGCGGTTAATGGTCACGTCTACAGGGCTGAGAGCAAAGATAGGCGCGGCCGGGTGATATTTGGAGAGCTGCCTAGCCGTCGATCCCGATTCCGTGAAGAGGGCGATGCCGCGCAGATCCAGATCTTCAGCGGCGTGGGCTGTGGCTTCGCAGATGGTCTCGGCGATGGACAAATGCGCCTCGTGCAGGCGTGGCTGGTAGCTGTTCTGCTCCTTGATGGTGCGTTCTGCTTCTTGCACGATGCGCGCCATCATGGCCACCGCTTCAACGGGATACTTACCCACGGCCGATTCACCTGAAAGCATGACGGCATCGGTACCGTCATAAACGGCGTTGGCGACGTCCGAGGCTTCAGCGCGGGTGGGACGCGGGTTTTCAATCATCGACTCAAGCATCTGCGTCGCAGTGATAACCGGCTTGCGATATTCACTGGCGCGACGAATGATGTGTTTCTGGATGGCGGGAACGCGCTCTGGCGGCAACTCAACGCCTAAATCGCCGCGAGCAACCATGATGCCATCTGCTGCTTGCAGGATGGTATCGAGGTGCTCGATGGCCTGTGGCTTTTCGAGCTTGGCAATGATCCAGGTTTCGCTGCCGTAAGCAGAAATGCGATTGCGCACCAGGCGAATATCTTCAGCAGTGCGGACGAAGGAGACGGCGATGGCGTCGACGCCATTCTTGAGTGCGAATGCAAGGTCGGCATCGTCTTTTTCTGTCATTGACGGAACACGGACCGGGATACCGGGCAGATTGATACCCTTATTTTCGCCTAACATTCCGCCATTGATGATTTCGCAGACCACGTCGAGGCCGTCGACCTCGTGCACGCGGAGTTCAATCAATCCATCGGAGAGCAGAATGTGCGAACCTTGTTCGACATTCTCGGCCAGCGTCTTGAAAGTCGTGCCCACCAGGGAAGCGGTTCCCGGCACGTCGCGGGGTGTAATGGTGAGGCGGCTGCCGGCCTTGAGCAGGACGGGCTGATGATCTCTGAGCTTCGACGTACGAATCTTGGGACCCTGCAGATCGCCAAGGATGCAAAGCGGCTTACGCTCTTCACGGCTCACTTTGCGAATCATTTGGATGAGGGAAAGCTTCTCCTCGTGGGTGCCATGCGAGAAGTTCAAACGAACGACGTCGACACCGGCGCGAACCAAGTCGCGGAAAACGGGTTCGGTGTTGGAAGCGGGACCCAGTGTAGCAACGATTTTTGCGCGGCGTTGAGAGGCAGAATCTGTCAGGCTCAATTCAGCAAGCGGCATTTCGGAATGCTCCAATTTTAGTACGGTCTAGTGAATCGATTTTCATATGCGACCCGCTTCATTGTACACGGGGGGTGGGTGCGCAGACCCCCACGTTTAAGGATGTCGAAGGGGGCTGGCAATCGTCGGTGAGAGGGGTCACAGACTCGAAGATATTGAACTTGCAGGAGGATCGGCAGATCCGCCGGCCTGGCGGCCGTGGAAGAGGACGCCATTCAATTCCGCCCCCAGCAGAGCACTGAACGTGGTGATATAGAGCCAGACCAGGGTGGCGATACCTGCCGCGAAAGAGCCGTAAAAGATGGAGTAATCGGCCACGCGGGTGACATACCAGCCGAACGCCAAAGTGGACGAAAACCAGACCAGTGAGGCGGCCATCGCCCCGGGGAAGACCCAAAACCAATGTTCCCGCTGGCGCGTCCCGAAATGGTAGAGGGCGGCGAGCACCGTGGCGCCGGTGAGGACGGCGACCGTCCAGCGCACCATTCTCCAGGAAAAAAGGACGACATGGCGGAGTTCGTGGCCCGCGTTGGCGATCATCCATCCTTCGATTTGCCGCCCGAAGACCAGCACCAGGCTGGCGAAAAACAGCGGTACAAGAACGATGGGAACAAGGAGAAGGGCACGGGCGCGCCGCTGCCAGAATCCCCAGTCATCGCGAGGCAACTGGTAAGCGCGGCGAAAGCCTTCCATCAGCGAAAGCATGAGGCCTAGCGCTGCGAAAACGCTGAGGCTGGCGGCGGAAAAAATGACTTGGACGGAGCGAAGATGCCGGGACTGGAGCGAAGACTGGAGCAGGGTCAGGGAGTCGACCGGCATGAACTGCTCAAAAGATCCGCGCATTTCGCCCACAAGCGTGTTTCCTTCAGGGACCTGCGCAAGCACTGTGGTCAGCACAACGACGGCCGGGAACAGGCACAGCATGCCTGAATAAGCCGCGGCCTTGGCAGTGTTGAACACGTCATGACGCAGAGCCTGCAACAGCGCTTCGCGGATGCTAAGGAGAAAACGGGCCATACGGATTATAGCCAGAGTAGAGCATTTCCCTGGGTTCCCGCGAGAACCTGTTGCGCGAAACGCAAATGCAAGCGACCAGGATGGTTCGATCTGCGGCTCACGAACCGCGGACGATCGATTTTTTCAAAAATCTAATTTTTACTTCTGCATGTCCTGGTAAGCATTGACCCAGGCGTTCATCAAGTCGTCGAGGGTAACCCCCGGTTCCATTTTGCAATCGGCGAAGGCATCGTCTTTCTTTCCGCAGCGAGCGACGACTTCTCCTTTGGTGTTGTAGAGCGTAAGCCCGTTGGGTCCCTTTGGGACTTCGACGAATACAGGTTGAGTGGCAGGTGTGGTGACAGCCCGAGCGGTCTGCACGGCGGACCCATGGACCGTTGAGGCTAGGGCGATGAATGCAAATAGGGTATGCATACGTGCTCCATAGGGATAGGTTTTAACTGAGATATGTGCTTTATAGCGTAGCAAAGGTTCGGCAAGATGTGACATAAATCACTCTGCGAGTTACCAAAAGTCACTTTCGAGCCTTTCGCTGCCCAACGCGAGGCGACTCCGCTGGGTCGCGTTTGGTCAAATCAGACGCATAGCCACTCAATCGTATCCGCGCGGGCAACACCATTCTTTCCAGAGAGGTCGGGGGATGATTCACTGAAGGCATGAGTGAATATCCCGTTCCTTCTCTCCAT
>OCTA010001388.1_pt1 | contig 22248 bp, 20 predicted proteins | sample 1538991 | NCBI WGS metagenome assembly OCTA01 (sample SAMEA3539302, study PRJEB22396) | soil metagenome | biome: tundra; feature: field; material: soil | place: USA | collected 2010-05 | depth 0.15 m | reverse complement strand
GCGGGGTGACCCGGAGCTACAGGCTGATCAGCTCACACTCAGGGGGGGTCGCTCGGCTCGCCGGCCGACCAGTTTCCCCCACCTTGGTCTAGGTGGAACTAGTCGTTCTTCTCTGGTGAGCAAACGCCGTGAGTTCCGATGCTTAGCCATGGCGAGCAAGCCAGACCTCAATACCGGTCTTCAGTCACGCCGGTGAGCCAACTCTCGTCTCACACCAACGCTGGCCAAACCGGCAAGACTATAGGAGGAGGTGAATTCTAGAATGTTGAACAGCCTCATTTACTTCGTGTCCACCTTCATGGTGGGCGCGCGTAAGGAAGAGGGCCAGACCATGGCCGAGTACGGCATCTTGATCTCGGTCATCGCCCTGGTCGTCGTCGTCGTGGCGATCACTCTCGGTTCGAGCATCGCGGGCATCTTTTCGTCCGCGTCTAGCAAACTCTAGGACTCAGTCTCGTCGCAACTCGCCCGAGGCCTGCACCGAGCAGACCTCGGGCGAATCTCTTGTCACCGGATCGATTCTCTTCACCGTCATGCAAACCATGCTCTACAGGCCGATCACCATCTACGGCCAGCTGATCGCTCGGTTGCAGGCCGAGCGGGGGCAGACGATGGCCGAGTACGACATTCTGATCTCGGTGATCGCCGTGGTCGTCGTCGCAGTCGCGCTCACGCTCGGATCGAGCATCACCGCCCTGTTCAGCTCCGCCTCGCACCACATCTAGGCCAAGCCTCAGACCGCCTGTGGGGACACTCGGCGCGGTCGACCTGCGCACCTCCCCCACAACCTACACCTTGGTCTAGGTGTACCTAGAGGTTCTCTCAGTTGAGCGGGGAGTCTGATCCAACGATACCTGTCATGTGCGAACAGATCGCGCGGCACGAGACCGACAGACCGCAATGCAGCCATGGAAATCGCTTCCCACAATCTTTCATCCGCTATCGAGGCGGCTTCGCCAGGAGCGGGGTCAGGCACTGGTCGAGTTCGCAATCGTGCTTCCAGTGCTGATCCTGATCATCCTCGGCATCCTCTACTTCGGACGGTACGAGAACTACAGCAGTCAGGAGACGCAACTCGCCGAGCAGGGGGCCCGGTGGGCGGCCGTGAACTACGCGGCGCCAGGCGCCGACCTCCAGGGCTATGTGCTGTCTCAGGCGAGCCCGGAACTCGCGAGCGGCAGCAGCGACGTGGCCAAGGCCGTCGTGTACATCTACTACCCCACCGGCTCCAGCAACGTCGTGGGCAATTCGGTCCGGGCCTGCCTGGTAACGACGGTTCAGCTCCCGTTTATGGGCACCAGCGCGAAGATAGTTCAGTCCGCGACGATGCGCATCGAGCAGCCCCAGACGGCCGCCAACTGGGTTCCGGGCCCGACGACGGGCGCGCCCACCACCACCGCCGGCGCCGCCGGCTGTCCGACCTCGTGAATCCTCAAGGAGCGTCGCGGTGAAACTCACTCAAAAGCGACTTCGCCGGCCGAGTTTCGGCGGCGTGCTCGCGACTCGCCAGGGAGCCCTGCTCATGGCGCTCCTGTGCGCAATCTGCGCGGCCGCGCTGCTGCTGTTCGCACTCGGTCGCTACCGGACAAACCTCAAGACCGCCCCCCCGCAGGCGACGGTCCTGGTGGCGACGGGCGAGATTCAGAAGGGCACCTCGGGCACGCTGATCGTCTCGAGGGGGCTTTTCCGGTCGACGCCGATTGTCTCCACGCAGCTATCCGCGGGCGCGATCAGCGATTCGGCCCTCCTCACGGGCAAGGTGGCTCAGGCCAGCATTCTCCCTGGCCAGCAGCTCACGGCCGCTGACTTCGCCGCTGTTGCCGGTGTCGCCGGCCAACTCGCGCCAGATCAGCGCGTCGTGTCGGTGTCGATCGACGAGGCTCATGGCGACACCGACGTACTTCAGGCCGGAGACCGGGTCGACATCTACGGATCCTACGCTGAGAACGGTACGCAGGTTCAGGTGCTGCTGATCCCCAACGCCGAGGTGATCAAGCCGTCGGGCGCCAGCATTGCAGGCAGTGCCGGATCTCCGGCGAGCAAGGTAGTTGCAGGCAACAGCCTCGTCCTGGCCGTTAGCACCATGCAGGTGCCGATGCTCACCTATACCGCCGACAATGGAAAGCTCTGGGTCGTCCTTCGCCCGCTCAACGCTGGACCGCCGGCTTCCGGGATCACCACTTTGAAGTCGATCATCAATTCGGCCACGGCGTTGTCAATTTCCAACAATGGGACGCATCCATGAGCCCGGAACTACAGGTACTGGTCGCCCTTGACGGCGAAGTCGATCGAGGACTGGTGGAGGCGCTCGTCTCACGCGACCCTCGAGTGATAGTGCTGGATTATCTCGAGCTCGGGGGTCCTTCCTCCAGCGGGCTTGGGACCGGCGATGCCCTGATCGTCGCGGTCGCCGACTACACGGCTGCGGTTCGCGAATTCGTGATCTCGGCACACCGGCAGCACCCCAACCGTCCGATCGTGCTCCTCTGCCCCAGTGGGATTGGCTATGTGGGCGACGCCTTTGCGATTGGCGTAGACGATGTCGTCGCCCTTCCCACCGATCCAGGCGTCGGCATCGATCCTGCGCTGGCTCGACAGCTGATGTTCTCGCTGGAGAAGGCCGTGATGCGAAAGCGCGGGACCACGGAGAAGAAGTCAGAGGCGGTGCACAACGTGATCTGCGTGCTCGGCCTGAAGGGCGGGAGCGGCAAGACACTCACGTCAGTGAACCTTGCCGCCTCACTCGCCGATGCCGGCCACGGCGTCGTGCTGATGGATCTTGACCTCCAGTTTGGGGACGTAGCGCTGGCGATGGGTCTGACGCCGATGCGGACTATCTACGACCTAGTCCGGTCAGGTGGCTCGCTGGACGCCGGCAAGCTCGAGGATTTTCTGATGGAGCATTCATCGGGCGCTCGTGCCCTGCTCGCGCCGGTCCGGCCCGATCAGGCGGCGATGATCACGGTGCCGTTCCTCGGCGAGATCCAGCGCCTGCTCGGCGAGATGTTCGAGTTCGTCGTGATCGACACGCCGCCGAGCTTTGCGCCCGAGGTGATCAGCGCGATCGATGCGTCGACCGACGTGCTGGTGGTAGCCATGCGCGACACGCTCTCGCTCAAGAACACCAAGCTGGGCCTCGAGACGCTCGAGCGCATGGAGTACGACCGCGGCCGCGTCAAGGTCCTGCTCAACCGCGCGAACACCAACGTGGGAATCGAGCGGGAGGATGTACTGGCGATCCTCGGCCGCGATGTCGACATCCTCGTTCCGAGCCACCGCGACATCACGCGCTCGATCAACCAGGGCATCCCGATCGTCAGTCAGCGGGGCTCAGAGGCGGCGGGTGCGTTCCGAGAACTCGCCGACATGTACATCAAAGCCGCCGAAGGTCGAAAAGACCACCGTGCTCCTCCCGCCGTGATCGAGATCACGAGCGCGCGGAACAAGGACCAGGGTCGAGCCGAGCGCCAGTCGATCTTCCGTCGCGGTCGTAAGAGTGCCTGATGCAACTTCACGAGCGCCTGTCTCAGCGTCTGGAGGACGAGCCGATCGAGGGGTTCGCGCTCCCGTTCTCCGACATGAAGAACCGGATTCATCTCCGCCTGATCGAGGATCTCGGGCGCCAGCTCTTCAATACCGAGCTCGATCCGGCGACCCTTCGCCAACGCGTCGAGGCCGAGCTGCGGGATCGCCTGGCCCTGGAGCCCGGAGTCTCGAGAGACGACCGGGAGCGGCTCGCCATCGAGCTGACGGCCGACATCCTCGGGCACGGTCCCTTGGAGCGGCTGCTTGAAGACGAGACGGTCACGGAGATCATGGTCAACGGGCCATTCGAGGTCTGGGTCGAGCGAGCGGGACGCCTACACAAGACCCCGGTGAGGTTCACCGACGACGGGCACCTGCAGCGCATCATCAGCAAGATGGTCGCGCAGGTCGGGCGGCGGATCGACGAGTCCTCACCGATGGTCGACGCGCGCTTGCCTGACGGCAGTCGTATCAACGCCACGATCCCGCCGCTCTCGCTGAGTGGGCCATTGCTGACGATCCGGAAGTTCGGCAAACAGCGTCTCGACATGGCCGGGCTGATCAAGAAGGACACACTCACTCCGGACACCGCCGATCTGCTCGGCCGCTGCGTGCAGGCTCGTCTCAACATCCTGATCTCCGGCGGAACCGGCTCGGGCAAGACGACGATGCTCAACGCCCTGTCCGCCTCGATTCCTGACAACGAGCGCATTCTCACGATCGAGGACGCCGCCGAGCTATACCTCAACCAGCGGCATGTGATCAGGCTCGAGGCGCGGCCCAGCAACATCGAGGGCGAGGGCGAGATCTCGATTCGCGACCTCGTCAAGAACTCCCTCCGGATGCGACCCGATCGGATCGTCGTGGGCGAGGTCCGTGGCCCCGAGGCGCTGGACATGCTCCAGGCCATGAACACTGGCCACGACGGCTCTCTCTCCACGCTGCATGCCAACACTCCCCGCGACGCGCTGGCCCGCCTGGAGACGATGGTGATGATGGCTGGATACGATCTGCCGCTGCGCGCGATTCGCGAGCAGATCGCCTCGGCGATCGACCTCTTGATCCAGGTCGAGCGCATGAATGACGGATCTCGGCGTGTCGTCGCGATCACCGAGGTTCAGCGGATGGAGTCCGACGTGATCACGCTGCAGGACCTCTACACCTTTCAGGTGGAGGCGGTCACGGCCACCGACCACATCATCGGGTCACTGAAGGCGACAGGTCTTCGCCCAACGTTCCTCGAGAAGTTCGAGCGTCGCGGCATCGAGCTACCGAGTGATCCCCCGGGCGCGAGCCGTCCGAGCATGCTCGGTGCCGGTGCAGGCCGTGGCTAGCCAGCGGCTTCCGGCACTCGCTCGGCGCGCGACGCTGGCGGCCGGAGTCGCGCTGCTGCTCATTGGACCGGCGGGAGCACACTCCGCGACGCCCGTGGCAACCGCTATTCCGCCCGCCGCCGCCACAACGGGCGCACGGGGGGCGAGCGGGCGCGTTGGCTCGAACAACTCACCGTTGACCTCGACGACCAGCTCCACGATTAGTACGACGGCGACGACGCCGAAGACCACTCCTGTCACGACGACGCAGACGAAGTCCACGACCACGCCCGCGACGCAAACCACGACGGCGGCGAAGCCGGCGCGAACCAACAAGACGGCCAAGCCACCGGCTCCCAAGCCAAGAGCGAAGAAGAAGCCGCAGCCGATCGGTGGCTGGCTTGGAAATGGAACCAGCTTCCCGAATCGCGCGCTTGTCATCACGGTACCGCCGAGTTCGAATCTGAGCTTGGGCCGGGTCCACGTGACCGAAAACGGCATCGCCGTCTCGGGCCTTACGCTCACGCCGCTGAGCGCCGCAGGTTCCCGCGACCTCGGGATCGTGTTGGCGGTCGATGACAGCTCGAGCATGAGCGGGGCGCCGTTGGCCGACGTGATGGGCGCGGCACGGTCTCTGGCGCAGCAGCGAACCGCTGACGCGCAGCTCGGGATGGTCAGCTTCAACGCGAGCGCGAACTTGCTTCTGCCCTTGACGAGCAATACGCAGACGATCCGCACGCAGCTCGGCATGACGCCCGGAACCGGGACGAGCGCCAACGTGCCCGCCGCGATCGGCCTAGCGCTGGCGCAGCTGGCGAATGCCAAGGTTGCGGCGGGGGCGGTGATCGTCATCTCCGATGGCGTCGGCGCCCGGGACCCTGGCGGAACCCTCGAGCAGCAGGTGCAGGCCGCCCAGAGCGATGCCCACATACCGGTCTTCACGGTGGGGCTGCAGGGCGGCTCCTCGACCGCGCTCTCGCTGCAGCAGCTGCAGCGGGTCTATCCGCCATCGCGGTTTCTTCGCTCAACGGTGGCCGAGCTTCCGCAGGTCCTGGCTTCGATCCGTTCCGCAGTGACGAACTCGTACGTGATCCGCTACCGCTCTAAGGCGCCCGCAGGCCGGCAGGTGACGGTCAGCGCCCACGTAGATGGGCTTCCCGGGACGCTTGATCTGAGCTACTCGGCACCGACTGCGCCGAAGCCCGTTTCGCCCCCGGTTGCTCGGCACCCCTCGTCACGCCGTCCGCAAACGAGCCCCGTGCGCTCAGGGGTTCTCTCGCCGTGGCCTGACTTCGTCACGACTGCGGCGCCACTGCCGGTCACCAACCGGTCCTTCTGGGCGTCGGGATTGGCCGTGCTCGTTATCTCCGCGGGCTGCGCGCTGCTGCTCGCGCTCTCGGTTCTCTTCTTGGTGTATTGCCCTTCCAAGCAGACGGCCAGAAAGCGGGTGGGGAGCTATCTCCCGGGTGACGCGGAGTCCGATGAAGCGGGCGACCAGCAGACGCCGGTGTCGAGAGGCCCGCTGGCGAAGCTCGCGCAGGGTGGCCGGTGGTGGCTCCCCTTCGTAGAGAATGTCGCGGTTGCGCGTGGGGCTCACACTCCCATCTCGCTGGTAAAACGAGCGGCCGTCTGTGGCCTGCTCGGCGCTGTTTTCCTGCTTCTGGTGATCGGTTCGCCGCTCCTGGCGCTGCTGCCATTGCTGGCCTGGCCGTTCGGGCTGCGGATGCTGATCAACCGAGCCGCCCGCAAGCAACGGGAGCGTTTCAGGGATCTGCTTCCCCTGCACCTGCAGGATCTCGCCGGCGCGATGCGAGCCGGACGGAGCGTCGTCGGCGCGATCGCCTCCGTGGCTGACGGTGCCGATGAGCCGATCCGCAGCGAGTTGGAGCGCGCAGTCAGAGATGAGCAGCTGGGCCGTCCGCTCGATGAGTCCCTGGATGCGGTCGCCGAGCGGATGCAGGCCACGGACATGGAGCAGGTCGCTCTGATCGCCCGGCTGAATCGCCGCTCGGGCTCGAACGTCGCCGAGGCGCTCGAACGCGTGGCCGAAGGCGCACGAGAGCGCGCTGATCTGCGCCGGGAGATCAAGGCGCTCACCGGTCAGGCGAAAATGTCGAGTCTGGTCCTGTCCGGGCTGCCGCCTCTGCTGCTCGTCGGGATCAGCTTCCTGGCCCCTGGTTACGCGCACCCACTGTTTCACACCACCTTGGGAATCGCACTCATCGGCGTCGCGAGTCTCATGGTCCTCGCCGGGTGGAAGGTAATGAGAAAGATCACTGAAATTGAGGTTTGAGCCATGACTTTTCTGATAGGCGCGATCGGCGTCGTCCTGGTCGGTATCACCGGACGTCTCGTCGTGCTGGCCGTCGTGCTGCCGAGACTTCGGATCAAGTCCCATCTGCGAGAGATCGCCGATTATGGCTTCGAAGATGGGGTGGTCCAGGTCCAAGGCAGCGCGGTCACACGGCTCAAGCAGACGATCCGCGCCACCGCCGAACGGTTGGGCCGCATGGCGATGGTGCGCATGCCGTCGCTCAAGGCCCTGACGTCAGGGGATCTGGCGGCCGCGGGCTTCTACGGCACCACTCCCGAGGTGATCCACGGTTACCGGGTGATGGCGGGCGTTGGCATCCCGCTGATCATCCTGCTGCTGCAGGCCTCCGGCGGGAGCCTCTCGCCGACGACGCTCCTGCTCGTCGTGGCAACGGGGGTGGCCGGATGGCAGGTGCCGGCGTTCGTGATCCGCAAGCGCGGCAGCGCGCGGCTCGATGAGATCGACCGGGGGCTTCCGGAGCTGAACGATCTGCTGATCGCCACCATCGAGGCCGGAATGGGCTTTGCCGCGTCTCTGGATCTGGTGGCAGCCCGCTTTCGGGGACCCCTTGGAGAAGAGTTGCGCCTGACGATGAAACAGCAGAGCCTCGGGATTTCGATCGGGCAGGCGCTCGAGGACATGGTCGAGCGCTGCGAGACCCCATCCGTCCGCGCCTTCGTGCGCACGGCCACCCGCGGTGAATCACTCGGAATGTCGATCGGGCCGATCTTGCGCGAGCTCTCCACCGACATGCGCCGGCGGCGTCGGCAGGCGGCTCAGGAGAAGATGCAGAAAGCGCCGGTGAAGATGCTGTTTCCGCTGATGTTTCTGATCTTTCCGGCACTGATGATCGTGCTGATGTTCCCGGCTGCATACACGGTCATGCACAACGTCTCGGGCCTCTGATCTCGGAAACGGGATCGCCGGTCAGGCCACCGGGTCCATGGATGCAGCGGCCGATCGCGGCCCGCCGGCGGGCCGTGTCCCGCGCCGTATCCGGAGCTCGCGACCGTGAGAGCTGGTGAAGCAGATCCGAGCGGCGACGATGGCTTCGAGCGCCAGGTACACGACCGGCAACCAGATGTCATGCGCTGCGGCCAAGTTCGATCCATGGGGCCCACCGGGAGCCACAACCACGGAGAGGACGGTGAAGATCGGTGCGCCGAGGGGGACGAACCAGAGAGCGGAAAGCCTAGGCGAGTACAGCGCGATCGGAACAAACAGCAGCACTAGGTAGTGATCCCAGACGATCGGGGTTCCGGTGAGTGCCGCCAGGATCGCCAGAGAAAAGGCGACACTGTCTCCGTCCGGCCGCCTCGACAGGCGCCAGGCCAGCCCCAGCAGCCCCGCCGCGGCGCTCAGTGCCAGCGCGCTGGCGATCCCGGGAGAGAACCCGATGGCGATCAGCACGGCGACCAGCGAGACCGCCCGCAGTTCCTGGATGAACGAGAGGTTCGCGAGCATCTGCGGGTATTGGGCGAGACCTTGCCAGCCGATGACCGCCCACGCCCCGAGGGTCACCAGGAGGGCCAGCGCGACCGCCAGCGCGAGCGCTTTGTAGCGTCGGGTGATCAGCAGCCAGACGCCCAGCGGCCAGGGAAAGATCTTCGCCACGACGATCGACGCCACGGCGATGGCCGGTGGCCACAGACGCGATCGCCAGCGCCAGGACACGGCGAGGCCGAGCACGAGGAACGGTCCGAGTGCACCGAGAAAGAGACCGTGGATGAACGGCCAGGAGAGGAGGGCAATAGCCGGGCAGCGCCAGTCCCGTACCCCCAGCAGGTGGAGCGCCAGCACCATCGCCGCTACCGAAAGCGCCGTGTAGATCGCGCCGGCAAGCCACAACGGCAGCAGACTGAGCGGGATGATCGCGACGTTCGCCGGCGCGGGATACACAGGGATGGAGAAGACATGACGGGCGGTCTCGCCGATCGCGATGCCACCGGCCCGCATGATCGCCGCCTGGTGGGCGAGGAAGCCCGGCTGATATGGGTTATGGCCGTGGCGAATCGCGACCCCGGCGTTGTAGAGGCCGCCATGGAAGTCATACAGGATGCCTCCGCCGCCCTTGTCGAGCAGCGAGAGGACGAAGAATGGAACGCACCCGAGCAAGGCCGTGACGAGCACGGCTCTCCATCCGAAGCTCAGCAGCGCACGGTGGCGCGTCGTCATTGATAAGCCCCCCGCGCGGAACACGGTCATCGGGAGCGCGAGCGGGGCACGGAATTGCGCTCTTGCTGGGCGGGGTGGCGCAGTCTGGCGAGCATGCGCGTCAAGCCGCCGCCCGCGCGGTGCGCAGAAGCACCATCCGCTCGCCGTCGTTGTAGAGGATGCGGCGACCTGGCTCGGCCAGGAATCCTTTTACGGCCCTGGGGTCGTACTTCCGGTCCAGCACGAGCAGTCGAAAGCCGCGTGCCCCCTGCTTCCATCTGGTTCCGAGCGCCGCGAACACGCGATCAACGCGGTCGATCTGGCGAGGGGTCAGCAGCTCGTAGCGAGCGTCGTTGGCGATCCGGCCTGCGAGCGCGGGGTCGCGCCAGAGCAGCCAGTCGGCGAAGCGGCCGTCGGTGAGCACGTGCAGCGACGGGATCCGTTGCGTCGCCCGCTCGACCGCGGTGAGCACCTTCGTGCGCTGGTATTGCAGCTCGATGCTGGAGGCGGGCCGCAGCAGCGTCGCCGCGATCGCGATGAGGACGGCCGCGGCCGCCGCGCCCACGAGCACGGCGTTGACCGCGGCCCGCCGATGGTCAGCCGGCCGGCGGTCGGCGTCGGCCCTGATCGGGAGCGAGAGCGGCACGACCATCATCGTGAACAGGCCGAAGAAGACGGCGTTTCTCACCGCCGAGATGGTCGCGGCGGCGAGGGCCAGGAGTGCGAGCCGCTCCCACAGGGTGGTCCTCGACGCGCTGCGCCCGAACGACCACACGGCAATGCCGGCCAATACGAAGAACGCCGCGGCGGTCGTGGGAACCGAGGTGATCGGCTGCCACTCGGTCACGGCCCGGCGCAGCGTGCTGCCGAGCAGCGTGGTCCGGTAGTAGCCGATGATGCTCAGCCCGTAAGGCGTCAGCAGGATCGAGATCGGGGCCCCGAGGCTGAGAAGCAGTGGCCGTTTCCACGCGTTCACCGAGCGAGCGAGCGCGTGCCTGCGCTCCCAGGCCATCGCGATACCGCGCAGCGCCACGAGCATCGCGCCCAACGTGACCGTTCCGTGCAGGTTCGCCCACAGCACCAGGACCGGGAGGCACCAGTAGACCCGGCGGCTGCTGCAACGAGCGTCGGTGACGAGCAGGTAGACGAGCCCTACGAACAGCGGCATAGCGAACTCCTGGGTGCGGACCTCTCGCGAGGGCGCCACCAGGGCGATCGACAGCGGGAGCGTCAGCAGAACTGCCTTGAACGGCGCTCCGAGGTGGCGCGCGGCGGCCACCGACGCGGCGAAGCTGGTGGTGAACAGGCCGACGTTGACGAGCCCCAGCAGACCGAGGCCGCCGATCAGGTAGATCGCGTAGCCGGCCAGCTGGGAGAGCCATTGCTGATCGACCCAGGGAGCCCCGTGGGCGAGCAGGGTAAGTGTCTCGTTGTGCGGGATGCCGTACAGCCACACCTGGCGCCCCGTCATCAGCTCCAGCCAGCTGTCGACGCTGAACTCGCCGGCAATGTTGGCCAGCAGCGCGGCGGCTAGGACCAGTAGAACGACGCCCAGTAGGAGATCGGAGCCCCGTTGCGCGAAGACCGCCGGCAGTCCGCCGCGCCTTGCCTCTACGGGCGCGGACTCGCGCGGGTACGCCAGTGAGGCCATGAGTTCTGATCGTCGGCAGGCGCAGGGGGCGCGATGCGACGATGCGTTAGGTCGACCTAGACGAAGGTCTAGGCGAGTCGGCAACCAGTCGGGCGATAGGTCCAGTGGTGTCCGAGTCCGGCTTCAGCCCGCCTGCACGTCAGAACGTGCTTATTCCCGTCACGGTTGGCCTGGTCGTCGTCGCGCTCGCCGCGCTGCTCGCGAGGGTTGGCGCCGATGCGCAGTGGCTGGCCGCGCTCGGGCGGGTGATCGCCGCCCGTCACTCGATCCCCGCCGGGGTTCCGTTCGCCGTGGCCCCCACCGGCCAATGGCCAAACGCCCTGGTGCTGGCCGAGCTCTTGTTCAACGGACTCGAGCGGTCGCTCGGAGATCGCGGTTTGATGCTCGGCCAACTGCTGGCGGTCGCGATCGCGGTCTCCGTACTGGGGCGCGACGCCCGGCGCGAAGGCGCCGAGCCCGCGGGTGCCGGGTTGGCGTTGGTCATCGCCGCCGTCGGCGCGCTACCCAGCCTGGCGATCGCCCGCGTGCAGATGTTCTCGATCGCGCTCTTCCCGGTGCTGATCGCACTGCTGCGATCGCAGGCGCGGGTGCCGTCAAGGCGGATCTGGCTCGCCGTGCCGTTGATCGCGCTGTGGTCAAACCTGCACGGAGCGGCGCTGCTCGGCGAGGCGGTCCTACTCGCGTATCTGCTTCTGTCGCGGTTCCGGCAGGCCCGACTGCTCTCGCTGCTCGTCGGGTGCAGCTCCGCCGCGGCGCTCTGCGCCACGCCGGCCCTGCTGCGTACGGTTTCCTACTACCACGGCGTGGTCACCAATCTCGCCGCCCAGCGAGGCGAGGGTATGTGGGGGCCGCTGTCACTGAGCGCGCCGCTGGACCTGATCACGATCGCCGCGGCGCTCGCGCTCGGCGTCCGGCTGCGCCGAAGCCGCGCGCCACTGTGGGAATGGTGCGTGATCGTGGCGTTGACGGTGCTGACGATCCACGCGAGCCGCAACGGCGTCTGGCTGCTATTCCTCCTCGTCGCTCCGGCCGCACGGGCGATCAAGCCGAAGCGATCGTGGGCAGGACTCGTGCCGATCGCCGCGCTCGCGTCGGTCGTCACGCTGGGGTTGGCGATCGCGCGGGGACCGGCTCCCACCGGAGCTAGCCCCTCGCTGGTGGCCGACGCGATCACGATGGCGCACGGCTCTCCGGTGCTGGCGAGCGGATCGATGGATGAACAGGTCGCGCTCGCCGGCGGCCGGATCTGGGTCGGAAACCCGATCGACGCCTTCTCCCGGGCCGACCAGGCCGCATATCTCGACTGGCTCCAGGGGAGCGCAGCAGGTCGCGACGCGCTTGCGCCCCAGGTCAGGGTGGTGCTCGTCTCCCGGGGAACCCAGACTCAGACCCTGATGCAAGCGACACCGGGCTTTGGGGCGGTTGGGGGCGACCGTACGACTGCGATCTATGAGCGCAGGGGTTGAGCCGTCGATGTCGGTGATTCATGCTCCGGGCAGGCGACGCGGTGAGGGTCTGGTTGGGCGCTCGGTGCTTGAGCGCGCGGGCGTCAGGCTGGTCGCGGCTGCTGGCGCGCCGTCGCTGACGGTGCGGGCGTTTCTGGCCTCCCGTCTGCTGGTGTTGCTGGCCGGGGTCGGCGGCGTGCTGACGGTCACCAAGCGGACCTCGGCGGCGGCGGTGACGCAGGCGATGCATCAGCTCGGTCAGGTTGGATACGTGCTGGCGGGGTCGGTGGATCGGTTTGACTCGAGCTATTACCTGAGTATCGCCAACCATGGCTTTGGGAGGTTTTCGACGGGGAGGGTCGCGTTCTTTCCGGTCTATCCGTTGCTGATCAGGGCGCTCAGCCTCGGGACTCGATCCGGCGTGGTTGCGGGTGTCGTGATCTCGGCGGGGTCGTTTCTGGCGGTGTTGGTTTTTTTGCATCGTCTGACCGAGCTCGAACTCGGCCGGCGCGCGGCGGACGCCACGGTGCTGCTGGTCGCCTTCGCGCCGCTGTCGTTCTTCTTTACGGCGGTTTACACCGAATCGTTGTTCCTGCTGCTGTCGGTGGCGAGTGTGCTCGCCGCTCGTCGGGAGCGGTGGATGCTGGCCGGGATGCTGGCAGTGCTGGGCACGTTGACTCGCCCGACCGGGGTTCTGCTGGCGGTGCCGTTGGTGATCATGCGCTTTCGGACCCGGCCGCGCGTCCAGCGACGTGTTGACCCCCAGCTGGGGTGGGCGCTGATCCCGATCGCGACCCTCACGGCGTACATGATGCTGCTGCGCGCTGAGGGCTACCCCTGGCTGGCCCCGTTCAGAGCCCAGGCCAAATGGGCCCGGGCGACGGTCGGTCCGATCGGCGGGATCGTGGACGGGATCAAGTACGCGGTCCGCGGCGTGGGCGCGATCGCCAACGGGTCCGCGATCTATCACCCGACCCTTTACGGACCTTTCACCGCGAGCGCCGAGAACGTCCTGCTCTGTTTGGTGCTCCTGCTGGCGGGGGCCCTGCTCGTGCTGTGCTTGCGCAGACTGCCGCTGGCCTACGGAGCCTACGCCGCCGTGACGCTCGCGGTCTGCCTATCGAGCCCTCGGGGCGCCAACCCGCTGGGCTCCTTGGACCGATTCGTCCTGACCATCTTCCCGCTCTGGATGGCCGCCGGGGCCTGGGTCGCCAAACACCGCCTCGAGCGGGTCGCCGTCGCGGTGGGCTCGATCCTGTTGATCTTCTACACGGTTCAGTTCTCCAGCTGGTCGTTCATCGCCTGAGGTCGGCGCCGAGTGTGTCCTGGGCCTCCAGCCGCGCCGCCAGGCGGCCGTGGCGCCGGACGGTGTCCGGGGTTCTGGCCGCATGGGCGACGACCGCGCGAGTGCCGACGATGACCGTGGCGATCCGGGCGCGGGTGACGGCGGTGTAGAGCATCTCCCGGCGCAGGAAGAACGCTCCGGCGGCCGGGTGGGCGACGATCACGGCGATCGGGAGCTCGATTCCCTGACCGCGGTGCACCGAGCACGCGTAGGCGAGCCGGAGGCGATCTGACTCCTCCGGCGGGAGCCTGAAGATCGACTCCTCGGCGCCCAGGATCAGCGCCGCGTCATCGTCGGACTCGGCATCGGGCGGCGGTGAGACCTCGTCGAGCAGCCGAAGCAGGGTGCCGTTCATCAGGCCGAGGTCGTGAAGGTTTCGCCCGGTCATCATCAGCTTGTCACCCAGCCGCAGCCGGCCGCCGCGGACCGAGCGCCCATCCGGGTTCAGCGCGTCACGCAAGGCGGTGTTGAGGGCGTCAATGCCGAGCTCGCCGCGGTAGACGGGTGCGAACACCTGGATGTCGCGCACCGGGTCAACGCCGTAATGAGCCGGAAGCCGCTCGCTGACCAGCGACACGATCTCGGCCCGCGCGGCGATCGGGTCGCGGCGCTCGATCAGGAACAGGTCGCGGCGCATGTCGGCGGCGGGAGTGAGCTCGGGCAGCTCACCGCGGCGGATTGCGTGGGCGCCCTGGACGATCATGCTGCCCGCGGCCTGGCGGAAGATGTGGGTCAGGCGGACGGTGGGGACCGAGTCGGCGCCGACGAGCTCGGCGAACGGCTTGCCGGCCCCCACGGGCGCCAGCTGGTCGGCGTCACCCACCAGCACCACGTGGGTGCGCTCGTCCACCGCTCGCAGCAGCGTCACCAGCAGCTCCAGGTTGGCCATCGAGGTCTCGTCCACGATCAGCAGGTCACAGCGCAGCGGATCCTGCTCGTCGTGGGTGGGCCCCTCGCCGGGAATCCAGCCGAGCGCCGAGTGCACGGTCCGGGCGCGCACACCGCTGGCCTCGCTCATCCTGATCGCCGCGCGTCCGGTGGGTGCGACGAGCAGCACACGGGCGCCCTGGCCGGCCGCGGCCGCGGAGATCGCCCGGATCGACGCGGTCTTGCCCGTGCCCGGGCCACCGGTGATCAGCGACAGCCGGTGGGCGAAGACGCCCCGCAGCGCCGCCAGCTGCTCATCCGTGAGCTCAGCGCCGCCGGCGCCGGCCCCGCCGCCGCCGTCACCGGGCTCGCGCAGGCGCCCGCCCGGCAGCCCGGTGACCAGCGCGCGCACGCGCGCGGCCAGCTCGGCCTCGAGCTCGGCGGTCTGCGCGCGGTAGATCCAGCGCTCGTCGGCGACGAGGTCGCCGGTCTTTACGAGCTCGTGGATTGCGGACTCCGATGGGCTTTCGCCCAGCAGCTCTCCGGCGGCAGCGTGCAACGTGTCGATCGGCAGGCATGTGCTGCCGCTGCGCTCCGCTTCTGACAGCGCGTGCAGGATCGCCGCCCGCATCCGCGCGTCGCTGTCGCCGGCCGAGCCCGACCGCGCGATCCGATCGGCGATCACGAAACCGACGCCGAACATGCTGGTCAGCTCGTATGGGTTCTCGCTGACGATCCGGTGCGCCTCCGAGCCGTAATGGTCATGGATGCGCGCGGCTAGGTAGGCGAGGCCGTGCGGCGCCAGCAGCAGGTGCAGGCGACGGGTGACGCGCAGCTCCCGCCACGAATCCGCCGCCTGTTCTGCGCGGGCCAGCCGCAGCCCGACCGCGGCAAAGGCACCGTCAGGGTCAGTGTCGATCGCGTCAAGGACGCCCGTCGCGCCGAACTGGGCCACCAGTTGCTGTGCGCGTCTGGCGCCGACGTGCTTGACGCGGCGCAGGTAAGCGATCAGCGCCTGAGGGTCATCAGGCGCGAGCGGGGTGGCCTGGGTCACTTTGACCTGGCGGCCGTAGCGACTGTCATCAACCCAGCTTCCTATGACGCGGGCGCGCTCGCCCGGCTCCAGGTGGGCCAGAGGCCCGACGAGCGCAATCGAGGCTCCGTCCTGCGCGGCCGCGTCGAGGACCGCCCAGCCGCTCTCGGCGCTGACGAAGCGCACGCGGCGGACGGCAACTTCGGCATCGAAGCACGAGTCCATCTCGTTGAAGTTACGCGCCGCGACGGCGGTTCCGCGTTGCACTTAGGGGTCCGCGTGGAGCGCAGCGACCGCCGCCGCGGAGGCGGCGAGACTCTCGCTGGTGGCGCTCGCGAGGTCCCGGAGCGCGGGGTTTGATCGGGCTACCTCGCTGGCTATTTCGAGATTTGCGAGGATCTCGGCATTATCGCGCGCTCGGACGGCATTTGAAAGCGACGCCCGATGGTCGGCCAGCGTGCCAACTGAGCTAGAAGAGCTGTTCCTGCCCGGGCAGGCGACCGCCGTCGTGGCGGCCCAGCGGCGGCACCTGGCCCAGCGCCATCGCCAGATCGCGGGCGATGGCCGCCTCTGAGCGGGAGGCGACCAGCGGATCCTCGATCCCCTCGATGTAGACCAGCGTACGGCGGCCGTCGCCGCGATCGTCCCCTTCCAGTGGCACCAGCGCGAACACTCGATCAGCCCGCGCGAACTTGCCGTAACCGAGTGCCACCATCGGCCGGGGACGCGCCATGACCTCGGCATCGTACGCCAGCCGGCTCACACGGGTGGGTGGCGCTGCTGATCGGATTGGGGCAGGTTATCCGTGCTGAATTCCGACAGCGGCGACATGCCCCAACTGCTCTCGATGAGCACTGAGGATTGGACGCGGTCGGCAGATGTGAACGTCGACGTGTTCAACGAGCCGTCGACGTCCGCGAGAGCGCCGGCGTCGAGGTCGTCCTGCGGGCCTAGTCGCCCAGGATCAGCCCGAGCCGGCGCTCGATCGTCTCGGCAAGAACCTCGCGCACCGGCCCCTGCTCAAAGCGCTCGACGAGCGCCTCCAGGAAGCCCTCGATCACGAGCCGCTTGGCGATCGGCTCTGGGAGTCCGTGCGAGCGCAGATAGAACAGCTGATCGGGGTCGACTTGGGCGACGGCCGCTGCGTGCGTGCAGCGCACGTCATTGGCCTGGATCTCCAGGCCGGGGATCGCGTCGGCGTGGGCGCGCTTGGAGATCAGCAGATTGCGTGACTCCTGAAACGCGTCGGTTTTCTGGGCGCCGGGGTCGACGATGATGTTGCCCTTCCAGACGGCCGTCGAGCGTCCCTGCAGGACGCCACGGAAGGCGAGGTCGGAGGTCGTATTGGGCGCCGCGTGCTCCTGGGTGGTGTCGAAGTCGATGTGCTGGCGGCCGTGGGTGGCGTAGGCGCCGGTGACGCGGGCACCGGCTCCTCGGCCACCGAGCCTGGTCTCCATACGCACGTGGCCGTTGGCCGAGCCGAACCCCAGCGCGACCCAGTCCAGAGTGCCGTCACGCGCCACCTCGGCGCGGTGGGTTCCAAAGATCCAGCTGTGCTCGGATAGATCTTGGCCGGAGACGAAGCGCAGATGAGCGTTGTCGCCGACGACCAACTCGACGACCGAGTTGACCACGCCGTCGAGCTCCTCGTCGGCGGAGAGGTACTGCTCCCAGACCTCGGCCTGCGCGCCGGTCTCAAGCACGATCAGCGTGCGCCGGTCGAGCACGGTCCGGCTCGCGCTCTGGATCGCCGTTAAGAGCACCGGCAGCCCGAGAGCAACCCCGGCCGGTACGTACACGAACGCGCCGTCACGGAAATTGGCGTCGTTGCGGGCCACGAACGGGTCCTCGTCAGAGACCACGGTGCCCAGATGGCGCTGCACGAGCTCAGGATGCTCGCGCGCGGCCTGTTCCAGCGAGCTGACGATCACCCCGTCGGGCAGCTCACCGGTCGACGTCGCCGCGCAGGCGTCCCGCTGGGAGAGCTCGGCACAGGCCTGCGGTGAGAACAGCGCAGCCGCTGCGCTTGAGGCACCATTCCCGGCCTCGGGAGCGGGCGCGTAGGTGGACAGGTCAAGACCGCTGATGTCGGTGAACTCCCAGCCCGGCTTGCCCTTGAACTGGGGCAGCTGGAGGTTCTCGCTCAGCCGGGCGGCACGCTCCCGGCGAACAGCCATGAAGTCGGGCTCCGCCGTCATCGTCCCGCCGCTGGAGGACCTAGCCAATCGAACCCTCCATCTGCAGCTCGATCAGGCGGTTCATCTCCACGGCGTACTCCATCGGGAGCTCCTTGGTGATCGGCTCGATGAATCCGTTGACGATCAGCTTGGACGCCTCGTCCTCCGGGATGCCATGCGACATCAGATAGAAGAGCTGATCGTCGCCGACCTTGGAGACGGTCGCCTCGTGGCCGACGTTGACGTCGTCCTCGCTGATCCTGATCGTCGGATAGGTGTCGGAGCGCGAGTGCTCGTCGAGCAGCAGCGCGTCGCAGACGACCTTGGAGCGCGCGCCGTGGGCACCCTTGGCGATCTCCAGCAGGCCTCGGTACGAACCGCGCCCGCCGTCCTTGCAGATCGACTTGGCGAAGATGTTCGAGGTCGTGTTGGGGGCGGCGTGGATGATCTTGCCGCCCGCGTCCTGGTGCTGACCCTTACCGGCGAAGGCGATCGAGAGGATCTCCCCGTGGGCGCGCTCGCCCATCAGGTAGACGCTGGGGTACTTCATCGTCAGCTTGGAGCCGAGATTGCAGTCCACCCACTCCACGGTCGCGTCGGTCTCGGCGACCGCGCGCTTGGTGACGAGGTTGAACACGTTCGCCGACCAGTTCTGCACGGTCGTGTAGCGGATCCGCGCGCCCGGCTTGGCGAGCAGCTCGACCACCGCCGAATGAAGCGACGATGAGCTGTAGGTGGGAGCCGTGCAGCCCTCGACGTAATGCACGTAGGAGCCCTCGTCGGCGATGATCAGCGTCCGCTCGAACTGCCCCATCGACTCGGTGTTGATGCGGAAGTAGGCCTGCAGCGGCATCTCGACGTGCACGCCGGGAGGCACGTAGACGAACGACCCACCCGACCAGACGGCGCTATTGAGCGCGGCCAGCTTGTTGTCGTTGGGCGGGATGATCGTGGCGAAGTACTCGCGCACGAGCTCCTCGTGGTCGCGCAGCGCGGAGTCCATGTCGAGGAAGATCACGCCCTGCTTGGCGAGGTCCTCGTGGACCTGGTGGTAGACGACCTCCGATTCGTACTGGGCGCCCACCCCGGAGAGGAACTTGCGCTCGGCCTCGGGGATACCGAGCCGGTCAAAGGTCTTCTTGACGTCTTCGGGCACGTCGTCCCATGAGCGCTCGGCGCGCTCGGAGGCGCGCACGAAGTAATGGATGTCGTCGAAGTCGACCTCGGCCAGCATCGGCGAGCCCCAGGTGGGCATCGGGCGCGCCAGGAAGTAATCGAGCGCCTTGAGACGGAAGTCGCGCATCCACTGCGGCTCGGATTTGAACTCCGAGATCTTCGCCACGAGCTCGCGCGTAAGGCCCTTAGGCGCCTTGTACAGGTAGTTCTCGGCATCGTGGAAGCCGTAGCGTTCGGTGTAGTCGGCGTTGATGTTCGCCAACTGCTCGTTCTCGGTCAGGACCGGCGCCTCGGTGCTCAGGGTGTCGGGAGTAGCCACTACTCCACCTCCAGCTTGATGGTGTCTGCTTCGATGATGACGGTGAATGCCTCTACGGGAACGTACGCGGGCAGGGTCTTCGGCTTGCCGGTCGCGATGTCAAACAGCGAGCCGTGTCGGGGGCATTCGATCGTGCACGCCTGCTCGTCGAACTCGCCCTCGATCAGCGGACCGTTGTCGTGCGAGCAACGGTCCTCGATCGCGTAGACCGTGCCGGCGCAGTTGAACACGCCGATCTCCAGATCCTCCCATTCGACCAGGCGCTTCTCGCCGGGTGGGAGCTCACTGAGGGGGCAGACGTCGATTACTGGGGGCACGGTCGTGTAAAACCTAGCGTGGCGATCGGATTTAGATGGGAGTCTAGCGGTCGCACGTTCATGGGGCTCACGCTGCGGCGCCGTTCTCCGGTGACTCGGACTCCCAGCCGACGGCGTGCCCGAGTGACGCGCTCTTGAGCACCTTCAGCGACAGCAGCGCGCACTTCATCCGCTGGGCGGAGATGTCGATTCCGAGCAGCTCGAGCACGAATGAACGGTCGAGCTCCAGCAGTTCCTGCACCCTCATCCCCTTGACCTCGTCGGAGGTCATCGAGGCGGCGGCCTGAGAGATCGCGCAGCCGTGTCCGATGAAGCGGATCTCCTGGATGCGGTCATCCTTGCCCACCGCCAGCTGCACCGTCAGCTCGTCGCCGCAGAGCGGGTTGAGGTCATGGAACTCGAGGTCGACGCGTTCCAGCGCGGGTGCCGGCGGGCTCCAGTTGTGGGGCCGCTTGTAGTGCTCGAGGATGTTCTCCCGATACAGATCGTCCATGGCGCAGACGTTAGAGCTGCAGGACCCGAGCGACGATCGCGAGGCCGTCGATCAGGCTGTCGATGTCGGCGAGCGAGTTGTGGACCGCGAACGACGCCCGCGTGGTCGCGGTCGTTCCGAGCCTGCGCATCAAGGGTTGCGCGCAGTGGTGGCCGGCGCGCACGCAGACGCCCTCACGCCCGAGGATCTCGCCGACGTCGTGGGGATGGGCTCCCTCCAGCGTGAACGAGACCAGCGCCCCGCGCTCGGCGGCCTCGGACGGTCCGTGGATGGCCAGCCCCGCAACCTCGGACAGGCGTGACAGCGCATGGGCGACGAGCGCGTTCTCGTGCGCACGGATCTGCTCGATGCCGAGCGACTGGATCCAGTCGACGGCGGCGCCGAGCCCGATCGCCTCGGCGATCTGGGAGGTGCCGGCCTCGAACTTCCACGGCAGGTCGGTCCAGGTCGACTCGTTGGCCGAGACGGTGCGGATCATGTGACCCCCGGCGATGAACGGCGGCATCGCCTCCAGCAGCGAAGCGCGTCCGTGCAGCACGCCGATCCCCGTCGGGCCATAGGCCTTGTGGCCGGTCCAGGCGTAGAAATCGGCGTCGAGCGAGCGCAGGTCGACGGGCAGCTGAGGGATCGCCTGCGAGCCGTCGACGAGCACCACGGCACCGGCGTCGTGGGCCCGCGCGACGATTGACGCGATCGGATTGATCGTGCCGAGCACGTTGGAGACGTGCGTGACCGCCAGCAGCTTGGGCCCGCGCGCGAGCAACCCGTCCAGCGCCGCTAGATCGAGCTGACCATCGTCGAGCACCGGCACGTACGCCAGCTCCGCCTCGCGCTCGGAGCAGAGCATCTGCCAGGGCACGATGTTGGAATGGTGCTCCATCTCGGTCAGCACGACGAGGTCGCCGACGTTGACGTTCTGGCGACCCCAGGTATAGGCGACGAGGTTGATCGCCGCTGTCGCGTTGGCCGTGAAGATCGTCGCCTCGACGGTGCTGTGGAGCCAGGCCGCGATCCGCCCCCGGGCGCCCTCATAGAGATCGGTGGCCTGCACCGCGAGTGGGTAGACGCCGCGGTGTACCGACGCGCGCGTCTGCGTGTAGTAACGCACCATCGCATCGATCACCGGCTGGGGGGTCTGCGAGGTCGCGGCAGAGTCGAGGTAGACGATCGGATGACCGTCGATTTCCCGGCGCAGGACCGGGAATTCGGACGCGACGTCGCGCAGGACCTCCACCGTGCTCATCTAGGCAGGCGCCTTCTCGAGCTCGTCGGTGATCCAGGCGTAGCCCTTGGCCTCAAGCTCGTCGACCAGATGCGGGCCGCCTTCCTTGACGATGCGGCCTTGATACATAACGTGCACGTGACTGGGTTTGACCAGGTGCAGGATGCGCTGGTAGTGGGTGATGATCAGCACGCCCATCTCGGGCCCGGCGACGGCGTTGACCCCGTTGGCCACGACGCGCAGGGCGTCGATGTCCAGCCCGGAATCGGTTTCGTCGAGAATCGCCAGCTCGGGCAGCTGGAGGGCTAACTGAAGGATCTCCATGCGCTTCTTCTCCCCGCCGGAGAAGCCCTCGTTCAGGTACCGGCTGGAGAACGCCCTGGGGACGTCGGTCAGCTTCATCGCCGCCTCGACGGTCTGGCGGAAGTCCTTGAGCGCAATCGGCTCCTGGCCGTGGGCCTCACGGTGGGCGTTGAGCACCGTGCGCAGATACTTGGTCACGGTCACGCCGGGCACCGAGACCGGGTACTGGAACGCCATGAACAGGCCCATGCGGGCGCGCTCGTCAGGGGCGGCCACGGTGATGTCCTGACCGTTGAAGATGATCTGGCCATCGGTCACCTCAAAGCCCGGATGCCCCATGATCGCGTTGGCGAGCGTCGACTTGCCCGATCCGTTGGGGCCCATCAGGGCATGGATCTCGCCCTTGTCGACGGTCAGTTCGAGGCCGCGCAGGATCTCCTTGTCACCGGCGCGGACATGAAGGTTTCGAATCTCTAGCTCTGCCATCTCCAGCTTTCGGTCGTTTCGTTTAGGCGACCACCGACGGCTCGCGCTCGGGGCGGCGCGAGAACTCGACGAGCTCGGCCAGCGTCGTGGTCTGCAGCGATCGGATGA